>SESH01075787.1_pt1 | contig 15475 bp, 11 predicted proteins | sample 3171561 | NCBI WGS metagenome assembly SESH01 (sample SAMN10866947, study PRJNA518727) | freshwater metagenome | biome: subpolar coniferous forest; feature: holomictic lake; material: water; isolation source: holomictic Lake 442 2011 16.5 m and 2014 13 m | place: Canada: near Kenora, Ontario
ACATTCCCATCGTTTTCTCCTTTTGTTATGTTAATTGAACAACTGTATCTCATTCCTGTTGGTCAGTGAAAGAGACTCTATTTCTTAAAATCTTGTTTCGGATGCTTAGTAGCGCCTCGATACGCGCTTCGTGCTACTCGGCGACCGGCTTTATGCGGCACTTACTCAACAAGCAACTGTTGAAGGGCCCGACAATCGCAGCGCTGCACTCCTGTCCTCTGCGGCACCAGGTTTATTGCCTTTTTTCCCCCTCAATAAAGCCCTGTTCAGATATGCTGTGCGTAACATCCACAGGTTTTTTGGTTTCCGTTCAATGATCTCAGAGAAATCCTCAATTGCGCCATCCAGATCACCGGTTTCAACCCTTGCCATACCACGATTACCGTAGGCATTAACCGCTTCACGAAACCGAAGACCAAGTTGAAGCGCCATCGTATAATCACTGACCGCTTCATCAAACTCCCCGCAACTTGCTCGATCATTGCCCCTGTTATACCAAGCCTCCGCATTCTCCGGATGCTCCATAATAATCCTGCTTATCTCACACGCTGTGCCCCGATATCCACCCATCGCATCCTTCAGCATATCACCGTTATTTACTTCAATTATCCAGTTTACTAAACCCACTCCTCCGACAGAATCGCCCCCTGCAGGCTGACAACCACCTTTTTCACCGGCACCTTGCGCTGTGCATTGCGAAGCGCCTCTGCCACAATCGACATCAACCCGCCACAACAGGGTACCTCCATCATTGCCACCGTAATAGTATTGAGACGAGCCATATCAATCATGGCTGTAAGCTTCTCAACATAAATCTCCATATCGGAATCAAGTTTAGGGCAGGCAATGGCCAGACTTTTTCCGCGCATGAATGAACCATGGAAATCCCCAACGGCAAAGGCGGTGCAATCGGCAGCAAGCAACAGATCTGAACCCTGTAAATATGGCGCTTGCGGTGAAACCAAATGAAGCTGAATCGGCCATTGACGAAGGGCACTCTCAACACCCCCGGAAGGAGCAGTACTACGGCCTCCCTTTTCACCAAAATCCATCATCCGACTCCCCGGGCATCCACCCTCATGATGATGGTGCGCGATATGAGGCTGCTGTGCAACAGATTTTGCTTCTCTACCATTTTTCAAAGGATTAGCAAGGGAGTTCTCTTCGAGGTATTCAAGCGCCTGCTGCAAAAAAAAGCTTTGGCCATGATCGGCCAGATGACGCAGGTGCGCGGCTATAACATTAGCACCACCAGGCACAATACTCTCCTGCATAACCCGTTTTTCGTCGTAGGGCTCAGCTTCACGGGTTTCAATTTTCATTGCGCCGGTTGGGCAGTGGCCAAGACAGGCACCAAGACCGTCACAAAAAAGATCGCTGATCAAGCGTGCCTTCCCGTCAATCACCTGCAAGGCTCCTTCCGGACAACCAGGAATACAATCTCCACAGCCTGTACAGAGCCTCTCATCTATGGTAATAATCTCTCGTTTCATTTTCATTACCCCTCTTTTACTATTGTAGACTCTTGCTTTTCTCCGTCAGTCAACGCTGGCATCATGTTAGCCGCAGCATCAAGCTTCCGTAGAAGTTTGCCTATCGTTACCTGTTCAAATTCATGATGAACAACTTGTTCAATCCTCATAATTTCGTGACGCAGTACGCAACGGGATCGGTTGGCACAAATCTGCTTGCGAAACATACACTCCGACACCTGCACCGTCCCCTGAAAAATCTCAATCAACTGCCTCACACCAATCTCACCAGGCTCTTTTGCCAGCATAAACCCACCCTGCACCCCCTCTTTCGACACAATCAAACCGTGACGAATCATCTCCTGCAACACTCCCCGAAGAAACTGGTAGGGCATATCCTGCTCAACCGAAATCGACTTGGCTGAAACATAACTGCCTCGTTTTGCTCCGAGCATCAAAAGAGCCCGTATCGCGTAATCCGTTTTTTTTGTCAGTACTTTCATAGCTCCCCTTAATTGATATCAATATAGTATCAGTTAGAACAAAAGCAAAATTAATTATTGGGGAAGAGGGGGGGGATTAATCCGTGCGCCTCGATACGCGCTACGCGCTACTCGGCGACCGGAGTTGCCCCTGTTCGGTCCCTGAGTAGGCCGAAGGCCGTATCGATGCGCTACTCGGCGACCGGGGTGTCATCACCTGCTGCCGCTTCAGCAGCAATCCCGGAAGGAATCTGGCGACTCACCTTGGCGCCAAGCTTGCGGATATCTTCAACTCTGCCAATAAGATTTCCTCTTCCCTCCTTGATGCGTTTCAGCGCAACATCAAACGAGTCGGACGCACCGGCAAGTCGTTTGCGACCCTCCATCATGGCATCGAAAATGAGCAGAACCTGATCATAAATCTTGCCCGCTTTTTCCGCAATCAGCTCGGCATTGCGATTCTCGTTCTCACGCCGCCAAATCTGGGCGATGAGCTTGAGCGTGATCATCAACGTCGTCGGGCCACACAGAACAACATTTTTACCGGCAAGATTGTACATGATATCGGGATCAGCCTGCATCACCGCCTGCCAGGCGGATTCAAGAGGAATGCAGAGAATAACAAAATCAAGGGTACTGTTGCCACCAATACCGCTGTACTCCTTCGACTGCAATCCTGCGATATGGCGACGCACTGACTGCACATGCTCCTTGAGGGCAAGAGTGCGTTCAGGATCCTCATCAAGGTTGCAGAAGCGCTCATAAGCAGTCAGAGAGACCTTGGAATCGACAATAACCGACTTGTTCCCAGGCAACAAGACCATAAAGTCAGGGCGCTTCAGAAAACCATCATCCTCCCGAAAACTCTCCTGTGCCATATATTCACGCCCTTTTGCAAGCCCCGAAGCCTCAAAAATCCTCTCAATAATCATCTCCCCCCAGTCACCCTGCTTTTTCGAGTCACCCTTGATAGCTCTGGCAAGGGTATTGGCCTCGTCACTCACTCTGCCGCTCAGTTTCTGCAATTGACGCACCTCCTCAATGAGCTGGCCCGACAGCGCAGTATCCGTATCATGCACCTCCTCAATCCTCTTCCGGTAAGCCTCAAGCTGCTCGCGCAGAGGCTGCAAAAGAGAGTCCATCCGTTCCCGGTTTTCCTGGCCAAGCGCCCTCCCCCGCTCCTCAAAAATCCTGTTGGAGAGGTTTTCAAACTCCCCTTTCAATCGCAATTCTGACTCCTGCATCAAAGCCGTTTTCTCGGCAGCATTGCGCTGCTCGTTACTGATATCAGCCTCAAGCCGGGCCTGACGAATTTTCAGCTCCTCAAGCTCCTGCGATTTCGATTCAAGCCGGATTGAGAGTGTGTGAGCCTCCTCCTCAACACGTTGGAGACGCTGGAGCTCTGCCTTCAGCGGAGCATCACGAACCAGGCGATATGCCACAAAAGCAAGCAAGACAAAAAGAGCGAGAAGAATCGAAAATGAGAGCACTTCAATCATAATTGACAATGATGAGATAACGGGTTCGTTAATAAATTGTTCCTGAAAATATACGACCTAAGGTTCTTCAAAACCGGCTGGAAGTGCAAAAAAAAGATCGACGCCTTTATCTTTGACATCGATCAGGAAGAGATCTGGCTGCTGAAAAGAGGCCTCTTGGCACCTGCGCAAGCTCACCGGCAGATCAGTGGTGTTCAAACCCTCCGAAAGTAACAGTAGATAAACTTCTGAACTGCACCAGAGGGTGTCTGATGCTCCTCTCGCTCCTGCTTGAGCAGAGTAAATGCAGAACCAAACTCGGCATGCAGCCTGGATGGTGAATAGCGCATCACTGGCAACCCACTACACTGAATCGGGCCATCATCAGCAAATGTCGCGATAATGACGTGTCCGTCCGGTTTGAGAGCTCGCATGAGTGTTGCAATATATGCCCTGCGCTCCTCGGTGGTCGTAAGAAAATGAAAAACCGCTCGATCGTGCCAAACATCGTATGCCCCGGCAGGCAAGGTAACATCTGTAATATTTGCCTCAATCCAGGTGACACTCTCCGCACGTTCACCAAGTCTCGTTTTGGCAGCAGAGAGGGCTGCGGCAGAGAGCTCCAGCACAGTAACCGAAGAATAGCCCTCACCAAGCAAATCATCAACCAATGTCGATGCACCACCACCAACATCAATAATTGAAGCACTCTCGGGAAGATCAGTTTCATGGACAAAACGGAGAGATCGCCCGGCATGCTCCTGATACCAACTGACCGAATCAGTTGATTTTGTAAAGTAGACTTGCTCCCAGTGTTTTTTGTGCTGCATGGCGATTTGATGATAATACTGTATTTGTACGTTTTAAAATTTTGCTCCTGATTCGTTATGCTATGTTATTTTTTCATAAAAACCTTACAAATCTCTATAGCATAGCAAATGTTATAAGAGTTTTGCCCCGGTTAGCATAAACGTAACATTCTCCCCCAATACGATGGTTTTGTATTGCAAAAGCTCTACCGCCACCCACCTACCTCACCACCACCTGCCTCGTCTTGCTGCGCACCTCAACTCCGGGGTTCACCGCTGCAAAGCGCTGCAACGCCAGAAGCTGCTCATGCGACAGAAATGAGCCCGGCACAAGAATACAGCGCTTTGGCTTTGCGTAGAGAAGCCATGAAATAATCTGTTGTTGCTGTTTATCTGCAAAACGGTAGAGCCAGAGAACTGCAATATCAGCTTTGTAGAGTTCCACCTCTTTCAGGCGGCTTGTGCCCGACACCATGAGCATGGAGCAATTGCGGCTCCAGATTTTAATCACCTTCTCTTCGGGGCGGACAATGACCATAGAGGGAAGGATGAGCGTTGTATCGGCCTGGAGAAGGTGTTGGCGGGCAGGCACCTGCGCAATAAGGGAGTCGGGAGTATAAAACTGCACAACGGCAGTTGGGGCATTGAGGCCATAAGCATCAATCTGCAGGGCAAGACGCTTCTGGTCGCGGGGTGCCTTACCAGCATCAATCAGCACGGTTTCGGTGGCTGAAGAAAAAAGCGTGGCAAGATTTTTACCGAGATTGACGGTCAGCAGAGCGGGAGCAACAGGCTGAGGTTGCAGACAAAAAGAGTACCAGAAAAGTATGTTTGCTCCGAGGAGGAGCGTCACAGCAACTTTGCCCCACACTTGTCGATTGATGAAATAGAGAGTCATGCCAAGCATCATGTAGTAGATCAAGAGCTCTATCGCATCAGGCTTGATCGTGATTGACGCATAGGGAATTCGACTGAACCAAAGCGCCGACTGAAGGGTGAGTTCGGCAAGAAAAAAGGAACTCGCGGCAAAAAATGAGGCCGCATAACCCGAGACAAGGTTCACCAGCAACATCGGCACAAGGGCGTACATCAGCAGGGTGGAAAAGAGGACAACGGGAATATTGGCAAGAATGCTGATCACCGAAAAGGTGCCAAAATAGTAGGCGATAACGGGCGACACCCCGACAATGGCCGCCAGGGTAATCATGACGCTGCTGAGCAACGCTCCTGCAACACCCTTCAGAATCCCTCCCCCTTTTTGCGGCGAAGAAACGAAAATGGGATAGATCAGAAATATTGCCAGCACGGCACCATTGGTCATTAAAAATCCTGGATTCAACAGGTCAAGAGGATCAGAAAGAAGAATAAGGATATCGGCAAGAGCCAGAGAATTGACGGGATACGTTTTTCTGCCGAGCGTCTCTCCACCGATCAGCACCAGCGCCATAAAGGCGGCACGTTTCACCGAGGCTGAGTTGCCGGTCACAGAACAGTACACCAGAAGGATAAAGACAAAAAGCAAAAATGAAAGCCACCGTCCGATGGTGGTAATTTTCATTCGCTGGAGAAAAATCTGGATAACAAGGGCAAGTAGCCCTACATTCATCCCGGAGACCGCAAGGATATGAGCAGTACCCGTCGTTTTGAAGGCTTCAAAAACCTCATCCGACATGGTTTCCCGTTCTCCGGTAAGCACACCTGAGGAGAGCTTGCGTTCCTGCCCATCCGGAATCAGCTCATCAAGACTCTTCATAATATAATTGTAGGTGGGTTGCACAATGAAACGTTCAAATCCATTGAGCCTCGACGTGCCATCCGCCAGCACCTGCCAGGGGCCAGAACAGTAGAGCTGAACCGAGATCTGTTTCATACGTGCAGCTTTGCGCGGATCATACTCTCCCCGATTTGATGCTTCAGGAATAAGGTCGAGCTTCCCCTTCACCCGCACCATATCCCCACTCTGAACCCTGGAACCCGCCTGCCCCCCATTGCGCATGAAGACCTTCGCGCGGTCATGCAGCTTCACCGTCCTGCCGTTATCAAAAACCTCCTCAACCTCCATAACCCAGCTTGCCCCGGATTCGGAGAAATTAGGACGTCCGTCAATACAGCCATAAATCAACACATTTTTGCCACAAAAAGACAACAATCCATCACGTGGCGCATAGTCCTGCCGGCAGGTGCTGAAGGCTGCAAAGCAAAAGAGCACGAAAAGAGTGTAACTGAGCGCACTGAAAAAATGTGGAAAAGAGGAGGCGCGATGCCTGATTTGCTGGTAGAGTAGAGTTGCCAAAAGAGCAACAAGGGCGAAAGCGCATAATAACAACCACATTTCCAGCGGAAGAGGCAGGTTTACCCCTGCCACTATCCCCAAGATAACCACAACCAGCAGCCGAACTGCCGGATATGGCGCAAGAGCAAACTGTTCAGGCACACGCAGCTCCTTTATATTTTTTACGTTAGGCACACCATTGTTTTTGTATATTGACTTTTTTTATTTTAAGCCTCCAAACGCTAACCGCCACTCTCTGCATGCTTGTCAAAGAAATTCTGGGCTCTGCGGCCAAACCTGTCTTCAGTTTTGAGTTCTTTCCCCCGAAAAAAGATGAAGAGTGGGAGACGCTGTTCAAAACCATCACGGCACTCTCACCACTCAACCCCTCCTACGTCAGTGTAACTTACGGGGCAGGCGGATCAACCCGTTCGAGAACCCATGATCTGGTAACGAAGATTCAGCAGGAGACGGGGCTGACCGTTGTGTCGCACCTCACCTGCATCAGTTCCGACACCGGGGAAACAGGAACCATTCTACAGAACTACCGGGAAAACGGCATCAACAACCTCCTTGCATTGAGAGGCGACAAGCCTGCAGGAGTGGCCTCGATTGAAGATGCCATCAAGGATTTTCCATACGCCATTGATCTTGTCCGCTTTATAAAAACAAACTACCCCGACATCGGTGTGGGGGTAGCCGGATTTCCGGAAGGGCATCCCGAGACTCCGAACAGAATGAAGGAGATTGAGTACCTGAAAGAGAAGGTCGATGCCGGAGCTGACTACATCGTTACACAGCTCTTTTTCGACAATCGCGACTACTTCGACTTTGTAGAGCGCTGCCAGATTGCCGGTATTACCGTACCCATTATTCCGGGGATCATGCCCATCAACACCAAAAAAGGGATGATCAGGATGTCAGAGCTTGCACTTGGAGCGAGAATTCCCGCTCCACTTCTGCGCAAGGTGTTGGCGGCAGCAAACGATGCCGAGGTGGCTTCAATCGGCATTGAGTGGGCAACAATGCAGGTTCAGGATCTGATTGACCATCATATCATGGGGGTTCACTTCTACACCCTGAACATGGCCGATGCAACGCTCAAAATCTTCAAAAACCTGCACCCATAGCCTCGTCACCGCTCAGAACAACTCATTCTGGACAAGCTGTTCAAAGGTTTCTTGTTTGCGAACAAGCATCACCTCGCTACCGTTGATCAGAACCTCAGCGGGGCGGAGCCTGCCATTGTAGTTGCTGCTCATGACCGAAGCATAAGCGCCGCACGACATCACCGCCAGCAGTTCACCCTCTGCAACGGCATCAATTTCCCGCTGGCGGGCGAAAAAGTCGCTCGACTCACATATCGGTCCAACAATATCGGCCACAACGGTTTCACCATGTCGGGTCACAGCCTGAACTTCATGGTGGGACTGATAGAGGGCAGGACGAATCAGTTCCGTCATCCCCGCATCAACCACAAAAAACTCCTTGCCAACATGGTTACGCTTCCGGTAGAGAATTTTGGTCAGCAACACTGAAGCATTGGCAACAAGATAGCGTCCTGGCTCAAAAATCACCGTCACACCGGCAGGCAGCAACATCGGTATAAGCTTTTCGGCAAAACACTCAATCGGAGTCGCCGGTTTCAGCGGGTCATAGGTAACGGGGAAACCACCACCGATATCAAGAAACTTGATCGCAAATCCCAGGGTTTTCGACAAATTGAAAAGAGCAAGAAGCTTTACCGTTGCTGCCACATAATATTCCGGATCAAAGATCTGCGACCCGATGTGCATATCCAGACCAATAAGACGAAGGTTCGACAACTGACCAACCAGCGCAAAAACCTCGGGAAGCTCCGCCTCATCAATTCCGAATTTCTCCTTGCTGTCACCTGTGGTAATGTAGGGGTGGGTTTCAGCAGTCACATTTGGATTGATTCGTAACGCGACAGAGGCAATTTTACCGAGTTCTCCAGCAATGCGGTCGATAGTTACAAGCTCCGACATCGACTCGGCCTTGAGCATAAGCACTCCACACTCAAGAGAATACGCAATTTCTTCGTGTTTTTTACCAACCCCTGCAAAAATAATTTTTTCAGGGGCAACGCCAGCCTGCAATGCCCGATACAACTCTCCACCGGAATTGACATCGCATCCGCACCCAAGCTCAGCAAAGGTTCTGATAACCTTGAGATTAAAGTTTGCCTTGACTGAATAGCAGGTAAAATGGGGTAACGCCTCAAACGCATGTTCAAAAGCCCTGTAGCTATCGATAAGGCTTTTGGCTGAAGTCACATAAAGAGGAGTTCCAAAAGTGCTGGCAAGCTCTTCAAGACGAACCTCATCGCAGGTAAGCCTTTTGTCGGTATAATGGAAATAGTTACTGTCAAGCACGGTGCCGTTACCATTTAAAGTGTTTTAAAGATGGTGAAAAATAGCCATTCTCCTCCTCTATTCAAAAAAAAGAGAGAATATCTTATTACATAAATAGAAGTTATAGCGACCTGAAACGGATTACACCGATGCTAACCATACAAATCCAAAAATGTACCTATAGAGGGAAACATCTCTTATGTTTTTGAAATTTAAACATATAGAGAAAAAGAGCGCGCGAATATTTTGTTTGAGACAATGAATATCTCTCTGTAACTCCCCTTTTGCGAATAAAAGAACTTTGTTTTATAAAGAGATAATTTATTTCGTTACCTTTCCTCGGAGTGGACATTGGTTAGGTACCATTTGTAATGGTGACATTTTATCAGGGAATTTCCCCGAGTAAGAAATTCTGGATAGTGATCTTGCTGGCTATCTCTCAGTATTTCCTTTGATCCCGTGCATCAGCAAACAAATAAACAGACCTATCATGAAGAAGAGTCGAATCGCTTCAAATAATTTCACGGAGATGCGCAGGCAGGCTGAAGAACATCTTAAAAGTGGAGTAAAGAATATTCTCAAGTTCTCTGCATCACATGAAGAGATGCAACGACTTATCCATGAACTGGCAATTCACCAAATCGAACTTGAAATGCAGCAGGAGGAGCTGCTTCAATCGCGGGAAAAGCTGGAAGAGGGGCTTGAACGATTCACTGATCTATATGATTTTGCTCCAATTGGTTATCTGACGCTTGCACGAGATGGTACCATACTCCAGGTAAATCTGACCGGTACAAAACTGCTTGGTGTGGAACGCTCCCTGCTGGTGGGCGATCGCTTCGAAAGGTTTGTTGCTCCTGAAGATCTTCCTGATTTTAATGCGTTGCTGGAGAGGGCGTTCAACAGCGATGGTCATGTCTCTTGCGAAGTTAGGCTCCATATTGATGATTTTTCTCATTCGCTGGATGATCTCAGCTCTTTGTTGCCGAATAACGGTGCATGGCATCATCGCACGGTTCATATTGATGCTGTCGTTAGTGATAATGGTCAGGAATGCAGGACAACAGTATCTGATATCACCAGGCAAAAACATAGAGAACAAGAGAATGGTGCACTTCAGTCCAGTTTGATTCATTTGCAGAAAATGGAGTCAATCGGCAGACTTGCCAGAGGTGTCGCCCACGATTTCAACAATATCCTTCAGGTCATGCTCGGCAACATTGATCTTTTGATTGCAACCGGGGATGTGAGTAGCAGTATCAGGGAGAGGCTTAATGAGCTTCGGATGTTTGTGCTCAAATCTTCAGCTCTTCCCCATCAGTTGCTTGTTTTTGCCCGAAAGCAAACTACCCCAGGCAGTTCACCAGAAAAAGAGCCAGCCGAGGCCCCAGAAGGCGACGAAACCATCCTTCTTGTGGAAAGTAATGATTCTGTTCTTGAAGTGACGGTTGAATTTCTGAAAAGCTTTGGGTATAATGTGTTGACAGCCGCCACCCTGTCGGAGGCATTGTCGCTTTCCGCCGATTATTCTAGTCGTATCCATCTGCTTGTTACCGACATGATCATGTCAGGAACGAATGGATGGGATCTCTCTCTCGAAATGATAAAGAGCCGTCCTGAACTGAAAAGCCTTTTCATATCAGGATATAATGCTGATATTTTTGAGCATTATGGGGAACAAGATGAGCATATACCCTGTATTGGAAAACCTTTTTCCCGTCTCGATCTTTCATGCAAAGTTCTTGAAGTGCTTGATATGGATCACGCTTTGAACGCATAAAGAGAGAGATTGTGCTTCCCTGAAAAATTGTCGTATACTTGGCGCTAAAACACAAAGGAGCTTAATGAAGAGAGAACCATCCGGTGCCCGTAAAACAAAAAAGCCAGAGGGTACTGATGCCTTGCATGCTGCGGGTCACTCTTTCCCTATTGTTGGTATCGGCGCTTCAGCCGGAGGGTTGGAGGCGCTGGAGACTTTCCTTAAAAATGTTCCGGTTGGATGTGGGGTTGCCTTTGTGATTGTTCAGCATCTTGATCCGACCCACAAGGATATGATGGTTGAATTGCTTCAGCGGGTGACCACCATTCCAATCGTTCAGGTCAGCGATCGCCTGAAAATTCAAAAGGATCATGTTTATGTCATTCCTCCAAACAAGGACATGTCATTGCTGCACGGAATCTTGCATCTGCTTGATCCCATAGAGCCCCGAGGGCTGCGGCTGCCCATTGATCTCTTTTTTCGCTCGCTGGCCGATGACCTCCAGGAGCAAAGCATTGGTGTAATTCTTTCAGGAATGGGTTCCGACGGCAGCCTTGGCTTGCGTGCTATCAAAGAGAAAGGTGGTGGTATTTTTGTGCAGGAGCCCTCTTCAGCCAAGTTTGATGGTATGCCACGCGGTGCCATTGATCTCTGCCCGGTTGATGTTATTGCTCCAGTCGAGGAGCTTCCAGAAAAAATCCTTGCCCGGCTCGGGCGTGTTCCCTCGTTAGTAAAACAGGAGCTTCCACTGGAAGAGAGAGTGCTGAGTGGTTTGGAAAAAGTGATTATTCTTTTGCGGGTACAGACTGGTCAAGATTTTTCGCTCTATAAAAAAAGCACCATCTATCGCCGGATTGAGCGACGCATGGGTATTCATCAAATTGAACGGATTGCCAACTATGTCCATTTTTTGCAGGAAAATCCCCATGAGACCAACCTGCTCTTCAAAGAACTTCTGATAGGAGTAACAAAATTTTTCCGCGATCCATTAGCGTGGGAAGCTTTGAAACTCAAGGTAATTCCATCACTTCTTGCGGCCCGTCCGATTGGAGGTATTCTTCGGGCATGGGTGGTTGGCTGTTCCACCGGAGAGGAGGCATACTCTCTTGCAATCGTCTTCAGGGAGGCGATTGAAACGGTTAAACCTTCCGGAAATTTCAGACTGCAGATATTTGCAACAGACCTTAATGAAGATGCTATAGAAAAAGCCCGTACAGGATACTTTCCATTCACCATTGTAACTGAAGTTTCGCCAGAACGATTACTGCGATTCTTTGAACGGGATGACCATGGCTACAGAATATCGCGGGAGATTCGTGAAACAGTGGTCTTTGCCCCCCAGAATGTGATTATGGATCCACCTTTTACCAAACTTGACATCCTGATTTGCAGAAATCTGTTGATCTACCTGGAATCGGAGCTGCAGAAAAAGCTTTTGCCGCTTTTTCATTACAGTCTCAATCCTGAAGGTATTCTTTTTTTGGGAAGTGCCGAAAGTTTGGGTTCATTGACCAACCTCTTTAAACCGATTGACACTAAAATACGCCTCTTCAAAAAGTTTAACCACGGAGTTCGATTAGAGCCACTTGCGATACCTTTTTCCTTTGTCCACGAACGTCCCTCTCATCACGTTGTTGCTCCCATTCCATCAAAATCACAAACCTCTGCAATCAACCTCCAGGCAATAACCGATCAGCTTCTCCTGCAGCATTACACTCCTGCTGCAGTGCTGACTAATGAGCAGGGAGACATCGTCTATATCAGCGGTCATACCGGCAAGTACCTTGAGCCTGCGGCAGGAAAAGCCAACTGGAATATTTTTGCCATGGCGCGTGAAGGGCTTCGTTATGAACTAAATCTTCTGTTTGGAAGTGTGCTGCATCAGAAAGGAGTTGTTACCAAACATGGAGTGAACATCGGTTCGAAAGGAGCCATCCAGAGATGTAATCTGACGATTGAGCTGCTTGAAAAGCCTGATGCCTTGCGAGGTCTTGTTTTGATTGTTTTTACCGATATTGAAAAGGTTGTATGTGGTACAGGAGAGGATCAACCTCCAGTTGCAAAGAGTGAAGGGGGCCTGCAGACATCACTCGAGTATGAGTTGAACAAGGCGCGGGATGAGATTCTGGGTATTCGTGAAGAGATGCAGAGCTCCCATGAGGAGCTTAAATCCACTAACGAAGAGATGCAGTCGGCCAACGAAGAGCTGCAGAGCACCAATGAGGAGCTCACCACATCCAAAGAGGAGATGCAGTCGATGAACGAGGAGTTGCAGACGGTTAACCACGAGCTGCAGTCGAGGGTGAGTGACCTGTCGCAGGTGAACAACGATATGAAAAACCTGCTGAACAGTACAGATATTGCCACCCTTTTTCTTGATGATGCGCTCAACATCCGTCGCTTCACCACTCAGACCACAACCATTTTCAAATTGATAGCCAGTGATGTAGGTCGCCCCATAACCGATATTGTAACCGATTTACACTATCGAGGGTTGGCTGATGATGCCAGGGAGGTGCTTCACTCTTTGGTGTTCAGTGAAAAAGAGGTTTCAGCAACTGATGGGCGCTGGTTTATCGTCAAGATCATGCCATACCGTACCCATGAAAACAGGATTGTCGGGGTGGTGATCACCTTTACCGATATCAGCGTTGCTAAAAAGCTTGAAGAGAGTCTGCGAGAGAGTGAAGAGCGTTTTCGAGCTGCAATTGAGTGTTCAGATATTATTGTCGCGGCAGTTGATAAGGAACTCCGCTATACCTGGTTCTACGATTCTCATCATGAGTTCAATGCGTCAGTTTCGATCGGACAGCGGGATGATGAGCTTCCTGATATGCAGAATGCTGCGGAGCTTGTGGAGGTTAAGCAAAAAGTTTTTGCAACCGGGGAGACGGTACACAGAGATTTGACAGTTTCCTGCTCAAACGGTTCTCTCCGAATTTATGATCTTATGGCAAAACCTCGGCGAAATGCGTCAGGTGAAATTATTGGTGTAATCACGGTTGCTGTTGACAGCACTGAGCGCAAAGAGGCAGAGATGGCTCAGCAAGAGAGTGCAGATCGTTTCAGCTTTTTGTTTGAAGCAATACCCGATGGGGCTTTGCTTCTGGATGCAAAAGGAAAAATTCTTATGGCAAATCGGGAGGCTGAACGTATTTTAGGGTTCTCCAAAGAAGAGATGCTGGGTAAAACATCGAGCGAGCTTCATTGGAAAACCGTTCGGGAAGATGGTTCCGATTTTTCGTTCGAAGAGCATCCGGCATTTCGTGCCTTTCCTGGGGACCAACCAGTCAAAGATGTGGTGACAGGCGTTTTTCAGCCTGGGTATAATTGCTGCCGGTGGCTCAAAATCAATGCCCGGCCCTGGTTTCGGCCAGAGATGGATACCCCTTCCCAGGTCTGTATGACCTTTGTTGCTACCCAATCGTTCCGGGTTTTTCCAGACACTTGTATAACTCAGAATAACCCTTCATGATGAAAAAAAGAAACCCTTCTGCCGATTTACCAGGATTGCGTCGGCAGGCTGAAGAACATCTCAACGCAATACCCCAGGAGCTTACGGCTTTTTCCTCCTCTCCTGATGAGATGCAACGGATTATCCATGAGCTGGCGGTTTACCAGATTGAGCTGGAGATGCAGCAGGATGAACTGCTTCAGGCAAGGGCTGAGCTGGAGGAGAGTCTGGATTGCTATACCGATCTTTATGACTTTGCCCCGCTTGGTTACCTGACACTTGACAGGGAGGGAACGATACGCAAAGCAAATCTGGCCAGTTCAAAACTCCTTGGTGTCAATCGAGCCCATTTGAAAAGCGAATATTTAGGTCGATTTATTGCAGAGGAATCTCTTGCGGCTTTTAATACGATGCTGGGGCGAGTCTTCAGCACCAGAGAGCATGGCTCCTGCGAGGCTATGCTCCAGAGTGATAGAGCACCATCTGCGGATCCTTTTGGAACCAGCAATGAGGAGGTTTTGTACAGCCACACGGTTCGCATTGATGCTGTCCTCAGCAATGATAGCCAGGAGTACCGGGTAGTTTTGTCGGACATCAGCATGCAAAAGCAGGTCGAGCGCGAGAATAAAGCGCTTCTTGCCCGATTGATTCAGGCCAGAAGGAGAGAGTCAATCGGCCAGCCAGATGGTAGCGTTCCTCGCAACTTTAACCATCAGTTGCTGGATAAAGTTATTCATGCCAGGATACGGTTTGCCGCCCTCTCGTACCTCTATGCTGTTGAGCAAGCAAGTTTTGTCGAAATCAAAAAGCAGATCAAGACAACCGACGGAAATTTAAGCGTTCACCTGCGAATGCTTGAATCTGCGGATTATCTCATTTGCGATAAGAATATTCAGGATGGCAAGCCGCAGTCCACGTACCGTATAACAGCGAAAGGCCATGATGCCCTGGTCAGTTACAAGCAGTGCCTCACTTTTTTTCTTGGCATATAGGCCAGCATTAAACCAGACAAAGAAAAGCCCCGTGATGAGCGAGGCTTTTGGAGTGTTACTATTGTGCCTGCTGTTTGCTGGCTTTTTGTGCTGATTAACAAAGAAACACGTTGCATTTTTGCCTTCAAAACCGACTTACCCAACCCAATGCTCATATCCATGCATGGCACCTGTAAATGGACATTCATGCCCGTCCTGCTTGGATAAATGCGAGTTAAACCCATCTACCTTATTGGAAAACTGATTTCCATCAAGGCACTGTAATTTTACATCGCCTTTGACATCCCTCAGATTATCAAAGGCTGAGAAAAAACCACGGTACAGAATAAAGTCTGATACACGATCACGAAAATCTGCATCAGATTGGAGCTTTTCGGTGATA
>SESH01079646.1_pt1 | contig 15467 bp, 12 predicted proteins | sample 3171561 | NCBI WGS metagenome assembly SESH01 (sample SAMN10866947, study PRJNA518727) | freshwater metagenome | biome: subpolar coniferous forest; feature: holomictic lake; material: water; isolation source: holomictic Lake 442 2011 16.5 m and 2014 13 m | place: Canada: near Kenora, Ontario
CTCTGGTCTTGCGGCCCAACGCCCGGTTTGAGCTGAACAGCACCATCGAGCGGGATCGCATGCGCATCCTCAAGGTTCATCCTCTCCTCAAGCAGAACGCAGAAGGTCCTCTGGCCAGTGCTGAGGTCGTCGTGGTGAAGCTCTTCCCCATGGCCGATGGCACCGATACCAACCTGACGGTGCGCGGCCTCGAACGGCAGGGCATCACCATGCGCCCCCAGGCGCAGTTGGTGCAGGGCCGCTGGTTCCGTCCGGGCCTAAGCGAGGTGGTGGTGCCCCGGAAGATGCAGGGGCGGTTCCTCGGCATGGAGCTGGGGCGCAACCTCCACATGGGCGGCCGCGACTGGCAGATCGTCGGGACCTTTGACGCTGGGGGCTCCAGCTACGAAAGCGAGATCTGGTCCGAAGTGAATGATGTGATGCAGGCCTTCCACCGCGAAGCCTACTCGTCGATGCTCGCCCGCCTGGACAGCCCGGAACGCCTGGATGGCTTTGCCAAGGCCGTAGAGGATGACCGGCGGTTGCAGCTGGAAGTGATCCGCGAGACCGCCTATTTCAAGGAACTCACGAAGGCCGGTGATCCAATCAAAGTCCTGGGCAACCTCATCACCCTGATCCTCACGGGTGCGGCCATCTTCGCGGCCATGAACACCATGTACGCGGCCGTCGCCAGCCGGACCCGGGAGATCGGGACCCTGCGCGCCCTGGGCTTCCGCCGTCGCGAGATCCTGGCCAGTTTCCAGTGGGAAAGCATCTTCCTTTGCCTGGCCGGCGGGGTGCTCGGCTCCGGCCTCGCCCTCCTCGCCAATGGCATCAAGACCAGCACCACCAGCTTCCAGACCTTCAGCGATGTGAGCTTCGCCTTCACCATCACTCCGGGACTCATGGCCCAGGGCGTGACCTTCAGCCTGGTGATGGGGCTGCTGGGCGGCTTTTTGCCGGCCTGGCGGGCCAGCCGCATCCCGTTGACGGAGGCAATGAAGGGGGGCTGAGGCGGCTGGTGCTGCTCACTTGCACCTTTGCTGCGGCGTTTGCGGAGGCCGTTGTGCTGCTCAGCCCGCCGGTTGCCTGGCTCAGAGCGCTGCCACTCGCCTGGGGAGCTTTGGTCCGATGTGCACCGCGGGTCCCCGGCTGGGAACAGGTTGACAGCCATCGTTTTGCGATGCACAGTACAGGAGTTCTCACCTCTCGCCTGGAGGCCCCTGTGGATCGTGAACTGCTGAAGGGCAGCACCCCGCTGCTGCTGCTGTCGCTGCTGTGCGAGGGGCCCATGTACGGCTACCAGATCATCGAAACGGTACGCCAGCGCACCGGGGGGACCTACACCCTGAAGGAGGGGGCCCTCTATCCCGCCCTGCACAAGCTAGAGGCCACCGAGTTCATCAGCTCCTACTGGGAGACCCAGGAGAATGGCCGGGAGCGGCGCTACTACGCTCTTCTGCCCGCGGGTGAAGCCTTTCTGACCGCCAAGAAAAGGGAATGGAACCAGTTTGTCGATATGGTTCAGGCCTTCGTAGGGCCGAAGGCTTAAGGGCTTCCGTGCACCAGCCCCTCGAGGCTTATCTCGCCCAGGTGGGCTCAGGTCTCAAAGGCCTGTCGCGGCGTCGCAGGCTCACGCTGATCCGGGAATTGAACGCCCATCTCCTCGATGAAGCGGAAGCCCGGGGCATCGCGACGGAGGGGGCCATGTCCGCCCTGCTCGCCGAGAAGGAACATCCCAGTCTCTTAGCGGAGGAAATCGCTGCCGGTGAAGGTCAAGACGCCAACCATCGTGGTGGCACCGCCCTGGCGGCAGGCATGATCATCGGCATCGCCACGGGTGCCCACATGGGTTTTGAGGGGTGGCGCTGGTACATCTGCCTGGCCTTCGCGGCGGCCCAGGGCCTGGCCGTGGGTGCTGGCTATTTCTGGGTGCGCCGCCACTGGTTGCGCATGGGCGCCTGGGCTCGGACGGGTCTGGCGGTCCTCATCACCTTCCTGCTGTCCATCCCCATGGGCTTCACCACCCACCACGGCTTCCGACCGACCCGACTGCTCTATGGTGCCTTCACCGGCTACCTGCTGGAGCGGCACAGCCAGGAGCGCCCCCTCTGGCAGACCCTGCTGGAGCCGGTGCTGTTCACCGCCTTCATGTTCTTCATCGAGGCCGGGGTCCTGGGCCGGGTTCGCTTTGCCTGGTGGAAGGTGCCCCTGGAACTTAGCTTCAACGCCACCATCCTGGCGAGTGTGATGCTCGCCCTCCGCTTCCGGCGCATCCTCGCCGAGCGCCGGGTTCTCACCCCTCAGGAACAGGGCTGACGGTCGCTGGCCTGGCCTGGGTTCCGGGAATCCCCCTTGAGTCAAAGGGGATTTAGCGATAAGCTGTTGGTCTTGCGTGGACAAGCCGCGTGCAAAACCCCGCTCATGGGGGCATCCGGTCGGTCCCAGGAGGAAGTCATGAAGGACAAGATTCATCCCGCTCTGCACGAAGTGAAAGTTCACTGTGCCTGTGGCAACGAGTTCTTCACGCGCTCCACGAAGAAGGAGATGCGCGTTGAAATCTGCTCCAACTGCCACCCGTTCTTCACCGGCAAGCAGCGCCTGATGGATACCGAAGGCCGCGTGGAGAAGTTCAACAAGAAGTACGCGAAGAAAGAGGTCCCTGCGGCCGTTGTCGAAACGACCCCCGAGGCGGCCCCTACCACCACCGAAGCCTAGCTGCTCCCTTGCCAAGGACGGGCCGAGCAATCGGCCCGTCCTTTTTTGTTCGGCCCCTTGCGGAGTTCCGTGCTGGGTGCTCCTCCCCGCGCGTGAAGGCCAGTGCAACCCGACCAGGGCTGCGCCTGAATGATGAGGTGGACCATGCTCGATCAGCTTGAAGCCATCGATGCCCGCTTCCAGGAAGTGGAGGCGCAGCTCCAGGATCCCGCGGTGGTCTCGGATCCCCGACGCCTGCGGGAACTGACCAAGCTCCGCTCCGAGCTGGAACCGGTGGTGCTGGCCTTCCAGGCTCAGCGCACCCGCTTGAAGCAGTTGGGCGAGGCCGAATTCATCCTGGCCGACAAGTCCCTGGAGGCCGATCTGCGGGAACTGGCCGAACTGGAGATTCCGGACCTGAAGAAGGCCATCGCCGAGGGTGAGGCCGTGATCAAGCAGCTTCTGATCCCCAAGGACCCCGCCGATGCCAAGAGCGTCATTCTCGAGGTCCGGGCGGGTACGGGCGGCGAGGAGGCCGCCCTGTTCGCCGCCGAGATCTTCCGCATGTATCTCCGGTTTGCCGAGCGCAAGGGCTTCCAGGTCTCCGTGCTGGACGAGAGTAGCGCTGATGCCGGTGGACTCAAGGAGGCCACGGCCGAGATCCAGGGCGAGGGGGCCTATTCCCTGTTCCGCTTCGAGAGCGGGGTCCATCGGGTTCAGCGGGTGCCCAAGACCGAAACCCAGGGGCGCATCCATACCTCCGCCTGCACCGTGGCGGTCATGCCTGAGGCCGAGGAACTGGATGGCATCGCGATCCACCAGAACGACCTGCGGATCGATACCTTCTGCTCCGGCGGCAAGGGCGGCCAGAGCGTGAACACCACCAAATCGGCGGTGCGCCTCGTCCACCTGCCCACCAATACCGTTGTCCAGTGCCAGGACGAGCGCAGCCAGCTCAAGAATATGGCCAAGGCCATGACCGTGCTGCGCAGCCGCCTGCTCCAGAAGGCCCAGGACGAGGCCGACGCGGTGCACTCAGCCATGCGGAAATCCCAGGTGGGCAGTGGCGATCGCAGCGAAAAGATCCGCACCTACAACTTCCCCCAGGGCCGGGTCACGGACCACCGGGTGGGCGTCACCATCCACCAGATCGATAGCTTCATGGGTGGCCTCCTGGAGCCCATCATCGAACCCCTGCGGGCCGCCTTCGAGGCCGAGCGGTTGCGGGCGCTGGAGGCCTGAGGCTGGTGCCAGCCTGGAGCAACCGACCTACTTCTTCAGGGTCACCCGTTCCGGCGTAGTCAGGCTGAAAGCGATGGGCTTTGTTGCCGGGATGCGGATGACGGTGTCGGCGGTCCCGGCGGCGAGGGCGGTTCCGGCGGCGGCGCCCAAAGCCGCGCCACCAAGGGCGTGATCATTCTTGTTCCGGTTGTCCGACAAGATGCCGAGTAGGGCACCCAGGGCGGCACCACCGCCGATGTACTTGGCATTGCGCTCACCCCGGGTGGTGGCCACCACCACATGGGTATCGGTATCGATACCTACTCCGTCGACCTCGGTGAGGCGGATGCCCAGGGCCCCTTGGCCGTTGCTCAGGCGGCCCGCCGCGGCACTCTGGGTGACGACACCGCGGGCATGGCTGCCAGCGCGCCAGACCAGGCGGCCCCCCAGGACCACGTCGGCGGCGAGGGTGCCGTCCCAGGCATCGCCAGCCTGGTCCTTGGTGGTGGACACCTCCTGGGCCAGAGCCACCTCGAGCTTGGTACCGGCGGGAACTTCGACCACTACGGGCTTGGCGTCCTGCTGGGCGGGCGGGTTCTGGGCCAGAGTCACGGCCTCCTGTTGCTTCACTTCGGCGCGCTTGCGGGCCTCCACGACCTGCCGCTCAAGGGCCTTTACCTGGGATTTCGTGAGGTGCTGGACGGTCTCGGCATCTGCCCCGGGGGCCTTGCCGGCTCTGGCCTCGGCCAACTGCTGCTCAAGTTGGGCAACCTTGGCAGTGGCATTCTTGGCGGCCTCCTCGGCCTGGAGGGCGGCCTCACTCTTCCTGTTGCAGGCCAGGGTGCAGGTGAGGGTCAGGGTCGTGGCGATGGTCAGGGCAAGGCGTAAGGCGGGCATGGGTTCTCCAGTTGAGCGGACGGTGTGCCGTATAGTAAGGCATCCCCCTTGGGAATGCTCCAATGGCCCAACCCCACATCAATCCTCGCGGTGAATCGGTGCTGCGCACCCTGATCGAGACCTATCTCGAGGCCGGGGAACCCGTGGGCTCACGGCTGCTGGCCAAGCGCAACCCGGAGCCCCTCTCCAGTGCCACCATCCGGAACGTGCTGTCGGATCTGGAAGATGAGTCCCTGGTGGCCCAGCCGCACACCTCGGCGGGCCGCATCCCCACGGAGCTCGCCTACCGCTACTACGTGGACCACTGGCTGAAGGCCCTGCCGCCGGGGGCGGCGGTGGAGGGCCGCCTATCTGCGGCCCTGGACGGCATGGAACTCGATCCGGAAACCTGGGCCCGCCACGCCAGCCGGACCCTGGCGGAGGTCATGGGCGGCGTCTGCCTGGCCCTGCCGCTGCCCCTCACCAAGAGTCGGCTGGTGCGCCTGGAGTTCGTGCCGGTGGGCCCCGGGCGCCTGGTGGCCGTCTGGGTGGGCAGCCAGGGTGAGGTGGAGCACCGGCTCATGGAGAACCACTGGGACTACCCCCAGACGGTCCTTACCGAGCTCGGCAACTACGCCACGGCCCAGTTCGCGGGTCTGACCCTGGCGGAGATGCGCTCCCGGCTACTGGAGGCCCTGCAGGCCGGGGCCCAGGAAGGGGAAAGCCTCCGGAGTCGGCTGCGGGAGCTGGCCGCCTGCTGGCCGGAGGATGCTGGTTCCACCGATCCCGCCGTGCTGGTGTCCGGCCTTGGCCGCCTGGGTCGGCTACCCGAATTCGAGGACCTGGCCCGGTTCCGTGGCTTGGTGGCGGCCTTTGAGGAGCATGGCCGCCTGGCGCGTCTCCTCAATGCCTTCTCCTCCAAGGCGGCGGAGGATGTCCAGCTGTTGCTGGGCACCGAGAACCCCTTCCTGGAAGGCTGGCCCCTGGCCACCGCGGTTCGCACGGTGGCCCTAGGCTCTGCTGGCTTTGTCACCTTCGCCCTGGTGGGCCCCCTGCGCATGGACTACAGCCTGGTCATGGGGGGGCTGCGCTGGTGGTCCCGCCAGGTGCAGGAGCGCAGGGATCTGTCGTCATGAATGGGCCCCGGAGTGCTTATACTGCTTCGATGCCCAACGAGATCCCGCAGGAACCCGAAGCCGATGCCGTCAGTCTCTCGGTAGAAACCGAGGATGTGGTCGAGCTGAACCTGGATGAGTCCTCGGAGGATGACCTCCAGACCATGGCCGATGCCGTGGCCTCGGAATATCCCACGCAGGTCGTTCCGGAGCTCGATCAGGAGGATCTGTCCCAGCCCCTGAACGACACCGGAATATCGCTCGATCTGGTTTCGGCCCTGTCCGAAGCCGAGCGGCAGATGGATGACCTCATGCGACGGGAAGCCGAGTTGATGGACCAGCAGCGGCGGCTTGCGGCGGATTTCAACAACTTCAGGAACCGTGCCCAGCGCGATATCTCGCTTTCGGTGGAGCAGGCCGAGCGGAAGGTCCTCCTTGAGTTCCTCCCCGTGCTCGATAACTTCGATCGTGGCCTGAGTGCGACCTACCAGGATGTGGACTCCTTCCGGGCTGGCGTGGAACTCATCCGCAAACAGTTCCTGGAGGCCCTGCGCCGCCTGAATGTCGAGGCCCTGCCGCTGCAGGTGGGGGACCCCTTCGATGCGTTGCATGCGGAGGCCCTGGCGACCTTCTCGGATCCCTCGCTTCCCGAGGGGGCCGTCGCGGCGGTCTATGAGCGCGGCTTCAACCTGCGGGGCCAGCTCCTGCGGGCTGCCAGGGTGGTGGTGAACCGGCTAGACAAACCTGAAATATCCTAGTGAGTTCTAATCCATGCGCTGGATGACCCGATGAGAATCCCGTAGCCTGAACCAACGATCATTCCGGAGTCCCAGCCATGGCAGGCAAATTGATCGGCATCGACCTAGGTACGACCAACAGTTGCGTCTGTGTGATGGAAGGCGGCGATTCCCGGGTGATTCCGAACCGCGAGGGTAGCCGGACCACCCCGTCCGTGGTGGCCTTTACGGACAAGGGCGATGTTCTGGTCGGACACATTGCCAAGCGTCAGGCTGTCACCAATCCCCAGCGGACCCTCTTCGCGGTCAAGCGCCTCATCGGCCAGCGGTTCCAGAGCCCGAGGGTGCAGGAAGCCGTGGCACGGCTGCCCTTCCCGGTGGTGTCGGCGCCCAACGGGGATGCCTGGCTCCGCGTGGGCGAGCGGGACTACGCACCGCCGGAAGTCTCCGCCATCGTGCTCCGCTCCCTCAAGCAGGCGGCCGAAGCCTTCCTCCACGAGGAAGTCTCCGATGTGGTGATCACCGTTCCCGCCTACTTCGACGATGCCCAGCGCATGGCCACCAAGGATGCGGGCAAGATCGCGGGCCTCAATGTCCAGCGCATCATCAATGAGCCCACGGCCGCAGCCCTGGCCTACGGCTTCAACAAGAAGGGCGTGAAGCAGATCCTAGGCATCTATGACTTCGGCGGCGGCACCATCGACTTCACGCTGATGGAAATGAACGACGGCGTCTTCGAGGTGCTGGCCACCAGCGGCGACACCTTCCTCGGTGGCGAAGACATCGACCAGACCATCCAGTCTTGGCTGGTGCTGCAGTTCCGGGAGAAGACCGGCATCGATCTCTCCAAGGACCGCATGGCCCTCCAGCGCCTGAAGGAAGCCAGCGAAAAGGCCAAGTGCGAGCTGTCCACCTTGGAGCATGTGGAGATCCGCCTGCCCTTCATCGCCCAGGGCCCCAGTGGCCCGCAGCACCTGGAAGCGGCCCTCAACCGGGAACAGCTGGAAGTGATGGTCAAGCACCTGGTGGACCTCACCCTGGTCCCCATCCGGGATGCGCTGGAGCAGGGCGGGAAGACGCCCAAGCAGGTGGACGAGATCATCCTGGTCGGGGGGCAGACCCGCATGCCGCTGGTGCAGCGGCTGGTGCGGGACTTCTTTGGCAAGGAGCCCAACCGCACCATCAACCCAGACGAAGTGGTGGCCATCGGGGCCTCCATCCAGGGCGCCGTCCTCAAGGGCGATATCAAGGACCTGGTGCTGCTTGATGTCACGCCGCTCTCGCTGGGGATCGAGACCCAGGGCGGCGGGTTCGTCAAGATCATCCAGCGCAACACCACCATCCCCACCCGGGACGCCCGCACTTTCACCACGGTCACGGATAACCAGAGTCGCGTGGAGATCCACGTGCTTCAGGGCGAGCGGGAACTGGCCGAGCACAACAAGAGCCTGGGTCGCTTCGATCTCATCAATCTGCCGCCCCTGCCCAAGGGGGTGCCGCAGATCGAGGTCTCCTTTGATATCGACTCCAACGGCATTGTGAAGGTGTCCGCCCGGGACCTCATGACCGGCCTGGAACAGACCATGAGCATCCGCCCCAGCTCCGGCCTTTCCGAACTTGAGATCCAGCGCATGATCCGGGAGGCCCTGGCCAATAGCGAAACGGATCTCAAGAAGCGGGACTCGCTGAAGTACATTGCCTCCGCCGAAGGCCTGATCTTCTCCTGCGACAAGAGCTTTGCGGAATGCGGCAAATACCTCACCGAGGAGCAGCAGGTGCTGGTGCGGGATGTCCTTTCGCGGGCCCGGCAGGCGGTGGCGGCCCAGGATTCCGAAGCCCTCCGCAGCTGTGAAACCCAACTCCTCGAGACCCAGAACCTCCTGACCGATGCTGTGCTGGCCGCCAGCGAGGCCATGATGGCCTCCCTCGACGGGGAGGGGGATGGGGGCACCCCGCCCAATTGAGGTTGGTCCCCGGACAGAAAACGGGATTTCCACCGGGAGGCCGCCCGGGGAGGGCGCTTTTCGGGGAGAATGGAAGCCTGACCGGGAGGCTCCAGGATCCGATCCGGTGACTGGCGAGACCTGTCGAGGCCTTCGCCCGAACCGCCGGAGCGGCCTGCCGATCCGGGACATGCCGGCCCCATGAGACTGCAGATCGAGGACTGACGAGAACATGAAACGCGACTACTACGAAGTGCTCGGGATCTCCAAGGAGGCCGGGGCCGATGAAATGAAGAAGGCCTACCGCAAGCTGGCCATGGAGCTGCACCCCGATCGCAATCCGGGCAACAAGCAGGCGGAGGAGCAGTTCAAGGAGGCCGCCGAGGCCTACAGCGTCCTCTCCGATGCGGAGAAGCGGAAGGTCTACGATCAGTTCGGCCATGCGGGCCTGGGTGGTGCGGGGGGTGGCGGCCAGCAGTTCCAGTTCGATCCGAACCAGTTCGCCGATTTCGAGGACATCCTCGGCAGCTTCTTCGGTGGGGGCATGTTCGGGGACATCTTTGGCGGCGGTCGCCGGAGGGGCAGCGGGGAAGAGCGCGGCTCCGACCTCCAATACAACCTCAAACTCAGCTTCCGTGATGCGATCTTCGGCCAGGACTCCGTGGAACTCTCCATCCCCCGGCTTGAGGGGTGCGGCACTTGCCGCGGTTCAGGCTGCGAGGCCGGCTCCCGGCCAGAGACCTGCTCCCAGTGCCGGGGCGCTGGCCAAGTGGCCATGCGCCAGGGCTTCTTCCAGATGCTGACGCCCTGCCCGCGCTGCGAGGGGCGGGGCCGCATCATCCCCAAGCCCTGCCGGGAGTGCCGCGGCGAGGGTCGCCTTCACAAGAAGTCCAAGGTGAGCTTCAAGGTGCCCGCCGGGGTGGACCGCGGCACCCGGCTGCGGCTCCAGGGCCAGGGCGAGGCGGGGCGCTCCGGCGGCCGCGCGGGGGACCTCTATGTGGTCTTCGATGTGGAACCGGATCCGCGCTACAGCAGAGAGGGCAGTGACCTCCACCAGAACCTGGAAATCAGCTGGCCACTGCTGGTGACCGGCGGCTCCCTGGCAGTGGAAACGCCCTATGGCACCGACCAAGTGAAGCTGGCGGCCGGCACCCCGGCTGACCATGTGGTGACCCTGGTGAACGCCGGCGTGCCCCGCCTCCAGGGCAGCGGTCGCGGCAACCTCCACCTGCATGTCAAGGTCGCCGTGCCCAAGGCCCTCACCGCCGAGCAGCGCCAGCTGGTGGAACAGCTCCGCCGCAGCCTGGATGGCGGAGCCGCCGAAGGCGAAGAAGCAGAAGAGGGCTTCCTGGCCAAGGTCTTCGGTTCCGAGAAGAGCGGGAAGAAGCGCAAATAGCCGGGCTGCGTCCAACTTTCCCACAGCCTATTCCGCCACCACCACCCGCCCCTTGCCTTCGCCCTTGGCGCGGAACAGGGCGCGGTCGGCCTGCTGGATGAGGCGGCCAGCGCCGTCCGCGTGCTGCGGATAGGCGGCCACGCCTGCGCTGATGGAGACCAGGAGCTGCACCTCGCCAAAGGCCACCGGCTGTTCAAGCAGGGACTGCAGCAGGCGTTCCCCTAACTTCCGGGCGCCCAGGGCCGTGGTGCTGGGCATGAGGATGCAGAACTCGTCGCCGCCGTAGCGATAGAGACGATCATGGGCGCGGCAGAGGCGCTGGGCGATGCGCGCCACGGCCTCCAGCAGACGGCTGCCTGCGGGGTGGCCGTGGCTGCTGTTCACGCGCTTGAGGTCGTCCACATCGAGGAAGAGCAGGGCCAGGGACTCGCCCTTGGCGGCGGCGACGCGAACGGCCTGGGGCAGCTCGGCCTCCAGGCAGCGGCGGTTCTGGGCGACGGTGAGATCGTCCTTGAAGGAGAGCGCGCGGCTTTCCTCGAGGTGCCAGGCATTGAGCAGCAGGGCTTCGACATCGTCCAGGCCCCTGAGGGAGGCATCCACCGGTTCCCTGGGTTCCAGCAGCCGCAGGATGCCCATCTGCTCAGAAGGTGCCAGGAGGAAGGCCTGGCCCTGGCGGACCAGTTCGGCGGCTTCCTGCCGGGGCAGGGGGGCTTCCGGAAAGCTGCCATCGCCCGCCCGCTGATAGAACACCTCTTCCCGCCGCAGCCAGATCGCGCCGCCGCTGGCCCCTGACAACCGGATGGCCCGGCCCAGCACCAGGCGCAGCAGCTCATCCAGGGAGGCCAGGTGCAGCATCTGGCGCAGCCAGCCCTCGCTGCCCAGGTCCCGCTCCTGCAGATGCAAGAGGCCCTCCCGGGCGGCTTCGAGGGGGCGATCCTGGCGGAGCACCCACCCTGGTCGCAGGCTCAGGACGGCACTCACTTCCTCGGGATCGGCCTGGCGCACCCACCACAGAATCTCGGTGCCTTCGGTCGGGATCAGCCGCACAGCCGGGCGCTCGGCCACCACCACCACCGAACCCTGGCCTGCGCCGGGCACAACCTCGAACCCCCACCCGACCAACGCCGCACGCAGCGCCTCCCCCGCCGCGGAGGGGTGTGCGTCCAGCCAGTGGATGCGGACCATGAAGCTCCCTGTAGAGTGGCTTTTCGGCAGGCTGGACCGTGCGGGTTAGCCCAGCGCGGCTTCCAGCCGCAGCGCCAGCTGGCGTAGGTGAGAGGCCAGCTGCAGGAGGGCGGGCGGAGCGCCTTCCTTCTGGCTGCGTTCGGCCCGGACCCAGCGCTTGAGCAGGGTCAGGGACTGGGGATCCCGGATCCCCAGTCGCTTGGCGGTCTGGATGAGGTGGAGCGACACCCGGGTGCGCTCCTGGCCCGCCCGCCCGGACTGGAGGTCACTGATGAGCTTGAGCGCCTCCCGAGCGATCTTCAGGTCCTGGCGGATCAGGGGGACCCGGGCGTTGATCCGCAGGAGGAACAGCTCCAAGAAGCGCAGCAGATCACCCAGCAGATCTGTGCCATCGCGCAGTGCCTGGGGCAGGTCCTGGGGGGCTTCCACCAGCTGCCCCAGACTCTCGATGAGACGCTCGGCCTCCTCCCGATCTGGGCGCCGCATGAGGGGGAACTCGGGGCTGTGCCGGAAGCCCAGGAGGTGGCGATAGGCCTGGGCCAGACCCAGCGCCAAGCGGGGCCAGTCCTGCAGCTCGAGCTGCAGCTGCAGCTGGCCGTGGAGGGGGGGAACCTGCTCCCAGAGGCGCTGGATGCGCAGGCGGAGGCGCTCGCCCTCCTGCATCATGCTGGGGGACTCCGGAAAGAGGTGGTGCTGCACCTCCGCGGAGTAGATACCCACCAGCTCGCCCATCAGCTGCCGCTGATGGCTGCTGAGCAGGCCCCGCAGGTTGTCCAAGGTCTGGGCCAGCCGATCGGCATCCTGGCCCACGAGGGCCTGCTGGAGCAGGCTGCGCAGGGTGCCCTGATCCTGCTGCAGGCTCAGCACCGCCTGGCGCAGGTAGGCCCGCAGGCGGGTGGTCTCGGGCCGGGTGGGATCCAGCGACTCGGAGCGGGCCGGATCGTAGGCCCGCTCCGCAAGGCGGCCCAGCTCGGATTCCACCACCAGGAAGGCAGGCACTGAGGCATAGCAGTCCCGGGGCCCCGCGCCCACGGCGGGCTCCAGGGATTCGAGGAGGCGCAGCAGGGCCACATGGCTGGCCAGGGCCCGGGCCACCACGGAAAAGGCAGGGTGGTCATCCTTCCGGATCTGCTGGAGCAGGCGGCGTAGCTCCGGCGGCATGCTGGCGCGGAAGAGCTCTGGATCCAGGCGGGGCAGGGTCCAGCCCAGGTGGTCCCACAGCCACCGGAGGCTGCCCCGGACCTGCTCGACCGCGGGCCAGTGGACGCCCCGGTCCAGGGGCCCCGCCAGGCTGAGCCGCAGGTTGGCGAGGACGTGTTCCAGCAGGAGCAGGGGCTCCACCCGGTCGTGGATCTCCGTGGGGATGCAGGCTTCCAGCTGCTCGGCGAGGCGGGTGAGGGCGGGTTCCAGGCGGCCATGGCCCTGGATGGCCTGGTTTACAGCCTTCATGCTCGCGTTGAGGCGGGTCACGGAGGCAGCCCCGGCCTCGGTGTGCTGGAGGGCCGCCAGGATTTCGCGGAAGGCGTCCCGGTGATCGGCGAGGAAGGCCGACCAGAGGCCCCTCAGGTTGCCGCTGTCCTCGGTGGGGGCCAGGGCCATGGCCCGCAGAGATGCCAGCAGGTCCAGCAAGCGGGTCGCCCATTCGGGCTGCTGCTGCTCGGCCAGCAGCTCCCGGTGGGCGGCCTCGGCCAGGGCCCCGAGCCGTGACAGGCTGTGGAGCAGGACCAAGCCCATGGAGGCCCGGGCCTCACCGAGGCGGCGGGCCGAGAACTGGTGCAGAAAGGCCAGGAAGGTACCCAGGTTCCGCCGGAGGCTGGCCTGGGCCGGGGATTCCTCGCCCGCAATGGCCCGTTCCAGGACCGATTCCAGCAGGGGCTCCAGGTCCCTGGCCCCTTCGCGAAGGATGTCTTCCAGCAGTGCCAGGTCCGTTCTCGACAGGCCTTTTTCCCGGATCAGCTGCCGAGCGAGTAGCAGGCGATGAGGCTGGGTGCCTAGGGGGGACATGGGAAAAGCATACAATGAGTTGCACTTCCGTCACCTTCGGGTGGTGCTAACATCGCGTCATCCCCTCGGGAGGAAGCCAGTGGTCAGCAAGCTCGGGGAAATGCTCGTCAAGGCCCAGCTCATTACCGATTCCCAGCTGGAAGAAGTGCTGAAAATACAGCGCCGGGAAGGTGGCAAGCTCGGCAGCATCGTCGTGCGGGCGGGGTTCTCCTCTGATCAGGACATCGTCAGCTTCCTGGGGATGCAGTACGGCGTCCCGGCGGCGGACCTTGAGCAGTGGCCCCCTATCGATGCGGCCATCATCGCCCTCATCCCCAAGGATCTCGCCCAGCGGCACAAGGTGCTGCCCCTGCAGCGCACCGGCAACGTGCTCACCCTGGCCATGTCCGATCCCACCGATATCTTCGCCATGGACGATGTGCGGTTCCACACGGGCTACAACGTGGATCCGGTGGTCTCCAGCGAAATGGGCCTGGCCCGCGCGGTGGAGAAGTACTACGGTGGCAACAGTGCGTTGCGGCTGGCGGATGGGGTCAATCCCCGCACGGCCCAGGGCGGCGCGGGTGGCGCAGGTGCAACTTCGGTGGCCGGTATGGCCGCCGCCTTCAACGAGCAGGACGAGCACTTCGATCTCTCGGATCTGGAGCAGGAGCTGGATGCCGATGCGGAATACGAAGCTGGTGAGGACGATGAGGAAAGCGTCAACGTCGGCTCCCTGAAAAAGGGCAGCGAGGACGCGCCGGTCGTGAAGCTGGTGAACATGGTGCTCATCGACGCCATCAAGCGCGGCGCCTCGGATATCCACATCGAGCCCTACGAAAAGACCTACCGCATCCGCTTCCGCATTGACGGCATCCTGCAGGAAGTCATGCGGCCCAACCTGCGCCTGAAGGATCCCCTCACCTCCCGGGTGAAGATCCTGGCCAAGCTCAACATCGCCGAGCGGCGCCTGCCCCAGGACGGCCGCATCAAGCTGCGCGTGAACATGGGTGGCAAGCAGAAGGTCATCGACTACCGCGTGAGCATCCTGCCGACTCTCTTTGGCGAAAAGATCGTGCTGCGGCTCCTGGACAGCGACAAGCTCATGCTCGACCTCACCAAGCTGGGCTTTGAGCCCGAGAGCCTGGTGCGCTGGGACCGCCAGATCTCCAAGCCCTACGGCATGGTGCTGGTCACGGGACCCACCGGCTCGGGCAAGACCAACACCCTGTATTCCTCCATCGCCAAGCTGAATACCGTGGACACCAACATCCTGACGGCCGAGGATCCCGTGGAGTTCAACTTCCCGGGCATCAACCAGGTCCAGATGAAGGAACAGATCGGCCTGAACTTCGCCGCCGCCCTGCGCTCCTTCCTGCGGCAGGATCCCAACATCATCCTGGTGGGCGAGATCCGCGACTTCGAAACCGCCGAAATCGCCATCAAGGCTTCCCTGACGGGCCACCTGGTGCTGAGCACCCTGCACACCAACGATGCCCCCAGCACCATCAATCGCCTCATGAACATGGGCGTGGAACCCTTCCTGGTGGCCACTTCGGTGAACATCATCTGCGCCCAGCGCCTCATCCGCCGCCTCTGCCCCAAGTGCAAGATCGTGGATGCGCATCCCCAGCCCGAAGAGGCCCTCTACGGGGTGGGCTTCACCCCCGAGGAAGTGGCGCGGGGCATCACCTTCTACAAGGCCGTGGGCTGCGAGGCCTGCAACAAGCGCGGCTACAAGGGCCGCCTGGGCCTCTACGAAGTGCTGGAGATGTCCGAGACCCTGAAGGACATGATCCTCACCGGCGCCTCCGCCATCGAGCTGCGGGAGCAGGCCCAGAAGGAGGGCATGATCACCCTCCGCCGCTCCGGCTGCCGCAAGGTCCTGGACGGGATTACCACCATCGAAGAGATCATTCGCGAGACTGTGCTTTAAAGCGTGAAAAGCGTGGACAGGATGAACTGGATTTTGGGCAGGTAAAAAGACTGGACAGGATTAAGAGGATGAAAAGCTGAATGAACTAGATTTTGCGAAGGTCAAACGACTGGACAGGATTAACAGGATGAAGAGCCGGATTAACAGGATTCAAAACTGGATGCATAGGGTTTGAAGGTGAGGGGTTGAGCCGGATGCCTGCTGGGAAGGCCATGGAGGAGCTTTCGGGTCGTGTGATTGGAGCGGCGATGAAGGTGCACTCCACACTGGGGCCTGGGTTCGTCGAAGGGGTCTATCAGAATGCGCTGGCCCTGGAGATGACGGCGGAGGGCATCCCGTTTGAACGCGAAGTAAAGCTTGAGGTGCACTACCGGAGTGAGCTGGTGGGTCAATACCGGG
>SESH01041566.1_pt1 | contig 15449 bp, 10 predicted proteins | sample 3171561 | NCBI WGS metagenome assembly SESH01 (sample SAMN10866947, study PRJNA518727) | freshwater metagenome | biome: subpolar coniferous forest; feature: holomictic lake; material: water; isolation source: holomictic Lake 442 2011 16.5 m and 2014 13 m | place: Canada: near Kenora, Ontario
GCCCAGCTCGAGCTGCTGCACACCATCGAGAGCAGCGGGGATTCGCTGCTGACCATCATCAACGACATCCTCGACTACTCCAAGATCGAGGCCGGCCGCATCGACCTGGAAAACACCCCGTTTGACCTGCGCCAGTGCATTGAGGACGCGCTCGACCTGCTCAGCGCCAAGGCCGCGCAAAAATCCCTCGAGTTGGCCTACTCGCTCGCCCCCGAGGCGCCCGGCTGGATCATCGGCGATGTCACCCGGTTGCGGCAGATTCTGGTCAATCTGGTGGGCAACGCCGTAAAGTTCACCGCCGCCGGGGAAGTGGTGGTCACGGTGACGGTGGACCAGCCGGCCCCCGCGCTGAGCCTGCATTTCGCCGTGCGCGACACCGGCATCGGTATTCCCCCCGACCGGATGGATCGGCTCTTCAAGTCGTTTTCCCAGGTGGATGACTCCATCACCCGTCGATTCGGGGGCACCGGGCTGGGCCTCGCCATCAGCCAGCGGTTGACCGAACTCATGGGCGGCCGGATGTGGGTCGAGAGCACCCCGGGCGTCGGCTCCACGTTTCATTTCACGCTGCTGGTGGCCCCGCATACCGCGAGCGTGCGGGTCAACATCGCGGCCAAGCAGACCGCGGTCGAAGGGCTGCGGGCCCTGATCGTTGATGATAATGAGACCAATCGCCGGATTTTGGTCGCGCAAACGCGCTCCTGGGGCATGACCCCGACCGAGGCCGACTCCGCGGCGGCTGCCCTGCAACTCGTGGCCGGCGGCGGGAACTTCGATGTCGCGCTGCTGGACTACCAGATGCCGGACCAAGACGGCGAGGCGCTGGCCGCCGAATTGAAAAAAAGGCCGGGCACGGCGCGGCTGCCGCTCCTGCTGCTCAGCTCCGCCGGCCGGCGGCCCACCGCCGGGCTATTCGCCGCCTCCCTGGCCAAGCCCGTGAAGCCCGCCCTGCTGCTGGCCGCGCTCGGGGAGATATTTCACCGGCCCGCCGGCGAGCCGGGCGCAGACGGCTCGCTCTCCCCCCTGCCCTTGCTGGCCCAACGCTGGCCCCTGAAGATTCTCATCGCGGACGACAATGCTGTGAACCTGAAGGTTGCGCAGATGATGCTGACCCGGCTGGGCTACACCAGCGACCCCGCTGCGGACGGCCGCGAGGTGCTCGCAGCGCTCGAGCGCAGCCCCTACGACGTCATTCTCATGGACGTGGAGATGCCCGTGCTGGATGGACTCGAGGCCACGCGCCGCATCCGCGCCGCCGGCCCCGGTTCCGGCGACCGGCCCTGGATCATTGCCCTGACGGCGAATGCCATGCAGGAAGACCGCGAGAAGTCGCTGAGTGCGGGCATGAATGATTTTCTCACGAAGCCGTTCCGGGCCGGGCAACTGGCGAGCGCCCTCGAACGCGCCGGCCAGCATCTGCACCGCCCGGCCTGAGCCGCGGGACCGCTTTTCACCCACTCCGGCCTTGCCAACCGGCGTGACGCTGAATCTCTTTGCACGATTCCGATGCCCGTCCGCCTTTCCAGCCTTCTCGAGCCTGCCTGCATCAACCTCAGTTTGCAGAGCACCAAGCGCACGGCCGCGATCCATGAGGTCTCCAAGCTGCTGGAAACCCACCCCAACGTGGCCAACTTTGCGGGCTTCTACCAGGAATTGCTCGCCCGCGAACGGCTCGACACCACCTGCCTCGGCAACGAGGTCGCGCTGCCCCATGCGCGGACCGAGCATGTGAAAAAAATCGTCATTGCCATCGGCCGCAGCGCCACCGGCGTGCATTTTGAAAACTGCGACCAGAATGTCCGCCTGATGTTTGTGCTCGGCACGCCGAAGTCCAACCCGGGTGACTACCTGATGCTCGTGGGCTCGCTTTGCCGGCTGATCAAGGAAGCGGCGAATCGTGCGGCCCTGCTCGCGGCGCCAACGCCGGAAACTTTCATTGCGACGGTCAGGGATCTGGAAGACAAGCTGCTGGGCCCCGAGTCCAAGTAGGTCCGGTCTCCGACTGGCCGAATGCCGCGCCAGGGGAGCGGTAGGTCAAAGACCGGCCCTAGACCCACCGCGGGCTTGCCTCAGGATGATCTTCGACCAGAACTTCGAGCACCCCCATGATCCGCTCCTTTATCTTCAGCGACGGCAAGCTGGTCGGCAGCGACCTTGAACTGGAGGCGCTGCGCCTGGTGCGCGGCGACAAGGGGCTGATTCTCTGGGTCGATCTCGACCACCCCACCGACGAGGAAATCAAGAACATCCTCGAGGGGGTCTTCCAATTCCACCCGCTGGCCATCGAGGACTGCGTCACGCCGAGCAGCCTGCCCAAGATCGAGGACTATGAGGACTACCTGTTCATGGTCACGCACGCGGTGGATTTCAGCCGGCAGGACAAGTTTGCCTCCACTGAACTCGACCTGTTCCTGGGCAAGGAATTCCTGGTCACGTTCCACCGCACGCCCCTGCGTTCCGTCACCACCCTCAGCGAGCGCCTGGCCAAGAACGCCGGCCCCGGCCCGCGCGGGCCCGACCGGCTCGCCCACTCCCTGCTTGATCTGCTCGTGGACAACTATGCGCCGATGATCATGGAACTGCACGGTGAACTCGAGGAGATCGAGGAGATCGTGCTCAGCCAGGACTCGGACAAGAAACTGGTGACGGAATTGCTGCAGGTGCGGGGGGATTTCACCAAGCTGCGCCAGATCGTGCGCCCGCAGCGGGATGTCATCGAACGGCTGGCCCGGGGCGACAGCAAGATGATCCGCACGTCCCTGCTGCCCTATTTCCGCGACTTGCGCGACAATCTCGCCCGGCTGGAGGAAACCCTGGTGGGGTATCACGAGCGGCTGATGATGGCCTTTGATATTTATCTCAACAAGGCCGCCTTCGAGGCCAACGAGGGGATCAAGTTCCTCACCGCGCTGACCGCCGTCACCCTGCCCGCGGTGCTCGTGGGCGGCTGGTACGGGATGAACTTCGAGCACATGCCCGAGTTGAAATCACCGCATGGTTATTATCTGGCCTGCCTTTTCACCCTGCTCTCCACGGTGGTCATGGCCATTTACCTAAAAAAGAAAAAATGGTTTTGAGGAGGAGGCCCCGGCAGCCTACTCAACCATCCATGATTCATTTGCACCGTAGCCACAGGCCTCCGGGCCTGTGGGGTTTGCGGTGAGGCGCCCAAATCCGACAGGCCGGGACGCCTGTCGCTACGGCCGAAGTCAATTTCTCCCACCTTACGTCGACAGCCCGCCGGAGATATACTGGCGCAGGGATTCCGCCTCGGCGCGGTGGGCATTGGCCACCCAGCGCGAAACGTCGCCGATCGAGACCAGCCCGACCAGCTGGCCGGCATCCATCACCGGCAGGTGGCGGCAGCGTTTTTCCGTGAAAATATCCATCACCTGCTGCACCGTCGCGGTCGGCGCCACCGTCAGCACATCCGCGGTCATGACCTTGGTGATGGGCGTGGTCTGCGGATCGACATTGGCGCCGACGATGCGGCGCAGCACGTCGCGCTCGGTGAAAATCCCCGCCAGCTTGGTCCCGTCCATCACGAGCACCGAACCGACTTTCTGGGTGTTCATTTCCTTCACCGCCGCGGCGACCGTCACGGTGGAGGGAATGGTGAAAATGCCGCGGCTTTTTTGCGCCAACAAGGTGGAAATCGAGGTATTCATGGGGTAAGGGGTGGGGACAACCTACCCGGCCGCCGCCATCTCTCAATCGCAAAAAACATCCGCCTACTTGCGGAAGAGCTGGTCGAGTGCGCCGAGGCTCTTGAGCGGCACGCCCTTCTTGCCCGAGGTCACGGGGGCCGGTTTGGGGTAGGGCGAGTCGTCCCGCCGAGCCGGGCTCGACGGCTCATCCGGAGGACTCGCCCTACCTGCCGCCATTTCCTCCAGCGCGCGCTGCAGGCGCACCGCGGACACGGGTTCCGCCGTGCCGAGTTCCTGCGCAAACAGGCTCACGCGATATTCCTCCACCAGCCAGCGGAGATTTTCTGCCGCCTCAACTGTAGGAGGGGCTTTACGCCCCGATTGATCGCGGGTTAAACCCGCTCCTACCGCAAATCGCGCGACCGCGGCGACAAACGGCGCCAGCTCCTGCGCGCGGGTCGCATCCTTCGCCGCATCGCGCTTCCAGCGTTCCGTCCGGGCCTGCAGGCCCCGAAGATATCGCGGCAGGTGCTGGATCCGCCCGAAGGACATGCGCCGCAGAAAATCCACCGGCAGCAGCGCCGCCAAATCGTCCGCCATGCCCGGATAGGCCTGCTTTTGCGTCTGCAGTGCCAGGCGCAGCGTGAAGGTCTCCTTCAGCCAGTCACCCAGCTTCGGCACCAGCCCGCGCAGATCCTGCTTCGCCTGGGCCAGCGCCTGGTCGAATGCCGCCTGGGTCAATTGGTAGGGCGCGGACTCCGTCTTGTCCGTCGAAACCTTGGCGAAGTCGGATCCGCGCCGTTCGGCGGGCAGCGGAGTGCCCGCCCTACCGATCATCCGCGCGGGGTCGCACACCCACCGCCGGATGGAGTCCAGTGCATCCGCTTGGAGGGCTTCGGGCGTGATCAAGGTCACGGCCAGCGTGCCAAGATGCCGCAGCGCCTTGAGATCCTTTTCCAGCCAGCCCAGATCGAAGCGCAGCTGGGTTTCCAGCAATTGGCGCAAGCCCGCCCGGGTGGCGGCGGCCGCCTCCTCGGGGGTGGCGAACAACCGGACCGCGGCGCCCGCGGCCATGGCCTTCAGGCCGGGATAGGCATGCACGGGGACACCGTGATGCTCGCTGACGACAATTTTCTCGGGCAGATCGCCGAATTTCCACTCGGCCGCGGGCTCCCCTTCCCAGTGGGACCGTGCGGCGCGCCACGCGGCGTTGTCGACCCGCGCCGCTTGCTGGCTGACGTCGCGCTGCCGCAGGTGCAGCAGCCCCTGCAGCTCCGCCAGATCGCGGCTGGCGCCCAGCACCTTGTCCTGGTTGTCCACCACTTCGACGCGCACGCGCAGGTGATCGGGCAGCACCTTCTCACTCCACAGCGCCGGATCGAGGCGCACCCCCAGCCGCGAGGACAGCAGCTCCGCCAGCGCGGCTGCCAGCGTCGGGGGCGGGGCCCGGCCGCTGAGCAGGGCCAGGTCGCGGGTGAGCTTTTGGGCGGTTTCCGCCAAGGGGATCAAATCCCGCCGCTGTTCCTTGGGCAGGGCCTTGAGCATGAGTTCCACCTTCTCGGTCAGGTGGCCCGGCACCGCCCAGTCGAGCACCGCCGGGGTCAAGGCCGCCGCTTCGGCCAGGCTGACGCGCACCGTGACGCCGTCGGTTTCCTGACCGGGCTGATAGGAATACGCGAGGGGCAGCACCCGGTTGTCCACCGGCAGGGCGGCCGGAAAGGCCTCGGCGCTGTGCTCCGCCTCCGCCGGCGGCCGCAGGTCATTTTCCCCCAGAAAAAGGAATTTTGGCTGGGTCATCTGCTGGTGACGGACAAAGTCCACGAGTTCGCCGACGCTGGAAACGCCGTGGTAGGGCGCGGACTCCGTTCCGCGCCGCCCGGCGGGCAGCGGAGTGCCCGCCCTACCCTCGGGCATCAGCTCCCGCGCATAAAACCGATACATCGCCTCGTCGATATTCAGGTAGCCCGCGCTGCGGGTGCGGGTGAGAATCGTCTCCGTCTGCTCCCGGATGCGCCGGTTGTGCGCCAGAAAATCGAAGGGCCAGGTCACGGTGTCACCCACGAGGCCCTCCCGGATGAATATCTCCGTTGCGTGCGCCGGGTTGATCTTGCCGTAACTGGCCGAGCGGGTCTCCAGCTCCAGATTGTAGAGCCGGCGTCGCTCCTTCACGAGCACCCGGCCCGCCTCCGCGTTCCAGAACGGCTCGCTGTGGGCCACGCGCAACAAATGCGACCCGAGGTCCAGCACCCATTGCGGGTCGATCCGCGCACAGGTGCGGGCGTACAGCCGGGAGGTTTCCATCACTTCCGCCGCCATGAGCCACTTTGCGACCTTCGGCTTGGCCGGTGGAGCGCGGCCTCCGGATGCGCTTTTTCTCGGATCCACCTTCCGTTCCGATTTTTCAAACAGCGCCGACCCGGGAAACACGCTGACCCGCCGGTCATGCGCCGCGTGATAGTCGCCCTCCTCGGTCCGGGTGGCGATGTTGCCGAGCAGCCCGGCCAGAATGGAACGATGGATCGCCCGGTAGGCGGGCGTCGCCAGCGCGAGATCATTCGGTACCGCAGGAGGGGCTTTACGCCCCGATTGCCTCGGATCGGGGCGTAAAGCCCCGCCTACAGCTGATGGCATTCCGTCATACACTGACGTCCACGCCAGATTTTTCCGTTCGTGCAGGGTGTCCTCGAGCTGGCCGTACACGTCACGCCACTCGCGCATGCGCATGAAGGACAGGAAATGCGCCGTGCAGAATTTCCGCAGCTTTCCCAGGGTCATTTTTTCAAACTCATCGTGGTAGACCTCCCAGATGGCCAGCAGGGTCAGGAAGTCCGAGTCGGGATGCGTGAACCGGCGATGTGCCGCATCCGCCTTCTCCTTCAGGTCCAGCGGCCGCTCGCGGGGATCCTGGATGCTCAGCGCGGCCGCGATGATCAAGACCTCGCGCAGGGCCTTCTCATTCCGGGCCTGCAGGATCATGCGGCCCACGGTCGGGTCCACCGGCAGATGCGCCAGCTCCCGACCGAGGTCGGTGAGCTGCCATTGCTGGTAGGGCGCGGACTCAGCTCCGCGCCGTTCGGCGGGCAGCGGAGTGCCCGCCCTACCCTCGGAAACAATCGCCCCCAGTTCCTCCAGCAGCGCGTAGCCGGACCGAATGCCCTTGGCGGGCGGAGCGTTCAGAAACGGAAAATCCTCGATGTCCCCCAGGCCAAACGCCTTCATGCGCAAAATGACATCCGCCAGGTTGCTGCGCTGGATCTCCGGCTGCGTGAAGCGCGGCCGGTCGAGATAGTCCTGCTCGGAGAAAAGCCGGATACACACGCCGTCGCTGACGCGGCCGCAGCGGCCCTTGCGCTGGTCGGCGCTGCTCTGCGAGACCGGTTCCACCGGCAGCCGGCGCGTCCGGCTCTGCGGGGTGTACCGGCTGAGCCGCGCCAGCCCGGTGTCGATCACGAAACGGATGCCGGGAATGGTCAGGGAGGTTTCGGCAATGTTGGTGGCGACGACCACCTTGCGTTGCGCCGACGTCGCAAACACGCGCTGCTGCTCGGCATTGGTCAGCCGGCCGAACAGCGGCACGACCTCCACCTGCGACCCGCGCCGACCCTCGATCAAGTCGCGCACCTCCCGGATATCCCGCTCGGTCGGCATGAACACCAATATATCCCCTTCGCGGCTTTCCGTGAGCACCCGCTCGACCGCCTCGACCGCGGCGTCGATGTAGGTGTAGTCGTCCCTGGGCTCCGAAGGCTTGGCGAAGGAGGCCGGGCGGCTCTTTTTTTGGTAGGGCGCGGATTCCACTCCGCGCCGCTCGGCGGGCAACGGAGTGCCCGCCCTACCCTCCTCCTCCATCTCCTCCAACGGCGCATAAATCACCTCCACCGGATAAACCCGCCCCGAAACCTCGATGATCGGCGCCCCGTCGAAGGCTTGGGAAAACGCCGCGGTGTCGATCGTGGCGGAAGTGATGATGATCTTCAGCTCCGGCCGCTGCTTTCGCAGGCGGCGCAGGTGACCCAAAATGAAGTCGATGTTGAGCGAGCGCTCATGCGCCTCGTCCACGATGATGGTGTCGTAGGCGCGCAGGTCGGGATCGGCCTGCAGCTCCGCGAGCAGCATGCCGTCGGTCATGAACTTGATCACGGTGTCGGACGACGTTTGGTCGGCGAAGCGGATCTTGCAGCCCACCTCCCGGCCGAGGTTCACATTCAACTCCTCCGCCACCCGCCGCGCCACCGAGGTCGCCGCCACCCGCCGCGGCTGGGTACAAGCGATCTGCCCCCGCTCCCCGCGACCCGCGACGAGACACATCTTGGGGATCTGCGTGGTTTTGCCCGAGCCGGTCTCACCCGCCAGAATCAGCACCTGATTCTTCTGGATGGCCGTGATGATCTCATCCGCCCGGGCGCTGATGGGCAGCTCGGGCGGATACTCGATCCGGAAGGGCCAGGGTTTGTTGGGACGGGATGTCATCGCCGGTGAAATTAGAGGTTCCGTGCGTCACCGATAATGGCAAAGTCAAATCACATGACTTCCCCCACTCCTTCACCGGCGGCCAAGGCCCTCCAGCGTGTCCTGACCGTCTCCCGGCTCAACGGCTGGAGTGTGGGTGTGATCGCCGGTCTCGGGTCCCTGCTCGCCCTGGCCCTGGGCGACCTGACGAGCCTGTTCATCGGCCTGCTGGTGGTGATCGCGGGCATCATGGAGGTGCGCGGCCACCGGCAGCTGCAGCGCCGCGATCCCGACGGCATGAAAGGCCTGATCCGCTCCCAGCTGTTTCTCCTCACCGTCATGCTGGTGTACTGTGCCGGCCGGCTCGGCAGCTTCGACGCCGACACCGCCATGGCCAGCCTCACTCCGGACATGGAGGCGATACTGAAGGAGGCCGGGTTGGAGCGCGCCGACATCCTGCCACTGGTACGCATGACCTTTTTGGGCACCTACCTTGCGATCGCCGCCACCTGCCTCATTTACCAGGGTGGCATGGCGCTCTATTACCGCAGCAAGGTCCGGCTGGTGACCGAGGCGCTGACTACGCCGCCCGCGGCAACCTAATTACCCCAGTCATTCCGGATTGTTAGCCACGAAAAACACAAGAATCCGACGGCGAATGAAGCTCGCAAGGCGCCTATAGGCGCGCGGAACTGTTACGACAGTCGGACGAACCATTGTTGTGCTTTTTCGTGGCCAATCTCTGAGGCCTTGGATTGCACACCCGGCTTGCCTGACCGAGGCAAAGCGGTAGCTTGGGGCCATGTCCAAGGAGCGCTACATCGCGGCCAAGCAGAAGTGGGCCGAGAAACAACTGGCCCGCGGCTTCCAGCCCCGCCCGGTCGCCGCCACCGACCGGCTGCCCCCGGGACAGAAACTCACCACCGGCTTTCCCGTGCTTGACCTTGGCGTGCAACCGGAAATCCCGCTGGCCGAATGGACCCTGACCGTTGACGGCCTTGTGGAAAAGCCCGCCGTGCTGACCTGGGCCGCGTTCAACGCCCTGCCCCAGGTGACCGATCAGAGTGATTTCCACTGCGTGACCTCCTGGAGCAAATATGACTGCACGTGGAGCGGCGTGGCGTTCACCACGCTCTTCGAGCTCGTGTCGCCGCAGCCGGCGGCCCAGTTCGTGTATTTCACCAGTTACGATGGCTATTCCACCAACGTGCCCCTGGCGAAATGCCTCGACGACGATGTCCTGGTGGCGACCCGGTTTGGCAGCGAGCCTGTGACGCGCGAACATGGCGGCCCCGCCCGCATTATCATCCCCAAGCTCTACGCGTGGAAAGGCGCCAAATTCGTCAAGAGCATCAGCTTTCTCGCGGAGGACCGCCTCGGCTTCTGGGAAGTCCGCGGCTACCACAATGACGGCGACCCGTGGAAGGAGGAGCGGTACGCCTGAAGCCAGGCAGGGTTGAAAGGTGAAAGTTGAATGTTGAAAGATCGAGCAACCCACCCTTCCCCCCAGCCCGGCCTTGCAGCGGATCGGTCATTCAACTTTCAACCTTCAACTTTCAACTAAAGATCCCATGCCCCCCACCTTTTTTCCTCAGGACATCATCATCAAGAAACGCGACGGCGGCGTGCTGACCCAGGCGGAGATCGAGTTCTTCGCCCACGGCGTCGCCGACGGCCGCTTCGCCGACTACCAGGCCACGGCCCTGCTGATGGCCATCTTCTGGCGCGGCATGACCCCGCAGGAAACCGCGTGGCTGACCGATGCCATGATGCGCTCCGGCGACGTCATCGACCTGCATGACATTCCGGGCGCCAAGGTGGACAAGCACTCCACCGGCGGCGTGGGCGACAAAGTCTCCCTGATCCTCGCCCCGCTGGCCGCCGCCTGCGGCCTCAAGGTCCCGATGATGAGCGGTCGCGGGCTCGGCCACACCGGCGGGACCCTCGACAAGCTTGAGGCCATCCCGGGCTTCAAGGTCATGCTCAGCGTGCCCGAGTTCCGCGCCATTTTGCAAAAGGTCGGCGCCGCGATGATCGGCCAGACCCCGCAGGTTGTGCCGGCCGACCGCAAGCTCTACTCGCTGCGCGACGTCACCGGCACCGTCGAGTGCATCCCGCTCATCTGCGCCAGCATCATGAGCAAGAAGCTCGCCGAGGGGATCGACTCCCTCGTGCTCGACGTGAAGTTCGGCAAGGGCGCGTTCATGAAGCGCAAGGAGGATGCGCTGGTCCTCGCCCGCGCCATGGTCGAGGTCGGCCGCGCCGCCGGCAAACCCGTCTGGGCCCAGCTGACGGCCATGAACCAGCCACTTGGCTTCGCCGCCGGCCACACCACCGAGGTCATAGAGTCCATCGAGTGCCTCAAGGGCCGAGGACCGGCCGATCTCATGGAAGTCACCTACGCCCTGACCGGCCACATGCTCGTTCTTGGTGGCGCGACACCGGACATGGCAGCCGCTAGAAAGAAAATGGAGGCCGCCATTGCCGACGGCTCGGCGCTCGAAAAATTCCGCCAGATGTGCCTCGCGCAGGGCGGCGACGCCAGGGTGGTCGACGACTACACCCTGCTGCCCACGGCGAAAAAGCTCGTCGCCGTTTGCGCCCCGGCCGGGACCGCCGGATTTGTGAGCGAAGTCGACGCCCTCAAATGCGGCCATGCCATCATGGCACTCGGCGGCGGCCGGGCGGCGGTGACCGACAAGGTTGATCATGCAGTGGGTATCGCCGACCTCATCAAGATCGGCGAGCCGGTGACCGCCGGCACCCGGCTCTGCACCCTACACGTCAACGACGACGCCAAGGGCCAACGCGCCGAAGCGCTGATTCGGGAGGCCGTCAAATTCACTCCCACCGCACCCGCGCTGGAGCCGTTGATCCAGGATCTGCTCCAGTAATACGCCCCCGCGCAATCGTCGGTCCGTTTTTTGTGACTGCTTGTGCGTTTTTGTGGCCACCAAGGATCGGGCTGGATCCGTCCAAGGCAGAGTGGCCACAAAGAGGCACGATAATGCACGAAACGGATCAGGGCTCTACCTCCGCTGGCTACTGACCCATGGCCAATACGCATTACCGGTGTTTCGCCCGGAACGCCCGCGGGTTTTGCCCGGTTTCGCGGCGGAACGAGGCGCTCAGGTAGCTGGCGGACTCGAATCCGGCCAGATCGGCGATCCGGGCGATGGGCAGCTCGGTCTCGGCCAGCAACTGCCGGGCTCGCTCCAATTGCTGCCGCTTGATCCGGCGATGGGGGGACTCGCCGATCAGGCGCGTGAATTTCCGCTCGAGCAGGGTGCGCGACACCGGCACGGCCCGCAGCACGTCCTTCACCCCGATGCCGTCGTGCGCGTGATCCCGGATGAAGCGCAGTGCCGCCGCCACATGGTGGTCCGCCACGGCCAGCGCCTCCGTCGACCGCCGCTCCACCACGCGGATCGGGTCGATTTCCTTGGAGTCGGCCAGCACGTGCTTGCGGCCGGTCATCAGCCGCGCGAGCAGCGCCGCCGCTTCATAACCCGTCTGCCGCGCATTGGGCAGCACACTGCTGAGTGGGGGGTCGCTGAGTTCACAGATGACCTCGTCATCATCGACCCCGAGGACGGCCACCGCCTCGGGCACCGCCAGCCCCGCCACGTGGCAGGCCTCAAGCACCTGCTGCGCCCGGCCGTCAAAGCAGGCGAATACGCCCACCGGTTTCGGCAGGCCCGCCAGCCAGCTCGCCATCGCCTGCGTTTCCTGTTCCCAACCCAGTCTCAGCTTGCGCGGCAGGGCAAAGGCCGTGGGCCGGAAACCCTGACCGCGCAAGACCTGGGCAAAAGCCGCCCCGCGCTGGCGCGACCAGAGGTATTGGTCGTCACCACAGTAGGCAAAATGCCGGAGCCGGCGCTCCCGCAGATGGGCGGCGGCCAGCTGGGCCACCGCCCCGTTGTTGATGCTCACGCGCGGAAATTCGGACTTCACCCGCTCCGCGCTGACATCAACCACCGGCAGCCCCGTCCGCCGCAGCGCGGCGGCCGTCGCGGCGGAATCCACCCGGGCGATGATGCCATCCCCCTCCCAATGCCGCAGCCAGGCCGGCAAGGGCGCGCGGCGGGCCTGCTCGGTCAGCCGGATGGACCAGGACTCCCCCGCACTCACCCAGTCATGCACCCCGTGCAGCAGATCGCGCCCATACCGGTTGGAAGTCTCGATCAGCAGGGCGACGCGCAGCCGGGGTTTCGCAAGCGGACTCATCGGATCCCCAGCGTCGTCCGCCTGTGTTAAATATCAAAAGAATAATGTGGATCTTTGCTACTCGTTTGGGGGGCGTTTCCCGTATGATCTCGGGCTTCCCCTCCCTGCCATGAAAAAATCCCCCGCCCACTTCCCCCGCATCCCCCCCATCAGCTACGCCGGCCCCGGTGCCAAAAACCCGCTGGCCTTCCGGCACTACAATCCGGCCGAGATCGTCGATGGCCGCACCCTCAAGTCCCACCTGCGCTTCTCCATCGCCTACTGGCATTCCTTCCGCGGCACCGGCACCGACCCGTTCGGCCCGGGCACCATCCAGCGGCCGTGGGAAGCGGGGAAGGATCCGGTCTCCGTGGCCAAGGTGCGCCTGGATGCCGCCTTCGAGTTTTTCACCAAGATCGAGTCGCCCTTCTGGTGCTTCCACGACCGCGACATTGCCCCCGAGGGCCGGACCCTCGCCGAGTCGAATCGCACCCTCGACCAGCTCGTCGCTCACGCCAAGGCCTTGCAGAAGGCCACCGGCGTCAAGCTGCTCTGGGGCACGGCCAACCTGTTCTCCAACCCGCGCTACATGTGCGGCGCTGCGACCAATCCCGACGCCCACGTCTTCGCCTACGCCGCGGCGCAGGTGAAAAAGGCCCTCGAGGTGACCAAGGAACTCGGCGGCGAGAACTACGTCTTCTGGGGCGGCCGCGAAGGCTACGAGACCCTCCTCAACACCAACCTCAAGCGCGAGCAGGACCACCTGGCCAAGTTCATGCACCTGGCGCTCGATTACGCCAAGAGCATCGGCTTCAAGGGCCAGTTCCTGATCGAGCCCAAGCCGAAGGAGCCGACCAAGCACCAGTACGACTTCGATGTCGCCAGCGGCATCGCCTTCCTCCGGACCTACGGCCTCGAAAAGCACTTCAAGTTCAACATCGAGACCAACCACGCGACCCTCGCCGGCCACAGCTTCCAGCACGAGATCGAGGTCGCCGCCGCCCAGGGCATGCTCGGCTCCATCGACGCCAACAGCGGCGACCCGCTGCTGGGCTGGGACACGGACCAGTTCAACACCGACGTGAAGGAGCTCACCCTCGCGATGGTCTCCATCCTGAACGCAGGCGGTCTCGGCACCGGCGGCCTCAACTTCGACGCCAAGCTGCGCCGGCCGAGCATCGACGCCGAGGACCTTTTCATCGCCCACATCGGTGGCATGGATGCGTACGCCCTCGCCTTCAGGCTCGCCCGGCAGATCATCGCCGACGGCCGGATGGGCCAGTTCGTCGCCGACCGGTACAGCTCCTACGATGCCGGCTTCGGCCGCGATATCGAGACGGGCAAGGCCACCTTCAAATCCTTGGAAAAGCTCGTGCTCACCCAGCTCGGCGAACCCAAGCCGCGCTCGGGCAAGCAGGAGTATCTCGAAAACCTGCTGAACACGTATTTGCACGGTTGAGCGAGTTTGATCATGCTGCCCATGCACTGATGTAGCGACAGGCGTCCCTGCCTGTCGAACCCCACAGGCACGGAGGCCTGTGGCTACAGCTTACCCCCACCCATATGAGTCTATTTATCGGCATCGACAGCGGCACGCAAAGCACCAAGGCCATCGTTCTCGATCTCGACCTCGGTCGGGTCGTGGCGGAGGCCCGGGCGCCCCACGCCATGCTCGCCGGCCTCCCCGCCGGCCACATGGAGCAGGATCCCGCGCAATGGACCACCGCCCTCGATGCGGTCATCGGCGAAGTCGCCGCCAAGATCGATCGGAGCCGCGTGCGTGGCATCGGCGTCTCCGGCCAGCAGCACGGCTTCGTGCCGCTCGACCAGCGCGGTCAGGTCATCCGTCCCGCCAAGCTGTGGTGCGACACCTCCACTGTCGCCGAGTGTGCGCTCCTCACCAGGAAACTCGGCGGGTCCCAGGCGGTTATCCGCTCGATCGGCCTGCCCTTTCTGCCCGGCTACACCGCGCCCAAGATCCTCTGGTTAAAGCGCCACGAACCGGCAAATTTTAAGCGCCTGCGCCACGTCCTGCTGCCACATGACTACCTGAATTTCCACCTGACGGGAAATTACTTCATGGAACCCGGCGACGCCTCCGGCACCGCCCTGCTGGATATCCGCCGGCGCACGTGGTCAAAGGCGACGCTCAACGCCATCGACAAGCATCTCGCCGACTGGCTGCCGCCACTCTCGCCGTCGCACGAGGCGGCCGGCACGTTGCGGCCGGAGCTGGCGGCGAAGTACGGCTTCGCCCCCGACATCATCGTCAGCGCCGGCGGCGGCGACAACATGATGGGCGCCATCGGCACGGGCAACGTCACGCCGGGAGTCGTCACGGCCAGCCTTGGCACCAGCGGCACCATCTACGCTTACACCAAACAACCCGTCGTTGATCCGCAGGGCGAGATCGCCGCGTTCTGTTCCTCCACTGGCGGCTGGCTGCCGCTCTTGTGCACGATGAACCTGACGTTCGTCACCGAGCAGTTCCGCACCCTCTTCGGTTGGGATCACGCCGCGCTGGAGCAGGCGGTGACGGCCGCCCCGGCCGGGGCCGATGGGCTGACGCTGGTGCCCTATCTCGACGGCGAACGCACCCCCAACGTCCCGCGCGGCACCGGTGTCCTCTACGGACTGAATCGCCGCACCCTGACACCGGGTCATTTGGCCCGGTCCGCGATGGAAGGAGTAACCCTGGGCCTAAACTACGGGCTGCAGCGGTTGGAGGCCCTCGGGGTCAGGCCGAAGGAAATCCGCCTCACGGGCGGCGGGGCCAAATCGGCCGCCTGGCGGCAGATCATGGCGGATATCTTTGGGGTGCCGGTCGTCGCCATGGTGGCGGATGAAGGCGCCGCGCTGGGCGGCGCGTTGCAGGCCGCCTGGTGCCTGGGCTTGCGCGAAGGCCGCAAGACCAGCCTGACCGCACTGGCCGCCCACTCGGTGGCGGTGAATGAACGCACCCGCTGCGCCCCCGAGAAGAAACGATTGCCGCTGTATCGCGCCATGCAGGCCCGGCAGGACAGCCTGAGCCTGACGCTGCGCGAGACGTTTGAGCGGCTGGGCGCGATGTAACACCAAACACCCTAAGCTTCTGCTTGTATGCGAAGGTAGGGCGCGGATTCCACTCCGCGCCGGGCGCGCGCCGCG
>SESH01021256.1_pt1 | contig 15380 bp, 13 predicted proteins | sample 3171561 | NCBI WGS metagenome assembly SESH01 (sample SAMN10866947, study PRJNA518727) | freshwater metagenome | biome: subpolar coniferous forest; feature: holomictic lake; material: water; isolation source: holomictic Lake 442 2011 16.5 m and 2014 13 m | place: Canada: near Kenora, Ontario
CCCCTTCGCGCCCTTCGCGATCCAAACGCCAAACCCCAAACCCCAAACCCCAAACCCCAGATGACAGACGCCTATGAAATGGATCTTCCGCCCACTGGGCGACTCGGCGCTGCTGATGGAGGCCGCCGACGATGACGTTGGTGCCAACCGGGCCGCCCTGGATCTTGCGACCGCCCTGGACGCCGCCGCCCCGCCTTGGCTGCGCGCCGCCGTGCCCGCCATCGCCTCGCTGCTGGTCTGCTTCGACCCGCTTGCCATCCGCCCCGCCGATGTCGAGGCCCGCCTGCGCCACCTGCTGGCGGACGGGCGGACGGGCGGCCCCGGCGCGCGGCGGGTCGTGCGCGTCCCAGTGCGCTACGGCGGCGCGGACGGGCCGGATCTTGAGGGCGCCGCACGGGCGCTGGGGATCAGCCCCGATGATCTCGTGGCGCTCCACTCGGCCGGGCCGTACCGGGTGATGATGATCGGCTTTGCGCCGGGCTTCCCCTACATCGGGCCGCTGCCTGCGGCCCTGCACATCCCGCGCCGGGCCACCCCGCGCAGCGCCGTGCCCGCCGGGTCGGTGGCTATTGCCGCCGGCCTGAGCGGGATCTACCCGGCCCGGCTGCCCGGCGGCTGGCACCTGATCGGCCGCGCCGAGCTGCGCCTCTTCGACCCGCAGGCCGACCCGCCCGCCGCCCTCGCCCCCGGCGATCTGGTGCAGTTTGATCCTTGCCATACGCGCTAGGTACGCGCACGCGGGGCGTTCGCATCGGGTGCCAGCGAGCGGGCCAGGGCCACGGCGCGCACCTCGCGGGTGCCGGCGGCGCGCAGGGCGTCGGCGCATGCGGCCAGGGTGGCCCCGGTGGTGAGTACATCGTCGACGATCAGGACGCGGGCGGGCGGCTGGGCGTGGATAGCCCAGATGAAGGCGCCCTCGACGTTGCCCTTACGGGCGCGGCGTCCGAGGCTGGCCTGGTGGCCGGTGTCGCGGCAGCGGGCCAGGCCGGGCACCAGCGGCAGGCCGCAGCGCTGGGCGATGCGGGCCGCCAGCTCCTCGCTCTGGTTGAAGCCGCGCTCGGCCAGGCGTCCGGCGTGCAGCGGCACGGCCATCAGCGCGTCGGCGGGGAGCGGCGCGGCCCGCAAACGCTCGGCCAGCAGGTCGCCCAGGGGCGCGGCCACCCGGCGCATGCCGGTGTACTTCATGCGGTGGATGGCCTGGCGGATGGCCCCCTCGTAGAGCCAGCCCACCGCCATGCCGTCGAGTCCGGCGGGCGGTGCCTCGGGCGGGTAGGGCCGCAGCCCGGCCCGGCAGCGCGCGCAGAGCAGCACGCCCGCGCACCCGCAGGCCACGCAGCGGTCGGGGAAGAGCAGGTCGAGCAGGCGGTCGAACAGGTCGCGGATGATCACGGCGGTGCCTCCGGGTGTGCGGGTGTCTGGCACATGTACCGCACGGGGGCCGCCGGGGGGTGCGATCTGGGGATATAATATGATGACTGGCGACCGGCGACCGCGCTGTAAGGCCGAAGCATTCGCCGGGGCGATATCGGGGCGAACCATGATCTTCCTGGCGAATGCTTTGGCTCTACTACACCCGGATATGTACCATGATCTTCACTGGCGAATGCTTCGGCCCTACTGATGCCTCGCGTATCCTGATTGTTGACGACGACCCGGTGGCCCGGCAGATCGCTCGGCATCTGCTGGAACACGCTGGCTACGTGGTCGATGCGGTCGATGCGGGGGCGACTGCCCTGGAGGCGCTGCGCCGGGAGCGCTACGTCTTGCTGCTGCTTGACATTAAGCTGCCGGATATGGACGGGTTCGCCGTGGCGGTGGCGGTGGCGGCGGTGCTGCCGGTGGGGCACCGGCCCTGGATCGTGGCCGCCTCGGCGCTGGCGGATGTCGGCGATGAGCCGCGCTACTTGGCCGCCGGCTTCGACGCTTGCCTGGGCAAGCCTCTACGCCGGGCCAGCCTGATCGCCTGCGTTGAGGCCGGGATCGCCCAGCGCGCACATCTGCTATAATGGGCGACCACCCCGATCACAGCGACCCCCGCCGCGCGGGGCGTGGAGAGACCCATGCCGTTTGGTGCCCATATGTCGATCTCGGGCGGCATCGCTAAAGCGTTCGCCCGTGGCGCGCTGGTGAACTGCGAGGCCATGCAGATCTTCAGCAAGAACGAGCGCCAGTGGGAGGCCAAGCCCATCCCGCCCGAGGAGGTGCTGGCGTTTAAGGCTGAACAGCGGCGCACCGGCATTGGCCCGGTGATCGTCCACGGCTCCTACCTGATCAACCTGGCCGCCCCCGCCGATGAGCTCTGGGAGAAGTCAATCGCCGCCTTTGGCCACGAGCTTGAGCGCTGTGATCTCCTGGGCATCCCCTACATTGTCACCCACCCCGGCGCCCACACCGGCAGCGGCGAGGACGCTGGCCTGGAGCGTGAGGCCGTCGCCCTCAACCGGATCTTCGAGTCCGGCGTCGGTGGCACCACCACCGTACTCCTGGAGACCACCGCCGGCCAGGGCAGCGCCCTCGGCAACCGCTTTGAACACCTGGCTCGCCTCTTCGACCGTGTGCCCCACCACGACCGCATGGCCGTCTGTGTGGACACCTGCCACATCTTTGCCGCAGGCTACGACATCCGCGACGAGGCCAGTTATCGGGCCACCTTTGATGCCTTCGACCGTATCATCGGCCTCGGGCGGATCAAGTGCTTCCACCTGAACGACTCGCAGAAGGACTTGGGCAGCCGGGTTGACCGGCATAACCACATCGGCCAGGGCTGTATCGGCCTGGAGGGCTTCCGCCTGCTGGTGAACGACCCACGCTTCGCCGGTATCCCGATGATCATTGAGACGCCCAAGGGCGATGCTATGGCCGAGGACGTAGCAAACCTGTCGCTACTGCGCTCGCTGGTTGGCACATTGCAGATCGGTTGATCGCAGATTGTAGATCTGAGATGAGAACCAGCCGTGCCCCATCTGCAATCTGCAATCCGCAATCTACAATCGCCTTAGCAGCGGGTTGTCCGCTGCGGTTTGGAGGAGTGTACGTATGTTTCGGCCCCGCAAGCTTATTTGGCTGGCGGTAATCGGCGGGATCGGCTATCTGGCCTGGCGCTGGCGCCAGGATCAGGTCGCAGATCTTGCTATCCCGGCCACGCCCCCGCCCCCCGCGCCCGCCCGTAACCTGTTCGTGCCCCCCGCGCCCGCCAGCCCGCCGCCCAGCGGGCCACGTCGGATCGCCACCCGCGTCCACCGTGGTGCCCCGCCGACGATACCCGTCCCCGCCGCGCCCGTCGCGCCGACGAATCCTCCGGCCCCTGAGGAGCCGCCGCCCGCTCTGTCAGATCCGCCTGCGGTCGCGGAGCAGACTCTCGCACCGATCTCCGCCGAGGAGGCGGTGGCCGCCCCGGCAGAGCCCGAGCCGCTGGCCGAACCTGAGCAGACGTTTGCGCCCGTCTCCCCCGAGGAGATCCTTGCCTCCGATGAGGATCGCCATGCCGCAGATCAGGCCATGGCGCAGGTGGTGAATATCAACACTGCCGAACTCCAGGTTCTGGTTGACCTCCCTGGCATCGGGCGATCCCGCGCCACCCGGATCATCGCCTACCGTGAGCAACACGGCCCATTCACCACCATCGAACAGTTGGCAGAGGTCCAGGGTATCGGCTCGGATAACATCAATAAGTTCCGCCACTTGATCACGGTGTAGTCAGCGCTACGGCAATGTTCCTTCCTCGTGGGGTGTGGAGAGCTGATCTGGGTATACGATTTAGGTTAAGACAGGATGTAGGTCAGCGTTACCGTGTGTGCCGTTCGTAGTAAGCACAGCTGAATCTACCACTACAAATGGCCACATAAAACGTGCCCCTTTGAAAACATGCCTTAGGCATGTTTCAGATCGGGCGATTCCAACTTGACAGTTCGTAGTGGCGGCTTCAGCCGCACAGGCGCTAAAGCGCCCACTACGAACACCGCAAACTGTCAAGCTGATTTGAAACATGCCTTAGACATGGTTTCAGAGGGGCACGTTTTATGTGGCCGTTTGGCGGGACGGCAAGGAGGCAAGACGGGTACGCCCGCAGCAGCGCCAAACGATTATGCGGGATTGAACTATGCCTTTCAGCCTATGCTGTACCCGTTCTACTGCGGCGACCCCTAGATCTGGGAGCGTCAATGCCAACTTCCTCAGTTGCCAACAGATACAGCACGTCGCTGATGCTTGCCGGTATGGCCTGTCTGGTGGTCGCGGTCTTCATCTGGCAGTGGCGGCGAAGGGCAACGGGTGCCCGTGCGCTGTTTGTCTTCTTGCTCGCGCTGACGTGGTGGGATCTCACCTACGCCATATTCTGGGCCGGAGCGCCTGGGCCGTGGCCCGCCTTCTGGCTCGACCTTACCTTTCTGGGGGTGGTCGTCACACCGGCCGCGCTCCTGGCGTTCGCGCTGCAGTTCACGATTCAAGAACACGGGCACCGCTCGTTCCCGTATGCCGTGCTTGCCATCGAACCCGCCATCGTGCTGGCGCTCCTGTGGACGGATCCCTGGTACGGGCTGTTCTTCACCGGCCCACGCGATCCGAGTCAGGGGATGATCTCTGATGACGGCCCCGTGTTCTGGGCCAACATCATCTACTCCTACGCGCTGGTCATACTTTCCATTGGACTCATCCTGTGGCGGTTTTTCCACTCCTCCGGGATCTACCGCCGTCAGGCAGGCGTCCTGCTGAGCGTTATCGGGGTCGCCTGGCTAAACAGCGTGATCTTTATCTTCGGGTTCAGCCCGCTGCCGAATGCGGATAATACCCCGTTCGCCTTCAGCCTCGCGGCCCTCGGCTTCGCCTTCGCCCTGTTCCGCTACCATCTGCTCGATGTGGCATCCATCGCCCGCGATGTACTCATCGAGCAGATGGACGACGGCATCATTGTGCTGGATCCCCAGAACCGGGTCGTCGACATCAACCCGACCGCGCGGCGCATGTTGGTCGTGCCGACCGACATGATCCTCGGTGCGCCGGGGAATCGCCTGGGCACCGTCTGGCACGCGGTCATCGGCACGGTCACGTCGCCGACCACGGCCCACACCGAGATCACGATTGATACCGGCCCGTATCGCCACGTGGACGTGCGGATCTCGCCGCTCCGCGACCGGGATGCGCAGGTTGTCGGGCGGCTGATCGTCTGCCACGACATTACCGAACGCAAGCGGCTGGAAGAGAATCTCCGCGAGAGCGAGGCGCAATACCGCCAGCTTAGCCAGGAGTTGGAACAGCGCGTGCAGGAGCGCACCGCTGAACTACAGATCGCGAACCTCGCCCTGGCGAAAGCACTGAAGGTCAAAAATGAGTTCATGGCCACAATGAGCCACGAACTACGGACGCCCCTGAACGTCATCCTGGGGGTAATCGAAATACTCCAGACACCCATGTATGGCCAGTTGACCGAAAAACAGCACCGCGCCGTCGGGATGATCGAGGGAAGCGGGATGCGGTTGAAGGACGTGATCAATGACGTGCTGGAGCTTACCACGCTGCAAAGCAGCACCGTCGCGCTGGATCCGCACCCGTGCGCGGTGAACGCGGTGTGCGAGTTGGCCCTGCGAACGATTCGCTCCCAGGCTGCGCAGAAGCACCAGCAGACCCACCTCGCGATCAGCCCCAAGGACATGGTGATCCAGATTGACGAGCAGCGGATCTATCAACTGCTGAAGCACCTAGTCAACAACGCCAGCAAATTCACCCCTGATGGCGGCGAATTTGGGATTGAGGTAGTCGGCGACCGCGAGGCACAGCAGATTAGGATGACCGTGTGGGATCGAGGGATCGGGATTGCGGCGCAGGATCTGCCGCGCCTATTCCAGCCCTTTGTGCAGTTGGATGCGCGCCTCAGACGCCAGTATGAAGGCACGGGCCTGGGGTTGGCGCTGGTCAGGCATCTGGCGGAACACCTCGGCGGAAGCGTCGGCGTGGAGAGCACGCTTGATCATGGCAGCCGGTTCACGCTCACGCTGCCATGGGCGGAGTGACGGCAGGGCGGGTGTGACCCGTAGGGGCGCGGCGCGATCCTACCCATCACCTAGGGCGGCGAGGAGCGCCGGGGCGACCGCATCAATCCGCGAGACATCGGCGAAGCGCGGGGTACCCGGCCCGATCACCAGCAGCGGCACCGGGTTGCGGGTGTGGCCCCGCGTGGTGTCGTCCTCGATGTTGCCGTGGTCGCTGGTGATCAAGATCGTATCGGCGGGGCGGCGGGCGACGAGCAGGCCGCCGAGCAGCCGGTCGATGCGCGCGAGTACCTCGGGCACCGCGCCTGCGCCCATGCGCCCGTGCCCGGCCAAGTCGGGCAGGAAGCACTCGAAAAAGACCAGGGCGTGATCGTGGGCTAGGTGCGCGAGGTGAACCCCGGCAAGCTCGGGGGCCACCAGGGGCAGGCCCGCGCCCTCGCCACGGTCGTGGGCGGCCTGACGGGTGATATCCCAACTCAGGGCACGGTCGGCGCGCAGGTCGTCCATGTCGCGCAGGCGCAGGCCAGCCCCCTCAGCGGCGATGACGCTAGCCGAGCGACGCAGGCGGCGGGCGGCCAGCGCCTGCCAATACCCGGCGCTGAAGGCGTTGGCGAAGGCGACCGCGTGGCCGGCATGGTCGGCGAGCCGAAAGATCGAGCGCTCGGCCAGCAGCGGGCGCAAGGCCACCGGCGGAAAGTTCGGCTGGTGGCGGCCATGGAGGGCTGGCGCATTCACGCCGGCCAGCAGAGCGACGTGGCCGGTACCGCTCTGGGGCAGCCCGTCCACGCCGAGAGCGGCATCGATTGGCCGCAGCAGCAGGCCGGGCCGATCCTGGATATACTCAATTGTGAGCGGACCACCGAGTATGGCCTGGAGGTGCGCCGTCGCCGCAGCGGCGAGCGGGTTCGTGGCCGCAGCGGGGGCCAGCCCCAGGCCATCGAGGAAGACAAAAACCACTGACATCGCGATTTCACCATTGTTGACATTTATCACAAGCTCGTCTATAATTCCCAGCATTGTAAAATATAGTTTTGACATCCGCCACGGTCGACCCTCCAGCCCAGTTTATCAGATTACGAGGCGTAGGAGAGTCTGCCACCTTGCGGAGCCTAAAGTAGGCGCCGGTTTAGGGTGTTTTTTCAGCCAACACGATAGGCGTGTCGCTGAAGGATCATCACGCAGAGTAAAAACGCGAAAACCGACGCGCCTATCTGTGCAGCAGGTGGCGCTTTTTTGTTGGGTTGGACGGGGCGGAGTCAAACAAACTCTCTGGCAGGAGGCGCGTTAGCATGTCAGTGCAACCGGAGCAGGAGACCTTTGAGGATCTTGAGGAACTAGACTGGACCAAGCTGCTCGACGAGTATGACTATGCCCGCCCGCAGCGCGGTGAGCTGCGCGACGGCATGATCATGCAGATCGAGGACAACGGGGTGCTGGTCTCGATTGGCACCAAGCGCGAGGGCGTGATCCCCTCGCAGGATCTGCGCCAGATGGGCGACGAGTTCGTCGGCGCCCTGCGCATCGGCGAGATGATCCAGGTCTACGTCCAGGAGCCTGAGAACCGTGATGGCGACCTGATTCTTTCGCTGACGATGGTTCAGGTGGCGAAGGACTGGGAGCACGCCGAGCTGATGTTTACCGAGGGCGGCATCGTGCGCTGCAAGGTGATCGGCTTCAACAAGGGCGGTCTGCTCGTCCAGTTTAACCGCATTCGCGGCTTCGTGCCGGCCTCGCAGGTGGCCCAGCTCCACGGTCGCACCGCTGCCGAAGAGCGCCAGCAGGCGCTACAGAAGATGGTCAACCAGGAGATCCCGCTCAAGGTGATCGAGGTCGACCGCGAGCGCAACCGGCTGGTACTCTCCGAGCGCAGCGCGACCCAGGAGTGGCGCAAGGCCCAGAAGCAGCGCCTGCTCACCGAGTTGCAGCCCGGCGATGTGCTCTCGGGGCGCGTCAACCAGCTCACCAACTTCGGTGCCTTTATCGACCTCGGCGGTGCCGATGGCCTGGCCCACATCTCCGAGCTCTCCTGGCAGCGGGTCAACCACCCGCGCGAGGTGCTCTCGCCCGGCCAGGAGGTCAAGGTGGTGGTGGTCGAGATCGACCGCGACCGCGAGCGGATCGGCCTCTCGCTCCGCCAGCTCCAGGCCAACCCCTGGGACACGATCGACCAGCGCTACAGCCTCGGCCAACTGGTCACCGGCCCGGTCACCAACGTCACCCCGTTCGGCGCGTTTGTGCAGGTTGAGGATGCCGTCGAGGGTCTCATCCACGCCAGCGAGCTGGATGTGGACCCGCAGACCCAGCCGCGCGATGTGCTCCAGCCCGGCCAGCAGGTCACCGCAAAGGTGATCAGCCTGGACCGCCAGCGCCAGCGCATGGGCCTTTCGCTGCGCCGGGTCGGCGAGGGCGATAAGGCGACCGAAGCCCCCGCCGAGGTCTAGCCTACGGCGCGTAGAGAAAACACCAGAGAGACACGGCATGCCGTGTCTCTTTGGTGTTTATGGCCAATCACGAAGGAGCGAGTCCATGCGTGTTCTCTCTGGCGACGATGTGCGGCGGGCGGTGCCGATGAGCGCCGCCATCGACGTAGTGGAGGCCGCCTTCGCACGCCTCTCCGATGGCGGTGCCGTCGTCCCCCTGCGCACACGCCTGGAGGCTCCCGAGCGCGAGGGGGTCAGCCTCTTTATGCCGGCGCGGATCATCGGCGGCGCCTCGGCCGCCCTCGGCATCAAGGTGGTCTCGATCTTCCCCCAGAACGCCCGCGATCACGCCGAACCCACGATCTATGCCCTGGTGAGCCTCTTCGACCCCGAGACGGGCCGGCCCCTGGCGGTGATCGACGGCACCTCCCTCACGGCGCTGCGTACCGGGGCGGCCTCGGGCGTGGCCACCCGCCACATGGCCCGCGCCGAGGCCCACCGCCTGGCGATCTTTGGCGCGGGTGCCCAGGCGCTGCCCCAGATCCTGGCCGTCTGCGCCGTGCGCCCAATCGACATCGTCTGGATCGTCAACCGCTCACGCGACCGGGCCACACGCCTGGCTACCCGCCTGCGTAGCGAGGGCTATCTGGGCGATGTGATGATCGCCTCCAGCGCCGCCCAGGCTCTCGCCGCCGCCGATATCGTCTGCACCGCCACCTCTGCGCCGACGCCCCTGTTTCACGACGCCGACCTGCGCCCCGGCACGCATATTAACGCTGTGGGATCCTACAAGCCGACCATGGCCGAGGTGCCGGGCGAGACGGTGGCCCGCGCCCGCCTGATTGTCGACCAGCGCGCCGCCGCCTGGGCCGAGGCCGGGGAGTTGGTGCAGGCCCGCGCCGCTGGCCTGATCGACGTCGGCCACGTGATCGGCGAGATCGGCGAGGTGGTGTACGGCCCCCTGCCCGGTCGCACATCCGCAGATCAGATCACCATGTTTAAGTCGGTGGGCAACGCGGTTCAGGATCTGGCCGTCGGCACGCTGGCCCTCGCCCACGCCGAGGGCCGTGGCCTGGGAGTTGTGGTCAGCCTGTAAGCTACCCAAGCCTAAAGGACGTGGGCTTTACCCTGGCGCTACCAGCCGATGAGCGACTGGCATCCGAATGGAACAGACCACCGTAGCGTATGATATGAGTAGGCGCCGCGCGGAGTGGCGCAGATCGATAAGCAAGGAGCATTGTCTTGACGAACATCTGCGTTGTTGGCACCGGATACGTCGGACTCACCACGGGCGTATGCTTTAGCGACCTGGGCAACACGGTCATCTGTATTGAGATCAACCCCGAGAAGCTGGAGCAACTGCGCGGCGGGAAGTCGCCAATCTACGAACCCGGCCTGGTCGAACTAATGGAGCGCAACATGCGCTCCGGACGCCTGCGCTTCACCGACAACTACGCCGAGGCCATGGCCGAGGCCAGCCTGATCTTCATCACCGTGGGCACACCAATGAGCGATGACGGGGCGGCCGACCTGAGCCAGGTGAAGGCCGCCGCGCGCAGCATCGGCCAGAACCTAACCCACCGCGCCGTGATCATCGACAAGAGTACGGTACCGGTGGGCACCGGCGACATGGTGGGCACGATTATCGCCGAACACGCCCGCCCCGACATCGAGTTCACCGTCGTCTCGAACCCCGAGTTCCTGCGCGAGGGCAGCGCGGTGAGCGACTTCTTCAAACCCGACCGGATCGTGCTGGGGGCCACGGATCGCGCCGCCGCCCACGAGGTGGCCGAGTTGCACGAGCCCCTGGGTGCCCAGGTGATCATCACCGACCTGCGCACCGCCGAGATGATCAAGTATGCCTCGAACGCCTTCCTGGCCACGCGCATCAGCTTCATCAACGAGATCTCCCAGATCTGCGAGAAGCTCGGCGCCGATGTTAAGGAGGTCGCCCGTGGCATGGGTGCCGACAAGCGCATCGGGCCGCACTTCCTCGACGCCGGTATCGGCTACGGCGGATCCTGCTTCCCCAAGGATGTGCTGGCCCTGCATCATATGGCCGCCAGCTCGGGCTGCCACCCCCAGCTGCTCCAGGCGGTGATGGATATTAACCAGGATGCGCGCAACCGCTTTGTGGCCAAACTTGAGACCCTTCTCGGTAGCCTGAGCGGGCGTGTGATCGGCGTGCTGGGCCTCTCGTTCAAGCCAAACACCGATGATATGCGCGAGGCTCCCAGCATTGATATCATCAAGGCGCTCCAGGTCGGCGGCGCCCGCGTGAAGGCGTACGACCCGGTGGCAATCGAGCGGGCCGGCGAGTATGTGCCCGAGGTGACCTTCTGCGCCACGGCCTACGATGTGGCCAAGGACGCCGACGCGCTGCTGCTCGTCACCGACTGGAATGAGTTCAAGCAGCTCAACTGGGAGAAGATCAAGAGCTTTATGCACACGCCGATCATCCTCGATGGCCGCAACCTCTACGACCCAGCCGAGATGCGGGCGCGCGGGTTCATCTACTGGGGCGTCGGGCGAGGCAATCACCAGCCGACCCTCGCGACCAACGATGGCGTGACGGCCTAACATCTGGTAGCGCAGAGATGTGGTATGCTCGGGGTAGGCGGACACCCGCCCGCCCCGAGCTTTTTGTATCTGAGGAGCCCCGCATGTCGCACAGCCCTGCGCCGGCAATCTGTGCCACCCGCCACGCCGTTATCCTGGCCGCCGGCGAGTCGAAGCGCACCCGCCCGCTGACCGCACACCGGCCCAAGCCACTCATCCCGCTGCTTGGCCGACCCCTGCTCGCGCATATCCTCGACGAGATGGTTGGCTTGGTCGAGCGGGCCACCCTGGTGGTCGGCTACCGCGCCCAGGATGTCGCCGCCGCCTTCGGGGACACGTACCGGGGGATCGCCCTGCGCTACGTGCGCCAGGCGCAGATGAACGGCACCGCTGGCGCGCTGCTCGCCGTAGGCCAGATCGACGAGCCCTTCTTCCTGCTCTACGGCGACAACCTCGTGGCCCAGGCCGACATCCTGGGGGTCTGCGCCGTGCGCCACAGCCTGGCCGGAATGCACGTCGAGGACGCCCGCAGCTTCGGGGTACTCGACATCATCGGCGGCGGGCGGGTGCGCGGCGTGATCGAGAAGCCGACCAGCCCGCCGCCCGGCGCCCTGGCGAATCCTGGGATCTACCACCTCGACGCGGCGGCCTTCCCGGCCCTCGCCCAGATTGTCCCCTCGCCGCGTGGCGAGTACGAGCTGACCGACTTGGTGGGCCTGCTGGCCGCCACCGGCCCGGTGGGCTACCACGTTTGCACGGGCTTCTGGATGCCGGTGGGCACGCCCTGGGAGGCGCTCGGCGCGGCCCAGTTCCTGCTGGCCCGTCGTGCGGGCCTGCGCGAGCAGATCAGCCCGACGGCGCAGATCGGCGCGGGCAGCCAGATCATCGGCCCGGTGGTGATCGGCGACGGCTGCGTGGTTGGCGTGGGCTGCGTGATCGAGCGGTCGGCCCTGGAGGCGGGGGCCACCCTGGGCGACGGGGCCGTGGTGCGCAACGCGGTGATCGGGGCGGGCGCGCACGTCGGCGCGGGCTGCGTGGTCGAGAGCAGTTGGCTGGACGACGGGGCGGTTGTCGGGGCGGGGGCGCGCCTGCGGGCGCAGACCTACGACGAACTGCGGCCCACCGCCAACTCCGCTGGGCTGCTCAGCCACGAACTGCTCTGCACGCGCGGGGCCGTACTCGGGCGGGGCACCACAATCGCCCCCGGCGCAGATGTTGCGCCGGGGACGATCATATAGGGCGGTCGTCAGGTGACGAGGTGGGACGAAGCATTCGCCGCCACGATCCGTTAGGCCGGAAATGCTAGCGGGGCGCATGCCCTGTCACCCCATCACCACGCCTCGCGGAGTAACTCCAGCAACTCACCCTCGGTGGCGACGCGCGGGTTATGGTAGATCGCGCCGTCCAGCAGCGCGATGGCCGCCAGTTCGGGCAGGGCGTCCTCGGGCACACCCACATCGCGCAGCCGCGTAGGCAACCCGCAATCGCTGGACAGAGTGGCCACCGCGCTGATGCCGTCGGCGATCACCTCGCTGTCGCTGCGCCCGCCGGCGTTCACCCCCATAGCGCGGGCGATCCGCACGTAGCGCTCGGGCACCACCGCGCTGTTGAAGCGCATCCCGACCGGCATGAGGATCGATATCGCCGTGCCGTGGTGGACGCGAAACTTGCCGCCGACGGCGTGAGAGAGGGCGTGGATCACGCCGAAGTAGCTGTTGGCGCAGGCCATGCCAGCCATGCTGGCGGCGATCAGCATCTGGCCACGGGCGTCGATGTCGCTCCCGTTCTGTACCGCGTCGCGCAGGTGGGTGGCGATCATGTCGATCGCCGTCAGGGCTAGGCCATCGCTAAAGCTGCTGTTCTCGGTAGAAACAAACGTCTCGATCGCGTGCGAGAGCGCATCTACGCCGGTGGCGGCGGTGAGCGTGGGCGGCAGCGAGCGGGTGAGCAGCGGGTCGAGGATGGCCACATCGGGCACGAGGTAGCGGCTGGCGAAGCTCAACTTCAGATTCTGCTCGTCATCGCGGATCATGGCGTAGGGGGTGACCTCGCTGCCGGTGCCGCTCGTGGTGGGGATGGCGATCATCGGCACGAGGCGTGCGGAGATGACGTTGTAGCCCTGGTAATCGAGCAGGTGGCCGCCGTTGGTCACGATGATGCGAATGGCCTTGGCGGTATCGATTGGGCTGCCGCCGCCCATCGCGAGGATCATGTCGGCCCCGGCGGCGCGGGCGGCGGCGGCACCCTCCATCACCGTGGCCACCGAGGAGTTGGCCGGCACCGAGTCGAAGATGCCGACGACCTCGGCGTTGCCGCGCAGGCCCTCGATCACCGGGCCGAGCAGCCCGGCCGCCGTCACGCCCTTGTCGGCTACAATAAAGATCCGCTGGGCACCTAGTTCGTCGATCACCGGGCCGAGTTCGCTGGCCAGCCCCAACTTGTACAGGACACGTGCCCCAATCCCAAACTCGAAGTACTCTTGCATATATCGGCCCTTTGTCTCGCTGCGTTATGGCATAGCCCTATTATACGGGCACTGTGAAGGGGAACACACCATGCAACCACAGAGTCAGGCGGGCTTCCCTCCAAACACCGTCATCCACGGGCGCTACCTGATCGTGCGGATGATCGGGCGCGGCGGGATGGGCGCCGTTTACGAGGCCGTCGACCAGCGCCTCGGCGCGACGGTGGCCCTCAAGCAGATGACCGTCAGCGGGGCGAACCTCTCGGCGGCCTTCGAGCGCGAGGCGCATATCCTCGCTAGCCTGCGCCACTCGTCGTTGCCCAAGGTCTCCGATTTCTTCAGCGACGGGCAGGCCCAGTTTTTGGTGATGGAGTTCATCCCCGGCACCGATCTGGGCACCCTGCTGGCCCAGCGCGGTCGGCCCTTCCCGGTCGAAGATGTGCTGCGCTGGGCCGACCAGTCCCTGGCCGTGCTAGAGTATCTGCACGTCCAGTCGCCGCCGATCATCCACCGTGATATTAAGCCGCAAAATATGAAGCTGACGCCGGCGGGCGAGATCGTCCTGCTTGACTTCGGCCTGGCCAAGAGCTACGCCGCCGCGCAGTCGGCCACCACGGGCAGCATCTTCGCCTACACGCCGAACTACGCGCCCCTGGAGCAGGTGCAGGGCACGGGCACCACGCCATCGAGCGACCTGTACGCCCTCTCGGCTACGCTCTACCAGTTGCTCACCGGCGCAACGCCGTCCGATGTCCTCCAGCGGCTTGGGGCGACGGCCTCCGGCCAGCCCGACCCGCTGCGGCCGGCGAGCGAGCTGAACCCGCAGGTACCGCCGCCGGTGGCCCAGTGGATCGCCCGTGGCCTCCAGATCGACCAGCGCGGGCGGCCGCCGAGCGCCGAGATGATGCGGGCCGACCTTCAGCAGATTCAGCGCGCCGCCATATCGGTGGCCAGCACTGGCCCGACTGTGCTGGCCAGTTCGTCACCGGCGGCGGCGTTTCTGCCAACCGGCGTCCCCGCTGCGCCCCCGCCTGCCCCGAGCGCGGGCACCCGCCGCCGCGCTGGCCCGGCCACCTTCATCATCATCGCCCTGGTCGCCCTGCTGGCTGGCGCGGGCGGTCTGGCGGTATGGCTGCTCGGCGGCAGACCGCCGGGCGGCGGGAGCCTTGCGCGGACGCCGGTGACGCAGGCGGTACCCACGCGCATACCCACGCCGACCAACGCGCTTCTGCCGAGCGACCTGCCTCTGCCGACCACGGCGGGACCGACCTCAACCCAAGCTATCAACGAGCCGCCACCCGCCGATATTGGGCTGACGGCGATGGCCGGCCTGATTGGCACCGAGGCCAGCGGGCCGCAGTTTGGCCCGCTTGGGCCACAGTCTCCCATACATGTGTCGGCCAGCGGGGCGGCCCCGGACGGCGTGGATAGCGCCGGGAACATCACCACCTTCGGCCCCGAAAATGTCGCCGACGGCAACTGGGAAACCGCGTGGCGCGTCCCCGGCAACGGCGACGGCCAGTTTTTGGGGCTTTCCTTCGCTGGGCCGGTGCGGATCCGCCAGGTGCAAATCATCCCCGGCTATGCCAAAATTGACCCAATCACCACCACCGACCGCTTCTCCCAGAACCGGCGCGTGCGGCGCGCACGCCTCGTATTCAGCGATGGCAGCAGCGTCGATGCCACCTTTAGCGATGCCCCAACCCTCCAGGCGGTGAACCTACCCCAGCCGGTGATCAGCAGCTACCTGCAAGTAGAGGTGCTGGAGACGACGGATCCTGGCGCGGTTGATGGGCGCGACTTCACCCCGATCAGTGAGATCGTGGTTATTGGCGAGGTTCAATCCAAATGAGACCGCACCGCTATCGGATGGGCCTGATCACCTTGCTGCTGCTGACCCTCGCCGCTTGCACGTCGAGTCAGGCTGCTGCGCCGTCCGCCACGCCCGTCCCG
>SESH01022570.1_pt1 | contig 15358 bp, 19 predicted proteins | sample 3171561 | NCBI WGS metagenome assembly SESH01 (sample SAMN10866947, study PRJNA518727) | freshwater metagenome | biome: subpolar coniferous forest; feature: holomictic lake; material: water; isolation source: holomictic Lake 442 2011 16.5 m and 2014 13 m | place: Canada: near Kenora, Ontario
TGCTCGGCATCTGGGTGGCGTACGGCTTCGTCAACCCGCTGGCCAACCGCATCCAGTTCAACAACGCGTCCGACGAGCTCGGCTTCAAGTGCATCATGCAGGCCGTGGCGGGCTTCGCCAAGGGCCTGGCACCGTTCACCGCGATCGAGTTCGCCCGCCGCTCCCTCGACCGCTCCGTCCAGCCCGGCAGCGCCGAGCTCGAGGCCGCGGTCAAAAACCTCGGCCCCGCCAAATAAGGAACCCCCACCATGGCCGGAGGAGCTTGGAAGGTCGCCTACGCCGATTTCGTCACCGCCATGATGGCGCTGTTCATGGTCCTGTGGATCTCCTCCCAGAACCAGAAGATCCTCATCGCGACGTCCCAGTATTTCCAGAACCCCTTCCGCTCCCCGATGGACGCGACCTCCGGGGTGCTGCCGTTCAACAGCAACCAGACCACGCACTCCGAGGGGCGCGAGTCGGGCTCCGAGAAGGAGGCGAGCCGGGACCGCCAGATCAAGATGACCTTTCTCAACACGGTGGCGGCGGACTTCACGCGCCTGCTCAACCTCGACCAGAACCTGGAGGGCAAGCCGATCGACATCCAGATCACGTCCGACGGCCTGCGCATCACGCTGTTTGACCGGGTCAACCGGCCGCTGTTTCAGAACGACTCGGTGGAGTTCACCGAGTGGGGGAAGTTCATCATGAAGAGCCTCGCCTGGATGGTCGACCGGCACCATTTCCGGGTGACGATCGACGGCCACACCCGGGCGCCGACCGGGCCGCCGGGGCCCGATGACCGGGGTTGGGAGCTGTCCGCGGCGCGGGCCAACGCCTCGCGGCGCCTGCTGGTCTACTACGCGGTCGAGCCGGGCCTGATCGACCGGGTCACCGGTTATGCCAGCACCAAGCCGCTGCCCGGCGAGTCGCTCCACGCGGAGGCCAACCAGCGGGTGACGCTCAGCCTGGCGCTCGCGGCCAAGGGGCGGTTCAAGGACAGCACGCTGGTCGAAAGCCCGATGGCCGCCGCCGCCCCCGCGCCGGTCGCCGCCCCGCCGTCCGCGGGACGTAAAGCCCTTCCATGAAATCGTTCCTCCACGGGAAAAAGACCCTGTCGGTCTCCGCCCTGCAACTGCCGCCCGCGCCCGCCGCGGTCCTGACCCAGTCGGGCGCGGCGACGGCGCCCAAGGCCCCCGCCGAGGCTGCGCGGTGCGCCACGGTGAAGGTCATGAAGGAAGGCGACAAGGTCGCCTGCCTCGTCATCACCTGCGCCTGCGGCGAGCGGATTGAGATCAACTGCATCTATCCGGTGGGCTCCTAGCCCGCCGGGAGCGGTCGCCGGGTGCGGGGACGTCGCTCCGGGACTGGGCAAAACCTGCCGGTCGCTTAGCCACGGTGCCGGACAGTTTGTAAAAATGGCGGACTGCCGTTCTTAGAAAAGTTTAAGACAATAGACAGCAATTGGTTATGTCTCGTTTGGTGGGTTCGGCACGCGTTTGGCTTTATGGGCCGCACCCATGAACATCGGACTCTACCAAAGTGCTTCCGCACTCTCCGCGCTTGAGCGGTGGCAGGACTCGGTTTCGCAGAACATCGCGTCGAGCCAGATGACGGGCTACCGCAAGCGCTCGGTCAATTTCTCGGCGCAGGCGGCGGGCGAGCTGCAGGGGGACACGCGGACCCGGGTCGGGCACGACGCGGGCCAGCCGATGCTTTTTCCCAAGGTCAACACCGGCATCAATTTCGTCTCGGGCGAGACCCAGCCCACGCGCCGCGAGCTGGACGTCGCGATCCAGGGCACCGGGTTTTTCGAGGTGCAGCTGCCGGACGGCTCGCGCGCCTACACGCGCAACGGCGAGTTCCACATGCGGGCGGACCGCACGCTGGTGAGCTCGAGCGGCCAGGAGGTGCTCTCGTCCGGGGGCGCGCCGATCACGCTGGTGTCGGGCGCGGGCGAGGTGGTGATCAACCAGGACGGCTCGCTGTTCCAGGGCACGACGTCGCTGGGGCGGCTGGCGGTGCAGAAATTCTCGGACAACAGCCGGCTGGTGCCGGCGGCGGGCGGGGCCTTTGTGCCGGGCGACGGCATGGCGCCCGAGGCGGTGGAGAAGCCCGAGCTGCTGCAAGGCTACCTCGAGGGCAGCAATGTCTCCTCGCTGCGCGAGATGGTGGACCTCGTCCTCATCTCCCGCGCCTACGAGGCCAACCAGAAGCTGATCACCTCGGTGGACCAGCAGATGCAGAAGACGCTGGATGCGCTGGGCTGACTCCCCGCCCCATGACTTTCCCAGACAGGACAACCGCAATCACGACTGCATGGCCGCGCGCGCGATGGGAGCGCGCCGGCCTCAGTCGTGGCGGTGCCGCCTTCAACCCCGCCGCCCTATGAATCTCTCCCTGTACTCCGCCGCCACCGGCATGGAAGCGCAGCAGCTCAACCTCAACACGATCGCGAACAACCTCGCGAACGTGAACACGGCCGGCTTCAAGCGCAGCAAGATCGAGTTCCAGGATCTCCTCTACCAGAAGCCGACCCGCGCCTCGGGCACCGACTCCGGCGGCGGCAACCTCGTCCCCACCGGCGTCGAGGTCGGCAACGGCACGCGCGTCGCCTCCACCTCCAAGGTGTTCACCCAGGGCCAGCTCACCTCGACCGGGGAGAAGCTCGACCTGGCGATCCAGGGCGACGGGTTCTTCGAGGTGCAGCGGCCCGACGGCACGCTGGGCTACACGCGCGACGGGTCCTTCAAGCTCAACGCCCAGGGCCAGGTGGTGACGGTGGACGGCCTGCCGGTGATGAGCAGCTTCCAGTCCATTCCGGCGGGGGCGACGGCGGTGACGATTTCCGAGAACGGCCAGGTCACCGTCCAGAGCGCCGGCGGCACGCAGAGCTTCCGGCTGACGCTGACGCGTTTTGCCAACCCGTCGGGGCTGCGCAGCCTCGGGGGCAACCTCTACGAGGAGACCGGCGGCAGCGGCACGCCCGAGATCGGCCAGGCCAGCGAGCAGGGCTTCGGCAGCATCATCCAGGGCTACAAGGAGGCCTCCAATGTGAACATCGTGGAGGAAATGGTGAACCTCATCGTGGCCCAGCGCGCCTACGAGATCAACTCGAAGTCCATCCAGACCTCGGACGAGATGCTCCAGAACGTCGCGAACATGAAGCGCTGACCATGCGTCGCCTGCTCCAGCTTCTCCGCGGTCTCGGTCCGGTGCTGGGGCTGGCCGTCGGCGGCCTGCCCGCCGCCGAGCTTCCCGCCCCGGCCGCCGAACCGGCGGTGGTGGCGGGGCCGTTCACCCGCGACCAGTTTGTCGCGGCCCTCACCCGCGACCTGGCCGGGCACTTCAACCTCGAGGGCGACCTGCAGCTGGAACTGGCCCGGGCGTGGGCGCCGCCGGCGCGCGTCGCCGCCGCCTGGAGCGTCCTGGTCCTCGAGTATCCGGCCATGCCGTCGGCGGCCATGCTCGTGCGCTGCCGCCTCGACGCGGACCAGGCGCCGGTGGCGGAGGCCACCTTCGTCCTGCGCGCCGCGCTCTGGCGCGATGCCTGGGTGGCCCGCCAGCCCCTGACCGTCGGCGCCGCCTTCGATCCCGCCCTGCTGGAGATCCGCCGGGTCGATCTCTTCCGCGAGCGCGAGGTGGTGCCCGCCGCCGTGGGCGACCGGTCCTATGTCTTTACCCGCGCCGTCGGCCAGGGCCGCCTGCTGACCTGGCGCGACCTGAGCCGCCGCCCGCTCGTCCGGAAGGGCCAGCTCGTCGAGGTCTCGGCGATCGACGGCCTGCTGCACATCACCATGAAGGCGCTCGCCCTGGAGAATGGCGCCCAGGGCGACACCGTCACCCTGCGCAACCCCGAGTCGCACAAGGATTTTTCCGCGCTGGTCATCGATGAAAACCATGTCCAAGTCCGCTTTTAGCCTGCTGCTGCTGGCCGGGCTGGCCGGGACCGCCCAGGCCAACTCGCTCTGGCCCGCCACGGGGCAGGGGGCCGCGGGCATGTACGCCGACCGGAAGGCCGCCGTGGCCGGGGACATCCTCACGGTCGTGGTCGCCGAGTCGGCGGTCTCGCAGAACACCCAGAGCAAGAAGTCCGAGCGCGACTCGAGCCTCGACGATGCGATCACCCGCTTCCTCTACACCGGGCTCGGCACGCACGGCGGGGAACTCCCCACCTCCAGCGCCGCCGGCAAGGCCAGCTACTCCGGGGGCGGCGCGATCAACAACTCGCAGAGCCTCACCGCCCGGGCCGCCGTGCTGGTCTCCGACGTCCTGCCCAACGGCAATCTCGTGATCGAGGGCGTCCGCCTCGTCACCTTCTCCGGCGAGACCCAGTACGTCGTGCTGCACGGCCTGGTGCGGCCGGACGACATCGCCCGGGACAACACGCTGCTCTCGAGCAACATCGCCGACGCCCGCGTGGAATTTTTCAGCGAAGGATCGCTCACCGACGCGCAGAAGCGCGGCTGGTTTGCCAAGCTCTACGAAATGCTCCGGCCGCTCTGAGAATTCACCCATGACACGGAGGTTAAAATCGATGGTGCTGGCCGGCCTGCTGGCCCCGGGGCTGCTGTCCGCCTCCCGGCTCAAGGACCTCACGCTGGTCGAGGGCGGCCGCGACAACCAACTGGTGGGGTACGGTCTGGTGGTGGGGCTCAGCGGGGACGGCGACAGCAACGCCGCGACCACGCTCCAGAGCGTCGCCAACGTGCTCCAGCGCTACGGCCTCACGATCAGCCCGAGCGACATCAAGGCGAAGAACGCCGCCGCCGTCATGCTCACGGCGGACATCAGCGCCTTCCTGAAGGCGGGCACGCGCATCGATGTGAACGTGGCCTCGCTCGGCGACGCCAAGACGCTGCAGGGCGGCGTGCTGCTGCAGTCGCCGCTGCTCGGGGCCGACGGCCGCGTCTACGCGGTGGCCCAGGGCCCGGTGGCGATCGGCGGCTTCCTCGGCGGCCAGGGCGGCGCGGGCGGCGCCACCGTGCAGAAGAATCACCCGACGGTCGGCAACATCAGCAACGGCGCGATCGTCGAGCGCGAGATCCCGGCCGCCTTCGTGCGCGACAACGCCCTCCGGCTCCTGCTGCACAACCCCGACTTCATCTCCGCGTCCCGCATGACCGACGCGATCAACGCGCAGTGGCCCGCCGCGGCCACCGCGGTCGACGCCGCGACCATCCGGGTCGTCCTGCCGCCCGACTTCCGCGGCCGGGACGTCGCCTTCATCGCCCAGCTGGGCGAGGTGGAGTCCATTCCCGACACGATCGCCCGGGTGGTGATCAACGAGCGCACCGGGACGATTGTCGCCACGGCGACGGTCCGCCTCTCGCACGTCGCGATCGCGCACGGCTCCCTGACCATCACCATCAGCTCCAACCTGACCGTCAGCCAGCCCAACGCCTTCAGCTCGGGCGGCCAGACGGTGGCGGTGCCGAGCACGAAGACCGAGGTGACCGAGGGGAAGGGGGGCTTCGCGGTCCTCCGCGAGCCGCCGACGATCGAGCGGCTGGCCGCCGCGCTCAACGCGCTGGGCGTGTCCACCCGGGAGATGATGGCGATTTTCCAGACCCTCAAGCGCTCCGGGGCCCTGCAGGCCGAGCTGGTCATCAACTGAGCCATGAACGTCGCCGCCCTTGCCTCCTCGCTCGCCGCCCCCGCCCGCCTGCCGGCGACGGCCCCGGCCGCCCGGGGCCCGGCCACGCCGGCCGACGAGGCCGCGGAGGCCTCCGCCCAGCGCCGCAAGGTCGCGGGCCAGTTCGAGGCCATCCTCGTCCGCCAGCTGCTCAGCCGGAGCGTCGGCTCGATGCTCGGCGGCGAGAACGTCGCGGGCAGCGTCTACGGCGACCTGATGACCGACGCCCTGGCCCAGAATCTCACCGCCGGTCCGGGCCTCGGCCTCGGCCGGATGATCGAACAGCAACTCACCCCGCACGGCCCGGCCGTCGCGGCCCGCCCAACCCCCCCCGCCCAACCATGACCATCTCCTGGGAATTTATCGCGGACTGCCTCCGGCAGGAACTTGCCGACTACGGCGGGCTCCTGCATCTCTTCGAACAGCAGCAGCGCCGGCTTTTCGAGCGCGACCCCCACGCCGTGATGAGCCTGGGAGGGGTGATCGAGGAGCAGGCGCGCAGCGTCGCCGGGTGCCGCCTCCGGCGCGAGCAGGCCGTCGCCAGCCTGGCGATGGAGCTCGGCCAGCCCCGCCAGAGCACCCTGCGCTCCCTGCTCCCGCACATCGAGCGCTCCGCGCGCCCGCTGCTCGAGGCGCTGATCGGCGAGGTCAACGCTCTCCTGTTCCGCGTGCGCCTGATCAGCCGGCACAACCACACGCTCCTCACCCGCGCGGTCGAGGTGCACCAGGAGGTGCTGCAGCAGCTCCGGCCCAACAGCTTCACCAAAACCTACTCGCCCGCCGGGCGGGTCTCCGTCACCTCCGCCCAGGCCGCCTCCACGCTCTGCGTGGCCGGCTGACCGCCCCCCGCCATGTCCGGCCTCTTCTCCAGTCTCAACGCGTCCGTCCAGGCCCTCAACGCCCAGAGCCGGGCGCTGGAGACGTCGGGCAAGAACCTGGCGAACGTCAACAACGCCAGCTACGCGCGTCAGCGCGTGGTGTTTGGCGACCTCGGCACCGTGCAGACGCCGACCGGCCCCGAGAGCATGGGCCTGCAGGCGCTCGGCGTGGAGCAGCTGCGGGACGCGCTGCTCGACCGGCAGGTGCTGCGCGAGAGCTCCCGCTCCGCCTTCTACCTGGCCCAGCAGAGCGCCTACCAGCGCACCCAGGCCGGGCTGGGGCAGACCCTCGGCAGCCCCTCGGCCGCCACGGGGGCCAGCAGCACCTCGGACAACGGCATCGGCGCCGCCCTCGACGACCTGTTCACCGCGTTTCAGGGCTTCGCCTCCAGCCCCACCGACTCCGGCCAGCGCCAGGCGCTCCTGCAGAAGGCCGCCATCCTGACCGACCGGTTCCAGCTCACCGACCAGCGCCTCGCCCAGGTCCAGAGCGACCTCGACACCCAGATCGGCAGCGACGTCACCGCCGTCAACGGCCTCCTCCAGAGCGTCGCCGACCTCAACGCCCAGATCGGCCGCTTCGAGATCAACCGGCCGGGGTCCGCGGTGGACCTGCGCGACCAGCGCCAGGCCGTGCTGGAGCAGCTGGCCGCCAAGCTGCCGATCACGCTGACGGACACCGCCGACGGGCAGGTGCTGGTCAGCGCGCAGGACGCCGCCGGCCATCCGGTGCGGCTCGTCAATCTCGCCGCCGTGACCGGCGCCGCCACCTTCAACGGCACCCAGGTGCTGGCGGGCACGCCGCCGACGGTGCTCGCGCTCGACTCCGGCTCGATCCAAGGCGCCCTGACGGCGCGCGACGGCGCGGTGCAGACGCTCCGCGACAACCTCGACCGGCTGGTCCGCCAGCTGGTCACGTCGGTCAACGCCGCCTACAATCCGACGGGGGCGACCGGCGACTTCTTCAGCGCGGCCGGCCTGACCGCGGCGACGATCCAGATCGCCCCGACCGTGACCGCGGCCAACCTCAAGGCCAGCGACGGCGGCGCCGCCGGGGACAACACCGTGGCGCGGGCCATCGCCCAGCTGGCGAGCACCCGGTTCGCGACGGCCAGCGGCGACCCGATCGACGGCACGTTCTCCAATTTCTACGCCAACAGCGTCAGCGGCCTCGGCCAGGCCCTGGCCGGCGTCAACTCGCAGGTCAGCAACCAGACGAACATCGAGCAGCTGGTGCGGACCCAGCGCGACGGGGTGAGCGGGGTCTCGCTCGATGAGGAGATGGCCGCGCTGCTGAAATACCAGCGCGCCTTCCAGGCCTCGTCCCGGGTCTTCAACACGATCGACACCCTGCTCGACAACGTCGTCAACCAGCTGGGCCGCTAACCCCGCCCGGCGCCCCCCCACCAACTCCTCCTCCCATGCGCGTCGCCACCAGCACCGTTTCGGACAACATTGTCCGCCAGATCCAGCAGCTCAGCAGCCAGCAGGCGCGCCTGCAGACGCAGGTGTCCACGGGGCTGCGCGTGACCGCGCCGGAGGATGATCCGGCGGCGGTGGCGCGGGTGCTCAACCTGACGAGCGAGCGCCGCCAGCTGGGGCAGTACGGCCAGAACGCCAGCCACGCGCTGGCGCTCAGCCAGGCCTCCTACTCCGGCCTGCAGAACATCAAGCAGATCTCCGACCGCGCCGGCGAGCTCGCCACGCTGGGCACCGGGCTGCTCGGGGCCGACGCGATGGAGGCCTACGCCACCGAGACCAACCAGCTCCTCGAGCAGGCGGTGCAGGCGGCCAACACCACCTTCAACGGGGACTACCTCTACGGCGGCACGGCGGTGGCGGCGCCGCCGTTCACCGTCACCCGCGACGCCAGCGGCCAGATCACCGGCGTCACCTACGCGGGCAACCTCTCCCAGGCGGCGATCGCCCTGTCGGAGACCAGCAGCATCACGCCGTCGACCGACGGGGCGACCAATGCCGGGCTGGGCGACTTCATCAACCGCCTGGTGGCGCTGCGCGGGGCGCTCAGCGCGGGCCTGCCCAGCGCGGTCGCCGCGGTCCAGCCCGGCCTGGTCGCCAGCGAAAACCTGCTGGTCTCCTCCCTCGCCCAGGCCGGCGGCGTGCAGACCCGCATCGAGGCCAGCCAGACGCAGCAGACCGACCGCACCACGTCCCTCGACGGGCTCATCTCCTCCGAGATCGAGACCGATCTGCCCACGGCGATCGTCAAGCTGAACCAGGTCCAAACCGCCTATCAGGCCGCCCTCCAGTCGTCCGCCAACATCATGCGCCTCTCTCTCCTCGACTACATCCAATAACCCTGCCCACCCGTGAAAGTCCTCCCGGTCTTCTATCCCACCGACTTCGACGCGCCGCCCGCGAACGAACTGATCCTGCCGCAGGGCCTGATCGGCTTTGCCGCCCACAAGCGCGCCGAGCTGCTCTACATGCCCGACAACCTGCCGTTCCTGTGGATGAAACTCCACGGCCCGGAAACCATCCACTTCATCGTCATCGAGCCCGGCGGGATCATCCCCGGCTACGAGCCCGAGGTCTTCGAGGAGGACGCCATCCAGCTTGACCTGCGCGACCCGTCCGAGGCTATGATCCTCAACATCGTCACGCTCCAGCGCCAGCAACCGGTCGAGGCGACGGTCAACCTGATCGGGCCGCTCGTGGTCAATCGCCGCACGCGGATCGGCCGCCAGCTCGTGATTTCCAACTACTCGCGCTTCAGCGCGCACCACTCCCTCGTCGAAAAACCGCAGGCGGCCACGGTCGCCCGCTCAGCCTGAGCCCGCCATGCTCGTCCTCTCCCGCAAGGTCAACGAATCGATCATTATCGGCGACTCCATCGAGATCCGCATCACGCGGATCGACGGGGACATCGTGAAAATCGGCATCGAGGCGCCGCGCGAGATCCCGATCTTCCGCAAGGAGGTCCTCAGCGTCATCGCCGCGAGCAACCAGGCCGCCGCCGTGCGGCCGCCGGCCAAGGGCGTCGCCCTCCCGGGCCTCCCCGCCAAGTCCGCCATCAGCTCGTCCCAACTCTAGTCTCCCAGCCCCCCTCCCACCATGAGCGTCATCAACACCAATCTTCAGGCGATCACCGCCGCGCGCACCCTCAACCGCACCCAGGAAATGCTCGGCCGCTCCCTCGGCCGGCTCTCGTCCGGCTCCAAGATCGTCAACCCCTCCGACAATTCCGCCGGCCTCGCCGTCGCCGGCAAGCTCGACGCCCAGGGCCTGCGCGTGGGCGCGGCGCGGACCAACGTGCAGAACGCCGTCTCCTATGTGCAGACCGGCGACAGCTTCATGGGCAGCATGGCCGGCATCGTGACGCGCCTGAGCGAGCTCGCCAGCCTGGCGCAGGACCCGACGAAGAACCCGGCCGACGTGGCGTTGTACCAGCAGGAATTCACGGCCCTGCAGAACCAGCTGCGCAGCACGATCGGGGGGACGGTGGCGGAGATCGGCGGGACGGCGGACATGGGTTCGCCCCTGGCCACGTTCAACGGCCTGCCGCTGTTTGGCGCGACCCTGGGCGGCGGCCGCACCCTGGCGATCGGGCAGGCGGTCGGGCAGGAGATGACGATTCCGGATGTGAACCTGCGCACGGGCGGCATGGGGGCCCTGATCAGCCAGAACGGGTCCGGCCAGTTTGCGGTCCGGGTGACGGACAGCGACGCCCTGGCGAAGGTCGATGGTGCGCTCCAGCACCTGGGCACGTCGCGGGCGACGCTGGGGGCGGCGGAGTCGCGCCTGAACCTGGCGGCCTCCACCCTGCAGGTGGAGAGCCAGAACCTCACCTCGGTGCTCTCGAGCATCCGGGACGTGGACGTGGCCCAGGAGTCGACCCAGTACGCGAAGTACAATATTTTGGTGCAATCCGGCACGGCCATGCTCGTGCAGGCCAACCAGGCGCCGCAGGCGGTGCTCAAACTGCTCCAGACCTGAGCGGATCCCCGGGTTGCCGCTTGGCTCTTAGTTGGAGGGGGGGCCGGGCTCCCCCGGCGGCGCCGGGAAACTGATCGCGGCGATGACCTGCCGGGTCAGGTAGCGGATCACGGCCGCCGTCGGATAATCCGGATTGGCGACCAGGCCCCGGGCCCACGCGATCGACTCCGGGGCCAGGGCCGGCGTCGGCCGGCGGCGGGGCGATGGCGCATAGAGCAGGACCGTGTACACGTGGTGGTGGGTGGAGGAGGTGGAGGTGATCATGGGTTGGGTCCGGCGTGACGGTCGCACCCGCAGGACGACCTGCGGACGGACCGGGGATAAAGGGGGAGGGGGCGGGACGCGGGGATGGTTACTTGGGCGTCTGGTGGTAGGTGGCGGAACTTTGCGGCCGGGGTCCGGCGGGCGGCGTCTCCGTCGGGAGGGGGCCGACGAGGATCACGCCGCCGGGGGAGGTGGCCGAGCCGGGGAGCTGAAAGAACGGCAGGAAGTCCTCGGGCTGGAGCTGCGGGCGGACTTCATCCGGCAGGATGGGCAGCGGCGGCGACTGACCGGCGGGTGCGGCGCCATCCGGGCCCTCGGGAGGGAGCGCCGGGGGGCGGGCCTGGCCCGCGCCGTTGAGCGCGGCGGACTGGGCGGCGGCGGCATTGGCCAGGGCCACGGACGATTCGGTCCTGGTCAAGCCGGGTTGCGGCGGGGCGGTCGCCGCGGGCCGTACCAACCGATCGGGAGCCGTCACCACGTCCGCGAAACGGAGGGGTGCGGCGCCGAGGAGCGGCAGGTACGCGGCGGGCGCCGCCCCGTCGGGACGGTCCGCGGTGTCGGGCGCCACCCATTGCCGCATGGAGGCGCCCACGGCGACAGGGACCAAGGCCGACAGCAGCAACGCCAGGCCTTGCCGGGCGCGGCGCTGGGGCGGTGGCCCCTGCGTTGTTTCGCAGTTGTGCATGCGTGCACAGCTTCCCCCGCCCGTGAAAGGTCACGATTTAGCCCGACTCTGTTATCGGCGCGGCGCGGCGCGGCTGAAGCGAATCTTGCCGAATTTTCGCACCTTGCCCTGGATGGCATCCGAGCGCGGCGCGGTCCGGAACGGAGTCCTAACTCGGCCCGGGCCGGTCGGTTGCCGGACCGGCGCCTCGCCTCAGTGCTGGCAAACCTTGGCCGGATCGATGGTGAAACCATCGTCCTTCGCGATGAATTTACCGCGGCTGGCGAAAAAATCGACCATCTGCCCGGCGTCCATGTTCTCGGCGGAGCAGGTGTGAAAGCGGGCCTCCGGTCCGAATTGGGCCACGATGGCCGCGCGGAGCGAGTCCTTGGTATAGCTGCGGTTCGAGGCCGTGATCATCGCGATCACCTCGTGGCCGTGGATCTGTTGGGTCATGGTGCGGCCAGCAGATCGGAAAGCCCGGGGGAAGGGAACGACCAAAGCAGCCCCGGCCGGTTGCCGGGGGTACTTAGGCGCCGCCGGCCGGCCGGAGCCGGCGCCGGTGGGGTTTCACCTGAACGGCGCAGGCTCCCGTCTTGGTCGCGTAGCAGGTGGTGTGATAGGTGGTCAGATACTCCAGCTCGTCCAGAGTGAGGGTCCGGATCCAGGCCTTGCGCTCCACCGCGGTCAGCGGGCGCAGGTCGCACAGCGGGCAATCCCGGGGATTGGAGGGGGTGGCCGGGCAGCTTTGCGACAGCTCGTAGGCCTGTCGTTCCAGCCAGGCCCGGCGGTCGCGCAGGGAAACAGCCGGGTTACGATTCTTGGGGGCAGGGGGCATAAGCGGGTGGGGCCGCCTCGGGTGCGGCGCGGACGAGGGGGAAGGGCGGGGCGGGGTCCGTCTGGGAAACATCCGTATGGGGGGGCGGGCGTTTTTTCGATCCGAAAACGCGCGGCGTCCAGCCGGAGGTGGTGCCAGGGTCGCATCGGATGGGGGAGGGGGGATGGGGGAGGGAAAGCCGGTTCCCGTTCACACCCAGGCATCGGCCAGCACCGGCACCTGGGCTTCGGCGGCCACCTGCTGATCCTTGGTCACAACCACCAGGCCCGACGGGGTGACGTAATAATGCTTCCGGTCCTCTTCCAGGTCATAGCCAATCTCGGTGTTGGGCGGGAGGACGACGTCCTCCTCCAGGATGGCCCGCCGGATCCGGCAGTGCCGGCCGATGTTCACGTTTTCCATCAGGATGGACTCATGGACCTCGCTGTAGCTGTTCACGCGCACATTGGGTGACAGCACGGAGTTTTGCACGCGGCCGCCGCTGAGGATGCAGCCGTGGGCCACGATCGAGTCGAGCGCGGTGCCGACGCGGCCGCCCCGGTTCTCCTGGGAAAAGACGAACTTGGCCGGCGGGTTCTGCGACTGATAGGTGCGGATGGGCCAGGCGCTGTCGTAGAGGTTGAACTGCGGATCGACGCTCACCAGATCCATGTTCGCCTCCCAATAGGCGTCGATCGTGCCGACATCGCGCCAGTATTTCGCGGCCTTCTTGTTCTCGTCCTTGAAATTGTAGGCGTAGACCAGCGAGGACTGCACCATCTGGGGCAGGATGTTCCGGCCGAAGTCGTGGGATGAATCCTGGGAGGCGTCGGACTCCAGGCATTCCAGCAGGGCCTTGGTCTTGAACAGGTAGATGCCCATGGAGGCGAAGGCCAGGTCCGGGCGGCCCGGGAGGGGCTTCGGGTCCGGCGGCTTTTCCTCGAACCCCACGATCTGGCTGTCCGCCGCGACCTCGATGACGCCGAAGGCGCTGGCGTCGCGCCGGGGGACCTCGATGGCGGCGACGGTGGCGTCGGCCTGATGCTCGCGGTGAAACTTGAACATCTCCGAGTAGTCCATCTTGTAGATGTGGTCGCCGGCGAGCACCAGCAGGTGGTCGGGGGCGTCGCGGCCGATCATGTAGATGTTCTGGTAGATGGCGTCGGCCGTGCCCTGGTACCACTTGTCGCCGATGCGCTGCTGGGGCGGGACGGAGATGATGTATTCGTCGAGTTCGCCGGAGAAGAGGTTCCAGGCCATGCGCAGGTGCTTGTCCAGCGAGAGGGACTTGTACTGGGGCAGCACGACGATTTTCCGGATGCCGGAATTGATGCAGTTGGACAGGGCGAAATCGATGATGCGGTAGATGCCGCCGAAGGGGACGGAGGGTTTCGCCCGATGGATGGTGAGGGGGTGGAGGCGCTCCCCCTTGCCGCCGGCTAGGACCATGGCTAGAATGCTCATCGTGATTCCGTCGGGGTTTTCACCGGATCGGGTGGGGCAGGACGGTCGGAAACGAGGTCACTATAAGGGGCCCGGCGGCGGACGTCAAATCGACGGGGCGCGCGGGGTCACCCGGCTGGGGTGGTGGGGCGGGGTCGTTCACAGCAAGAGCGGCCTGCCGTGGCAGGGCAGGCGGCGGTTTGATGGGGAGTAGATCGGCCCAGGGGGCCGTCCACTGAAGCCCAATCGGGAGGGAGGGGCGGCCATCCCCGGCCGGCGCTTAATTTTGTCGCGGTTGCGCCGAAGGACAGGGGATGACCTCAAATCCAGACGCCAGCTTCCTGAGCCGGCCGACGCTCGATCGCATGAGGGCGAGACGGGAAACCCCCTACGGCTCATTGGCCCGGACCAGGTTTCTGCTGCGCGGACTTTGGCGGATGCTCCGCCCCATCCCCGCTGACCGTCCGCTGCCCCGGCCCACCCACGATTATTGAGCGGTCCGGGCGGTTTCTGCTGCCACCACCGGCTCAGCCGGCCGATGCCGGCTGGCTGCGGTCCGACGGATGGCCCCGGGCCGCGGGATGAGGTTGCCGCCGACGACCGGGGCCGGCCTAACCCGGAACCGCCGTCCTCGCCTTGAGCTGCGCCCGCACGCGGGCGAGAATTTCCTCCAGAACAAACGGCTTGTTGAGGAAGTCCGCGCCGATGCCGAGCCGCTGGAGATCGTGGTCGAGCACGGTGCTGTAGCCGCTGATGAAAATCACCCGGAGGTCCGGCCGGTCGGCATGCAGCCGATCGGCGAGCTGCATCCCGGAGACGCCCCCGGGCATCACCATGTCCGTGATCAGCAGACGGACCTCCGTTCGGTGCGCGGGCCAGAGGTCGAGGGCCGCGGCCCCGGAGCCGCAATCCAGGACGCGGTAGCCGGCCCGTTTCAGCAGAATGCCCAGCATGGTGCGGACGGAGGTTTCATCCTCGACGATCAGGATCGTCTCGCCGGTGCTGGCCACGTCAGTCGCGGGGGCCGGGGTCTCGGTGGTTGCCGCCGCGGTTCCCTGCAAGCGGGGGAGATAGACGCGGAAAGTCGAGCCGACGCCGGGCTGGCTCTCGACCTCCACCCACCCCTGATGCACCTGCACGGTGCCGTACACGGTGGCCAGCCCCAGGCCAGTGCCCCGGCCGGATTCCTTGGTGGTGAAGAACGGCTCAAAGATCCGCGCACAAACCTCGGGGGACATGCCGCAGCCCCGGTCGGCCACCGTCAGGCAGGAAAAATCCCCGGCGTAGGCCTGGGGGTGGGACGTCTCGATCGCAGGAGCCTCCGCTCCCAGAGGGTCCGGCCCGCTGGCTGGATCAACCGGGGACGGCCGGATCAGGCGGTCCGTGCCCGCCTCGACTGCCCACGTGACGGCCTCGGTGGAGATGGCGAGCGGGCCGCCGCCCGGCATGGCGTCGCGGGCATTCACGGCCAGGTTAAGGAGAACCTGGTCGATCATCCCGGAATCGGCGTGGAGGACGAGGGGTTCAGCCGCATAATTCAGCTGCAGCTCGATGCTCTCGCCGAGGATGCGCTGGAGGATCTTGACCATGTCCGCGACCGCCTGGTTGAGGTCAAAATCATGCCGCTGGGGTTCCTCGCGGCGGCTGAAAAGCAGGAGCTGGCGGGTGAGGCTGGCGGCGCGGTTGCCCGCTTCGGAGATCTGCTGGAGCATCTCCTGCTG
>SESH01093350.1_pt1 | contig 15358 bp, 10 predicted proteins | sample 3171561 | NCBI WGS metagenome assembly SESH01 (sample SAMN10866947, study PRJNA518727) | freshwater metagenome | biome: subpolar coniferous forest; feature: holomictic lake; material: water; isolation source: holomictic Lake 442 2011 16.5 m and 2014 13 m | place: Canada: near Kenora, Ontario
TGGCAGATCAGCAATTGGAGACACTAAAGCAAGCTTTATCAACGCTGGTGACTCGTTCGAAAGAATTGCCTTTTGTGATCAATGCTGATGCCAGGACTCCCCATCAATTCGTGATTAGCGCATTAGAAGCCGCGAGTGCGGTGGGCTTTAGTCATATTACTTTTGCTGCCCTACATTCAAAACCGAAATCATGAAGAAAACTCTAAGCCGCTGGTTAACTGATATTTGGTACGAAGACCATTTTATTGGCGCCTGGTTAATGCCTTTGGGCTTTTTATTCAGTGATGTGGTTAAATTTAGGAAGTTTTTATACCGGACAGGCTTATTAAAAAAGCATACGCTACCCATACCTGTTATCGTAGTCGGCAATATTACCGTAGGGGGTACGGGTAAAACACCTTTAATTATTTGGTTAGCGGAACTCCTGAAATCGGAGGGATATCAACCGGGAATTATTAGCCGGGGTTACGGCGGGCAAGCCGAGTTATGGCCACAACGGGTGACGGTTGATAGTGACCCTAAACAAATAGGTGATGAAGCACTACTGATAGCCAAAAGAACCGGTTGCCCTATGGCAGTTGGACCATCACGGGTTGACGCAGCAAATCTATTGTTGAGTCAGGGTGCCTGTGATGTAATCTTATCGGATGATGGGATGCAACATTACGCGTTGAATAGAACACTAGAGATTGCTGTAATTGACGGAGACAGGCGTTTTGGTAACGGTTATTGCTTACCTGCAGGTCCACTTCGTGAGCCTATAGAGCGGTTAAAAACGGTTGATCTACTGATCGTTAATGGCGATGCTTACGAAGACAATGAGTTTTCTATGAGATTAGTAGGTGATCAGCTAGTCAATTGCGTAACGGGAGAACAAAAATCCTTGCAAGAATTTAATGGCATGGCCTGCCATGCTATGGCTGGAATTGGCAACCCTGAGCGTTTTTTTAACGTGCTTAAGAGTGCTGGATTAGTTTGTACAGGCCATAGCTTTCCTGATCATTATCAATACCAGCCTCATGATATTGATTATGGAGATAAGAAACCGGTATTAATGACAGAAAAAGATGCCGTAAAATGTATTGAGTTTGCTCAATCACAGCATTGGTATCTTCCTGTTAATGCAGTTCCTGAGCCTTTATTTACTGAACAATTATTAAACCTACTGAAGAGAAAAGCATGATAGATAAAAAACTGTTTGATATTTTAGCCTGTCCTATTTGCAAGAGTTCATTGCGTTATGACAAGACTAAAGAAGAACTGATTTGCAGAGCAGACCGCTTGGCTTTTCCTATTCGTGATGATATTCCAGTCATGCTGGAAGACGAAGCCCGCGTTTTAAGCAACGATGAAGTCGACGCATTATACAAATGAGTTTGCCGTTTAAGGTAGTTATTCCTGCCCGATATGCTTCAACCAGATTACCTGGTAAACCCTTATTGCCGATAGCAGGCAAACCGATGATCGCTCATGTCTGTGAGCGTGCTCAGGAAGCGGGTGCAGATGAAATTATTGTCGCCACTGATAATATACAGATCCAGGAGGCGGTCACTGCATTAGGTATTCGTGTGGTCATGACTCGGTCCGATCATCAAAGCGGCACAGAAAGAATCGCCGAAGTCGCTCAGCAGTGTGATTGGCGTGGTGACGAGATTATCGTTAATCTACAAGGTGATGAACCTTTGATTCCGCCCCTGTTGATTCGTGAAGTAGCTAGCGCTTTAGCAGAACAAAATCTAGCAGGAATTGCCACATTAGCCGCAAATATTCTTGATTCAGATGAGATATTTAACCCTAATGCCGTTAAAGTTGTCTTAAATAAAGCCGGTTATGCGCTTTATTTTAGTCGTGCACCGATTCCTTGGGAGAGGGATAGTTTTGGTCAATCGGCTGCAATACCGTCTGGACGCATGGCTTATCTCCGTCATATCGGGATGTATGCCTACACGGTCGATTTTTTACAACGTTACTGTGCTTGGGAACCCTCGATACTAGAATCGATTGAAGCCCTAGAACAACTCAGAATATTATGGCACGGCGAAGCTGTTAAGGTGAAGGTGGTAGAGAAAACGCCACAAGCCGGTGTTGACACGCCAGAAGATTTAGCTCGCGTTGAGCAAGTGTTGGCATTAAAGCGGGTTATTGATTTAGGCATGAAACAATAAAAGTCTATTAATAATTTGGGTGTTTTTTCTGTAAAATTTGACAGAAGCGTTTAACACCAGTAATTTAAGCAGTTTTTTTGTAACTTCTTATTATTCGCTAAAGGTAAAAGTTTACACGCTCGATTAATGTGTGGCTTATTGCCGAGAAGTTACGTTTTTTTAACCTTACTCATCCTTAGGTTGTTCAAGAGCTCGTAATGCAAGAATTTCATAGAATAAGTCGTTTACCTCCCTATGTTTTTAATATTGTTAATGAATTAAAAGCTAAAGCCCGTGCAGCGGGAGAGGATATTATTGATTTTGGTATGGGTAATCCTGATCAGCCCACACCTCAACATATCGTTGATAAATTGATAGAGGCAGTGCATCGCCCAGATACTCATCGTTACTCCGTTTCAAAGGGCATACCCCGATTGAGAAAAGCAATTTGTAACTGGTACAAAACCCGCTTTGATGTCGATTTGGACCCTGAAACAGAAGCTATCGTCACCATTGGTTCAAAAGAAGGTTTAGCGCATTTAGCCTTAGCTACCTTAGGGCCGGGTGATGTCGTATTGGTGCCCAATCCTGCTTATCCGATTCATCCTTATGGTGTTGTTATTGCGGGTGCAGATTTACGTCATGTACCGATGATTCCAGGTGGTGACTTTTTTGAAGAATTGCAAAAAGCCATAGTCGATTCATGGCCTAAGCCAAAGATGCTGATTCTTAATTTCCCCGGCAATCCGACAACACAATGCGTAGAACTGGATTTCTTTGAGAAAATCATTGCGGTTGCAAAAGAACATAACATTTGGGTGGTTCAAGATATTGCTTATGCCGATATCGTATTTGATGGCTACGTGACGCCTTCAATACTTCAAGTGGAAGGCGCAAAAGACATTGCCGTTGAGTTTTTCTCAATGTCTAAAAGTTACAATATGCCAGGATGGCGCGTGGGCTTTATGTGCGGCAATAAAGAATTGGTGTCTGCGTTGGCAAGAATTAAATCCTATCTGGATTACGGCACCTTTGCACCGATTCAGATTGCAGCGATTGCCGCTTTAGAAGGACCCCAAGACTGTGTCCATGAAATTGCTGAAATGTATAGAAAGCGTCGCGATGTTTTATGTGATGGGCTGACAGCGGCAGGATGGCCTGTTCAAAAACCGAAAGCAACCATGTTTGTCTGGGCAAAAATACCAGACGCTTATAAAGACATGGGCTCCCTAGAGTTTTCTAAAAAATTATTGTTAGAAGCTAAAGTGGCGGTAGCGCCTGGCATTGGCTTTGGTAATTATGGTGATGACCATGTACGCTTTGGGTTGATTGAAAATGAACACCGTACCCGTCAAGCCGTCAGAGGGATTCGTTTGATGATGAAAAAAGACGGTGTAATCTAAGCTTAGCCTGAGTCAATTTGGACGTGAATGTTTTTAACTGGAGCTTAATTTGAAACCGGTAAAAGTAGGTGTATTAGGGCTGGGCACAGTCGGTGGTGGTACTGTCAACGTATTAAAGCGTAATGCCGCAGAAATTGCTCGACGTGCGGGTAGAGAAATCATTATTACCCGAGCTTCTGCAAAGGACTTAAATAAAGTTCGGATTTGCGATACTGAAGGTATCATTTTAAGTGCCGACCCGATGGATATCATTAATGATCCCGAAATCGAGATCGTAGTGGAATTGATTGGCGGCGGTGGTGTTGTTAAGGATTGGATATTAAAGGCGCTGGAAAATGGCAAGCACGTTGTAACCGCCAATAAGTCACTGATTGCCCTGCACGGTAATGAGATCTTTGCAAAAGCCAGTGAAAAAGGCGTTATCGTCGCTTTTGAAGCCGCAGTTGCGGGTGGCATTCCCATTATTAAGGCCATCCGTGAAGGCTTGGCTGGCAATGAAATTGAATGGTTGGCAGGCATTATCAACGGCACCGGCAATTTTATTCTGACAGAAATGCGTGATAAAGGCCGGGATTTTGATGATGTACTGGCAGAAGCACAAGCCTTGGGCTATGCTGAAGCAGACCCTACTTTTGATGTCGAAGGGATTGATGCTGCACACAAATTAACCATATTAGCCTCAATTGCTTTTGGGATTCCGCTACAGTTTGATAAAATCTACACTGAAGGGATTAGCCGCATTACCCGCTTGGATGTTGAATATGCAGAACGACTCGGCTATCGCATAAAACATTTAGGGATTGCCAGAAAAACGCCTGAAGGTATTGAATTAAGAGTGCATCCCACGCTAATACCTGAGCGCCGTTTGATTGCCAACGTCAATGGGGTTATGAATGCCATTGTCGTCAGAGGTGATGCTGTGGGTAATACGCTTTATTATGGACCGGGTGCGGGTGCCGAGCCCACCGCTTCAGCCGTCGTGGCTGACATAGTTGATGTCGCAAGAGCGTTAACCAGTGACCCTGAAAATAGGGTGCCGCATTTAGCGTTTCAGGCAGAATCGTTGTCAGATATACTGGTTTTACACCCAGACAACTTCAAAACATCGTATTATTTACGCTTGTGTACAGAAGATAAGCCAGGTGTTTTAGCCGATGTGACACGTATTCTGGCCGATCATAATATTAGCATTGAAGCCATTATCCAGAAAGAAGCGCTGCCTGATGAAACGCTGATACCCATTATCTTGTTGACGCAGATTACTCTGGAAAAAGAAATGAATGCAGCGATTGCCGCAATCGAAGCTTTAGACACGGTGAATGGTAAAGTAAACCGTATTCGCTTAGAAACATTGGAAAATAAATAAACCTTATTATGCAAAAACATTACACCGGATTAATTGAGCGTTATAGAGACCGTTTGCCCGTTAGCAAATCGACCCGTATCATCAGCCTATGTGAAGGCAATACGCCACTCATTCAATTACAAAATATTCCCAGAATGATAGGCAAAGACGTTGATATTTACGTCAAGTTTGAAGGTCTCAATCCAACCGGTTCATTTAAAGACCGTGGCATGACGATGGCAGTGACTAAAGCTGTAGAAGCGGGTAGTCAGGCTATTATTTGTGCATCAACCGGTAATACCTCAGCCTCAGCGGCAGCCTATGCGGCACGTGCGGGCATTAAAGCGTTTGTGTTGATACCAGAAGGTAAAATTGCCTTAGGCAAGCTAGCGCAAACCTTAATGTATAATGCGACCATCATTCAAATTAACGGTAATTTTGATCAAGGTATGGAATTGGTTAAAGAAGTTGCCAATCATGCACCGGTTTCAATAGTTAACTCTATTAATCCGTTTAGATTAGAAGGTCAAAAAACAGCTGCTTTTGAAATTGTTGATGAATTGGGCTTTGCTCCTGACTATCATTGTTTACCTGTCGGTAACGCGGGCAATATTTCTGCTTATTGGAAAGGCTACAAGGAATATGCAACAGAACGCGTTTGCAGTAATCGGCCAGTGATGTGTGGTTATCAAGCAGCGGGTGCGGCACCTTTTGTGGCTGGACACAAGATTGATAATCCAGAAACTGTAGCCACTGCCATTCGTATTGGTAATCCGCAATCATGGGATTTTGCAATTGCAGCTCAACAAGAGTCAGGTGGTTGGTTTGACAAGTTCAGTGATGAAAAAATATTGGCGGCGCAAAAAATGTTATCTCAATTTGAAGGCATTTTTTGTGAACCTGCTTCAGCCACTTCATTAGCCGGTGCCTTACAGGACATTGCTTCTGGAAAAATCCCTGAAGGCAGCAAGATCGTTTGTACCTTAACAGGCAATGGTATTAAAGATCCAGAAATTGCTATGCAACAATGTGCTGATGCTAAACCAGTAACTATTGAAGCGGATCTGGATGCTGTTAAACGTGCTATTTTAGATTGTTTGTAATTAACTATTTTTGTTTTGTTCCTGAGAAAATTATCGTAATGAAGATTCATGCCTTTATCGCTCGTTCAGTCTTTTTGTTGGTATTGACGAGCAGTGCTCATGCTACCACTTATAATTTGCCAGCAACAAAAGGGGATAGAGTGATTGAACTTTCCCCCGAAGAAACTCTCACCATGACGGCAGACCATGATCAAACTTTATTGGATGTTGCCAGACGTTTTAACTTGGGGCAAACCGAAATTGTTACCTTAAATCCAAAATTGGATCGTTGGTTGATCAAGAAAGGGACGGTGATTCGTTTGCCAAATAAGCGAATCTTGCCAGATAGTCCACATGTGGGTATCACCTTAAATATTGCTGAATACCGCATGTATTATTATCCAGCAGATCAACCCGGTACTGTTAGATCGTATTCGCACGGGGTTGGTAGACAAGATTGGCAAACGCCACTGGGTAGAACCACGGTTGCTAAAAAAGTGAAAGACCCTTCCTGGCATCCACCTGAATCAATTCGTCGTGAACACGCTGCTAATGGTGATCCGTTACCAGAGGTCGTGCCACCCGGCATTCATAACCCTCTAGGGGCTTATGCCTTGTATCTGAACTTACCAGGAGATTACAGAATACACGGAACTGACATCGATAAGATTTTTGGTATTGGGATGCAAATTACACATGGTTGTGTGCGAATGTATCCAGAAGATATTGAGGCTTTATATAACTCTGTCCCGGTAGGAACCTCCGTTTATATTGTTAAACAGCCTATTAAGGTGGGTTGGTTAGATAACACGCTGTATATTGAGGCACATCCTGATCTTGAAGGCGAAGAAAAGACCCAAGACCAGCGTTATGCAATCGCTTTGGATCTTATCCAGAAAGCAAATAACGGTGAGATTCCCGATTTTGATCAGGTTGCCTTGAATAAAGCGGTTAAAGATTTAGATGGAACACCGGTAGCGCTCTATGAAGGTGTGCCACCAGTGCAGGAAGAAGAGCCTGTCATTGAGGATATCGTTAAGAAAGCCGTTGAAAAACCTACTAAGGTCGCGGAAGTTAAAAAACCTGCGGTTGTTGCGGTTGCGCCTAAAAACGTAACAAAACCAGTCACATTAAATTCAACTGTTGGCAAGAAACCGGCTCCTGTCGTTGTGGCAGCTGGTGGCAAAAAAGGACTGCCAGCACCTATTCAGAAAACCTCAACTCTGAAAAATGCGGCTCTAGCTGCTCCCGCTCAGAAAGGCTCGACGTTAAAAAGCGCTGCTCAAGTCGCGTCTGTTCAGAAAACAGCAGCACAAAAAACGGCATTGACAACGGTTGCGCCAAAGGCAAAAAAGCCAGAATCAGTCATTGCTAGCAAAGCTGCCCCTGTTATCTCTCCAGCCAAGAAAGTAGCGGTCCCCGTTAAAAAAGTGAATACAGAGAGTAAAGGTGGCTATTATCACGGCACTTGATTGACTGGTTAAGCTCTACCCTTCGGGTAATTCTGTGGCAAGTATGCCGAGCTCCTCTTGCACGATCTTAATTATTTCTGAAGCAATGTCAGTCTCATTTAGCAAGGGAAACTCCTTATTTTTTGCAGAAGCGCATACTGTTGTCATTTAAACAGAATGTGTTTTTGCCATGGTTAATAAACAGCAACTCCATTCAATTTCAAGCTAACTTGAGGCGCCAAGACGGGGTAAGCTTTACCAGGATACACTTTGAGATCAATATTCTTATCAACTTTTCAGGACTAACAGCTTGTTTTTATCATGCTAGAGATTAATGAAATCCGCTTTGGCTAAGCGCCCCACTGTTTAATGGTGCGTAAATTGCTAATAATAGATAATCGGTCAAACTTTTTCTCAGCATTTCCGCTGGTATACTATGCAGATTCTCTTTTGGAACATGTCATTCAATGAGTACAACAGGCTTAAACTCCAGTAATCCAACAAAATCTCGGTCCAGGCGTTATGTGATTATTCTCTTGATTGTGCTGGGGTTAGTTGCTGTTGTCGGTATCATTGCACTGGCCATGAGTGCAAAAAAAAGCCGTTCATTAGCAGATAAACCCGCTATTCCAGCCCTTAATGTGACTCGAACAACATCACATAGGGAGTCTTGGTCGGCAAGTGTGGAAGTTCCTGGTGCCATCGCACCCTGGCAGGAAGCGGTATTAAGCGCTCAGGTTGCCGGTCTGCGTCTGGTTGAAGTCAGTGCAGAGGTGGGAGACGTGGTTCACCGAGGTCAATTGGTAGCGCGTTTTGATACAGACATGCTTAAAACCGATGAAGCTCAACTCATGGCTACCTTGACTCAGGCGGAAGCCAATGCGGTTCAGGCTGAGGCAAATCGAGAACGCGCTGCGTTACTGCAAGAAAATGGGGGATTAAGTAAGCAGGATATTTTGCAAAACCAGACCCAAGCCCTAACAACAAAGGCCCAGGTAGATATAGTTAAAGCACAACTGGCGGCAAAGCGGATACAGCTCCGTTATGCAGAAGTCACCGCGCCTGACGATGGCATCATAAGTTCACGTAACGCTACGCTCGGCACCGTGTACAGTATTGGTCAGGAGTTGTTTAAATTGATCCGGCAAAATCGCCTGGAATGGCGGGGTGAATTAACGGCTGAGCAATTGGCAAAAATAAAAATTGGTCAGAGCATCCAGCTAGAGCTCCCAGATGGCAGTCATGCGGTCGCTAAAGTTAGAAAAATTGCCAGCTCATTGGACAGCCAATCCCGATTGGGCACCTTATTCGCTGACGTTGAACCAGGTAGTCTTTCACGCGCAGGTATGTATGCCAATGGGCGAATTTTATTAACCCAAACTCCTGCGCTGGTTGTACCAGCGGCCAGTGTCATTATTCGTGACGGTCACAGCTATGTGGTTAAACTCAACGAAAATAAAGAGATATCCGAAGTTAAGCTGCAAAGGGTTGTCACTGGACGCCGTCAAGGGCAGGACGTGGAAATTCTGGAAGGACTTGATGAAAACGTGCAAGTGGTCGCACAGGGTGCTGGTTTTCTTAATGACGGCGATTTAGTAAAAGTATTGCCTGCCACCGATACAGTACATTAGGACGTAGCAATGAATCTGGCAACCTGGTCCATCCGCAATCCTATTCCGTCCATTTTGCTCTTCATTCTGTTAAGCATTGCCGGACTGCGCGGTTTTCAGCAATTATCTGTCCAGAGTATGCCGGATCTGGAGTTGCCGACCATCACGGTAAAGCTCACCCAGCCCGGTGCCGCGCCTGCCCAGCTTGAAACCGAAGTTGCCCGTAAAGTAGAAGATTCAATAGCTAACGTAGCAGGCATCAAACATATTCGTACCGCCATCCGAGATGGGCTGGTGACTATCACCGTCGAATTCGTCCTTGAAAAAGCCGTTTCCGATGCCTTGATTGAAACCAAAGACGCCGTCGATCAGGTACGCACCAATTTGCCGGTCAGTCTGCAGCAACCCGTAATTAGCGCTGTCAATGTGATTGGTGCACCCATGTTGACTTATGCTGTTTCGTCTTCCAGTATGAATGAAGAAGCCTTGTCCTGGTTTGTGGACAATGAATTAGCAAAAGCTGTTATGGCTGTTTCCGGTGTGGGGCGTTACGAACGACTGGGTGGGGTAACGCGTGAGGTAAGGGTAGAGGTCGATCCGGTACGCTTAGCGTCCTTGGGTGTTACAGCCACAGATGTATCGCATGCGCTGCGTCAGGTACAACAACAATCGTCAGGTGGACGAGGCAATCTGGGGCAAGATGAACAGACGGTACGCACGTTGGCTACTGTGCATCAGGCTGCAGAATTGGCCGCATTGCCTATTGCCCTGAGCACGGGTAAAAGCTTTCGTTTAGATCAACTCGCTACGGTTCGCGATACCATAGCGGAACGCACCCAGACGGCCCTGCTGGACGGCAAAACAGTGCTGGGTTTTAGCATGTATCGGGCCAAAGGTGCGGATGAAACTCTGATCGCCGCAAAACTGGACGCAACGCTGAAAAAGCTGCAACAAGCAGATGATACCTTAGGGTTCACTCTGATTGCCGGTACGGTGCAATATACGCATGATCAGTTTGAAGGTTCCATGGACATGCTGTATGAAGGTTCGCTGCTGGCGGTATTGGTAGTCTGGTGGTTTCTGCGTGATTGGCGGGCGACGCTGGTATCGGCTTCTGCGCTGCCGTTGTCTATTTTGCCTACCTTCGCCGTAATGAACTGGCTAGGCTTCTCTTTAAATATTTTGACCTTGTTAGCTTTAGCGATCGTAGTCGGTATTCTGGTGGACGACGCCATTGTAGAAATCGAAAATATCGCCCGTCATGCGCGTAGTGGAAAATCGATCCGTCAGGCGGCGGGAGATGCTGTTACGGAAATTGCGCTGGCGGTGATTGCCACTACCTTCGCGCTGGTCGCAGTATTTTTTCCGACCGCTGCGATGAGCGGGATTCCCGGACTGTTTTTTCGGCAATTCGGCTGGACGGCAGTGGTCGCCGTGTTGGCGTCCTTATTGGTAGCTCGCTTATTGACGCCAATGCTGGCGGTATTTGTTCTTAAATCCCACCCGCATGCAGAGACGCCTGAGGGTAGCTATATGAGGCACTACATCAAAATGGTAAGCTGGACGCTAGCCAACCGACGTACCACGCTGATATTGAGCACGATATTCTTTATCGCTAGTTGTAGTCTTCTACCGTTTATCAATACTGGTTTCATGCCTGCTTCAGACCGGGGCTATACCTCTCTCAACTTTGAATTGCCACCCGGCAGTTCTTTGGACGATAGCGTGACTGTCGCCGAATCTATCCGTAAGTCCTTGGCTCAGGCAGCAGGTATTGATCATACTTTCGCCGCAGTTGGCAACTCTCAGGCTACCGGTGGTGTCCGCAAAGGTTCGGTATTGTTAAGTTTTGCCGATCGTGCTCTGCGCCCACCGCAAGTCGAGATTGAGCGTGGAGCCAGACAGGCTTTGCAAACGGTTCCAGGTGCGCGTTTTAGCATTAGCACTGGCGGGCCGGGTGGGAAATTTGCTTTGATTCTGGCCAGTGATAATGAAAATGCGCTCAAATCCACCGCACAAGCGGTAGAACGAGAGTTACGCAACGTCGGCACCCTAAGCAATATCAATTCTACGGCCGATCTGGAAAGCCCGGAAATCATCATCCGCCCTGATTGGCATCGCGCTGCGGATTTGGGTGTCACCGCTGAACTTATTGGCGAAACCGTACGCATTGCAACCAGCGGCGATTTTGATAACCAGCTAGCCAAGCTCAATCTGGATAATCGCCAGTTATATATTCGGGTGCGCATGGCGGACGCAGCACGCAGAGATTTGGATGCTATCGCCAATTTGCGTGTTCGTTCCCGTACGGGTCTGGTTCCGCTTGCCAGTGTGGCTAAGCTCAGTCTGGAAAGCGGTTCAACGCAAATTGACCGCTATGACCGCCAGCGCTTTGTCACCATTAATGCCGAATTGACTGGTATGCCGTTGGGGCAAGCCATGAAAGCGGCACAAGCGTTGCCTGCAGTGATCGGCATGCCATCCAGCGTACATTTAATCCAGACCGGTGATGCTGAAGTTATGAAAGAGCTGATGGGCGGTTTCGGAATGGCAATGCTCACCGGTATTGTATGTGTATTCTGCGTATTGGTACTGTTATTCAAGGATTTCTTCCAGCCCATTACGATACTTTCTGCGATCCCGTTATCACTGGGAGGCGCGTTTATCGCCTTGCTGGTCAGCGGCAGCGAACTGGATATGTCGTCCATGATCGGGATTATTATGTTGATGGGTATTGTCACCAAAAACTCTATTCTCCTGGTGGAATACGCGATCGTCGGGATGCGTGATAGAAACCAGAGTCGAGTTGAAGCGCTGATTGACGCCTGTCACAAACGCGCCCGGCCTATAGTCATGACTACCGTAGCCATGATAGCCGGCATGCTACCAATTGCTTTGGGCATTGGCACGGACAGCGGCTTTCGACAACCTATGGCAACAGCAGTCATTGGCGGTCTGATTTGTTCGACCTTACTCTGTTTGTTAGTCGTACCAGTAATTTTTACTTATGTTAATGATGTGGAGAGGTGGCTGAAGAGTCTATGGGGAAAGCCAGCTACTTAAATTAATACCACTATGTGGGGTGATAAGGAGCAGGCACCCGTTAAACATAAACTCTGACTCCAGTTCCAGCCGTTCGCCTGCCACTGCTTCGCTCTGGAAACTGTGGCCGAATCAGGACAAATTTAGGCATCAATGGCGGTCTCCAACATTTGCGCCCCTTTGTTCCGCTTCTTTTCTGGCCCGCTCGGCCTGTTGTTGCTGAATTTGTATCTGCTGTTGTGCTTCCTGCTGACGGGCTGATTCCTGCAATTGCCGTTGTTGTTGCTGAGCCTCTTGTTGAGCACGTTCGGCCTGTTGTTGCTGAATTTGCATTTGCTGTTGTGCTTCCTGCTGACGGGCTGATTCCTGCAATTGCCGTTGCTGTTGCTGTTGCTGTGCCTCTTGTTGAGCGCGTTCGGCCTGTTGTTGCTGAATTTGCATTTGCTGTTGCGCTTCCTGCTGACGGGCTGATTCCTGCAATTGCCGTTGCTGAGCCTCTTGTTGAGCACGTTCGGCCTGTTGTTGCTGAATTTGCATTTGCTGTTGTGCTTCCTGCTGACGGGCTGATTCCTGCAATTTCCGTTGCTGTTGCTGAGCCTCTTGTTGAGCACGTTCGGCCTGTTGTTGCTGAATTTGCATTTGCTGTTGTGTTTCCTGCTGACGAGTAGATTCCTGCAACTGCCGTTGCTGTGCTTCTTGTTGAGCACGTTCAACCTGTTGTTGCTGAATTTGCATCTGCTGTTGTGCTTCCTGCTGACGGGCTGATTCCTGCAATTGCCGTTGCTGTTGCTGAGCCTCTTGTTGAGCGCGTTCGGCCTGTTGTTGCTGAATTTGCATCTGCTGTTGTGCTTCCTGCTGCTGACGAGTAGATTCCTGCAATTGCCGTTGCTGTGCTTCTTGTTGAGCACGTTCAACCTGTTGTCGCTGAATTTGCATCTGCTGTTGTGCTTCCTGCTGACGGGCTGATTCCTGCACTTGCCGTTGCTGTTGCTGAGCCTCTTGTTGAGCACGTTCGGCCTGTTGTTGCTGAATTGCCATTTGTTGTTGAGCTTCTTGCAGACGTGCTGATTCCTGCACTTGCCGTTGCTGTTGCTGAGCTTCTTGTTGAGCACGTTCGCTCTGTTGTCGCTGAATTTGCATTTGTTGTTGCTCAACAATGGGAACCGGAATAGATTCTCTTATATTAACGAATGGTTGCTGGGCAGACTGAAATGTATGTTGGTTTCGTCCTATTGGAGATTCTGGTACTGGAGATTGATAACTATTATTTCCATTCGGATCCGAAAAAGTGGTGGGCGGTTGCCTGTGTATTCCGACCAATCGTCCAGGCAATCGGGTATCCTGATTATTGGGTTGTATTGAACCCATTACAGGTTGCTCTGTTCTGGTTCCATCGGGTCTTTTGCCATCCAGCCGTCTTGCCAGTTCTTCATTTTGTCTGATTTCCTGAGAACTAGATGCAGCCATTGGCAATCGGATAATGTCAGGCCGCCCCTCCGTATGTCTGTTTTTATAATCAATTATTCTGTCATGCACTGTAGGCGCAATATGTTCAATGGGTTGTTTAGTGATAGTTTCAATTTCCCTGAACGGGATGCCCTCATTGACAATGGTGTTATGATTCCAGCTTAAATTATGTGTGTTGTGCGTCCTGTTAATAATTTCCCGATTTTCTTGCGATGGAAATATATGTTCTCTGATATGACGACGAGGAAGATCATAATCTCGTACGATAATCCATGAATACCACGGTAAATCGCGATCATAGTCAAAATAACTGGTATTCAGGCCGACTCCGGGCTGCCATACCACATTCGGTGGCATTGGAGACCAGGCTGCATAACCCTCACCCGAACGCCAGAACACCCAAGCGGGTGCCCAGACATTCCCAGGTACCCAAATCCAGCCATACCAGTCATCCCAAGCCCAACGTCCATAATGAAAAGTTGCCCACCCCCAAGGCTCATCCGCAACCCACAGCCAGCCATATTCATCTGTGTTTGCCCAGTATCCATCCGTGTAGGGTCGCCAATCAGAAGCAACATCGTTTGGATACCACACTTCTCCGTAAACAGGGTGATTTACCCAGACTCCATAGGATGAAAGAGCATCGAAAAAAACACGAATGTTGACAGCGGCATTAGTATAAGAGTTAGCCTGACTCTGTGGGGTAACAAAAAAGCTTGATGATAAAAGAGTAATTATCAATGTCAATGATAGTAAGTTAAAGCGGGGACGTATATTCATTGGGTTGATCTCATCAAAAAGAGTAGGGATGCTGCAACAATCTAGGCTCGGCTAGCTGAACAAGAGCTTAACTTAAATGGTAACACTATGTAATAAAGCATTCGAGTCTGCATTGCCTATTAAAAACACTATAATACCCTATACCTATCATCATCTAAACCTCAAGGGACTGCTCAATGGCTGAACAACTCAGAACCAGTAACAGCACAACACTTTCTGATTTTATATGGAAAAACGCCGAGGACTTATGGGGCGACTTTAGACACACCGAGTTTGCGCGAATTATCTTGCCTTTGCTACTGTTACGTCGACTTGAGTGTGTATTAGAACCCACTCAAGCGGCGGTAATCGCTCATTATCAGCAAGAAAAAGACAGTGGTATTGACCTTGATTTAGTGCTCCCTCATATTGCTGGCTTTTCGTTTTACAACACCAGTCAATACACTTTAGCGACTCTGGGCACCACGGATACCCGCGCTAATCTGGAAGATTATATTCGGCATTTTTCTCCTAATGTTCGTCTCATCTTTGAAGAATTTGGTTTTGCCAATACCCTGGTTAAACTGGATAAAGCCAACTTACTGTATCGAGTGGTCAAAAACTTTGCCGAGATAGATTTACATCCTGATGTGGTTTCTGAGCGGGTGATGAGTAACGTTTATGAACACTTAATCCGTAAATTCGGGGCCTCTGTGAATGAAAAGGCCGGTGAGTTTATGACCCCCAGTGATGTGGTGCGCTTCGTAACCAAGTTGGTTTTACATCATGACGAAGCCATCTTTACTCAAAAAGGGGTGATTCGAACCATCTATGATACGGCTTGCGGTATTGGCGGCTTTTTATCGGATGCCATTAAGCAAATCAAAGAATTTAATCCTCATGCCAAGATTGTCCCGTTTGGTCAGGAGTTAGATCCAGAAACACATGCAATGGCCATGATCTCCATGTTAATTCAGGGCTTTGAAACAGATAACATCAAGCAAGGCAGCACCTTATCCAATGATCAACTTCAAGGTAAACGCTTTCATTATGGT
>SESH01006721.1_pt1 | contig 15339 bp, 14 predicted proteins | sample 3171561 | NCBI WGS metagenome assembly SESH01 (sample SAMN10866947, study PRJNA518727) | freshwater metagenome | biome: subpolar coniferous forest; feature: holomictic lake; material: water; isolation source: holomictic Lake 442 2011 16.5 m and 2014 13 m | place: Canada: near Kenora, Ontario
CTGCAGCGCCAGACCTCGATGGGGTTCGCGGCCGCCGCGCTGAACTTCAACGACGCCGAGAAAATGCGCGAAAAGGTGCTGGAGGAGGCCAAGCGGGTCTTCAAGCCGGAGTTCCTCAACCGCATCTCGGACGTCATTTTCTTCCGGCCGCTCGACAAGCAGGACCTGACGAAGATCGTCGAGCTCGAGACCGCGGGCTTCTCCAAGCGCATCGCCGAGCGGAAGATTTCCCTCACGTTCACCCCCGAGGCCAAGCTGCTGCTGATCGAGAAGGGCTACGACGAGAAGTACGGCGCGCGCCCGCTGCGCCGGGCCGTCGAGCACTACCTTGAGGATCCGCTGGCCGAGGCTATCCTGCGCGGCGACGTCAAGGACGGGGAGCCCTGCACGGTCGAGCGCGAGGGGGACAAGCTCATCTTCAAGCAGAAGACCCCCGCCGCCGACACCGGCGTGGCGCCCTGAACCGTCCGCCCCCGCCGGCACCCAGCCCGGTCCCGCCTCCGGCGGACCGGGTTTTTTGCGGCCCAGCCTCTCGGCGGCGAGCCCCGGGTCGGGCCGTCACCGCGCCGTGGTCAGGTGCAGGGAGACGGGCGCAGGGTCCGTTGCCGCCCGCGCCGCGTGGCAACCGAATAAAGTATTTCCCGGCATGGCCACACTCTGGTAGGGTCAGGCCGATCACATGGCCCAATCCCTCTTCCAAAAAGTCTGGGACGCGCACAGCGTCCGCACCCTGGCCAACGGGCAGACGCAGCTGCTCATCGGGACGCACCTGATTCACGAGGTCACGAGCCCGCAGGCGTTTGGGATGCTCCGCGACCTGGGCCTCCCGGTCGCCCAGCCGCACCGGACCTTCGCGACGGTCGACCACATCGTGCCGACCGACCAGCAGCGCGAGCCGTTCCGCGACCCGCTGGCCGACGCGATGATCCAGGAACTCCGCCGGAACTGCGCCGCCCACGGCATCACCTATTTCGACCTCGCCTCCGGCCGGCAGGGCATTGTCCACATGGTGGGCCCGGAGCAGGGCATCACCCAGCCGGGCACGACCATCGCGTGCGGCGACTCGCACACCAGCACGCACGGGGCCTTCGGGGCCATCGCCCTCGGGATCGGCACCAGCCAGGTGCGGGACGTGCTGGCCACGCAGACCATCGCCCTCGGCCGGCTGAAGGTGCGCCGCATCAACGTCGAGGGCCGCCTGCGCCCGGGCGTTTACGCGAAGGACGTCATCCTCCACCTGATCCGCCGGCTGGGCGTGAATGGCGGGACCGGTTTTGCCTACGAATACGGCGGGGCGGTGTTCGACCGCTTCTCGATGGAGGAGCGCATGACGGTCTGCAACATGTCGATCGAGGGCGGCGCCCGGGTCGGCTATGTGAATCCCGACGAGACCACGTTCGCCTACCTGCGGGGCCGGCCGTACGCCCCGGCGGGCGCGGCCTGGGATCAGGCGGTCGCGCGCTGGCGGGCCACCGCGAGCGATCCGGGCTGCGGCTATGACGATGTGGTGACCTTCGAGGGCGAGGACATCCCGCCGACCGTGACGTGGGGCATCAACCCTGGCCAGGCCCTGGCCATCACGGAAAACGTGCCGGATCCCGCCACCGCCACCGGCGACGAGCCGGCGGCCATCGCGGAGGCGCTGGCCTACATGAAGCTGTCGGCCGGGGCCCCGATCAAGGGGACCCGGATTGACGTGGCCTTCCTCGGCAGCTGCACCAACGCGCGCCTGTCGGATTTTCAGGAGGTCGCGAAATATCTGCCCGGGCACCGCGTGGCGCCCGGCGTGCGAGCCCTGGCGGTGCCGGGATCGCAGCAGGTGCGCCAGGCGTGCGCCGAGCTGGGCATCGACGAGATCTTCCGGGCCGCCGGCTTCGAGTGGCGCGAGGCCGGCTGCTCGATGTGCCTCGCGATGAATCCCGACCGACTCCAGGGCGACGAGCTCTGCGCGAGCTCGTCCAACCGCAACTTCAAGGGCCGGCAGGGCAGCCCGACCGGCCGCACCCTGCTGATGAGCCCGCTGATGGTCGCCGCCGCCGCGGTGTCCGGCGCCGTGGCCGATGCCCGCGAGGTCTTCGGCGTCAAATCCTAGCCCGCCTTCCCCTCCCAGCCGGGCCCCGGCCCTGCTCCTCCCACGCCGCCTGTCCCACTTCCCGCTTCTCCGCCCATGTCCCTCGAAAAAATCACCACCGTCACCGGCCGCGCTGTTTCCGTGCCGGGCAACGACCTCGACACCGACCGGATCATTCCGGCGCGCTTTCTCAAGGCGGTGACCTTTGACGGGCTGGGGGAGGGGCTGTTCGCCGACGCGCGGCAGGCCGCCACGGCCGCCGGCCAGGTGCATCCCCTCGACGACCCGCGGTTCCGCGGCGCGCGGATCCTCCTCAGCGGCGCCAATTTTGGCTGCGGCAGCTCGCGCGAGCACGCCCCCCAGGCGCTGCGGAAGTTCGGTTTTCGCGCGGTGATCGCCGAGAGCTACGCCGAGATCTTCTTCGGCAATGCCACCACCCTCGGCCTGGCCTGCGTCAGCGCCGACCGGGCCGACCTGACCCGGCTGGCCGCGGCGGTCGCGGCCCGGCCCGAGCTGGAGGTCACCCTCGATCTCGTGGGCGGGGTCCTCCGCTGGGAAGGGCAGACGGCCGCGCTGACGCTGCGCTCCTCGGCGCGCGAGGCCCTGATCCAGGGCCGCTGGGATCCGATCGGGGAACTGCTCGACGGCCGGACGGCGGTGGCGGCGGCCGCTGCCCGCTTGCCTTATCTGGCGGTTCCCCAAAAATAATCTGAACCTTTCGCCGCGTTCCAACGTCTCACCCCACTTTCCCCCATGTTAATTGCCACGATCGAAGTACTTAAGGGCGCGGGTCTGCTCATCTATCCGCTCGCCCTTTGCTCCGCTGCGGCGGTGTTCATCATCTGCGAGCGGGCGTACGCCCTGCGCCAGGCCGCCATCATGCCGCACGACCTCGTCGATGCGGTGGTGGCGGGCAAGCCGCTGGTCGGGGGCCGGCACACGGTGCTCGCGCGCATCGTGGACTTCGCCGAGGAGCACAAGAACGACGACGACGCCGTGAAGGCCTTCGCCCGGCTGGAGATCAACCGCATGGAGCGCGGCATCCCGTATCTCGACATCATCTATGCGGCGGCGCCGCTCATCGGCCTCACCGGCACCGTCACCGGCCTGCTCCAGGTGTTCTCGCAGATCGCCCCCGACACGGGCCTGCCGGACCCGGTCAATTTCACCAAGGGCGTCGCGCTCGCGCTCTCGGCCACGGTCATCGGCCTCACGATCGCCATCCCCTCGCTGGTGGGCAGCGGCTACCTCCAGCGCAAGATCGAGAATTACGCGGCCCAGCTCGATGTGCTGCTCGAGCGCATCCTCAAGCGCGGGCGCCCATGAGCAGCCTCTATCAGCGGCGCCGGAAGCGGCCCGAGATGAACCTCGTGCCGCTCATCGACGTGCTCGTGATGCTGATCTTCTTCGCGTTCGTCACGATGCAGTTCAAGTCCGCCGCGACCCTCAACATCACCCTGCCCAAGGTCGAGACCGCGGGCAAAAACGAGTTCAAGGGCACCGTCACCATCGGCATCGACAAGGACGGGGTCGTCTCCTTCAACGGCCGGAAGGTGGCCGACGACGAGCTCATCCGCCTGCTGCAGGAGGTGCACAAGGTGGACAAGGACATCCCCGTCCTGATCAAGGCCGACGAGACCACGCAGCTCAAGAAGCTGGCCTTCGTGATGGACGCCTGCCGCAAGACGGGCCTGAACAAATTCAGCCTGCAGAGCCGCTGAGCGCGCCCCGCCCCGAGCGGGACGGACACGGTCCTTGGCAGCGGCCGGGCGGGCGGTGATACTGCCGCGCATGAAAATCGTGATCACGGGCGTGACCCGCGGGCTGGGGCGGGCCCTGGTGGAGGAGTTCATCCGCGGCGGCCACACCGTCCTGGGCTGTGGCCGGGGCGGGGAGGCGATTTTCGACCTGCGGATGACGCACGGCGCGCCGCATCATTTCTCGGTCGTGGACGTGGCGCTGGACCGCAAGGTGGCGCTGTGGGCGGCCCAGGTGCTCGAGGCCGGGAGCCCGCCGGACCTCCTGATCAACAATGCCGGCCTGATGAACCGCCTGGGGCCGCTGTGGGAGCAGGACGACCGGGAGTTCACCCAAGTGGTGGATGTGAACCTGCGCGGCGTGGCCAACGTGATCCGCCACTTCGGGCCGGCGATGGTGGCGGCGAAGCGGGGCGTGATCGTGAATCTCAGCTCGGGGTGGGGCCGCAGCGTGTCGCCGGAGGTCGCGCCGTACTGCGCCACCAAGTTCGCGGTCGAGGGCCTGACCTTGGCCCTGGCGGCGGAACTGCCCCCGGGCATGGCGGCGGTGCCGCTGAATCCCGGGACGATCGACACCGCCATGCTGCGCCAGTGCTGGGCCGAAGGCGCGGCGAACCACCCCCGGGCGGAGGTCTGGGCCAAAACCGCCGCACCCTTCATCCTCGGGCTGGGCCCGCAGCACAACGGCCAGTCGCTCACCGTGCCCGGGCAGGAAGGCTGACCGGTTGCCACCGGCGGTCCGTCACTCCGCCTTCAGGCGCAGATACAGGGCCTCGACCTTGGCCCGTGCCCACGGGGTCTTGCGGAGAAATTTCAAGCTGGAGGAAATGCTCGGGTCAAAATTGAAGCAGCGGATGTCGACCCGCCGTCCGAGCTCCTCCCAGCCATGATGCGCGACCAGCTCGGTGAGGAGTCGCTCGAGCGTGACGCCATGCAGCGGATCTTGGGACGAGGCGGGCATGACGGAAGACTGAGGCTCATGGCTTCCCGGGCAAGCCCAGCCCTCTATGCAGGCCGGTGCGGATTTCTGCCGGGCGAGTTGGTTTTGATTAGTCAGATAGCCAGAGATTTAAGTGTAAAAGTAGGCAGTAATACCCATGTTTTATTATAAGCGATTGAAACAGATCGGGTATTAACCCTAGGCTTTTGCAGATGGATCACCCCACCAGCGCGGACCTGACAGAGGAGCCCACGGGCGACCTTATCCGGCGTCTGGCTGAGCTCAGCGACATCGGCATCGCGCTCTCGCAGGAGAAGGACATCGACCGTCTCTTGGAGACGATCCTGACCGCGGCGATGAAGCTGACGCACGCGGACGGGGGCACGCTCTACCGCCGGCCGGCCGCGAGCCCGGATCTCCTGAACTTCGAGATTGTCCGGACCCACTCCCTGCGGCTCGCGCTGGGGGGCACCACGGGAGTGAAGATCACGTTCGAGCCGGTCCGCCTGCGGGATGAGGCGGGCAAGGAAAACACCTCGATGGTGGCCGCCTATGCCGTGCTGAAGGACCGCACGGTGGCCATCGCGGACGCCTACCGGGGCGAGGAGGGCTTCGATTTTTCCGGCACCAAGGCGTTTGACCAGCGGACGGGCTACCGCTCGCAGTCGTTCCTGACCGTGCCGATGAAAAACCACGAGGGGGACATCATCGGCGTCCTCCAGCTCATCAATGCGCAGGACCGTGCCACCGGGGCGATCGTGGCCTTCAGTGCCACGGACCAGCGCCTGGCCGAGTCGCTGGCCTCGCAGGCCGCGGTCGCGCTGACGAACCGGATGCTGATGCTCCAGCTGGAAAACCTGTTCGAGTCCTTCGTCACCCTCATCAACCACGCGATCGACGACAAGTCGGCCTACACCGGCGGCCACTGCCACCGCGTGCCGGAGCTCACGATGCTGCTGGCGGACGCGGTGGACCGGGCGAAGTCGGGCCCGCTGGCGGACTGGCACCTGACGGAGCCGGACCGCCATGAGCTGCGGATCGCGGCGCTCCTGCACGACTGCGGCAAGATCACCACCCCGGTGCATGTGGTGGACAAGGGCACCAAGCTCCAGACCATTTGCGACCGGATCGACCTGGTCGACACGCGCTTTGAGATCGTCAAGCGCGATGCCGAGATCAAGGCGCTGCGCGCCCGGGCCCAGGCCGCCACGGAGGTGGAGGTGGCCGCGATTGAGGAGGAGTTCCACCAGCGGCTGCGGGCGATCGAGACCGACCGCCGGTTCATCCACGCCTGCAATGTCGGCGGCGAGACGATGAAAACCACGGACCGGGACCGGGTGCACGCGGTGGGGAAGAAATATCGCTGGAAGACGGCCCACGGGGAGGAGATCGACCTCCTGACGGCGGATGAGATCGAGAACCTGACCATTTATTCCGGCACGCTGACCGCCGCGGAGCGGCGGATCATCAACCGGCACATCGACGTGACGATCACGATGCTGGAGTCGCTGCCCTGGCCCCGGCATCTGCAGCGGGTGCCGGAGTTTGCCGGCGGGCACCACGAGCGGATGGACGGGAAGGGCTATCCGCGGGGGCTCACCCGCGACGAGATGTCGGTGCAGGCGCGGATCATGGGCATCGCGGACATTTTCGAGGCGCTCACCGCGCGGGACCGTCCCTACAAGCGGGGCAAGACGCTGACCGAGTCGCTGCTCATCCTCGGGCAGATGCGGCTGAACGGCCACATCGACCCCGACCTGTTCGACATTTTCGTGCGGGAGCGTGTGTATGAGCGCTACGCGCAGCAGTTCATGGCCCCGGACCTGATTGATGCCGTGGACGTGACGCAGATCCCGGGATATTCGGGGGATTGATCCGGTTGCCGCGGGTGTGCCGCGGGTTGGCCGGCGCCCGGCGCGGCAGTTTTCCGGTCATTTCGCAGTGCGCCCAGATCCGTCTCGTGTTGGCCGGGCGCGGGGCTAACGTGACGGCATGCCCCTGGATCCCCATCAACAATTTGACCAAACCGTGCTGGATATCATTGAGCACAGCCCGATTGGCGCCGTGCCCCACACCCCGGCCTATCAGGACGCGGTGAAACGCCTCTATGCCTCCCACCAGGCCTACGCGGATGCCGACCACAAGGACGGGCATGTGACCGCCCGGTCGCTCGCGCAGCGGCCGCTGTTTCACGCCAACAACCTCGAGGCCCTCATGGCCGGCAAGATCGCACCCGAGGCCTTGGAGTCCAATGCCAGCATCTACGACCGCTACGTCCAGTCGCTGCCCGCCGCCCGCCAGGCCAAGGCCGAGAGCCACCGCATCCTCGTGATCGGTAAGGCGGTCCATCATCGCACCAAGCACGGCCATGAGGTCTTTCATGATCCGGTGCACACTCTGTTCCTCGTGCCCGGGGCGGGGCCGCATCATGGCCTGCCGGGCAATTACCTGCACGGCTCGATGTTTCAGGTGAGCGCGGATGCGACCTCCTGGGCGGTGCATGTCCACGACAGCGATGATGGCGCGGCCCTGGCCGACGCCCCGAATCTGGCCGAGGCCCTGGCCCGGCTGCAGGAAGTTCTGGCCAGCGCGCCCTTCCACCTGAGCGAACTCCAGACCCTGGGATTCAGGCTGAACTGAGCCGGAGCGCGCCGGGGCGCCTCAGTAGCTCACCTTGCCCTGGCCGTCGATCGCCAGCACCCCGCGCTTGACCAGATCGTCGACCAAGCCGTGCACCGCGGGTTCGGTCAGCTTGTTGCCGTACGCGGTGCGGACATAACCGAACAGCCGGGCCCGGCTAACCGGCCGCGGCGAGGCGGGGTTCTGCAGTCGGGCCACCAGTTTGGCGAGCGGGTCGGCCGGGGGACTGCTGCGGACGGCCGGCGCGGCGCTTTTGACCGGGAGGGCTTTGCGGGGCGCCGGCGCGAAGAGCAGGGCGGAAAATTCCCCCTGGCGGCAGACCCGGACGCCCTGGCCGAGCAGGTGGGCGATCAGGGGATCAAAATCCTTGTCGTTGGAAACAATCAGGAACTGCGCCTGCGGGGCGGTGAGCACGGCCTGGCCCAGATAGTAGCCGAGCGTCAGGTCGAGCGCGTTGTGGCCGCTGGCGCCGACTTCGATCAGCACCACCTTGGCGGCCTGCCGCTGGATCTGCTGGACCAGCGCGAGGTCGAGCTTCTTCTGGTTCTTCCCAATCAGCAGCGCCACCTTGACGGACTTTCCCTCGATCAACCGAAGATCCACATTCGGGACGTTTTCAAAGTCCACGAACACGTAGTGCGTGAGGTCGGTGTTTTCCATAAGAGCGGAGGGCTCACGACCCGCGGGCCCCTGCGCCCCGCGCCGTGTGAGGCTGCGGAGCCTGCGTCAGGGGAGGAGCGACCGCAAGGGTGGGTTTCCCCTCCGGCCTGTCAGGCGGGGCCGACGGGGATGGATTGACGCCGCCGGGTCCGGGTGGCATGCCTACGCTGTGGGGCGCGGCGTCACCGAACCCCTTTATGGTTCCCCCGCTGGAGAATCTCCTTTCACCATGAACGATACCCAAGTCGACATCCCGAAAAAGACACCCAAGGCGATCATCCTCATCATCGTCCTGGCCCTCGCGGTGCTGGCGCTCGGCGCCGCCTGCATCAGCCTGAACAAGGACCGGCAACGAACGGAAACGCAGACCCAGGCGCTGATCGACCAGAGCAAGGCCGACGTCGCGTTGGTCAACACCCAGATGGACGCGGTCAAGGCCGAGAGCGCCGCGCTGCGCAAGCAGGTCGGGGAGGCCAAGATTGCCCTGGCCAAGGCCGTGCGCGCAGCCGAGGACGCGAGGAGTTCGACGGTCGGGCTGGTGCACCAGGCGGCCGATGCGAAGGCGGCCACCGCCGCGGTGCAGTCGAAGCTGGATGAAGCCACCGCCCGTTTTGGGGAGCTGCTGGCACAGAGCGAGGAGGCCAAGGCCGCCGATGCCGCCGTGAAGACCCAATTGGATGAGGCCCGGTCCAACGCCGGCACCCTCATGAAGGAACTGGCCGAGGCCAAAGCCTACACCGCCAAGCTGGAAAATCGCCTGGCGCAATCCGAGACGCAGCTGGCCGTGCTGCGGAAGACGCTGAGCAAGTAGGCGTCTTCGCCCGCGCGGGCCGCCGTCGGCTGGCCCGCCGGCCGCACCCTCAGCCTTTCGCCACCGGCGCACGCGCGGCCGGGTGGCCGGGGCTGACGCGCGCCGCCCGGCGGCGGAGCCGGAGCGCCAGCGCACCGAGCCCGAGTCCGAGGAGGGCGTAGGTCGAGGGCTCGGGCACGGGCGTGAAGTTGAGGAAGAGATCGTTGCCCGCCTGGCTGACGGAAAAATAGCCGCCGTCGAGGGTGTTCTGGAACTGGCTCGCGTTGTACTGGAACGCCCCGGGCGTGAAGCCGGTGATCCCTCCGGTGGCGGTGACGAACTGCCAGGTGTAGGGCGTGGACGAGTTGAAGTTGGCGAGGACGGCGGGGTTGTTGTTCCAGTCGAGCGACGCGAGGTTGAGAATGAAAGGGTTGTTGGGGGTTGCGGTGATGGTGAGCGCACCGCTGATGCTGAGCAGGTCCCAGTTGTTGCCGGCCGTGCCCGCGGCATCATTGAGCTCGAAGGCGAAGGCGGCCCCGCCGGCGAAGGTGGTCGGCCCGACGCTCAGCGTGCCGGGACTCTCGCCCGGGGCCACGGTCCCGCCGGAGTTGAGGACCAGCTCGCCGCTGATGAATCCGTAGCCGCCAAAGGTGCCGCCGGAGTTGACGGTGACGGTGCCGGTGCCCGTGCCGGAGCCCGAGTAGTTGCCGACGAGCAGCTTGCCCCCGTTGAGGAGGGTGGGGCCGGTGTAGACGTTGGCGCCCGTGAGCATCGTGGTGCCGCTGGAAACGAGCAGACCGCCGGGGCCGGAGATGACCCCCGTCAGGGTGGACTGGCTGCCCAGATTCGCGAGGCCGAGCGTGCCGGTGACGGCGATCGGGCCGCCGATGGAGCCGCCGGGGCCGACGACCAGGGTGGCGCCCGACCCGATGGAGACTCCCATGGTGTAGCCCATGCTGCCGGTAAAGTTGAAGACGCTGCCTCCCGCGCCGGTCACGGCGAAGGTGCCGCCGCCGTTCACGGAGCCGGCGTAGGCGGTGGCGGTGTTGGCGACCGGCAGGGCGACGGTGAAGGTGGCATTGGTCGCAAGTTGGATCGAGGAACTGAGGCCGCTGGCCCCGCTGAAGCCGGCGATCGTCTGGTTGCCATCCACCTCGAGCAGCGTGCCGGCCCCGAGGGAGAGCAGGGCGGAGTGGGGGAGCGCGTCGACGGCGCTGAGGCGCAGGGTGCCGCCGGTGACGGTGGTGAGGCCGGTGTAGGTGTTGACGCCGGACAACTGGAGCCAGCCCGCGCCGGACTTGGTCAGACTGTTGGCGCTGTTGTTCAAGAGGGCCGTGCTGATGGTCAGGAGGTCGCTGGCCAAGTCGGTGCGGACGATCATTTCGCCGCCGGGGTTGACGCTGGTGAGGCCGGCACCGCCGCTGATGGTCGCGGCGTTGTTGCCGGACTTGAGGAGGCCGCTGAAACTCAGGGTCTGGCCCGCCGCCAGGGTGAGGTTGAAGGCCCCGGTGTCCTGGAGGGTGTTCACGCTTGCCGTGGTCTGGGCGGTGATCGTGCCCGTCATCTGGGCGTTGCTGCCGGCGCTGACGGCGCCGAGGGTGCTGCCGGCGGGGGCGGCCACAAAGCCGCTGTCCGTGGTGGTGTAGGCGCGGAGGAAACCCGCGGGATCGTAGGCGGCGTAGCTGGCGCCGCCAAAGAAGAGGCCGGCATTGAGCAGGGCGCCGGTGGGCGTGGTGCTGCCGGCATAATTCGTCAGGACGATCTTGTGGTCGGTGCCGTTGGTGCCGCCGCTCGTGACGAAGTTGCCGGTCGCGCCCGCGAGGCGCGGCGCCAGATCCGCAAAGGTCAGCGTGCTGCTGGTCAGGCTGTAGCTCGACCGGACTGTGCTGTCGCCGCCGCTGAAGGTGAGCAGGCCCATGTGGGTGTTGCCGGCCGCCAGGTACACGTTGAAGGTGCCGCCGGAATTAAACCGCAGGGCGGTGCCGGTCGCGCCGTTCAGGCTGCCGGTGGAGCCGCCGTCGCCGAGGTTGAGGGTGCCTCCCTCAAGCGTGGTGGCGCCGGTGTAGGTGTTCGCGCCGGTCAGCGTGAGCTGGGAATACGGATCGCCGGACATCGTCAGGCCACCCGTGCCCGAGATGACGCCGGAGAACACGGAATAGTTGTTGCCGGTGGTGAGTGTGCCGGCGCCCAGGACCACGTTGCCGGACCCCTCGAGACCGCGGAGCGTGGCGGAGAAGCCCATGAGATTGAGCGTCGCTCCGGCTTGCACGGCGAGCAGGGTGGACGTGGGCAGGGCCTGGTCGGCGCCGAGGGCGAGCGTGCCCTCTTTGATGTTCGTGCGGCCCGCGTAGGTATTCAGGCCGGCGAGCACCAGGGTGCCCGCTCCGTCTTTTTCAAAATCGTGCGAGACACTGCCGCCCCAGCCGGAAATGACCCCGGTCAGGGTGAGCGTGCTCCCGGGCGCGGTGACGCCAACGGTGCCCTCACTGCCGGCGATCTGGATGGTGCGGTTGCTGGTGGCGGTGCCACCCGTGTAGTCGATCTCGCCGCCGGGGCCGCCCTCGCCGGCATCCCGCCCCAGGACCAGACCGGTGCCGGCCCCCAGCGGCCCGGCCACCCCCTCATCATTGAAGACCGGAACCGTCAGCCGGCTATTGCCCGAATAGGAGTTCTCCAGGGCCACGATCGCCCGGCCGGTGAAGGTATTCGCGCCGCTCAGGGCGACGTCGCCATCGATGCGGACATTCATCGACGGCCCGGAGATCATCCCTGCGGCGATGATCTGGGCTGAGCCCGTGCCATACAGCAGTCCGCCGCTGAAGCGGGCGTCCGCTTCCAGGGTCATCGGGCCGGTCAGCGTCACTGAGCGAGTCGAACTGGCATCGTAGGCGATGCTGAAGCGGGGCTTGTAGCTGTCCGTGCCCGTGATCGTGATGGGGTCGGCCAGGGTGTAGGCAAAATTTCCGCCGCTCACCGTGTCGAAATTCAGCGTGCCATTGCCGATCGTGAGACCGTTGCCCTCCGTCTCCGGTCCGAGGGCCCCCGCGTGGTTATAAACCAGCGTCCCCCGCTCCACCGTCGTCAACCCGAGCAGGCCGGGGTTGGCCGTGTTCAGCTGCAGGACGCCGGGGTAATTCACGTAGGGCAGCAGCAGGCCCACGGTGCTAAGCAGCGGGACGTTAAAGGCGGCAGTGCCGGCGGTCAGCGCGATGGTGGGATCGGTCAGGGTGAGGCTCCCGGCCCCGCTGAAGGAAATTACGGTTCGGGTGTCCCAAACCGACAAATTGATGTCGAGCCCACTCGTCAGAATCGCGGAGGCTACATTGATGGTATAACTGCTCCCCAAAGGAGGCGCATAGGTCTCCGGGATGGTCGACCGGGTGATCAGCGGCTTGACCGTGCCGTCGTTCAGCCAGGTGATCGGCGCTGCGGTTCCGGAGGAGTCATTCGTCCAATTGGCCGTGGTGGTGTCCCAAGTCCCGCCCGCGGTCCCGATCCCGGTGACCGCGCCGTTCGGATCCCAGATCAGGATCGTCTGGGCACGCAGCCAAGTCGGCGAAACTACGAGGCAGGCGGTGACTAAGATTAGCCCAAGGAGGCGCTTGCTCATGCTCCATTGGCTATTAGTGACTAGTCAGTGCCTCAAGGATATTTGTGTAGATTGTCGCTTCATTAAGAGGTGTTTATATCAATAAGCGCCTCAGCGGCGCGGTGGCGTGAGCCAGTTCATTCGTGACCCGTCGGAGGTTGGCGGCAGAGTAGGCGGGCATGCACATCCTCAACGTCCTGGCGCCGGTCTTCCTGCTGATTGCCGTGGGCGTCTGGTTGCAGCGGAGCCGCTTCGTCTCGCCGAATTTTTTGCAGGAGGCGAATCGCGTGACGTACTGGCTGGGTCTGCCGGCCTTGCTCTTCACCCAGCTGGCGGGCTCGTTTCAGGACGTGGGCGGGGCCCGGCTCATGCTGGGCGTGATGCTGGCGGCGACCGGCCTGACCGTGCTGGCCGGATATGCGGTGGCGGCCCTGCTGCGCGTGCCCGGCGCCGTGACCGGGACGTTTGTGCAGGGCGGCTTCCGGGGCAATCTGGCGTTCGTCGGGTTGCCGATCATCTATGCGCTGCCCGATGGGCCGCTGGCGTGGGGCGTGTCGACGCGCACCGCGGCCGTCCTGACGCTCGCCCCCATGCTGGTGGTCTACAATGTTGCCGGCGTGGGGGTGCTGCTGCTCAGCCAGCACTCGCTGGGCTGGCGGATGCTGGCGCCGCTGGCGCGCCAGCTGGCCACGACGCCGCCGCTGCTGGCCACGGTGGCCGGCCTGATTTTTGCGCTGGCCGGCTGGACGCTCCCCGCCGCCCTCGACCAGACCTGCCGCGCGCTCGGCGAGATGGCCCTGCCGCTGGGCCTGCTCGGCGTGGGCGGCTCCCTGGTCACCGTGCGGCTCGGCGGCCACTGGCGTCAGCCGCTGACCTGCGCCCTGGTCAAAACCCTGGTCTCCCCCTTGCTGGGCTGGGCGGTGGGCCACGCGCTCGGGCTGGGCGGCCCGGAGCTGAAAATCGTGATGATCTTCATGGCCTGCCCCAGCGCGGTCATCTCCTACACCATGGCGCTGGAGCTGAAGGGCGACGCGCCCCTGGCCTCGGGGGCCATCGTGCTCAGCGTGCTCACCTCGCTGGCCACGCTGGCCGTGATCGTGGGCGCGGCCTGAGGCGGGCCGGCCCCAGCCGGCCCGGCAAAAAGGCGCCGCCGCGGGGTCGACAACGGGGGCGCATGCCTCCAAGCTCGCGGGCATGAAAACCCGCATCGGGATCCTCACGGGCGGCGGTGACTGCCCGGGTTTGAACGCTGTGATCCGCGCCGTCGTCAAGTCCGCCACCAAGCGCGGCTGGGAGACCCTGGGGGTGATGGGCGGCTTTGACGGGCTGCTCGGGGCGACCCACACCCGCGCGCTCGACTACCACCAGATGGACGGCCTGCTTTATCTGGGGGGCACGATCCTGGGCGCCTCCAACAAGGGCCGTTTCTCCGGCAAGGCCGGCCACGGGGAGACGCGGCAGATCGACCCGGCGGTCCTGGCCGAGGCCCGGGCCGGGGTGGAGTCGCTCGGCCTGAAGGCGCTCGTGGTGGTGGGCGGGGACGGCTCGCTGACCATCGCCCAGCAATGCTTCGAGGCCGGCATTCCGGTGGTGGGCGTGCCCAAGACCATCGACAACGACATCGAGGGCACGGCGGTCACGTTCGGCTTCGACAGCGCGGTCGCGTTCGCGACGGATGCCCTCGACCGGCTGCGCTCCACCGCGCAGAGCCACGACCGCGTCATGGTCGGCGAGGTCATGGGCCGCTACGCGGGCTGGATTGCCGCGCATGCCGGGATCGCCGGCGGCGCGGACGTGATCCTGATCCCGGAGATTCCCTTCAACCTGGACTCCGTCTGCCGCGTCGTCGCGGAACGCGAGGCGCAGGGCAAGCATTTCACCCTGGTGGTCGTGTCGGAGGGCGCGCGCGAGGCGGGGAAGGGGTACGTCACCCTCGGCGACGCCGGGGCGATCCGCGAGGCGCGGCTGGGCGGCATCGGCGCGGTCGTGGCCGACGAGATTGGCCGGCGCACGGGGAAGGAGACGCGGGTCTGCGTGCTGGGCCATCTGCAGCGGGGCGGGGCCCCGACCACCTTCGACCGCCTGCTGTGCACGCGCTTTGGCGCGAGCGCGGTGCGGCTCATCGCCGAGGGCAAATTCGGCTACATGGTCGCGCACCGGCCCCCCGACACGGAGGCGATCCCGATCAAGGAGGCGATCGGCCGCCTGCGCACGGTGCCGCTGGACGGCGACATCCTCCGCACCGGGCGGGCGCTGGGGATTGGCTTCGGCGACTGAGCGCCGCGGGCTAGACCGGCTTCCGCTTGCCGGCCGGGACAATCACCACGGGGCAGGAGGCCCGGAGGAGCACGCCATGGGTGGTGCTGCCGACGAGCAGGTCGTAGAAGGCCGTGTGGCCGTGCGAGCCGAGCACGATGTAGTCGGCCGCGAGGTGCTGCGCCTGCTGGAGAATCTGGGTCACCGGCACGCCGGTCTGCTGCTGCGTCTCGACGGTGAGGCCCTCGCGGGTGAGCCGCTCCGCCAGGCGCTCGAGCTGCTTGGCGGCGGCGCGCTCGCTGACCGCGACGATCTCGCTGAGGTTTTCCAGGTACGGGGCGTATTCGCTGGTGACGACCGGGGGCTGGGCGATGTTCAGGAGGACAATGCGGCCGTGCTGCTCGCGGGCGAGGGTGGCGGCCGCGGCGATGACCGACTCGGTGATGCCGGAGAAGTCGACCGGGGTGAGGATCGTTTTCATGGCGCAACGTAGCACAGGTCACGCGCCCGGACCTCGCGCTTCTTGGCCGAGCCTGCGCGGATTTTGACCGCCGCCGGAGCTGCCACGGGCGCGGGGGCTCGACCCTGGCATGGCCTTGACCGGTCCTTCCGGCGGTCGAGCTCACCTAATCGTTC
>SESH01048049.1_pt1 | contig 15335 bp, 12 predicted proteins | sample 3171561 | NCBI WGS metagenome assembly SESH01 (sample SAMN10866947, study PRJNA518727) | freshwater metagenome | biome: subpolar coniferous forest; feature: holomictic lake; material: water; isolation source: holomictic Lake 442 2011 16.5 m and 2014 13 m | place: Canada: near Kenora, Ontario
AGATGTACCTTAAAACAGGGCGCGATTTCACGATGCCGGTCTCAATTTACGGAGAGGTGATCGAGCGCTGCAACTATAAGTGCCGTTACTGCAATTATTGGCGGCGACCGGACTATCGTGAGGAAATGACTATTGAGCAGTGGCAGTCCGCCCTGCTTGACCTCAAGTCGTTCATCGGGCAATACCACATAGAGTTTTCCGGTGGCGAACCGTATGTGAAAAAAGGTTTTCTGGATCTTGCCCGCTTCTGTCATGACAACCATATTCATTGGGGCGTTACGACCAATGGCAGTTCTTACAAGAGCAAGAACATTGCCAAGCAGACGGTGATGGCGAAACCCTTCAACATCAATATTTCGATCGACAGTCGAACGGAAAGTCTGCACAACTATTCACGCGGCATTGAGGACAGTCTGACCGACATCAAGACCGGCCTCGCCAACATCCGTGCTGAAAAGGAGCGTCAAGGCGTCGATTTTCCCGTCATCATCAAACCCGTCGTTCACAAGCTCAATTTCCGCGAGCTTCCCGACATGGTTTATTGGATACGGGAGATTGGCGGCACAGCAGTCAGTTTCCAGCCCATCTCTCCCGATACCGCGGAGGCTGGCGGCGAATTGTGGATTGACGAGTCTGACATGCCGGATCTCATGGCGGTACGCGATAAATTGATCATGATGAAGCGGGAGGGGGCGCCGATTCTTAACAGCGAACTGCTCTTGACCATGTGGCCGAATCACTTTCGCAGGGAAAAGGCGCCACGCGACCTGTTGCCTTGCCGTGTCGGCATGCGGACCTATTTTATTCGGGCCGACGGACGTGTCGACATGTGCTGGGATTTCCCGCCCATAGGCGATGTCAAGACGCAGAAGGTCCGCGAGATTTGGTACGGCCAGGAAGGCTCTACCCGGCGGCAAGAGACGGTACAGTGTGACAAGCTGTGCCTGTTTACTTGCTTGTCGCAAAAAACACTGGGCGACAAGGTGAAGATGGGCCTGACTTTGCTTCGATAAAATGATGGATCACACCAATTTCGTCGTTCCGGATTTGTAGGTCGGGCTTCAGCCCGACGCGGAGGTCGTTGAACCGCTGCTGTCCCCGAAGGGGATTTCCTTCGGGGCATCGGGCTGAAGCCCGACCTACTCATGATATTCATCGGTATCTGAGGAGATTGCGCCAGCGCCGGAGTTTTGAAACGAGCAAGGCTGATCGCTTATCACGGTCGAACCAGCGCAAGGCTAGCACGTCTGTTCTGGACGACCTCTGAAAACCCAGCGGGTCGCTTGACAGACAGGTCAGGACTTCAGGATGAGATTGCCTGAACCAGCAGTAGGCGCCGTCGATATGCATCGGTCCGCCGCGCGCATCACCCGGTGGGCGATGCAGCATGGCTTCAAGGTACTGAACGATCGCACCAATATGCTTGCCGTTGACCGCGACAAAGGCGCTGGTTCCGATGGGCCGCGCTGGATCGATTCGGGTGCAAGCGGCACCGGACTGCACCAAGGCGTCAGTCAGGAAGTAAGTCCCGTAGAACATACCCCATTCGTTGGCTTCCAGCCAGTTGGCAACAGCATCGAATCTGGGGATAAAGTTATCGCAGAAGTTCAGATCATCTTCCAGAATCAGGATGGACTTCGTTCCTTGTCGCAAGGCATCACGCAGTGCTTGCAGATGGCTCATGAAACAACCACGCACGCCGGCGGTCTCAAAACCCGCTGGATCAAAAGGCTTGCTGGCTTCAAAGAGCGTCAGATGGGGAGATTGGAAGCTCAGGCCGATATGCCCCAGTTGCTCAGACATTTCGATGCGCCGATCCGGCCTGGTACGCAGATTGATGATGCAGGTTGTTCCAAAAAAGGAATTGATTTCCTGGTAGCCGTGCATGTCCCGACCTGTCTTCATCTCTTACTCTGATTTGCGTTTCGTGCGGACCCAGCCCGATCTTTTCTTCAGCAAGTAGGCCAGATAGACCGGTACCTTCCAAAGCGCGTACAGCGGGGTCGTCGCCAGCTCTCTGGCGCTGAGCAGGTGGCGTCCGAAACGGAACCAGGCCAACCCGATGGCCAGACAGAAAAACAAGGCCGAAACGCCGGACAATTGCGCTGCCATGCGCCACACCGGCCAAACCGCTGCTGCTGCGAGGCTGGTTACCACCGTTACTGCGAGCACCAGGAAATACAGGGCCGTAGGTGGAATCAAAAGGTCCATCGTCAGTACGATCAATGCCGGATCGCCGGAAGTGATTGCTTTGGCAGCAAGACCGGGAAGTTCTTCGGTCAGGGTGGCGAGGTGACCGTGTTCCCAGCGTGACTTTTGCACCTTGGCCACTCCGGTATCGACCGGGAAGGCACTGCTGACCCGAACCTGCGGCAGGAACTGTGCTGCGTGGCCCGCAACAGCAAGATCGATCCCGAGCTTCATGTCCTCGGTGATGTGACCCGTGGCCAGTTTGGCGGTCGACATCAGCGACCAGGGCAGTGCCATGCCAGTACCCATCAGGTGGCAGGCCTTGCCCAATCGAAACGATCCCAACGGGCGCACCAAATTTTTCACCACCATGGCGAATTCAAGCACCCTGAGTTTCAGTCCGGCACCGCTTGGAGCGCTCATCAGATTTAGCATCTGTGCCGGCTTGGCGCTGGCTCTGCAATGCTGGGCAATGCAGGCCACGGCACCCTCGGAGAGGACGCAGTCGGCATCCACCACCAACACCACGTCGGGCGGGTCGGCGCGCAGATGATCGACGCCAAAGGCCAGCGCGTAACCCTTGCCGCGAAGCTGGGAATTGTTTCGCTCGATGACCGTAGCCCCGGCCGAACGTGCCAACTCGGCAGTGTCGTCGTCGCAGTTGTCAGCGATGAGCAAGAGCAGGTCGTGTGGACCCAACTGGACCTTCAGGGATTCGATTGTCGGCAGAACGTTGGCCGACTCGTTGTGTGCGGGTACCAATACCGCAGTCCGAACTGGCGTCGACCCCGAATCGACGACATCACCGCTCTGACTCTGCCGTGATCCCAGCGCTGCCAGTGTCAGGATCAGCAGTGACACGGCTGGCAGCGCGATCGGGACCATCGCCAGGGTCAGCAGAAGTTCAATCATGGTTGGGTCTGGGCTGTTGTTGCACGACGCCACACTCTGGTAACACTCGGTGGCGCTGCCTGCAGTGTAATAGACCGCACCCCAACACAGGCATCAGTGCTTACACGTTTGGGTTCCAGGGCATTTACACAGAGCCAACCAAATCAAGATGGATACCAGTCAACTGCCGGGGCGCGGCATCAACCCTTTGCGCAGCCTGCGCAATCATTACCGGATCAGCATCGTGATCTGGCTGGTGGTGCTGCTTGCGGGTCTGCCGCTGGTGTGGATCAAAGGGCAAAGCTACTACGGTGTCGAATCGGTATTCCAAGTCTCTCCCAACTATATGAGAACGCTGGCAACCGACAAGGAGGTCGAACTGCAGAGCAATCAGCAGTACCGCGAATTCGTCAATCACCTGTCAACCACGGTCAAGCGTTACGATGTTCTGCAACGCGCTCTGAAGAAGCTGCGAGACGCGAAAGTCGATGTCCAGCCGAAAGCTCTAAGCGAGCGCAAATACATTGAAGAACTGCAAAAGACGGTCACAGTCAAGCCGGTTGTCGACACCTATATGGTGCGCATTGGTCTGGAGGGTCCAAAAAAGGAGCTTTTGTCCGAGGTTGTCAACGCGATTACCACCTCCTTTCTGGAAACCACCAAAAGTGAGCAGATATTCGGGTCAATCGAACGTGCTGAGGCACTTGAGGCCAACGCCAAAAAACTGCAGGACGAAATTTCTGCACTGGAGACACAGCGGGTACAGCTTTCCGAGCAGTTGGGCCTGACTACGTTTGGCGACAGCACGGTGAGCCCCTACGACAGCATAATGTCACAGTCGCGCGAAAAATTTGCGGTCGCCTCGGTCGAGCGCGCCCACGCTGAAGCAACACTGCAGGCCTTTCTGACGCAGCGCGAAACGCCGACTTCGGTCGGCCGTTCGATCATGGAAATGCGGCTGACCGACAGCGGTCTTCAGGCACTGCGTAACGAGGTGGTCAAGCGATCAGAAGAACTTGCGCGAAGCACTGCCGGGCTTGAAGACAAACATCCGGCCAAGAAACCGGCACTGGCCGAATACGATGCCATCAATAAGCGTTTGCAAAGCAGGGAGACCGAATTCGAGCAGGCCGCTTTTGATAATGTGAAGAACCGTTTGGTGGCTTCTTTGCGCCAGACCAAGCAGGTTGAGGATGAGATTCAGGCGAACCTGAAGAAGATTGAAGGCCAGGCTACCGACTACGCCAGAAGCTTTCAAAAAGCAATGCGCCTTACCAGTGATATCCGCAAACGCGAGCAGGAGCAGAAAGAGGTGCGGGACCGACTCAACTATCTGCAAAGTGAGAGCGGAGCAATCGGCTTTGTGCGACTGGTGACTCCGGCGCTGCCAGCCGAGATGCCGATGGGGATTGGCAAAACCAAGTTATTGCTGATCGTTATTCTGCTCGCCACGGTGCTGGCCGTGGTCGCTGCAATTGCCCTGGACCTGGTAGACCGGCGCATTCATACCGTTAACGACGCCGAAAAGCTGATGGGCATTCCAGCGGCAGGTTGGCAACTTGAGGGCAAGGACCTGCCGTCGCAAATATTTGCCAAGGAACAGACCCGGCGTTTTGTTTCTGCCTTGATACGCAACAAGACCCGATCCGGAAAAAATGTTTTTGCATTCACGTCGGTAAAAACGGTAGGCAGCGCGACATCCGTCATTCTGGATGCAGCCCTTGTGGTGCAACAACTGGGACAAAGAGTGCTGGTGCTGGAGGCGAACAGTTTTTCGCCCAGTCCTGTGTTCAATGTGCATACACCGGGTTTGTCGGACTATCTGGCAGACCAAACTGCTATTGAAAATATCCACCAGACGATCGTTTACCAGGACGAACAACTCGACTGTATTGGTTTTGGCAGCAAACTCGATGGCGGTGTGCAGCGGCTCGATTTGCTGATGCAGGCCGTCAGGCAGTGGTCACAGCAGTATGATTTTGTTTTGATCGATTTGCCGCCAGTGCTGCTCAGTGCGGACGCGGAATTGCTGATTGATGCTCTTGGACAGGTGTTCATGGTGCTCGAGGCACAATCGGTCAGCAAGGGCGAGGTAACGCGGGCCAAGCGCCTGCTGGAAAAGCTGGATCCAGAGGCGGTCGGACTATTCGTCAGCAATGTCCCTGTGTTTCAGCAAGGCGGCTACATGAAAGAACTGATGGTTGAAACGCTGACCAAGGAAAGGTTTAGTCGCTTCATGAGTTTGTCAAACCTGAGGCTTCAACTGGAGTTGCTACGGGTTCGCTGGGTGCAAAAGCGCAACAAATAAATGACCGAATACAGCGTCTTCATTGCGATGCTGATCTCCATCGTTGTCCTCGTGAAGAAGGATCTGGAAACCGCTTTCTTGCGCGTCTGGATACCTTTTTTCATTTTGCTTCCCTTCATCTTCTGGATTCATGTGCCCTTGGCGGCCGACTACAACTTCATGTCGGCTGCGATCTTTCCAATACTGTTTGTTTTGCTGAAGAACAAATTCAAGGAGATTGAATTTGGACCGATGGAAATGCTTCTGTTGACGTACGTAGTGATTCGGGTGGTTGCTGATTCTCTAAGCAGGGGTTACTCTGACGCACAGCACTACACACACTACATGGTGAGTTCGGTTATCGGCCCCTTTTTACTCGGCCGCTACATCATTAACAGCCGGCGGATGGACATTGAGACGGCGCGCAGGTTTGTGTTGATGCTGCTGCTGTTGTTTCCGATGTTCCTGTATGAGGCCAAATTCTGGGTCAATCCGATTTACAAGATCTTGTCGCCCTTGTTCCCGAACGCAATGAGTGGTTTGTCCATTCGCTATGGCATGGCGCGAACTGCTGGTAACTTTGAGCACCCGATTCTGGCTTGCATCATGATCGTTGCAGTCTATCGACTGCATCGCTGGTTGTCCTGGCAGGGTGTCTGGGAGCAGACGCAGGCGGGATGGCTGGGCTGGATTCAGAAGCAGTCGAAGCGATTTCCGCTGCAATTCAAATACCAAATTTCGATCGTGTTGATCGTGATGGCATTGATGACCATTTCGCGCGGGCCCTGGATCGGTGCCTTTGCCGGTGCCACCCTGACTATGGTGGGGAATGCCAAGGATCGAAAGAAATGGTTGATCATTGCCGCGCTTGTTTTCCTGATGGGTGGGGTCCTCGGACAGACTGCGCTGGATGCCTACATCACGCCAAAAGAAGGTGAAATCCTCGACGGCGAAGCGCTGACCATGCTTTACAGAAAGGTCATGATCGACCGCTACAAAGATTTCTTGATGGAGCGGATGTGGACCGGCTGGGGCCTTACGACGGTACCGAAGATCCAGGGCATGGAGTCGGTCGACAACGCTTTCTTTCTGATGGCCTTGCAGCACGGGGTGCTGGCGCCGGCGGTATTTGTCGTCTTGTTTTTGTACGCGATCGGGACGCAGATCAGGTTTGGCTTGTCTGCTGTACCTGGCGAGTCGCCGATCGGTTTTACCTTTTCAGGCATTTATCTGATGTGCTTTGTCGCCTTTTCGACTGTCTACATGGGTGCACAGACCGAGCCGATGCTGTTCTTGCTGCTCGGATGGGGCGAAAGCATCAAGAATCGCAAGGAAGCAGCGGGCGCCGCCAAGTCCGGTGAAGGGGAGCAGGCCAGCCCGAAACTCCCGTTCAGGCGTGTTCTGTACTGAAGACAGTCCTTACTTTCTGACGAGCCCGAAAAAACACTCTGGCCAGCTTTGGCGGCAACCAGTCGCTTACATATTGATCCGCTCTGAACTGTCTGGCTTCGCGCTGCGTATTGGCGCTGTCGTGCGGACGCGCATAGTACATGGTGTCGCGATTTGGAACCTCAGAATAGATCTGGCGGGACCCGGTGTAATAGTACAGGGCCATTGATCTGCGCTTGACGCCATCGGGAGTTTTGAGCGGATCGGGGTGACCGTGAAAGCTGTCTGCATCCGTGTTGAAGATCACACAGCGATTAAGAATTGGGAAAACCGATGCCTCACATTTTGTCATCGACTTGTCCCAGAGTTCGAGTTGACCGCCCCAACGTTCATCCCAATCTGGATTGAGATAGACAAGCAGGTTGAGCCTCCTTTGAAGATGCAGTTTGTTGTTGATGCGGAAATCAGCGTGCACACCGAGCAAGCCGCCATGATCAATCTCATGGTATCCGCCACCTTCGAAATACGGATCCGGAATCAGACCGTCGATGCCGGACAAGCCCTCCAGGAATTGCAGCAGTGGCTGCGAGTTCATGAAATGAAAAATCGCCTGGGCTTGGGCACTGCAGTCGTACGGCAGGATTTGACGCTTGTGGTGACCCCCATAGTTAATGTCAAATATCCGGTCTGACTTGAGTGCATCGGCAGGGAAGTTTGAACATGCCAGTTTCAGAATGCTTTCTGGAAAGAACCCGTCGAACACGATGTGCGGAAACGGCTTGGCTTCGACATAGTCAACATGCAGCAAGGACCCCAGCGCTCTTGACTCCTTGGCGTCAAGGCGCAGTCCGTCATCTTCTTCAATCGGCAAAGTGACATCGTGGCGGTTCATTTTGGTGTCCTCGATTAATGAGTCAGCTACCAAGGTTCAACTGCTGATTTCCTTCAGCAATGAATTGGCAGTAATCCGGGTGAGAAAAATGGTGGTGAACGTAGATCTGCTGATACCAGGGTTCCTGAATAGCACGCGACCTCAAATAGACCGGCGGACACAACTTCTTGTCGCTATGGCTCTGATTGAAGTCGTTGATTGCGCCGCGTTGCCCGGTGTACTCGTTATAGAGTTCCAGATTGCCGCCAACCGTGTCATCAAAATAGCAGAATACCCGGGGCAGGAAATTCTTCCCAGGTGCATCGAACATTTGAAGGGCGGCTGCCGTTGACGAGTAATAATCAAAATCGTGGGAGACTGCAGCAACAGGTGCTGGTTGATATTTCGTGAAAAAGTCACCTGCCGTGTCCCTGATGTCGCCAAGCACCAGCTTGGCTCGCTTCAGTCTTGATCTCAGAGCGTCTTTATCCATTGGGAAGAATCCCTCTTTCCATTGGTATGGAAGGTCCCGATAGTCCTCCGGTTTGGGCAGCCCTTTGCCTGTATCAAATCCGTATATCTCGAATTCGATGTCACCGAGCTTCTGTTCAATCTGCTCTGCGAGGCGCTCCATCGCGACCAGACCATTTCCACCGGCAACACCAAATTCCAGAACGCTGATTCGTTTCATGCCCAATCGGCGAGCAAGAAGTGCGCTTTCGTACATGATGTAGGCATAGTTCGGCCTGCCGAATGTGTTGTTGAAGTATTTGAAGTCGAAGTTTCCCCAATCAATTCGCTTGGCCAAGCCAAGTGCCAGACGACGAAGCGGATAGGGATCGAGCACATAACTTTTGAATGTTGAAATCACGGAAATACCTCTCATAAATTAGGGCTAAGAACCTTTGACAAAGTCGATCGACTGCGAGTTTCAGCGATCTTCAAGTTCAATTTTTGTCGGAATCGATGAGCCAGTTGTGTCGGGACTGCAAACTCGCTCGTGGGACAGGACATCAAGGAGTCGAGTGGTCGCATCGTCCCAGGAATAGCCGTGGGCTTTGTCGTAGGCACGATCTGAGCGTTGTCGCCACTCGCCCGGTGTCTGACAGCAGATAGCAACGATGGCGGCCGCCATCTCCTCAGGCGATTCCTTGGCCACCAGAACCCCGGTGCCGTCGCCCAGCAGATCCTGCGCTGCGCCAATCGGGACCGCAATTACCGGAGTCCGGCAGGCCATGGCCTCCAGAATCGGTAGACCGAAGCTGTCGAGCCGCGAGCCGAACAGCCAGGCGTCACAACGTGCATAGATCTGCTTCAACTCGGCTTGTTCGGGGCGGTAGAAGAATTCAGCGCCTGCGGGCAGAGGCACGTCGCTGCAAGGGCGGTCAGCGCCAAAGGCAAGCACCTTGAGTTGCGGAAATGTCTCTCGCGCCAGTTCACAGGCGCGTGCACATATGTCAGCACCCTTGATCGCTGCGTGGGCATAAACAAAGCCAACAGTAGGCTGCTCCTGCTTATTTCGGACTGTCGCATCGAACTGAATCAGATCAACCGCGTTGGGGATGACGGTGATGTCGAGGTCTCCCAGTTTTTTTTCGATTGTCTGTTTCAGATCGGATGAAATCGCGATTTTCAAATTCGGCAGCCGCAAGGCGTCATCCACTTGGGAACTTGTCTGAGGCGCCAGCCAGACTTCGTAGCCCTGGATTAAATGCACTTTGCGGCCTTTGCTCGCTGGCATGGCATGCATCCAGAGCGCAGTTTCCCACCAGGTGGCAATGATGATGTCGGCATCCGGTACGTCGGCTGCTGTGATGGCGCGCGGACGATCGAGAACTTTGTGAGGCACACCGGACAACTGGATGTGCCCTGCCTGTGAGACGCCATCGTTTTGCAGTTGTTGCCAGTCCCGCTTCATGATGGCGCGCGCCTTTTGACGAAGGTTGAGGCGATCAGGTGCGCAGGTGACCACCAGCACCTGATGGCCACGCTCCATCAACTGCTGCGCATATATGGCAACGACACGGGTGCCGCCGCTGATGTTGTCAGAGGGCGATAAAAAGGTAATACGCATGTTGTTACTTCAGGATGGCGAACAGCCCTGAGTCCAAGGCCCAGCCCGCCAACAGGCCGGTGGCGAAAGCGGGCAACCAGATTTGCTCGGAGGCGAGTGTTAGCAGGCCGTGCCGGTATTTGAACCAGAGCGCCACCGGCCAGTTGGCAAATTGACTTGCCACGACGGCAGCAATTGCTCCCTTTTCACCCGCTGCAGCGAACCCGGCCGGGATCAGCAAAGCCAGGCTGAGCGCCCGCAAACTGTTGCTGGCGCTGACCCAGGCCGGCTGACCTTTGGCAAACATAAGTTGTTCGACCACTTGATGCCGAATTGCCAGCAAGCCCAGGCCAAGCCACTGGAGCATCCATCCGGCATTTTGATAGCGATGATCGTACAGAAGGTCGACTGCCCAATGACCTGCCATGAAGATGCCGCCAGCCATTAACCCCAGGAAGGCGTCGGCCATTTGCTGGACGCGGATATAGACGCGGGCCGCCTTGCTAGCGTCGCTGCGCAGGGCTTCGCTCAGCGTGGGAAAGATGATGTGGGCATTCAGGCTGGAGTAGATGCTCATTGTCGCCATCATCAATGTGCTGGCGATAGAAAAGACGCCAAAACTCGGGGTCGTCAGATTGCCACCCAGGATCAGCTTTTCTCCATTGGCGGCCAAAAAGCCGATCACCGATGAAACCAGAATCCATTTGCCGAAACCAACAATCTCCTGCGCACAGGACCGATCCCAGCCGGGGCGGCATGATGGACCTGGCAGATACCAGTGACTCATGACCGTTCTTGCGGCGGCAGAGCAAAGGGTGCCGATCAGCAGGCTCCAGGCTGAACGCGTTGTCAGAGCCAGAACAATGGTGCTGATCATTCCCACCAACTGGCTGATGAATTCAAGCCGGGTCAGATAGGCGACCTTGAGTTCGCGCTGCGCAATCGCCAGCTTCATTGATTCGAGTCCCTGCAACAGGGAGCAGAAGCTGAAGACCGCGACCATTGCGGGCAGGCGCGGGTCGGCATAGGCGGTGCCGGGTTGAAAGTAGCCGGCAGCGCCGGCCATTTGAAGCAGAGCCGCGATCAAGAGCACGACGGCACCCAGCAAGACGCTCCTCAGCAATTGAATCGACCATGCGGTACCCAAAAAGTTGATCTGGGTTCCGCGCTCGCTCTTGACCACACTTTGCCAGACGCCCAGATCGGAAAACATGACTAGCGCGAAATACAGGATGTTGACTGCCGCCAACAATCCGTAGGCTTCGGGCAGCAGCAATCGGGTCAGGATCAGGTTGCTGATCAGACGCAGAAGTTGCGACGAGATATTGCCACCCACCAGCCAGCCGGTCGCACGCAGCATGCGGCTACGCAGGGACGCTGCCGGTGCGGGCGGCTTGTTGGCGAGATCCATATGTGTCAAATTCGCCCGGCGACAAAGCCAGTGAATATCCGACCTAGTTGCGCGACGTTGCGATTCAGGTCGAAGTCGGCTAGCACTTTGGCATGCGCTGCCTCGGCCAGAGTACTGCGCAATTCGGGTTCCTGAATCAAGCGCCGCAGTTGTGCCGTCAGACTTGGCACATCGCCGGGTGTGGCCAACAGTCCGGTGCGACCATGCTCGATTAACTCCGGGATGCCGTTGACCGGCGTCGAGACGCACGGCACGCCGCTGGACATGGCCTCCATCAGCACCACCGGTATGCCCTCGGCCAGACTGGCCAGGACAAAGATGTCAGCCCGCGCGAAATGTGCGCGCACCGCCTCCTGGTTGAGGGAGCCGGTCAGTTGCACCTGTCGCTCCAGTTTCAAGCAGGCAATGGCCTGTTCAATGCGCGAGCGATCCGGGCCATCACCAACCATCGTCAATGCGAAATCAAGTCCTTCGTCGCGCAAATGGGCGCAGGCTTGCACGATCAATATCTGTGCCTTGGCCGATGACAGGCGGCCGACGCAGAGTAGTTCGACAGGGGACTTGTTCAACTGGCGCACCGAATAAGTGAACTGCGCCGGATCCACGCCCAAACGACAGACCTTCAGCTTGGACCAGTTGTCCGGATGGCTGATGCGCATCAATTGCCCCTTGGCAAATTGACTGATGCACACCACGCTATCGGCCTCCTGCATTTTGAGGGGCAAGCGCTGACCGAACACGTCGTCGAATTCATCGGGCCCGTGGATGGTGTAGGACAGGTGACAGTGGATCAATCGCTTGACCAGGACGCCGACGGTGGCACTGGCGTTGCCAAAGTGGACATGCAGGATCTGCAACTCATGCTGGCGCATCCAGCGTGCTACCAGAGCGGCTTCTGCGACGTAGGCCAGTCCGTAGAGCCAGCTGCCGTTTTTGCCCAGGCCCAAACCAAGATGCAGCGTTCGCCACAGGCCGCCAGGCGATCTGATCCACCAATACAGCATGGCCATCATTGCGCCGAGCGCCCCTTGCGCTTTGACAAAGAAGGTGTTTTCGGCTTCCTGTTTTTCGTACGCTTCCATCGCCTCGAGTGCGCGATCGGGTTTGTTGATGGAAGCGGTGAAGATGGTGTGACCCAAAGCGCGCAGGCCCTGAATTTCACGCAGTATGAATGTGTGAGAGACGGCTGGATAGCAACTGACCAGATAGGCCATTGGCGGTGGGGTGCTGTTCACAATAATGTGATTCATTGACAGAAGATGCCCACTCAGGCGCTGGTGTGGCGCAGGGACCTTGCCGGAACGCCACCCACGATTTGTCCGCTGTCTACGGGTTTTGTGACCACTGCATTGGCACCTACCACGCTGTTGGCGCCGATAGTGACGCCTTTGAGCACCGTGGCGCCCCGGCCAATCCAGACGTTACTGCCAATGTCGATGGGTGCGCTGACGTGGTCGGCGTTGCGGATCGAGAACGGGTCGAGTTTGTGATTGGCATCGCGGATGCTGGCGTATTCACCAACCATGCAACCCTGGCCCAACCGCACCCGCTCGAAGGCCACGATGTGAACGCCGCGCGACAGAACCACATCGTCGCCGATCGTGATCAGACCAGCGCCCTGTGTTTCCAGATAGACACCGGGGTAGATCATCGCGTTGCGGCCGAAGCGGATATTGCGCGTGCCGTGTAACTCGATGGCACCCAGGATGACATTGGACGGATCAAGGTGATGGCCGATGGCCTCTTGCAGACGCGCCAGGCTCCAAAGGCGCAGCCAGCGCTCCAGAATCACACGGCGGCACCAGGCCAGCGGCATCAGCGCACGTGCCAGAAGTGCCTTGCCCGACCCTGTGCTGCGAGGGGACGCATTCATTTGTAGTCAACCAGTGCGATTTCGGTCTGCTGCCTTCTTGCGCGGCGCCACTTGAGTTGTCCGAACAGCGCAGGAATCTTCTGCAAATGGGCGTGCACGGCGTACTGAGCGCACAGTGCCCACTGACCGGGTGCCTTCCAGGCACAACGCTGCACGGTACGTGCCAGGAACAATAAGGCCAATGCCATCAAAGTCAGTGCCAGTGTTGTGCTAAGCAAAAGCGAAGTCACCAGTACAAAAGGCGCCAGCACAAAAACAATGCCATGGCGAAAGTCGCGCCGTGCTTCATGCTGCCAGAGAACGTCGCCGCGGATGCGCATGCGCTCGGCTACCTCAGCGTAGGCGATGCCAGAGCGGTAGGCACGCAGCCAGTAGGCACGAAAAGAATTGACCGCAAGATCGTGCTGCGTCATGGGAACATCAATGTGGTCAATCTGCCAGCCTGCGGCGCGCAGTCGGGCGCACATCTCGGGCTCCTCGCCGGCTTTAAGGGATGGGTCGAATCCGCCCACCTGAGCCAGCGCAGCGCGGCGTACCAGCACGTCACCGCCAAAATAGAGTGTACGACCCACCGGGTAAATCCAGTCCAGATCGAGCACTTTGGTGTAGAGAGATTGCGCTGGTCTGGACTCGCGTCTATGGCCCCAGGCGGCACACAGTTGGGTTTCTGACAAGGTGCCAAGCGCGCGTTTGACAAAATCAGGATGGAGTTCGGTGTCCCCGTCCAGAAACAGGACAAATTCTCCGCCTGCCGCCTGCCAGCCGAGGTTGCGGGCCTTGGAGGCGCAGGGACTGGCGTCGTCCAGAACGATGACTTTGGCGCCCAGCGCCTGCGCGCTGGCAACGCTTTGATCGGTGGAGCGCGAGTCCACATAGATCAGCTCATGTCTTGCGCTACCCCAGTGCGCCTGGATCACAGATTGCAGGCAGCGTTCGAGGCGGCTGCCCTCGTTGCGGCCGATCACGACGACCGAGACGTCGATCTGTGTGAGATTCTGATTAGCCATCTACTTGATCAGCGTGTTGAGGGTCGTGCCGAAAGTCAGGACCGAGATGAAGGGCGAGATCTGGCGCATGACATAGCCGAAATCGGCAAGAGTTCTCTTTGGAATGAAGACAACATCGCCATCTTCCAACGCGTAGTTGGTGCGACGCGCTACGTTGATCAGATCAGCAAAGTCAATTACCTCAACTTTGTTGGCGCCAGCCCGGTAGACGCCAATTTGTTCAGGCGCTGCGTCCTCTGTGGGGCCACCGGCTTGTGCCAGTACATCGAGTACCGTCATGCGGGGTGTCAAGCGGTAGGAGCCGGGCTTGGGCACCGATCCGAGAACATAAACCGAGGTGTCAGACGAATCCGGAATAAAAATGATGTCGCCCTTCTTCATCCGCAGGTTGTAGCTGGGGTCGCCATTGAGCAGGGCTTTCAGGTCAACCCAGATCAGTTTCTCTCGGCCGCGCATGATGGCGCAGCGCGTCAGGGTAGCCTGCTTGTCCATCACCGGCATTGCACCAGCATTGGCCAGCACTTCAGCCAGCGTGGGTGGATGGGAGAACTTTTGCACGCCGGCGCGATCGACCCGTCCAAGAACCGTTACCTGATTGGAGGTGTATTGATCGACTGCGAGCGTGGCGTGCGGCTGGGTGAAAAACTGCTGCAGTCGCGTGCTGATGGCATCGAGCGCGGCTTCGCGGGTGAACTCATTCAAGAAAACATCGCCCATGATGGGAACCGTGATCCTGCCGTCTGGTCCGACCGTGTGGGTGCCACTGACCTCCGGTCGACCAAAGACGTCGAGCTTGAGCACGTCGCCGCTGCCAATGCGGTACACCGGATTGACCGACTCTTCCAGCAGTGCCAGGTCTTCTTTCGACATTAGCGCACCGCTGGTGGTTTTTTCAACCGGCTTGAAATTCGGGTTTTGGGTAGCGGCTTCAAGGCTGCCACGCAGCCCACCCGTCGGCGCGGCGCAACTCGCCAGCAGCGTTGCGCAGCACAGGAGCAGCGCACGGGTGAGGGTACCCAGGAAGGATTTGAAATTCATGAGGAAGGATGCTACCGACCCCAGGAAAAACAGCGTGACAGAAGTGTGAACTGCTTGTGAACTGTCAGCCGGGGTGGCTGGGTCCGTTCGGCTCAGTTGCCTGGTGCATAGGAGGCACAGAGTCCCTGCAGCCGTGCCACGTCCTTGCTTAGCGCAGCGGGCACCGGCAAGTTGAGCAGTGCGCACAGGTCAGCGATGCGGTAGCGCCAGTCATGAAAACTCAGACTATGAAATATGTTGTTGCGCCTCTGCTGCTCCAGTTCAACATTGCGCGACAGCAGGTCAACCAGTTGGTCGGCAGCCGCCGCAGGATCTGCAGAGAGTT
>SESH01038414.1_pt1 | contig 15326 bp, 16 predicted proteins | sample 3171561 | NCBI WGS metagenome assembly SESH01 (sample SAMN10866947, study PRJNA518727) | freshwater metagenome | biome: subpolar coniferous forest; feature: holomictic lake; material: water; isolation source: holomictic Lake 442 2011 16.5 m and 2014 13 m | place: Canada: near Kenora, Ontario
TCACTTTATTCCCTAAAGCGCCAGAAAGATCGTTTGGTCGTAAATTTATTTCCCTTGAGATCATTCCATCATAGCACTTCGTATCTGCCAACAGATTAAGTAATGCCTTGCTTGCGTCACCCCGTATACTGCCTTCATTGGAAGCAATACACAGATATTCGATCATATACTCAAATCTTGGTAACTGGACGCCCTCCATCGAAGCAAGCAGGGGGGCAAATAATGTTTTACCCGTCCCTGTCAATCCATCTAATACCAGTATACTATCTGTGAATGCAACATTTCTCTTGTACGTCATTCCTCTATACCCTTATTTTTCTTAAATCTCAGTTTCAATACAATTCGTAAATTTGTCTTACCATACTCCCCAACCCCCATCAACCACCAAATTCTGCCCGGTAACATACTTCGACATATCACTAGCCAGATAAGCAACAACGCCACAAAAGTCATCCTCGATTGCCATGCGGCCCAATGGTGTTTTAGCTTCATAGCGCTGAACAAACGCTTCTGGCTGGTTTCTGAATACCCCACCCGGTGATATTGCATTGACTCGCACACTTGGCGCAATGGTGGTTGCCAACCATCGGGTGAATTGAATGAGCCCACCTTTTGATGCGCCATAAGCTGCTGGGTTGCTCATGCTGGTGCCTTCATACAAGCTCCAGTCAGGGCCATACATGCCGTAGATTGATGCGATGTTGATAATACTGGCACCATCAGCAACCTTGAGCAACGGAGTTAAACCCTTGCAAAGATCAAATACAGCGGTAAGGTTGACTTCCAGTGCTCGACGCCAAGTATCCACGGTTTGTTCTTCAAAAGGAACTGCCCAACCTTGCAGGTCTGAGGTACCAACAAATGCTGCGTTATTGATGAGGATGTTGAGCCCTTTGCCTCCACTTTTTAACCAAGCGATTAATTCCGTTCGTTGCTCCTGAAGTTCAAGATCACAGCAATAATGCTCAACATTGACACCCCATCTTTCGGCCAAGATTGTACAAGGAGTTTCAAAATCTGATTCCGGTCGATCAACCAGCACTAAATCTGCTCCAAGTTCAGCCAAGGTATCGGCCATCACTTTACCCAAACCACCTGTTGCACCGGTAATCAGTGCACGACGACCTGTAAGGTTCATGAGTTCTTTTATAGTGCTCAAAGATTTTGTTTTTTTATTTTAAAAAGACATTCAGCGATCTGAAAATCCAACAAGGTATCAATATCAATCGCTCGTTCAACAGGCACGTTAACCGCTTTGACCCGGCCTTCAAACATAGCGTTATGGGTCATCACAAACTTGGAGTTCGATACGTAGCAGACGGTCGCCATATCGTACACCACCGGTGCATCCTGGCGATGGGCAATGGCTGACTGCGGCGGATTAACCAGCCCGACTGTGCCATCTGTATTGGTTTTCACCATATTGAAGTAAGGACTACGGTGGGCGTCAGTAACGGTGATGACCATATCAGCATCGCCTTTTTCGTATTCGTCAAGGCAGTTTTCAATATCCAATCCGAGCCGCAAGGGCGCTGTGGTTGGCACGGAGACCATTACCTCTGGCAATGCGCCTGTTGTTTCAAGCAAGTAATTGAGGGCATGACACCACGCGAGCCATTCGGGGCTATTGTCATGCGCCAGTTCTGCTGGACGAATAAAAGGGACTTCGGCACCATACTCACGCGCCACTGCCGCAATTTCTTCAGAATCGGTGGAGACAATAACCCGTTCAATGCGCTTGACGGCAAGAGCTTGCTCAATAGACCATGCGATTAATGGTTTGCCTCCCAAGGGACGAATATTTTTGCCCGGCAAACCTTTGGAGCCACCACGGGCAAAGATAAATGCTACTGCTTTCATCAGTTAACCTTAATTATAGCGTCACGATATGAACTATGCATGGGTTGCTTGCTGCAACACCTGCTCAGCCCATCGGTTAAGACTTTGTCCGGTATGCGCGGCTGCTTTGAGTGCTGCAGCATGAACCACAGGATTAACTCGCAACATGAGACGTCCGGACGCGGGCTTTTCGGGTGCCTGACCCAACTTCTTACAGGCAATTACATAATCATCCACCGATTCATGAAATGCCTCGGTAAACTCAGCCACGGAATCTCCATGAAAGCATATAAGGTCATCTATGCCGAGCACGCGCCCAACCAGAATATTATCGTCAGGATCAAAGTCAAGGCTGGCCATATATCCACAGTAGGTCATTGTGTTTTTCATGGGGTAATCTCCAGTTTTATCAAAAACTCACGCACAACCTTCACTCGGTAGATAAGTGCCTCGCGTTGCGGATGCGGTCGGTGAAAATGGGCTCGTCGGCCATCCTTTTCGAAGGTCACCGACGACCCGCTCCCTTCCACCACCTTGCAACCAACGGCTACCAGTAGTGCTTCGATATGATTCCACGGCAGATTGCCACATATCGGATCCGAGAATATCTTGTCGAGAGTCTTTTGATGTTTATTATTCACAACAATAATGATAGCAATTTATAAAAAATATGCAATCATTCACATCTCATTGGTTAGTATTGGGGCCATCGTTGCTACAGTTACCTGCCTTCCTGAAGCTGCTGAGAGACGCGCTGCTTCAATAATTTCCAAAACTTTAAAGCCATCCTCACCCGTAACCAATGGCATTTTGTGTTCGTTGACACAATCTATAAAGTTTTTCCACTCTGCCAGATAGCTGTCATCGCGATGGTGTTGGTGGCAAAACAGTTCACGCCACTCTTTTGCTGCGGCTTCATACAGTTCCACCACACCCGTTAAACCATTCCAGCGGAGAGTTCCGTTTTCGCCAATGGCTGTACAACTTCGCGTTGTATCGTGACGTATAAAATCAAGGTTGACGGTACCAATAAGCTGAAAATTATCTTCGTCCGGCACAAAACCAAGAACCAAGTGCGCGGTATCTTCAACATCAATTTCTAAAGCGCTTTGGCGGCTTAGTGTGGCGTTGACCCATTCAACTTCGCCAAAAATCCAACGCAAATAATCAAGTTCATGGCTGAGTTCAAGCAATACTCCCCCACCAAGTTCATGACGCGCCGATACGCTTTGCCGGTAATCGGTATCAGGGCGCCAAGATGGTAAATATTGGCCAATTTCGCAACGTACAGAGAAAACCCTTCCAATGGTATCATCAAGAAGCAAATTGCGGAAGCGTTGAAGTGAGGATAAAAATCGAAGATTGTACCCGGTCAGCAACACCGTACCTTGCTTTTGACAGGTCTCTATCAAGTGAGTAACCCCATCAAGTGATGATGACAAGGGTTTCTCTATGAGCAGATACACTCCCACATCAGCTAATCGCTGAGCTACCGGAATGTGAAATGGTGCAGGGTTGGCAATAACTGCAATTTGAGGTAAAAAAGCAACCGCTTGCTCCATGGTTGAAAAGCAGCCATCAGCATATTTGGGAATTACCTGGCACTCTTGATGGCGCAAGACCTGTATATCTGCATCAGAAAAAAGCTCGCGCGCAATCCTCAGGTGTCGAGTCCCAATGCTGCCGAGGCCAACGATAAGGATGCGGCTAATCAAGCGGGGAGGCATTGAGCGGTTTTATTAGTCCACAAATGCTGCTCAAGCAACTGGATGTCCCATACCGGCAAATCAACTCCTCTCTCAATTAGTGACTGCCGCGCCTGCTTTAAACCATCACCTACGAAATTAAATAGATGTGCGGTAGCAACAGCATCAACTCGATGGTCTGCAATACCTTCTGCAAGATGAATGGCATTGCCTACCCCACCAGCTAAAATAACTGGTTTTGGCATAACCTTCGGGAGCAGGTCAAGCAAATGCAAATCATACCCTTGCCCTGTACCGTCACGATCCATTGAATTTAGATAAATTTCACCAACTGGCTGTTGTATAACTTCAGCAATACTTTGAGCCGCCGAACCGCCTTCGCATTGGTGTCCTGAATCCGACCAGACCTGATATTCACCGTCTATATCGCGCTTTATATCCACTGAGCCAACGACACATTGCTGACCAAACTCACTGGCCAGCTCCTCAATCAAAGTTTCATTTTCAAACAGCGGAGTGTTAACAACAACCTTATCCGCCCCTGAACGCAATAAGATTCGTGCTTGATCAGTTGTACGAACCCCTCCGCCCGCTGCAATGGGCACAAAGCACCCGTCGGTCAACGATTTTAATGCTTCGCAAAAAGCCTCAGCATTGCGTTCTCCTCTTGTGACATCAAGAACTATCAGTTCGTCGATAGAAAAAGAGATGTGTGAAAAGTTATAGTTGCTCTTGAGCCATTGCAAATCGCCAACTTTCTGCAAGCGGAAGTTTCTGCTTAACATAAAGTGCCCCTCGCTGTAGAGGAGCGTAAATATCAAGCGCTTTTTAAGCATCGTACTTTTGAGCCAAAAAGTTTTTTAAAAGCACCAAGCCGTTTGTTTGACTTTTTTCAGGGTGAAATTGGGTGGCGTATATATTATCCTGCTCATAAGCGGCAACAAAATCGGAGCCATACACACAAGTCGATACATTCCCTTTTAACTCTTCTGGTAACATGCGATATGAGTGAACAAAATAGAAATCAGCAGCTCTCGATAATCCCCGGAAAAGAGTGGATTCAGGTGAACTATGGACAAGATCAAAACCAATATGAGGAACTTTGCCTGTGCCAATTTCTTGGGGAGTGAACTTATCTACTGGATTAGGGATCAAACCAAGCCCGATCATATCTCCATCCTCAGAACCTCGACTCCCCATCAATTGCATACCAAGACAAATTCCAAGTATTTTACTTCCTTTCCGTTGTACAGCGTCAATAATGGCCTGGTCAAGCCCTCTTTCCTGCAAGGCAATCATTGCTTTTCGAAAAGAGCCGACTCCTGGCAACAAAAGTGATGATGACTGAACGATTACATCAGGATCGCTACTGACCCTTGCGTTACAACCAAGATATCGAAGCGCACTGAGCACAGACCAAATATTACCCATCCCGTAGTCAATGACGGTAAGGTTCGATTTTATCGTCACGTTACAATGAATTTCGGCTTCCAGCGACCATCTATTTTTGTAAAGAGATCTTGATTGGCATATCGATCAAGTACAGCATCAAATTCAGCTTGAGTCATCTGATAATAATCAAGATATTGTTCCATAAACTCTTCAGGATAATGGCCATCATACAGCCTGACTAAATTGACGGCCTGCGCCCTGTCCATAGCTCCACGCCTGACTTCAATACAGGCATCCTGATTAGCTCTTCCAAAACCAAATTTCAAGTACATCAAGTAGGTATGAAGCGAATAGAGAGCTTGATCGTTTTGAGAAAAATTGGTAAATGTGCCGGAATTGGAACCTTCAGCTTCCTTCAAACCACAGTGTTCTTTTGCAACCAAGTAATTACGATAAGGATCCCAGTTTTCAAAATATGACCAATGGGTCAACTGAATTGGATTAGATTGAAGTTCATCGTCACCGGGAAAACGGAAAAAATATAGATCATCATTCGTTAGACCTGATGCTGCCAACACTTTATCGTATCCGCCTTCGAGATAAACTTTCTTTTGGTAATGAACGTCATAGATTGGATTCTTTGAGGTTTCAGTAGATCCACCATACTCCACTTCGCCATCTTCACCATAGAATATCAAGCCAATGCCAAACCCAATTGCCGCACGAATAACTGCCGTATGAATTGCAATGAGCCAGCCATAATAAGGAAATCCCATTTCAATAAAACCTGTCCGATTCAGCACACGCATAGCCTCATGGGAAGGATTAACCGAAATATGGTTAAATCCACTTTCGACAAAAGCTCGAAGATTGCGATCGCCAAGCTCAAGCGCCAAAGCTGGTGTAACCGTAAGGGCAAGAGGATTCATGCCATACTTGTGCTTCAGGTTATAAGCCACATAGGAACCGTCTTTTCCGCCACTCACAGGAACGAGGCAGTCAAAACGACCATCGCTTCGCCGGTGTTTATCAAGAAGATTTTCCAGCTCTTTCTCTCTAACATCCCACTGAAGCGTCTTTTTCTTTTCTGTCCAGACACATGCGTTGCACCAACCAAGATCATCAAAAGTAATTCTGGGGCGAGTTGACATGGTCAGGCAATTTGAGCACCAGCAAACATCTTCTACATTTATTTTATGCATTCAACATCAATTTTTATTTGTTATTTGCACGATTTAAATCCTCCTGCCTGCCCACATCCAGCCAGGGCTCATGTATCGGATAGGCAGCAGTCCTCTTATTTTTGGCCTGCAGGCGTTCAAACAACGTCGGCATATCACAACGAACGTCTCTCTCAAGCAAACCCAGCGCTTCTGGCTCAAGCACATACACTCCGGCATTGATATGGCTGCGATGCACTGGCTTTTCCTCAAAACCAACGATATCAATTCCATTGGTCTGCACTACTCCAAAAGGGTGTTGCCATTCATGTACGCGCACGGCCATGGTGGCTGCTGCATTATGGCGTGTGTGGAAATCGAGCAACTCTCCATAGTGAATGTCTGTCATAACATCACCGTTGGTAACGGCAAATGGCAGAGTTGGCAGAGGATTCAACAATCCTAAAGCACCGGCGGTGCCCAAGGGAGATTGCTCTCGCAAGTAATCGATCCGCACTTGCAGGCGATTACCATCTCCAAAGTACTCTTCAATGACATGGCCAAGATAGTGAATTGCCAACACAAAGTGGCTGAACCCCTCCTGCTTTGCACGCTCAATGATGTGCTCCAGCATAGGCTTACCCGAAACGGTCAACATAGGCTTTGGGCAGTTTTCTGTATGCGGACGAAGCCGGGTACCCATGCCGCCAGCCATGATAACCATCAGGTTCGGTCGGATGAGTGGCGTTGCAATTTCATCCCAAAGGTACAAACCTACAATATGATGCTGATCGTCAACAACGGGCACCTGCTGAATTTTGTTCACGACCATTAACTTCCGAACCGCTTCACGCCCGATATCCTCGGTGACAACCAGAGGGTTATGGTGGATAATGCTTTCGATTGGGCTTTTCAGATTGAGCCCCCGAAGCAATCCACGCCGAATATCCCCGTCTGAAATGGTGCCTTGTAGCTCACCCGCATCATTAACCACCAAAACAATCTTTATCGAAACCTTGGTAAGATTGGTGATTACCTCCTCAATGGTGGCTGAGATCGGAAGGATTGCCTGTCGCCAGATTTGTTCAGTAATTGTCACTTATTCTTTCGTAAATCATTCGTTACGAAGATCATAAAATGTCTTTTTTACCATTCCGTCGAGTACATGGTTTTTCAATATTTCAACAACTTTTTCACTTGCGCCACCTTCTCCATAGGGGTTTGTAACCTTACTTAACCCTTTTTGAAAATCTAAAGAGTACAATTTCTCAACTGCGGCAGTAATGCTCTGACGAGTTGGCACACAATTGATCACGCTTGCCGCCTGAAGCCGACCCCGCTGGCGATCACCAATGTTGATGGTGCCTTTCTTGAAGCTTGGAACTTCTGCCAATCCGCTGGAGGAGTTACCAATAACTCCATCAACATGGGAAACGCAGGACAAATATCGGAGTTGCCCAAGGGAGGTGTAAGCGCGGGCGTTGCTGTGCTGTGCTAAAAATTCTTTCACCATCCTGATCATGTCACGACCATCAGTGTCAGCATTCGGCATAGTAAAGATAAGCTGAGTATCCTCCAATTCTGCCAACGCTAAGAGTAGTTGAGCCATTTGCTCCGATGCAGTTGCGGCCTCAAGCGTTACAGGATGAAAGGTGAACAGAAGATTCTTTGAGCCGAGCTTGAAGTCAATCGCAGCTTCCAGTTCCTCACGATCAAGCAACTTGAGGCGCTTGATGTTGTCAATACCAAGCCCACCTACAAGAAAGACCCGGTCAGGTTGCTCACCCAGTTGGATCACGCGCTGACGGTACTCTTCGTCTGCAACAAAATGGAGGTGCGACATCTTGGTAATGGAATGCCGAATTGCATCATCAAAAGCACCTTCGGTCAGTTCTCCTCCATGCAAATGGGCAACAGGAATACGTGCAACCAATGCTGCAGATACTGCTGAGAATATTTCAAAGCGGTCACCCAGCACGACGATCAAATCCGGCTTTAATTCATGCAATGCATCAGCAAAACCGATCAAACCGAGGCCCATGGACTTTGCTATGCCAACAGCAGTATCGGAGCTGGTGAGCATTTCAACCTTGCGGTCAATCTGGAAGCCATCCTGCTCAATCTGGCGATAGGTCAAACCAAATTCAGGCGACAGGTGCATACCAGTGGCAATGATTTGCAACGTCAGCTCAGGGTCATCCTTGATGCCCTGCATAACCCAGCGCAGCAAGCCATATTCGGCACGGGTGCCGGTGATGACACAAATCTTGCGACATGCCGACTTACTCATAGATCAGCATATCCCTCTTCAGACATTCTATAACCATCAGATTGTTCACTATTTGAGTTTTTTGACTTCAGGAGAAGTGAGCAAAGAACGCATTTGCGCAATCGCGACGACATTTAACTCTGACAATCGCTCTCCTTGAGACACTCCTTGACCAATCAGTGCTGCATTAATGCTTTCAAGATTGGATAGCACTATGAGCTGCTCAACCGCTGCATAATCGCGCATATTACCCTCTTTTCCTGAATTTTGAGCCCGCCATTGTTTAGCTGTCATCCCAAACAACGCCATATTCAGCATATCAGCTTCAGTGGCATAAATTTGTACAATCTGGACGGACGACAAAAGATGTGGAATGATATTCGCGGCAATCGCATCGGTATGAATTCGATAATTGATTTTACTGAGACTTCGGGTGAGGTTCCACTCCAAAGTACGAGTATTGATTTCTTCATCCTTAAGGCGCTGAAACTCTTTAATAAGAAAGAGCTTAAATTCAACCGAAACCCAGGATGCAAACTCAAATGCAATATCCTTGTGAGCATAAGTACCGCCATAACGGCCTACTGTACTCTTCATACCAATCGCCCCAGTCATATCAATCCACTTATTTGGCGAAAGGGTAAAACTATTAACCCCTGCTTCAATCCTTAAGGAGTCGAATTCGACCCCTTTAAAATGCGGGTTATTAATTTTTTCCCATAGGCCAAGGAAATCAATGGTCGAACGACTACGAAGCCAGTTTTTAACCACATCCTTGGGCTCGCCTGGATTTTTTACCCGGGCAATATCTGTCAACGAAATGAAATCACTATCATTAACCTTCGTTATGGTGACAATCGTTTGTTGGACAATGAGATGATTCTTATTCATAAACCTTGTCACTATTCCTCAATTAATTCGTCGACAGTAAAATCACGACGAGCCCTTCGCCGCATCACTTCATCCCAGCGCATGGGTGAAATACCTGTCCCGGGGCGCTTGGCTGTGACATTCAGTGCGCTGAAGAGTTCACCAGCTTTAATCGCCTTGCTGGCAACCAGTGATTTACGAGCAACAGGCTTGTTTTTTGCTTCGCCTGGAGTGAGACGTTTGATACCGTCACCGAGAGCAACTTCAATATTTCGAATGGCTGTTACCATGGCCTTCAGCTCTGCAGGTTCAAGACTTGCCTTGTGGTCGGGCCCTGGCAAATTGCGATCAAGGGTAAAGTGCTTTTCGATGACGGTTGCGCCCAAGGCAACTGCGGCAATGGCAACTTCGATGCCTGACGTATGGTCTGAATAACCCACCGGTACACCAAACGCACTATGAATGCTCTGCATGGCTCGAAGATTTACCTCTGCCATGGGTGTTGGGTATTCGGTGGTGCAATGCAATAGTGTCAGATTCGAACGAGAGATTCCAGCTTGCTCAAGCACCTCAATTGCCGCTTCTATCTCGCCCAATGTTGCCATTCCGGTGGAGAGAATGACAGGCTTACCGAGTCGGCCAATATGGCGCAAGAAAGGCAGATTGGTGATCTCTCCAGATGGAATCTTGAACTGATGTTGACCCAGACTCACCAGCAGATCGACACTCTCGATATCAAAGCCTGTGGAGAAAAAGCCAATATTTCGCCATGCACAATGGGCGATGAGTTCCTTGTGCATTTCATGTGTGAGTTCCAGTCGGCGGAGCATCTCATGCTGCGTTTCACTGCCATCCGTATTCTTTGTCTGGTAGTCGGCCTTTTTGGCTGTGTGCGTGACCTGTCGGTTTGCGTTGAAGGTCTGAAACTTGACAAGATCAGCTCCCGCTTCAGCCGCAACATCAATCAACTGTTTGGCTAACCCGAAGTTGCCGTTATGATTGACACCGGCTTCAGCGATAATGAGCGTTCGTTGTCTCATGAGCTGCTTTTCCCGGTATATCGCGAATGATCAGTCTGATTACTGCGCACGGAAAGGCCCATGCCAATCACACAATTTTTTCCAATTTTCACACCTTCTTTGATCACCGTGCCACTACCGACAAAACTTCCTTTACCAATCGTGACCCCGCCATTTAAGATTGTCCCTGTTGAAATATGGGAGTGATCTTCTACCGTAGAATCATGTTCAAGAAGTGACCGATTGTTGATAATGCAATTATCTCCAACCCTGACGCCAGCATTAACAATTGAACCATGCATAACAATTGTTCCTGCACCAAGAGTGGCATGACGGGAAACATAGGCAGTAGGCGCTATAATGACCGGAAGTTGAAACCCGAGCTTGACTGCTTGCTGATAGAGACGTATGCGGCTATCTGGCGACAAAATCTGACCCAAAGAGACCAGTGCATAGTTATACTCTTTGGTTAGTTGAGGCAAGTCGTCATCGGTAGCTATAACCGAAAAACCCAAATGCTTTTCGTGCATCTCCTGCGGCATTCCAACCAATCCGGCAATGTGATATTGACCTTGTTGCTCGATAACATCAATGCAGGAATGTGCATGACCGCCAGCACCAATCAGTATGATATCTGGTTTGCTCATGATTGGACTTGAAGCAGAGTTGAACTGCTCGGAATATTAATCAACCTCTGCACAAGCGACTGTGCGCCAGCCAAATCCATACGCGGGCACTCCCTGAAAGGCACCAGCTCGTGCATCAAAATCCATGCAGGGCGGGTCATAAAGCCTGCATCGTTGGTGGCCTGAAGCAGTATATCACGTTGGTCGGCATTGTTTGAATCAAGGACAAGAGTTTGCAACCAGTAGTTGCTTTGACATTCTGCCGGTTCCTCCATCAGCCTTACCCCCGAAACAGTATCGAATGCCGCTTGATAACACTGAAACAGCTCCCTTTTTGCTCTGAGCATTACTGGCAACTGCTCTAACTGCGCACAGCCCAAAGCCGCATTGATGTTTGGCATACGGTAGTTGTAACCGATTTCATCATGGCGGTACTCCCAAGGATGCGGCAACTTGGCTGTGGTGGTCAAATGCTTGGCATGGCGGGCAAGCTCTGCATCATCAGTCAAAATTGCGCCCCCGCCTCCTGTTGTAATGGTCTTGTTACCGTTAAAACTCAAGGTGCCCATCAAACCGAAAGTCCCTGTATGGCGACCGTGATAGTAACTGCCCAGAGACTCGGCTGCATCTTCAACAAGAGCAAGATTAAAATCGTCTGCTACGGCCATTACTCCATCCAAATCAACAGGATGCCCAAAAGTGTGCATGGGCACGAGAGCCCGGATGATCTTTCCTGTGGTGCTGTTGACACACTGCCCAGCACGCTGCTCCGTATGGTGTTTGAGATAGTCGCGCAACTCTACAGCATCAACACCGAGAGTATTCTCCTCACTATCAACAAAATGCGGAATTGCCCCACAATAGGTCACGGCATTGGCGGTAGCAACAAAGGTAAGAGCCGGAATCAATACCTCATCGTCTGTGTTTACACCTGCCAGTTTTAACGCGATGTGCAGAGCGGCTGTACCATTCACCACTGCGACCGCATGTTTGGCGCCAGTAAATGCTGCCAGATCGGCTTCGAAGCGATCAACAAACTTGCCGACGGACGAGACAAAGGTTGAATCAAGACACTCTTTAAGATAGAGCCACTCGTTACCGTTAAAGCTTGGCTCATGCAGAACAGCGGATTTCTGTCCGATAACGACGCGAAGAGCGTCTATGACCTGATCTGCGAGAGTGAAGGGAGTGCCTAAATCGTTCACAGGTTGTATATATCCGATTTGTAACTGGCCAGGTTTGCTGGGTTCATGAACCATTCGGCAGTTTCAGCAAGACCGCGCTTGAACCCCTCACGACCTCCATAGCTCGGCTGCCAGCCAAAAAGCTGACGGGCTTTGGAATTATCGGCCCACAACCGCTCAACCTCTGAATTCGCTGGACGCAAACGATCCTCGTCCGTAATAATCTCAATCTCAGTATTCATCACTTCAGCAATCAACTGAACAGTATCACCAATGGAAATCTCAAAGTTACTGCCAAAGTTGACGACCTCACCCAAGCCTTGATCGGAGTTCATCGCTGCAATAAATCCAGCTACCGTGTCCTGTACAAAGTTGAAATCACGCGTGGGCGACACTGCACCAAGTTTTATTTGCCGTTTACCATTGGCAATCTGGGTAATGATGGTCGGAATAACAGCACGGGCAGACTGACGGGGGCCGTAGGTGTTGAAAGGCCTCGCAATAATCACCGGCAACCCAAAAGAGGCAAAAAAGGAATAAGCCAACTGATCGGCTGCAATCTTGGTAGCCGAGTAAGGTGACTGACCCTGCAACGGATGGGCCTCAGTGATCGGTACAAAACGCGCCGTGCCATAGACCTCACTTGTGGAAGTATGAACTATTCTGTTGACACCAAGTTCCCGCGCCGCCTGCAAGACATTGAGCGTGCCCTTGATATTGGTATCGACATAGGTATCAGGCGAGTGGTAAGAGTAGGGTATCGCTATGAGCGCCGCCAGATGCAAAACCACGTCACAACCCTTTATAGCTTCCTTTACCCCATGCGGGTCTCTGATATCGCCACAGAATACCTCAAACTTTCCTTTTACATCTGGAGCACATTTGTCAAGCCATCCCCATGAGTTGAAGGAGTTGTAAAGCACGAATGCACGAACCTTATAGCCTTGACGAACAAGGGTTTCTGTCAAGTGTGAACCGATGAAGCCGTCGGCCCCAGTGATAAGAATACGAAAATCAGTCATTTCTTATCTCCAACATTCCCAAAAACCACCATTTTTTTTAACATAAATCTTTAAAAACACTCAACTAATCCTGATAGATAATTTCCTGCAAAATTATAACCGCAGCAATTCTTGTGTAAACCCTTTACTTTCCTCCAGAAAAAGCTTTTCGATATCGTCACTCACACTTCCGATTATCCGCCCAAACAAGTTGACGATTTTATTATTTGACAAGCTCATGTCATGTGGTCGCTGAACCAATGATGGTTGATCAGATATATTCCCCGGGCTGATTAATGAGGCATCAAGGTTAAATCTTTCCGCTAACATCAACCCAAAATCGTACTTTGAAATTCGGTCAACACCAACCACATGAAAAATTCCATTGGATTTATGTTTCACCAAATCATGTACTGTATTCACAAGCGTTTCTATAAGTATGGGGGTGTAAAAAACATCCTGAAACAAAGTGAGCTCATTCCCTGCTCTTAACGATTCAATAATTATATCACTGAATGAACGACGATAACTCGTTCCCCAACCATAAAAGTTTGTTCGTATCACTAAAGACTCTGGATGAGCCTCAATAACACGTGATTCGGCCTCAGCTTTTGTCCGTCCATACACATTTACAGGATCGACTGGACTATTTTCACCTACAAGGAGCTTTTTACCTGAAAACAGGTGATCTGAAGAGATATGTACTAACGATATGCCGAGTTGCGCTGTTGCCTTGGCGACATTTTCAGCGAGTGTTACGTTAATGTATTGAGCTAGCGCCGGAGCTGATTCGCATTTTTCAACATTGGTCAGACTTGCAGTGTGAACTACGATATCCGGTTTAAATGACTCAAAAGTACGAACAAGATGATCAATCGAGTCCAGATTTATTTTTTTTGTTTCAACACCAGGAATATCAATAACACGATTATGAAGACAGAGAATAACCGAGTAACTATCATGGAGCATTTTGACCCAATTGATAGCAAGCAGTCCAGACCCACCTGTAATAAGAATTCTTGGCTTCATAGGCAATCAGATCACTCCTATCTTTGTGCGATTTGCATCAATCCAGATTTGTAATTTATCAACTGACATCCACTCCTCATTACCACCTGATGTATAAACAAAATCATTAGCCACTTTAACACCGCCATTAATACGGGATGGATCGTTGTACCATTCATGGATCATTGGAAGAATTTTGTAATAACCCTTGTAAGCATAGGTATATGGTGCATCTTCCAGACCAATCATCTGCTCGTGAATCTTTTCACCAGGGCGAACACCGATAATATTAAGTTCACATCCCGGTGCAACAGAGTTTGCAATATCAAGAATGGTCATAGAGGGGATTTTTTTAACATAAATCTCTCCTCCCTGCATATCATCCAAAGCATGCCATACAAGCTCTACGCCTTGTTCAAGAGTAATCATGAAACGCGTCATGCGCGAATCAGTAATGGGTAACACACCTGTACGAGCCAAAGACATAAAAAACGGAATAACCGAACCACGTGACCCCATAACATTTCCGTAACGGACTACTGAAAAGCGGGTCTGGTGAGTTCCTGCGTAGGCATTTGCTGCTATGAACAGTTTGTCCGAAGCCAGCTTGGTTGCTCCATACAAATTTATCGGATTACTTGCTTTATCTGTGGACAACGCAACAACTCTCTTGATCCCATGATCAATACATGCGTCAATAAGGTTCATTGCTCCATTAACATTAGTCTTGACACACTCGAATGGATTGTATTCTGCTGTCGGAACAATCTTGGTTGCTGCTGCATGAACCACAAAGTCTATACCATCAAGAGACCTTCCGAGCCGATCCTTGTCGCGAACATCGCCAATAATAAAACTCACACGGGGATCCCCCTGAAACTTCTGGGCCATCTCCCACTGCTTCATCTCATCGCGAGAATAAATCACCAGTCGCTTTGGATTATATTTTGCAAGTGTCATCGGAACAAAAGTGTTACCAAAAGAACCCGTACCTCCTGTGATTAATATAGATAAATTAGTAAGCATTAAGTTTGATTATTACGTACTTTAAAAAATGAAGCATTAATAGGAACAAAACAAATAAAAAACGATAATCAATAGAGAGTATTTATTATAATCAAGTAATTGGCAATCTTTCAAGTTTATTGGGCATATACGTATTCCAATGTTTTAACAAGCTTTCGAGTAACATCCTGTGTTGTATAACCGATTCTGTGAAAGTTGGCAAATCACAAGACTGAATTTGCAAAAT
>SESH01076384.1_pt1 | contig 15315 bp, 11 predicted proteins | sample 3171561 | NCBI WGS metagenome assembly SESH01 (sample SAMN10866947, study PRJNA518727) | freshwater metagenome | biome: subpolar coniferous forest; feature: holomictic lake; material: water; isolation source: holomictic Lake 442 2011 16.5 m and 2014 13 m | place: Canada: near Kenora, Ontario
CGCAGGGTGGACGGGATGTAGCCGTTAAAGACCAAGCCGCTGACCGGCTTGCCTGCCTTGGTCAGGAGGCTCAGAGCCTCGGCCACTTCAGCCTGGCTGACGGCATCCTGGCGGGCAACGAAGACTGTCACATCGGCCCATTTCGCAAGTGCCGCGGCGTCATTGACCGGCAATACGGGCGGTGAGTCAATCACCACAAAGTCGTACATCTCTGCAGCGCTAGATATGGTGTCGGCCAGGGCCTGCTTGGAGAACAGGTCGCCCGGGTTTTTGACCCGGGCCCCGGCCGGAAGAAGGTCCAGGTGGGGGTGGACCTCATGTCGAACCAGTTCGGCATAGGGGCGATTGTCCTTGAGCACGTCAGACAGTCCGTGTGGGTGCTCGGGCAGTGCGAAGTAGCGCTTGATGGAAGTCCGGCGCACGTCGGCGTCTATCAAGAGGACACGCTTGCCGGCCGCAGCAAGGAGGTAGGCCAGGTTGACGGAGATGAAGCTCTTGCCCTGTCCAGGTGCGGCGGAGGTGACCAGAACAACCTTGGCTCGGGGTGTCTCCGAGAGCGCAAAGAGAAGGGCCGTACGAAGGCTGCGAAGTGCCTCGACCACCATGGCCGTCGGCTTCTCATGAGCAAGGAGGAATGGCTTGTCATCGACCCCGTCAAACTCGGCCTGTTCGTGTGCCAGGGGCAGGATCGCAAAGGTCTGGATGCCGGTTCTGAGTTCGAGTTTCTTGGGGTCGCGCACAATGCCCGACATCATTGCCAGTAGCTGACTGGCCAAAAAGCCCAGCAATATGCCAAGCAAGCTTCCAATAGCGACTGTCAGAGGTTTGTTGGGGCGCGATGGTCGCTCGGGTATTACCGCGCGGTCGATGATGGCGACATTGCCGGTTGTACCAGCCCGCGCTACCTGCAACTGCTGGGCGTTGTTGAGCAGGCCAACATAGAGCTGGTTGTTGACCTCGACGTCACGCGCAAAACGGATGTAGTCCTGTTGCGTGTTAGGTAAGGCGGAAACTTCTCGGGCCAGGTTTTGTGATTCCCCCTTGATGCTGGCGATTTGCTCGACCAATGCGCGCACCGTCGGGTGGTTGGGCTCGTAGCGCTGGAGCAACTCCTTGCGCTTGAGCTCAGACTCCATGCGGAGTTTTTCGAAGCCTACTGCCTTGTCAAGCAGCACCTTGATTTCGCCGGAGATGTCGATCGACTTCTCGCGGTTGCGAAAGCCGTTGAAAGCTTTCTCGGCAACCTCAAGTTGCTTGCGCAACTCAGGCAACTGCTCTTGCAGGAACTTCAGACTCTTGTCGGCCTCCTCAGAGCGGCGCTCCAGGTTTTGCTTGAGGTAGGCGTCGGCAATGGCATTGAGCATGCGGGCTGCGTTGGCGGGATTGGTGTCTTCGTAGGTGAGCTTAAGGATGCTGGACTGGCGCTTGGTTTCTGTGGCCGTCATTTGCCCCAGCATTTGATTAATGCGGGACGGGACGGAATAGCGCGTGATCTCGAAGCGGTTTGCAGGTCGGGCTTTCATAGCGGCGATCCAGAGCTTGAATTTACCGTCGCTCGAACGCGCACTCTGCCCGGCCTTGCCTTGCAGCACGGTGACGCCCTCAGAATCTATCAGCGACCAGGCCCCCTCTGCGCCGGCGATGAGGGCAAACGGCTTGCCAAAGTAGCGCTCGGGTACAGCAAATTCGTCAATGTCCAGGGATTCGCCACCCCAGGCAATATTGCCCCACTCCCACAGTGGATTGGCCAATCCGTCGCTGCCACGCTGGCTCAGGCGGGCCAGCCAGCCACCGATCAGCGGCAGGCGGTTAGCCACCTTCACGCTGGTATGGGCCAGCTCAGCTTCGACCGCACGGCCTATCACATTGCGCGAACGAATAATCTCAATCTCGCCCATCACCGGAGACTGCTGCACGTCCAGCGCCTTGGCTACGGCGTTGAGCGCGCCCAGCGAGGAGCCTTTCTTTTCTTCGATCTGAATCAGCACGTCGGCAGTGTAGACCGGCGTGGCCATGATGGCATATAACACCGAGAGCGCGAACACTACGCTGGCGACAACGATGAAGTGCCACTTGAAATACACGACGTTTTCAAGAATATCGACAAGCGACAGCCCCTCTTCCTCCTGGACCATGGGTCGGTTGTCGTTGTTGCGGTCGTTCGAATCTGTCGCCATGGAAGCCTGATAAATTTGTGTTAACGGTGATGCGGTGAACGGTGGCTCTAGAAGCCGCCAACCGACTTGACGCTGGACGCGCCTTGCAGCAGCGGCAGGTACTGGTTCATGACGCGCACAGCCTGAGTCACGCCGGTCGGGTTGATGTAAACCAGATCGCGCGCCTGTACGTCAAAGCGATCCGCCAGCAGCAGCGAGACCGGCTCGCGTGCGTCGAGTTGGAATACCAGCGGTTTGCCCGCCGCATCCATGCGCATGACAAACACTTCGCCAGCGTTGGCCGACAGCGGGTTAGGGCCGCCGGCATCAGCCAGTACTTCAGCCAAGCTAACGCGACCCCGGCGCAGCACGTAAGACTTGGGTTGCATCACCTCACCCAGCAAAAACACCTTGCGCGCCTGGCGGTCCGGCACTGTGAGTACGTCGCCATGTTGTAGCGTCAAATTCAGGGCCAGCTCGCCACCAAAATAGAGGCGATTGAGATCGATGGTAAAACTTTGGGCGTCACGGGTGAGCTGGGCCACACCGAGGTCCGCGTCCGACGTGGTACCGCCGACCGCAGCGAGCGCATCGGTGATTTTCAGGGAGATGTCGGTAATCGGCACCGCACCCGGTGCCTTGACCTCACCGGCCATGAAGACCCGCTGGCTGCGAAAGGCGGCAACGTCAACATCAACCTGAGGGTCTTTGATATATTTGGTCAGGGCCTTGCTCAGCGCCACCCGAAACTCAGGCACCGTGAGACCGGCAGCGCGCAGGGCTCCAACCAGCGGGAAGAACAGGGTTCCGTCTTCGTTGATGGTGCGCCCCAGGGGCACGCTTGCGACCCCACCCGAGGAGACAGCCGAGAGTGTCGGGAGAAAATCGGGGTGGCCCCACACATTGATGCGCAACACATCTTGCAGTCCCAATTGGTAGGGGCCGCTGTAGTTGGCGCTGAACAGGGGGACACCGGAACCACTGCTCTGCAGACTGTACTTTCCCATGTTTTCGGCCGAGAGGCGAATCAGGGAGAAGTCGATGCTGGGCTCGAGCTCACTGGTGCGGCTGCCAAACCAGGTGCCTCGCGTTTGCGCGCTGGCTGGCGTGGCCATGTACATGCCCGGTGCCGTGCCGCAACCAGTCAGAGCCGCGCTGAGCAGGACTGCCAGCGTGCCGACCTTGAATTGTTCTGTCATCTCATCATTCCCATCTCTATCAATTTTTGCGCCCACTGCCCGGCGCAGCGTTCAATCTGGTCTAGTGCGGCAGCATACACAGCCTCAGATTGACCAATGGGATCGGCGATTTGTTGAGCGCTCCAGTGGCCCAGCAACCGAACTTTGCCGCGGCCCGCCGGGTACATGGCGAGCACCTGCTGCACATGCTGTTCTTCCATGCACAAAACCTGGTCGTAACGAGCCAGCATGGTTGGCATGATGGGGCGCGAGCGGTGCTGCTCCATGGCGTTCATGCCGCGTCTGCGCATCAGAGTGGCTATGGTGGTGTCTACTGTATGGCCATCGAGAGCGCGTGTGCCGGCCGATTCGACCCTGGCGTTGTGACCGGCCAGCTGCGCGGTCAGCATCGCCTGACCCGCCGGGCTGCGGCAGATGTTGGCAGTGCAAACCACCAGGATCGAGAAAACCGTTGAACTCATTTGTGTAAGTGTTTACCGGGTTTGCGTACCCGGCGGTACGAAACACGGGTCTTGAACAGCCGGCGATGCAGCGTCGGACCGGCAGCAGCCCCAACCGCGCAGACCAGTACCATCCCCAGCACCAGGCGCCAGACTCCGGCGCTGCTTTCCGAACCCGAATCATCACCCGACAGGAGATACGCCGTAATCAACAGGTAGGCTGCGACAAAAATTACCCCGTAGGCACCCCGGTAGATTGTGCTGCGATAAGTCAACTGGCCCACGGCGCCCCCAAGAACTGTATTGAAATTGCCAATGACCCGAGTGTAGTTGCAACCAGCACGCCGCAATGCCCTGCATGTCACCGAAGGCATGCAGGGCAATCAGAAGTTTGAACTCGCAGTCAGTTACCGCCCGTGATCACAACAGGAGGCGGCAGCGGCGCGACGACCGGCACTGTGACTGTGGTCAGGTTAACAGTCGCTGGTGCGGCTGGCGGCGCGGCCACATCGGCGGCAACGGCTGTCGCGATGGTGGTTGCAGTCGCTGCACTGAGTGTGACACTTGCCGAACTTGCAGCAGTAGTCAACGCAGCGGCCACCGTTGCAGGAGCTGATGTAAAGGCGCTGTTGGATGTTGCAGCTGTGGTGGGCAACACGGTTTGAGCCAGGGCGGCCATTTGCGCTGGCGCCGCCGTGGCCGTGCTCGCAAACAATGTGGGAGCGGCAGAAACCACGGCGTCGACTGAGTTGGCAATCACGGTGTTCTTTTGGGCTGCGGTGGCCGCTGCGGCAATGGCGGCCGTGTTGGCCACGGTGTCAGTCGTGATGGTGACCTGAGCAACACTCTGAACCACGGTTGAAACGTTCTTGGCAACAAAAGAAGCTGCATTGGCCGAAGAGGTGCCGGTTATTGCTGCTGAGGCGCCAGTGGCAACTTTGTTGAGCGCGGTGGCAGTCGCATTCGTTCCACCTGTAGCAGCCACGGCAATCTTTACGTTGTCGACCGTAGTTGTAACGGCGCTCTGCACAAAGGCGTCGGTGACGCTTGCCCCGGCGGCGCTTGTCAGGTTAACCGTCGTAGTGGCCAGGGTTGTGGTAACAGCTTTGACTGCATTGGCAAACACTGCGTTGACGGCAGCCGTGTAATTGGCCTTTTCTGTAGCTGTTGCGGTGGCTGCTGGCGCCGTCACGCCGGCAAAGGCGCTAACACTGGATGCGACCGTTTGCAGCATGACTTCAACCGCTGCATTGGTCTGTTCAATTTTTGGATTGGTGGCGATGGCTGCCACCGGATCAAGTGCCAGGGACCCCGCCGGCAAACTGAGCTGGGTTTCAAGCGATGACTGCGCTGCGGCAATCTGCGCAGCCGTGGGGGCGCCGGTTGTGGCGCCGATCTTGGCCATCACCAGGGTGCTCAAGGGAGTAACCACCTTGGAGTCGGGAGGCGCCTTGAATTCGCCGACCACCGGAAGATTGGTAGCCGTGTTGTAACCGCCGACAGAGCAGACCATATGGCTGCCAAGCCCAGGAAATTCGTAGGAACCATCCTGTTTGGAAACCACCTGCGGCTCGGTTGACTCGCAGACACCGTTGTCGTTGCTGTCAAGCGTAACAATTGCGCCATAGATATAGCTGTTGACAACCTTCCCCGACATGGTGGGTGCTACGGTCGGTGGTGCGCTGCTGCTACCGCAGGCCACCAGGGTTGCAATAAAGACAGCCGACAATGCGAGTTTGGCGGTTACCCCACTCTTTTGTGTGAATGCACTCATTTGTTAGTCCCTTTAGAAAACGCCGAGCCGCGCTGAAGGCGACCCCTAGGCGGTACCAATCTAACACAAACCAATGTCAAATCAAACAGGGTAAGCATGAATATTTGCTAGACTAGCCGAAAATGATGTTATTGCGCGGAATATTTCTATGCTTGTGTGTTCTGGAGGCGGGTACGTTCGGCGCGCCTGCATTGGCCCAACTGGCGCCGGGTGGCTTCTCCGGAACCATCAACGCCCCTACTGCTGATGTATTGAGCCCCGGCGTCGTCAGTGGTGCCTGGAGCAACAGCAACCCGGAAAAGCCGCGCGGCTCCCCTGCTGTCGGGAGCTTCGGCTCGGCCAACCTGGGTTTTGGTGTGCTGCCGGGGCTGGAACTGGTGGGGCGACTCGCCTTTGAGGGTGATCTTCAATGCAATATGTACTCGGCAGTGAGTGCGCCGTGCAGTGGCATGCGGGACCTGTCTGCCAGTGGCAAGTACCAGTTGCCGCTTCGGCTGGGCTGGGACACGCGCCTTGCTTTCGGAGCGGTTGACGTGGGTGGCGCTGCGACAAACTTTCGCAGCTATTATGGCGTCGCTACGTCGTCGTTTGGCTCGGTTGATGTGACGCTTGGCTACGGCCGGGGAAACCACGCTCACTCGTCGCTGGATGGCCTGTTTGGAAGCACACAGGTTTTTTTGACTGAACACTGGCGGGCGCTGGCCGAATACGACAGCCATGAATTGCGAGCCGGCGTACGCTACGCCCGTCCCCTGACCGAGCAACTGGCACTGGAAATGGGCGCGAGTCGAAAGCTGAGCAACCGCTCCGACCAGCAAACCTGGCAAGCGGGCCTGGGCTTGACCTACAGCTTTGACAAGCATGCGCTGGATCAGGGCACACGCAAGCTCTCCACTGTGACTGTGGCAGCGGCGCCCGCTGAGGCTTCAGCACCAGTCGTGGCGGCAAAATCAACGCCCGCGACGACCAGCGAGCAGCGGGTGGGGCCGGCGCAAGCTGCGACGGCATCGTTATCCGAGCCTGCTGCTACCCAGGTACAGCGCGCAGACCAGCTGGCAAGTCGTCTTAGCGGCGCCGGCTTTTCATCGATATGGGTCGGTTTTGACCATGCCAGGGGCTGGGTGGTTCAGGCCGAACCACTGGCCTGGCGCAAGAACCGGCTTGATGCGCTGGGGGTGGCCCTGGCTTTATGGCAAAAGCAGGCGCAAGGCGATGAGCAGTTGCATTTGGTACTGAGCTATCTGCAGGACCCGGTGTTGACGCTGCGCACCAGCGGAGCTTGCCTGGCCAAATTTACCGAGGGCGGCTGGTGGTGCGACGGGAAGGCCGCCTTGACGCTGGGCAATGGGGAGCCGGTGCAGACGCCGGCGCTGGGCTGGGCGGTAACGCCGAAGGCACAGTCGCAGGTGATGCGCCCACAGATCGAGTTGGGTCCGGTACTGCGCCAGCGCGTGGGCACTGAAGTGGGACTCTACGATGCTTCTGTCGGTCTGGACCTGGCCTGGGAGCTGGCACTCGGGCGCGGCGTGCTGTGGCAGGGCGAAGTGACCGTGCCACTGGCCAACTCCACTAACTTTGCCGATGGTGCAGTCTTTGGCAACGAGCGTATTCAACTGCGCCTGGAGAGCAGTGTGCTGTCGCGCCAAATGCAGTTGGCGCCCCACCTGTGGGCGCAGGCGAGCATCGGCTATGTGATGCACAACGACTACGGTGGCCAGTTGGACCTGGCCTGGCATAGCCCGCAGGGCTCGCTGCGCCTGGGGGCGCTGGCTGGCTACTATCAGGGCACTGACACCAGTGGCTTGACGTTTGAGAGCATTCGCCACCCGTTGGCCCTGGCATCTGCGCGCTGGAGTGTGGTTGACGGGCGCTGGTTTATGGAAGCGCAAGCCGGCCAGTTTTACAACCAGGATCGCGGCTTCCGACTGGCCAGCCATCACTGGTATGGCGACAACCGGTTGACACTGCACTACCGCAGCACGGAGTCTGGTTGGCAGATGCCACGAACCAACTTTGCCGGGTTTGAGATCAGTATGCCTATTGGCAACCGGGCCGCCACGCTTGTGGGGCCAGTCACCGTGCGCGGTACTGACCAGTGGGTCTACGGCCTGCAGAGCAAAGTACAGGGTGGCGACAACGCCATCACCAACGGCTACGGCGTGCTGCCGGCGATTCGGCACGGCTTGCTCAACGACACTCTGGACAATGACCGGGCCGGCCTGGCCGACATGACCGCCAACCTTTACCGGGTGCGTGCCATGCTGCGCGAATTGGCGGACAAGCCTTGAGCAAGAAGGTCTTCGTCAAGACCTTTGGCTGCCAGATGAACGAGTACGACTCGGGCAAGATGGTGGACGTGCTGCGGGCCGCGCAGGGCTACGAGCAGACCGACAGCGTAGAGGAGGCAGACCTCATTCTGTTCAACACCTGCTCGGTACGGGAAAAGGCGCAGGAGAAGGTGTTCTCTGATCTGGGGCGCGTCAAGCAATTGAAGAAGAATGGGGCATTGATTGGGGTTGGCGGCTGTGTGGCGAGCCAGGAAGGTAGCGCCATCATTGAGCGTGCGCCCTATGTGGACTTGGTCTTTGGTCCGCAGACATTGCACCGCTTGCCGCAGATGCTGGCCGCCCGTGAGTTGCAAAACCGCTCTCAGGTGGATATCAGTTTCCCGGAGATCGAGAAATTCGATCACTTGCCACCGGCAAGCGTCGAGGGTGGCAGCGCCTTCGTCAGCATCATGGAAGGTTGCTCCAAGTACTGCAGCTACTGCGTCGTTCCCTATACGCGGGGTGAGGAGGTTTCCAGACCGTTCGACGACGTGCTGGTGGAGGTGGCCGGACTTGCCGATCAGGGTGTGAAGGAAGTTACTTTGCTGGGCCAGAATGTGAATGCCTACCGTGTTTCCATGGGCAAGACGGGCGATGTTGCAGATTTCGCCAAGCTGCTCGAGTACGTGGCCGAAATTCCCGGCATTGAGCGCATCCGCTACGTCACCAGCCACCCCAATGAATTTACGTCGGCATTGATTGCGGCTTACGGCAAGATTGACAAGTTGGTGAGTCACCTGCATCTGCCGGTGCAGCACGGCTCGGATCGCATCCTGAGTGCGATGAAGCGAGGCTACAGCGCGATGGAATACAAGTCGACGGTGCGCAAACTGCGCGCCATCCGGCCTGACATGGCGCTGAGCAGCGATTTCATCGTCGGCTTTCCGGGCGAGACAGAAGACGATTTCAACAAGATGATGAAGCTGATTGACGATGTTGGCTTTGACAACTCATTCAGCTTTATTTTCAGCCCCCGCCCCGGAACGCCGGCCGCCAATCTGACCGACAACACACCCTATGAGGTGAAACTGCAACGGTTGCAGCATTTGCAGGGCGTCATCAATGACAACATCAAGCGAATCAGCGAAAGTCGCTTGGGTACGGTTCAGCGAATTCTGGTGGAAGGTCACGCCAAGCGTGATGCCAATGAGTTGATGGGACGCACCGAGTGCAATCGGGTGGTCAATTTCTGCGGTAGCGCGGATTTGATCGGGCAACTGGTTGACGTGAGGATTACCGAGACCCGCTCGTTTACTTTGCGCGGGGCACTGCTACTGGATTCCGGATCGAGTCCGGGATGACAGTGAAGTAGGCCATTGCCTCCCCGGTTGTCGTTGCCTCCCCGGTTGTCATTGCCTGCCCGGTTGTCATTGCGGGCTTGACCCGCAATCCAGGATTAATTGGAGTCTTACCCCATTTAATCTCCTTCATACCTTAGAACGGCATCTTGGGCATGCCTTTCATACCGCCCATGCGTTTCATCATTTTCATCATCCCTGAACCCTTCATCTTCTTCATCATGTCCTGCATTTGCTCGAACTCTTTGAGCATGCGGTTGACTTCTTGAACTTGCACGCCGGCGCCGGTGGCGATGCGGCGTTTGCGGGTGGCTTTGATGAGTTCGGGTTTGCGCCGCTCCAGTGGCGTCATGCTGTGGATGATGCCCTGCTTGCGTTGAATGTCCTTCTCGGCCCGACCCATGTCCATCTGGCCGGCCTTGGCAGCAATAGACGCCGGCATCTTGTCCATCAGGCTGGCGAGGCCTCCCATTTGCTTCATTTGCTGGATCTGGGCCAGAAAGTCGTTCAGGTCAAAGCCGGCGCCGCTCTTTACTTTGGCTGCCAGTTTTTGTGCCGCTGCTACGTCGACCCCGGCGGTAACCTGCTCCACCAGTGCCAGAATGTCGCCCATTCCCAGAATGCGACCTGCGTGCCGTTCGGCGTCGAATACTTCGAGGCCGTCGATCTTTTCGCTGGTGCCGGCGAATTTGATGGGTGCGCCGGTGACTTGACGCACGGACAGCGCAGCGCCGCCACGCGAGTCCCCGTCGAGCTTGGTCAGGATGATGCCGGTAAGCGGCAGCGATTCCTTGAACGCCCGGGCCGTGTTGATGGCGTCCTGGCCTTGCATGGCATCAACCACGAACAGGGTTTCGACGGGTTTGAGTGCGGCATGCAGTTCACTGATTTCACGCATCAGCGCTTCATCAATGGCCAGACGACCCGCAGTGTCGACCAGCAGGACGTCAAAGAAATGTTTGCGTGCGTAGTCCAGCGCGGCAAGGGCAATGGCGACAGGTTTTTGATCCGCTGTGCTCTCGAACCATTCGGCACCGGCCTGCGCCGTCACCATCCTTAGCTGTTCAATCGCAGCTGGGCGGTAGACGTCACCTGAAACGGTCAGGACCTTCTTGCGGCGCTTCTCGATCAGGTACTTGGCCAGCTTCGCAGTGGTGGTGGTCTTGCCTGCGCCTTGCAGACCGGCCAGCAGGATGACTGCCGGTGGTTGCGTTGCCAGGTTGATGTCGGCCACCCCATGTCCCATGGTGGCTGCCAATTCCTTGCTGACGATGCCGACGAGTGCCTGCCCCGGCGAAAGTGAGCCCAGCACATCCTGGCCGAGAGCCTTGTCTTTGACCCGGGCGATAAAGTCCCGCACGACGGGTAGGGCGACGTCGGCTTCGAGCAAGGCCATGCGAACCTCACGCAACATGTCGGTGACGTTGCTTTCGGTGATGCGTGCCTGACCACGAATTTCTTTAACCAGACGTGAGAGTTTGTCGCTGAGGGCGGAGGCCATAGGGATATTCCTGAAAACGCTAAACTGTAGGCATGATTTTAGCCAGTGCTTCTCTGCTCGTTTTGACCTTGGCGGTGGCCACTGCGCTGGCGTACTGCGTGTCAGCGATGGGGGCGGTTCGCTTAGGGCCGCAGTTGGCACGAGCGGCGGTCTGGCTGGCTTGGTTGCTGCACGGGGTTTTACTGACCATCACCCTGTTCGGTCAGGAACCGCGTTTTGGTTTTGCCCCGGCCTTGTCGGTTACGGCCTGGCTGATTGCTTCGGTTTATGCGGTCGAGAGTCATGTGTATCCGCTGTTGCAGACGCGCTGGACTTTGTCTGTGCTTGGCGCCATTGCCGTCTTGCTGGCGGTTTTGTTTCCGGGCAATCCCTTGCACCCGACAGCCTCGCCCTGGCTGCCATTGCACTGGGCGCTGGGGATTGCATCCTACGGTTTATTCGGGGCCGCTGTGGTTCATGCCTGGTTCATGACGCGCGCCGAAGAGCGTTTTCGGCTGGCGGCTGATCCGCACAGTGGCATGCCGCTGCTGACCATGGAGCGCCTGACGTTCAGGTTCGTGAAGGCGGGTTTTCTGCTTCTGTCTGCGACTTTGCTGGTGGCGACCGTGTTCAGTGGCCAACTTTACGGGGCCGGTGCGCACTTGAAGCTTGATCACAAAACGGCGTTTTCTGTGTTGTCGTGGCTGACCTTCGCCGTGCTGCTGATTGGACGCGCTCGTTTCGGCTGGAGAGGCAAACGCGCGGTGCGTGTTTTGTACATGGGTTCGGCCCTGCTTTTGCTGGCCTACGTTGGATCGCGTTTTGTGATGGAGATTATTTTGGGGCGTACGCCATGAGGCTGCTCCTGGTCTTGTTGCTTGTGTTGATTGGCATTTGGCTTTGGCGCTCGAACCGCGAGGCAAAGGCCGCGCAGAAGCAAGAAAAGCCACTGTCGGCACGGCCGCCACTGGATATGGTTGGTTGTACCTTTTGCTCGGTTCATGTCGCTGTGGTCGACGCCGTGCAGGGAAGAAAGGGTCCCTATTGTTGCGCTGATCATCGTCAGCGGGCGGAACCTTGAATGCAGCGCCAGCCAGACGCTAAATCATGGTTTGATCCGTTCTTGCTGGAACCTGGCATTGAAGCGGTAGAGCGACCCCAGGAGTTTGAGCGGCTTTGGCGGGGCTTCATGACTGCTCGGGTCATGCTGGGCCTGGTTCTGTTGCTGATGCAAAGCGTGGTCTACGGACTTGGATCGGAGAGGGACATCACCCTGGTTCTGTTCTGCGCCGCCTATTGTGTTGTTGCTCTGGGTGTCAGGTTCAAAGCAGGCGTGCGGCCCCTAAGCAAGACATTTGACGTTCGGTGGATCATCATCATCGGCGTCGATATTCTGGCAGTTGCGGCCTTGCAAGTGACGCATGGCGGCAGTGTCAATTACACACCCTTGTTTGCGCTGCCTATTCTGATGGTCTCAGTGCTGGGGTCCTTGTTGCTGTCGACGGCCTGCGCGGCGGCCGTGACGCTCATGCTATTGTTCTATGCGGCATGGGTATCGGCACAGATTCCAGCGGATGCGGCTGCCCACTTCTTGCAGGCGGCGTTGACTGGCGCTGGTTGTTTTGCCATCGCGTTTTTGGCAAGTCAGATTGCGACCCGATTGACCAATGAGGAGCAGCGGGCGCAGCGAAATCAGTTGGCGGTGCGTTTGCAGCAGCAGGTCAATGAGTTGGTGATTCAATCTTTGACCGACGGTATCCTGGTGTTGGATCGGCGCTGCACGGTCCGGGCTGCCAACCCGGCAGCGCGTCAGATGCTGGGCGCAAAAAGCGCCCTTGGTGTGGATTCTTTCAGCCTGGCAGCGCTGTCTGGATGGAAAGGACTGGTGGACCTGATCGAACTCAGCTTCACTGAAAACAGGGACCGGCAAGGCGATGTCATCATTCATCATGCCGGCCAGGGACCTTTGCGCGTTCGGGTACATACGCAGCTGACGGCCACGTCAGGTGAAAACGGTCAGAATTTGTGCGTCATGTTTCTTCAGGATCAGCACGAGATGGAAGCCCGGATGCGAACGGAAAAGCTGGCCAGTATGGGGCGCATGTCGGCTGCTGTTGCCCACGAAATTCGAAATCCGTTGGCCGCGATCGTGCAGGCCAACGCCCTGCTTGAAGAAGACATTGCAAATCCGCGGCACAAGCAGCTTACGCAGATGGTGCAGCAAAATGCCGCCCGACTGGAAAAAATAGTGGAAGAAGTGCTTGAGGTTTCCCGAGTTCAGCGGCGTGACCGTGCGAAGGCGGCGAATTTACTGGTGTTGAATGATGCGGTCGCACGAATTTGCGGTGACTGGCAGGAACAAAATAAGCCGGAACAGTTATTACGTTTTGACTTGACAGGAGAAGATCTCAAGGTAAGGTTTGAATCCGAGCATCTACGCCGGATACTGGTCAATCTGCTGGACAATGCGCAACGCTATTGCGGGTTTCAAGCCGGTGCCATTGAGGTGTCCACCGGTATTTCGATGTCTGGGCAGTCGTTTATGCGGGTCTGGAATGGTGGAGTGCCCATGGATCAGTCAGTGCAGAGGCATTTATTTGAGCCGTTCTTTTCGTCCGAGAGTCGGTCCAGCGGCTTGGGGCTGTATATTTGTCGTGAATTGTGCGAAGAACAGGGAGCATCCATTGCCTATGGTCGATCACCACGCACGCTGGCGGATGCTGTAATCGATGGAAACGAATTTGTGATCTGCTTCCAGCCCGAGCGACGGGTTAACGAGCATCGTGAAAACCCCTGAACCTATGGCTGCAAATAGTGCGACAAACGATGTCCAGATACTGGTAGTCGATGATGAGCCGGACTTGCGGACGCTCTACGAGTTGACGCTGGTGCGTGATGGTTTCTCGATATCTACTGCCGCCTGCCTGGCTGAGGCGTTTTCGTGTTTGAACGAGCGTCGTTTTGACGTCGTCATCACCGACATGCGCCTGCCCGATGGGCTCGGCGTGGAACTGATTCGTCATCTCAAGGCACAACAACGCAAGGAGCGATGTGTTGTCATTACGGCCTACGGGTCGGCAGAAAATGCGGTCGAATCTCTCAAGGCGGGGGCCTTCGACTATCTGACCAAGCCAGTCGATCTGAAACAGTTCAGAGGGGTCATTGCTTCAGCGGTTCAGGATGCGAGGACACGCGTCAGCATGGGGTCACTTGCTGCATCGAAGTCGGGCAGTGCTGCGCAGGAAACCCTTGCGCGACTGGTCGGAGAGTCAGTCAGTATGCGGCTGGTCAAAGAGCGGATCATCAAGGTGGCGCGGAGCATGGCGCCCATTTTGGTTACCGGCGAATCCGGTACCGGAAAAGAAATGGTGGCCAAGGCGCTGCATGCCAACAGTCATCGCACCGGTGGCGCCTGGGTTGCCGTGAATTGCAGTGCGATCCCGGAAAATTTGCTTGAGACCGAGTTTTTTGGTGCCAGGAAAGGTGCTTATACCGGCTCCAATCAGGATCGCGACGGATTCTTTCAGGCGGCTCGCGGTGGCACTTTGTTCCTCGATGAAATTGGCGACCTGCCACTGGCCATGCAGTCCAAACTTTTGCGTGCCATTCAGGAGCGTTGCATTCGCCCTATTGGCTCCCCTCAGGAGGAGGCGGTGGACGTGCGCATTATCAGTGCGACCCACAAAGATTTGGCAGCCGAAGTGCAGGCAGGGCGCTTTCGGCAGGATCTTTATTACCGGCTGAATGTAATCCAGATCCATATTCCTCCATTGCGTGAGCGGCGAGAAGACTTGCCGGCCTTGTGCGCCGCCCTGCTGGGCCGGATTGCATCGGAGTCGGATATCGCCGTGCCTGCGTTGCCAGCGGCAGTGCTGGAGCAACTGGCGCTCGATTCGCTGCTTGGTAACGTGCGGGAACTGGAAAATTTGTTGCATCGGGCGGTGGCGCTGAGAGAAGAGGACGAACTGCAGTTTGAGCCCTCTGCATCCCAGCCGCTGCCCCGCCAGGCGGCGCCAGCGAGCGACGCGGAAGTAACTACGCTGGAAGGCAGATCGTCAGTCTTGCCGAGCGACTTGCAAGCCTACCTGGACGGTGCAGAGCGAACGATCCTGATTCAGGCCTTGCGTGAAACCGGATTCAATCGCACGGCCGCCGCCGCTCGTCTGGGATTGAGTCTGCGTCAGATGCGTTATCGAATTGCCAGATTGCGCATTGATGCCCAAAATTTCGGTGGAAATTTCGATGAGTCGGACTGACTGCATTGAGAAATCGGCGCTCTGGAACGGTGGTTGGTACAAGTATGCCATGACAATGGCGTCGCCGAACTTTGGGCCTCGTCCGGCGCAGACAGCGGTGGATCTTGTTGTGTTGCATTCCATCAGCCTGCCACCTGGCGAGTACGGTGGTGGTGCAGTGGGGCATTTCTTTTGCAATCAGCTAGACCTGGACCAGCATCCCTATTTCAAAAGTCTTGCCGGGCTGCGCGTTTCTTCTCATTTCTATATTCGTCGCCATGGCGAATTGTTGCAGTTTGTGAGTGCAGATGAGCGGGCTTGGCATGCAGGTGCGTCTAGCTATCGGGATAGCAACAATTGCAATGACAACTCCATCGGCATAGAGCTCGAGGGCATGGAAGGATGC
>SESH01051831.1_pt1 | contig 15312 bp, 19 predicted proteins | sample 3171561 | NCBI WGS metagenome assembly SESH01 (sample SAMN10866947, study PRJNA518727) | freshwater metagenome | biome: subpolar coniferous forest; feature: holomictic lake; material: water; isolation source: holomictic Lake 442 2011 16.5 m and 2014 13 m | place: Canada: near Kenora, Ontario
ACCATGATCCCGGTAGGCACCACCCCCGAAAACTGCGCTTCCAGTCCCGCCTTGTAATCGTGGCCATGACTGGTCAGGGAATACGCCGCATGCCCATGGTCACCACGCGCGACTTGATTCGTGCCCGTACCAAAATCCACGCTCCATGTGCGCGCCAGCGCCGTATCGTACGCCGATCCGGACAGGCCCGTGCCCGGCGTTAGCGCCTCCTTGGCGTCTGGCTCAACCGCCAACCACTCCCCGCCCGCCTCATCCCATACCAATATCTCCCCCGTCTCCGTTCCCAGGGGAACCGTGGCACCAGAAGGCGAAGGCGGCGCCACCGCCCGCCATTCGCTGGCCCCGGCATTCCACACCAATAACTGCCCGTCAGCCGTACCCACAGGCACCTCTGTGCCTGGGGAAGGCGGCGCCACCGCCTCCCACGCCTCGCCCGTCGCGTCCCACACCAGAATGTCACCATCCGCCCCGCCAACGGGAACATCACGGCCCGGAGCCTGCGCCACCCAGGCGCCGGCCGTGGCATCCCAGACAAGGATATTGCCGGCCGTACCACCCACCGGCACCAGCAAACCGCCCGCTTCCCATTGCGCACCCCAAAACGCCGGCCCGACTTCCGGCGTGAACTCACGCATGCGCAACACCAGGCCCCCAGCCGCAGACACCCCCGAATCAAAGGGCAACGTCTCGCCCATGGCCTGGGTCAACAACGTAGGCACGGTGTACCGACACCCCACGGCCGTAGAAAACATAAGGATCGTGCCGGCCGCAATCGGGTCCGTTGTCGGATAACCAATCCACGCCGGCATCACCGGCCCGGCGGTCACATCGCTGCCGTCAAACAGGACCGCGCCCGGAGGCGCCTCGGCCGCAGCCAACTCCGCCGCCAGGGAAGACACGAACCCACTATGCGCATGATCCCCGCGCGCCGGTTGATTGTGCCCATCCCCAAAGTCCAGGGTCCACGTGCGCGCGAGCAGCGTGTCATAGGCCGACCCGGACAAGCCAGCCCCAGGCGTCAGCGCGTACGGCACCGCCGGAGAAGCCCACTGCGCCACAAAGCCAACCCCCGGAACATCCACCAGCGTCATCACACGACCGGCCGTCTCAGAGCCCAGCAAACTCCCCAGCGCCACGGCAATGTCTTGAAAGGTGGGCGCACTGGCCCCGTTACCAGTCAGCACCAACCCGGCCGAAGACGTGTCCCACCCCAACAGGGACAATAGGTCAGCGCCCGTCAGGAACACACTCACCCACCGGTCAGCCACCGCATCCCATACCGGTATCTCAACGGCACTGCCACCAACGCCCGCCGGCAACAGCCGCGCCCCGTCCACGTCAATCCAGCCGTCTTCATCCGCCCCGTCCGTGGATCCAAGATCGCGCATGGCGTACACGCGCCCAAGAAGATGCTTGGCAGCCACCCCCTTGAACCGTAGCTTCAGCGCCGTCGAAACCCCTAGCGCCGAAATCTGTACATCTTCTGCCAATACCGGAGGGTCATCGGAAGTCTCGCGCGTGGCACCAGGAATATCGTCATCATAGTCATCGCGCTGGTCGTTTAGCGCCCATGCCTTATCGGCCTGCAACACGTTTACGTCACGCGCCAACTCCACGGCCGTTTTGATCAACCCTTCCGACCTGGTACTGACCTCCTGCACCTGCGACTGCGCAACTAACAGTTGCGCCCGCAACATGGCCACATCCTGCGCCAAACGCTCAACCTGCGCTTGCAAAGCAGTCACGTCACCAGGGGATACCATCCCAGCCACATCGCCACCAGAATCAACAGAATCGTTATAGTGGGGCATGGGCAATGGAATGTGCGTCGGGCCTTGTGACTCCGGCACCCACAAACCATTAGGCAACGCCACTGACACGGTAGAAGACACGACTTACCCCTTTTACGAAGCCGGCACACCGCCAAAACGATACACATCGTAGGCGTCTGGATTCACCCATTCACCAAACTGTTGTGCTTCATTTTGCTCATCACACCAGCCCGTGCAACAAGTCGCATAACCTCTCACCGCCAGCCACTTGTCTCCAATCAGCCGAGGATACGGCGTTTCCAACAGGTACGAAGTCTTGCGAAAATCCCACGCATCTTCAAACGTATCGAACAGCATGTGGTGCCACGCGTATTGCGTACCCATAAATTGAGGCACCCACACCCTATTGGTGTTGTCCCACATGCGCCGATTCTGGTAACGGACCGTATAGGCTATTTTACCATCCATGCCACCTTCAGCAATCGGCCGCAAAATCACATGCCACTGGAACCGCTCAGTTTCATCGTCATAGTCAAACTGTGCCATGGACCAATCAGCCGCATCCACCAACACAGTCGAAAGATTTCCCGTATTAACCATCCAGCCAGCAACGCCCCCCAACTGCACCCGGTCAGTTTCATCAAACTCAAGCGGATTTCCGGAGATGAAAGCCGCCAGATTTGCCGCTGATTGATTCCAACCGATGAAATGCAACTGCCAATTACTGGCATTGCGCCACACCCCGATAACCACCGCCCCGGGGGAAGCCGTCAACGGCCGCCACGAGAACCGCAACGTGGCCTGTCCGGTCGCCGGGTCCACCGCGGCCGAAGCGCTGCCGCCGCGCGGCACCGTGCCGCCATTGGTCAACCCGCCATAGATGCGCCAGGCGTCCACATACCCCTGGGCAAAGTCGGCCGGAACGCCATGCACCACGGTCTCGCGTGCTTCCCGGATCGTGCCGACACTGGTAAAGGACTCGAATACGGCCTCGCCCTGTGCCAAGACCAGTTCCACCACCCCGGATCCATCATCGGCCAGTCGCGAGGTAACCCCCAACCGCACCCACCCGCTCCCCAGGCTTTCCCCACGAATCGAAGGAGTTCCCCACGCCGCATGCGTGGAGGTCAACGCCATCAGCGCTTCTGCCACCGCGTTGCGTTTCGTCGGGTCCACGCAGTTCCAGATCACAGACACCACGCGCCGCCGGTTGAACTTGTTCGACCCCGCCCCAATCGGCGCCGTCAACTTGCTACCCACCTCGCCGGTCGGGATACGCGCCTCAGTCCAATCCACCACCTCAGCGCCGGTTGTCCCCGACACCAGCGCCGTGATCCACCCGCGGCGCAAGGTTTGCAGCACGATACCCGGAAACTGGGGATCTTCCCAGTTGCGCACCACCCGGAACAACCCCGACTCGCTCACCCCATCATCCATGCAGGGGTTCAGAATCGCATGCACCTCCACGGCCGTCGTGGCCGGCGGTGTCACAACGTAATGGTCTCCATCACCGTACAGGTCCAGAAACGCCCGCACCCGCTCCTTCAGATGGTTGGACACCTTCCAGTAGCGGGTGATTTCGTCCTCCCTCCCCAACGGGGCAGCATCACGCCGGAAAGACTTGGCGTCTTTCTCCATGACCTGCGCGGCCACGTCAGAGAGGGAGTATGTTCCAAAATCAGCCACGGTTTCACCCACGCGCCTCCACGGGCGCAACAGCATCAATCCTTGCGCTCAAACACCACAAAGACCTTGTGTGTGGCGATGTTGGTGGCGGTACTGAACGTCAAGACCTGTTTCGGCCAGATGTAATCCGCTGTGCCCACCGTCACCGACCGGCACGCCGAAACCGTCTGGGTTGACGCGTTGACGTAGTTGGTGGCCACGATTGTGGTACTGGTGCCAATCGGCACCACCACGGCGCCGGCCGTGCCCACCATCATGTCAATCGACGCCGTCAGCGTGCCGCCCGTGGCGCAGGAGGTGATACCCACCACCCGCAGGCCATTGCCGCCGGTGTGTGTCCAGGACCCCGATCCGCCCGTCACCGAGACAATGACCGGCGGGTCAATGGAGTACCCGGCCGTTCCGGCCTGCGCCGGTTGCGAAACCAGCCCGACCAGCTCCATCACCGCACCGACAACCAGCACCGTCACCATCTGCTTCATGTATCCCGACTTCATGGTCCGTCTCCCCTTCTTGGTTAGTGTGCGTCCCGTCACCTTGACGGACCGCGCGTGAGCACCCTGCCCGATGGCAGCCGCAACACCTGTTGCGTTCCAGCCACCGGTAACAGAGATCGAAGTTCCTGCATGCTGCTATCCATTTCCCCCCGCCAGGCCGCCACATCGGCATCCTTGCGGTCCATCAGCCCCACCAGATCCAGGACCGCCCGCACCACCAGCGCCCGCGTGGACGGCAGCGCCAGGCGATCCGTGCCCACGGCCAGCGTGCCGGGTGTCTTCCAATACGCCACCGACACCACCCCCCCGGTAGCGGCCACGCGCGCGTCGGTGTCATCATCCCAGTCCCACAAATCAAACAGCAACGCCCCGGCGTCATTGCGCGCCGGCATGCCCAGGCTCCACAGCAGCCGCCCGCCCAGTTCCGACGCCAAGGTATCCGCCCGTTCCGCGAACCAAAACACTTCCCCCGCCGCACCCGTAACCGACGAAATCCCCACCGCGGCCGCCAGCGCCACCGGTTGCCCCGTGGTTGTCACCTGCGCCACCGCCCGCAACGCCGGCCAGGGAGCCAGGCCGCACAGTTCCCGGTGCAGCACGTCAATTCTCGACACCGCCAACGCCATATCAGCCGCGGCCGTCAGGCGCAGAGCCCGCGCGACTGGCAGCAAAACATCCTCAAGTGTGAATATGACGTTCATCTTGGCTACCTTCCACCGCCAAACAGGTACTTGGCCGCTTCAACGGCTCCCACCAACAAGGCCCCCACAATCCCGCCACACTTGGCCGCGGCATTCACGGTTGCCGCCCGTTGATTCAACTGCGCCCGCTGGCAGCGCAGCAGCGTGCCAATCGCTCGCGAAAGGGCATGATGACCGTTACACGTGCCGCGCGACGCTTCCACCTCTTCCAGCCTGGTGTCAATCTCTTCGCGCAGCGCAATCAGGTCGGAATCCATGTCACTTCCCCTTAACCGTGTTCGTGGGCGCCGGCTCCCCGGAATCCCAGATGTAATACCCCTCGGGCACGCTCACACGGTTGCTCGAAAGTTCCCAAATCTGCCCCGTCCAGACATACACCTTGCCGGTCATGCCCGGACCGGCCCGCACAGGGGCCTCGGCCGCCGGCACAAACACCACACGTGGCCCGGCGCACCCCAGGCACGACAGGACCACCCCCCACAGCAACACCCCCAGCGGGACGCAAACCAGCAGGTGGCCGATGGTGCGGTCTCTCCTGTTCATGGCACTCCATTCTTTTTCTTCCAGGTGGCCAGCCGGGCATTCAGCCGATCACGCAACTCCGTGTTTCCAGATACATCCTCGCCGGTTTTCCGGGACTGGGTTTTAACCAGCCCGGTCAACCAGTCGAGAAGGGCCGTAAACAGCGCCAGCCACATATCAGGCGCCCTTGACCTTCGCGCGGCCAACGGCGTAGCCCATGCTCGATAGCACGGCCGACACCAGGCCGATGCCCTTGGCCCAAGGTCCATCGGTGGGGATTACGTCGCTGGCGAGTGCCAGACCAACCACCGTCGCGGCGAACGTCAGCCAAAACTCGGTGGTCTTGTATCCGGGCTTCACTGCCACGGGTGGTGTGGTTACTGTGTCCATGCTGCCTTCCCCTTCTGCCGGATCGTCCGGCGTATGTTTGCCTGCATCACGTGGTGGGGGTGCCATCGCCACCCGGCGACGGGTCAATTGGGTTGAACTTCACCCCCGTAGATTTAGAGGCACGCCCGGCCGCTACACCGGCAGCAATGGCCAAAGCCACGGCCGCACCTGCCGCCCCGACAGGGACGCCGCCGGACGACTCCGCCGGAAGGCCAGGCGTGCGAACAGACACCCTTGCAGTCACCATGCGCTGCACCACCCCGGTTACGATGCTGCCATCACTCATCCGCGACACCAGGCGCCCACTATCCAACCGCTGTTCCACCACCATCGGTGTCCGCGCCATGAGATTCGTCTTGGTTATCTGCTCCACATGCCGCGCGGCGATCTGCGCGAAGGCATTATCCGGCCGATTGCTGGCGACCTCTACAGCCTGCTCCGTCCAATCGGTAGGATCCGGAGGAAGCAACGCCTTACGATCCGGACGCAACCGCTCCTCGCGTGGCTTCAACTGGAAGGAGGAGTTCGTTCGGACAGTCGCCACACCAGCCACCAAATAAGTAGCCTGATAATCCAACCGCCATGCTTGTCCGGCATCGTTGGTTGCCACAAGATGCACTGCCACGGGAGTTTCCGGCCATGGCACTACGTTTTCGACCACCCGCCCATCGCTGTAGGTGTCTACGTATTTGGTGCCGAAGTCGCCAATATCCTTACGCATGCGCTCCACAAGATGCGGCGCGAGATTGCTTTGCGCGTAGCCGGACACCGCCAGCAACAGCATAAAACCAACCGCCGCCGTGCCACGCAACCGGCACACCATCATCTGCCGTTCGGTCATAACACTCTCCCGACATAGTTGCTGCCGTTGTAGGTAGCCTGCACGGCCACACCGCCGACATAACGCACAGCCAAATTTGTGCCCCAGGGCTCCGGCCAACTCCGGTCCCAGCCGGTGTAGGGCGCGCACTCCACGCCGTTGGTAGAAACCAGCAGCCCACCTATAGGAACAATCAGGTAATCATTCGTGCCATAGCCACCCCACGCCAGTTCGTAGTTTGGCCGCAGAGGAACACCAACCATCCCCGCCGGCACGGAAAAGTCATAACGAACGCAATCCGCGCCGTTGATGCTTGTGGTTGTCGGCCAGGAGTTCGTTACCGCCACCAGCGTCACCCACGTGCCATCCGCCACCGACGCGTCAAAGCTGATGTTCGGCGGCTCAAAGGGAGTTTCGGAGTACCATACCCAGACACGCAACACCCCGCCCGTCATGTCCACACGCTCAATGGTGGCCGCCACGTTGTGGTTGGTCAACACGCCGGGCGACGCGCGCGACAGGTCGGCAGACACATAGGCCACAGTATACGGCGCCGACGTAAGGGCCACGCCAAACGCCGTGATGGTTGCCACGCTGTTCGAGACCGAATCGCGCGCTGCGGCCACAATGGCACCGTTTTCATCGTTGAAATACCGGATGGCCTCCGACTCCGTAAACCTAGCCACCACACCGGAATCATCCACCACCAGCCCGGACCGCAACGCCGTAATATACTGCGCGATGCGGTTGCTGGCGTACCCTCCTGGCCCCTTGGTACCACCGGACATGCAGACCACAGCCAGGGCAAACACAATCGCAAGGCGCAGCCCCAGTCGCTGGCGAAGCTCGCGCACCGTCGGCAGTTGGCCACGCAGCAAGGTCTTGATTTCCCGCCAAAACGCCCAACAGAAAGAGAATGCGAAGAATACGGCAAAGGCCGTCATCCAGCGCTCATCTGGCAGGCCGGTATTGAAGGGATCGTTCATTGCACCCGCACCCCCCCCACAAACCGGATACTATTGGTGCCCACGGTGAATGATGCCGTCAGGGGATCAACCCCGTTCACACTCACTCCGTTGCGGACGGGCATATACGTCTGGTTGGTGCCTGCGCCACTCACATCCGCGAACGTGCGAAAATAGGCGCCAGTGTAAGACAGCGGCATGGAAACCGTGTTGGCGTAGCACTCATACTGCGTACCGCCCACGGTAGTGTTCGTGATGACCACGGAAACCTGTGTGGCCGTGACCCATGCGTTGGTACTCCCCAGGCTGCGCGAAAACCGCACCACCGGCCACACGCCCGGATCAGACGTGAAATAGGTGTACGCGCGCCAAAGGCTAGTTGTGGCGGTGGACCCTGCCCTTTCGAACTTGACGATGGTGGCCGAAGTGTTTGTGTTGGCCTGAATACCACTACCAAAACTCAGCACATACCCACGCACGTAACCGATGCCTTCGAGTCCGTTGATAATGGATTGCACCTGCGATACGGCTTGGCTCGCATCGTTGGCCGCAATCGCCACCGCGTCGGCCTGCGCCGCAAGCGCCTCCGCCTGCACGGCGATCTGTGCGACGCTGCTTATGGTCGCAACGAACCCGGTCGGCGAGATGGCGCCGGTCTGCGGGTTCACGCTCACGATTTCGGCTACCCGGTCGCCGGCAGCCACGACCGCAACCGCGAACGCCCACACACACATTACGGCTAATGACCGATTTAACTTCACGGATAGGCCTCCACGTAGAACGCCATGTTTGTGCTGCACACCACGCGGAACCACGCGTTGCTGGCCGCGTTCCAGATCACGGCCCCGCCGACGGCCGCGTTGTTCGTGGTCATGTGCGCGCACACCGAGTTGGCGATGTTGGTTGCCTGTGCCGGTGTGGTCAGGGTCGGAAGTTGCACGACGCCGCGCGCGTCCGGGGCGTACGACGCTCCGTTGATGGCGACGCCAGTCGCCAGGCTGGGGCCGTAGATCGCCGTCGCGCGTCCGCCGACGTTCGTTCCGAAGGTATACCCAGCCAGGTAGTAGACGACGTTCGTGGCGCCCTGGAACGCGTTGGTGGCCACGGTGGGGCATGCGCCTTGGAAGTACACGGAGGCCAGGTTCGTGCAGTTCTGGAACGCCTGCGTGCTGATCGTCGTCACGCTGGCGGGGATAGTGATCGAGCGAAGGCCGGTGCAGCCGAGGAACGCCCAGGCGTCGATCAGGCTGACGCTGCTCGAGATCGTCACATTCGTGATTTGCGGCGAGTAGGCGAACGCCTGATTGCCGATGCTCGTCACGCCGTCGGGCACGATGATGGTCGACGGCCCGTAAAATGCCTGCTCTAAGATGCTGACCACCGACTGGCCGGCGTACGTCGGGGGAATCTTCACCGTCGCAGCGGACCCGTAGTACCAGATCACGGTCAGCGAGCCGGTCGGGACGTAGGACGGGTTATCCTTGGGCGCCCACGACGTGCCAGCCGGCGCGACCTTGAAGAGAAAGTTCGTGCCGTCGGTGTACGGGTTCAGCAGCCAGTCCGAGTGTGCGGAGACCGTCCAGCCGTTCGTGCTGCTGGGTTGGAGGGCCGTGCCCGCCTTCGCCACGGCGTTCGAGACCGCGTTGCTGTAGGCCCCCAGCGCCGCGCCCGCGGTCGCCACTGCCGAAGCCGCCTGAATAGCCAGTGCATTCGTCACCGCGATCCTTACCACTTCCGAACTTGCACCCGCCGCCTGCTGCCATTCGAGACGCCACACACCGCCCGATAAGCAAAGGGTACCGTTTGCCGATGCCAAGACGACCACGCCGGTTGCGCCTGCGGCAGAAGCCGCCACGGCCGCCGCGCTGGCGCTGGCCGTTGCCTGCGCCTGGGAGACCACATTCAGAATCGTGCCGCCATCCGCCGGTGTCAAAAACCGCGTCTCCGGGTACATCTCAGCGAAAGGTGTCCCCATCTGCGCCAGGCTCAACGCCGCCGCGCACACCGCAGAGAGCAATCCCAAACCCATCTTGGCTTTCTGCATCAGATCACCTGCCTTGCCTTGAGGTCCGCCAGCAGCGTCCGCACCGCCTTGACCAAATCCCCGTATGCCGGGCTGTCCCCCGTGATGCTCCGCAGCGTGGACCCGGAGCCGACATCCCACCCCAGATCGACCGGCGCCAGCGCCTCTACCTCACCCAGCCGCGCCAGCACACCGCCGTACTGCGTGGCCAATGCCGTCAGGTCAGAAACCGCGCTATCCCGCCACTGCTTGAGCGCCGCCAGATCATCCCCGGCGGACAACAACGACGCCACGGCCTGCGCGCGCCAGACTTCCAGCGCCGCCAGCCGATCCGCGTGCGTATTCAGGTCGGCGGAAAGATTGCTCAACGCCGCCTCGATGGACGCATGGGAGACGGTCCCTGCCCCGGTCAGGTCCGAATGCGTCACCCGTACAGATCCGGCGCCGTCATGCGCGTGCTCCTCCTCAATCGCCGCGAACAACTCCGCCACGTCAGCATTCACGGCCGTCAGGTCCGTGCCCCACTTGGCCACTGGCTGGGGGGTGCTTTCATCGTCAAAGGCGTGGTTGGCGCGCACGTGTACTGTCACATCCAGTACCATCTCCTGCGCCTGCAGGCTCCACAGGACCAGCGCCAGGGTACGCCCGCCATGCTGCCGGTACTGCCCCATCAGCGCCACCAGTTCAGCGGTATTCAGGTCCAGCGTGCCCAGCGCATCCTCGTCATCCGTCCCGCCGGCCGTCCACTGTTCACAGATCGCCAGGATGGACGCCCCACCCAGCAGCCGCAGAACAAACCCCTCGTCCACGCGCGCGCCCAGGCCAACCAGCGTCACGGCCACAGACTCCCGAACCGCCACTATGCCCGCCAGCGTCGCCGCCTTGCCCGTTGTCGGGGTAATCATCAGGGTTGCGCTCATGCTATTCCCCGCTCCCGTTGCGCCCCATCACAGGCGGCATCCGCTATTCCGCGCTCAAACGCGCGCTTGCACTCCACCGCCCCGCCCGGATCACTGTACGGTTTGCGCGCGTGCAGCTTCAAAAGTGCCTTGGCGCCATCCGCAATGGCATCGCCATACCGGTCAAACATCCAATCCGGAACGTCGATTTCTCCACGCCGCGGCTGCAATGTGCCGACCAGTGTCAGCGTCCATGCACCGCCACTCACTGGCGCATGCGTAAACTCGAGCACTTGCGCGCCGTCCAGGGACCGGGAAGGCACCAGCCTTGTGCAGCAGTGTCCAGCCACCGACACGCCATCTATCGCCACCAACGTCACCGAGGACGCATACGCCCCGCACGGCCAGGCCAACACGGCCGCGGTTGCGCCGTCTTCCATTGCCACCGTCAGGCTTTCGCGCCAGCAGCGGCTCCGGCGGCAGAACTCCCCCAGCGCGCGCTCCAAGGCGGCTACCTTGTCCGCCGTGCCACAGCCCGGCAGGTCCGTGGCCAGCAGCGCCAGCAGGGAAAACACCTGTTTGTCGGCCGTTGCCATGGTCACCCGACCCCGCGCGCAAAGCGCGCTTCCAGTGTTTGCACCACACCCGCCACCACGGCGGCCCGCTCCGGATCCTCAACGCTCATGTTTCCCAGCGCATCAGCCGCGGCCGCCGCCCCCAGCACGTCAATCCACTCCGGACACACCGGAACGAGCGTGGCATCTACGGTCGGCAGGTCCGGCAATTCCCCGACCAACTCGCCGTCAACGTGGAAAGCCTCGGGATGCACAGTCCATAAACGACGCCAGGCACGCAGCAGGCAATTACCCCACTGCGTGCCCGTCAATGAATCGGCCTCAGAAACGTGCTGGCGGGCCTGCCAGCGCGCGCTCACCAATAGATTTGCCCGCGTGATCGACACTGCCCGCCCCCTGTTCCCTGTCGCCCCGGACGCGTTACGCCGGCGCCTGGCTCACGTCATGCGGCTTCCCACCCGCGGACTGCACCGTGCGCCGCGTGATGGAGTTGCCCTCATTCCACTGCTTCAGGAAGTCCTCGCGCGTGGCCTCGCCCAAATTGCGGTAGGCCCGCCGCTTGACCATCCCGGCCGCCTGATACGCGCTCGTACCCCGCGGCGCCGGTTCGAAAATGCGCTGAACCGCGTTGTCGCACACCCCCAGGAAGGTTTCCGGCAAGGCCACCTTGGTTTCGCGCGTGACCGTGATCCGGGAGCCCTCGTAGGTAATCTCCACCTTCTCGGCGTCCTGCGGCGACGACCGCCCCGCAAACTCCACCCAAAAATACTTGATGTCCTTGTGGCTCTTGGCCCGGTTGACATCTTCCGCGGCCGCCTGCTGCTGGCGCTGTTCGGCAATCACGGAAGCAAACGTCCGAATCACCCACCCGCCATCCTTGGAAAACACGCCCCACACCTCTTGGGACAGTTCCAGGCGCTTCAACTCCGCCTGCGCCAGTTCTTCGCTCTTGAACGGTAAGCCAGTCTTCGCCAACTTGATGGTATCGTCGCTGCTCATGGGCATCTCTCCGCGTTGTCGCCGCTGTTTGCGGCTGGTTTTGCGGGATGCTCATGGCACCTCTCCTGTTCGTTGTTCCAACATCGCCAGTGCCAGGCGCCAGGAACCACTCGGCCCTGACGCCTGACCCCTGACGCCTGACTCAGTCCTCGCACTCGAAGGCATGGACCGTAGCCGTCACATTGGCGTACGTGGTGTCCAGGACTTCGAAGCCGGCCGGCATAATCATCCCGGCGGGAGCGGCCACGTAGTCGGTCTTGCAACCGACAAAGACCACCACGCCACTCGGGACCGCGCGGTCCAGCGTGACCTCATTGGCCGCGGCGCCGCTGTTGGTCAGCGCCACGATGGCCGCGCGGTGCACCTTCTGGTCAGCCGAGCGAATCTCGACCAGGGAGCCCACGCCACACGTGGAGGCCAGCGCCACGTTGAAATTGCCCGTGCGGTTGGCCGTGCTGCCGTTGGTCCAGTTCTTGGTGGTGCCTTGCAGCGTACCCGAGTACGCCGGAACGCAGGACGCCACAACCTGATTTGCCAACGTTGCGGCCGCCACGGCGTCACCGCCGGGATACTGCCGCACGCCCGCGCCCGCGGCCAGCAGCGCCAAGCCCGGCGTGTTGGCCACGCCTGCCCGCACCATGCCGCCCGCGCCCGTGGCGCTACGCGCCATGAGCCGGTCCCATTCCAGCGTCACCAGGTTGGCCGTGCCAATCTGCACGATCTTGACCTTGCGGGGCAGGAACCCCACGCCGATGCGCAGCGCACCGGTACCGAAACCAACAAAAATGCCATTCGCCTTCATGTTCAGAACCCTTTCCTTCGAGGCCCACACACCAATCGCAGCCGCGGCACCCGCCGCAACCACCCGGAGGTGGCGCCGGACATCACCGGCGCCACCACCGGAAGCCGATCAATCCGGATTCGCGCGGCACGCGACTTCCAGAACCGCCAGCGCATCCTCGAACAGGATGGCGCCAGCCCACCACATCTTCCAGCCGACCGAGCCCTGCTGGCCGATCTCATCCCCGAAGCGCGGGACGTTGGGCTGCAGAACCATGATGTTGGCCGCCTTGCTCCCCTGCAGGCGCACCACGCCGTAGGCCTCCTGCGCCAGGCACAGGACGGGGTACACGTCCGCCGCCGCGCCGCCGCCGGCCGGGACATCGCCATCGGAAAGCATCGTGGTCGTGGTGCCGCCACCAGCCAGGTACGGCTCGACCAGGTTGCTGCCGATGATGCGGAAAGCCTCGACCGCGCCGACTTCGCCGTCCACGCGCTGCTTGGGATCGCCGTATTCCGAGTACGGACGGAACCCGGTGCAGGAACGCACGTCCGCGGTCAGATCCGTGTGCAGGACCGCGAAATACGTTTCCTCGATGCCCCAGGTGTTCACGTTCGGGGTGGGCGAGATGATGCGGTTGATCTTCTTGACGTTGGCGCGCGCGAAACCGCGCTCCACGCGCCGAAAGTCACCGCGCACCAGGCGGGCGATCACCGCGGTCCGGCCGGCCACGCCAGAAGCGTAGTACCGGTTGGCAGAGCTTTTGCACATCTCGATGGTCAGCCGTTCCTCGGTCTCGGCCAACTGGTCACCGCACAGCTTGACGGCCACGTCCAGGACGTTGTCCTCGTGCAGGTCGTCAACCTTGTCGCTGATCTTGACGATGGCGCCGAACTGCTGCAGGGTGGCGACATAATCGCGCTTGCGCAGGGGTTGCGCCGTGGGGGGCACGCCTTCCGCCAGGGGTGCCATCGCCGCGGCGAAACGCTCGTACCGGGTCCACTTGACCGTGTCACCACGCTTTTTGGGAAGCGCCGTGATCTGGCCGAACCGCTGCATGACCATGCGCGGCTGGGCGACTTCGAGAAGCCGCAGCACCGCCATGACGCCCACACGGGGAGAGATTTCCCCGTAACTCACTACTCCGTCACCCATGACTTACCTCCATGGCTCCGCCGCCAGGCGGTGCCTGTTGCTTGTTTTCGCGCAACTCGTCATGGGCGCTGCTGTTTCCACACATCGGCACCAATTGCGGCAGGGACACCTTGTAGCCCTTGCAGCCATGGCGCTTACACATCACTTCAATTCTCGTTCCCGGTCCCAGTTCACCGACAAAAAACGGCGTATGGCAATGCTCGCAGGCCACTACCTTCTCAGGTATCGGTACCGGAGACCGCCCGCTAGGCTTTGGACCCGAACTTCTCGGCCGCCAGTCTGTTGAACTCTGCATCCGCTTCATCCTCGTCAATGGAGAAGGTGTTTTGTCCCCCGCTGGTGCTATGCACCTGCCCCAGCGCCGCGGGCTTCCGGCTCGTCCCGCCGCCGCCGGCCCGGGCTGCATCCAACAACCCTTTCCGTTCCACGTCGGTCCGCCCGCGCCCGCCACCCGTGGCGCCGGCATCCTTCCCCTTGTAACCCGTATCCGACTTGAAAAACCGCAACAGCCTCACGGCTTCTGCCTTGTTGGGCGACTGCCCGAGTTGCTGGATCGCCGCGGGTTGCGCCTTGTACCAGTCCGCAAACTCGGTGGACTCCACCATCGCCCGCGCCCCAGCCACTTGCTCCGCCCCCTCGCCGTCAATCTCCCGCAACAGGGACTCGCGCCCTTGCGCGGCCCGCTGCCCCTTCACGTACTGCATCTCCGGCCCCAACTGCTCCATCACCTGCTTTGTCGCCATCTGGAATGCCAGCGACGCCACCAGGTCAATGCGCTTGGAAACCCCGGGATACTGCTTGTCAAACTCCTTGAGCGTCAGTGCCGCCGTGCTACCGTCCTCGCTGGCCGGCTCAATGACCATGTCACCGAGCTTTCCCAGTGCCTTGCGGAACTCGCCTACGAACGCCTCGGCACCTGCCGGCGTCGCAAACTCATCCGCCCCCGCTCCCGCGCCATCCTTGCCCGCGGACTCGCCAGCTTTTCCGCCCGCAGCCCCGGCCGCGGCGCCTTCGCCCGCCTTGCCGCCACCTTCGCCAGCCCCGGCGCCCGCGGATCCCGCACCCGCGCCCGCGGCCTCGCCAGCTTTTCCGCCCGCAGCCCCGGCCGCGGCGCCTTCGCCCGCCTTGCCGCCACCCTCGCCAGCCCCGGCGCCCGCAGCGCCCGCGGCGCCTTCGCCCGCCTGGGCACCTGCCACGCCATCCCCGGCGCCTGCGCCACCTTGCGCGCCAGCACCCGCGATACCTTCACCACCGCCGCCACTCTCGCCGGCCGCGCCAGCCCCGCCGGTCATATCCCGCAGGCTCTTGCCTGCCGCGCGTCCATCCGCCACTTCCTGAAAAATCGCGTCTTCCTGGTCCTCGGTGATTTCGTTCGTGGTATCGTCGTTCTCTATGCTCATGGCATCTCCGCATGCGCCGCTGTTGGCGGCTGATTTAATCAATCCTCGTTCACAATCCCACGTTCGCGCTGCGCGGCACGAACCACCCGTGACACCCAGCCCGTACCGCGCCGTTCACCCAGCCTGT
>SESH01020681.1_pt1 | contig 15285 bp, 14 predicted proteins | sample 3171561 | NCBI WGS metagenome assembly SESH01 (sample SAMN10866947, study PRJNA518727) | freshwater metagenome | biome: subpolar coniferous forest; feature: holomictic lake; material: water; isolation source: holomictic Lake 442 2011 16.5 m and 2014 13 m | place: Canada: near Kenora, Ontario
GCTCGGCCCGATCGGGTTCCCACCGCACAACGCTGCGCTCGGCGTGCAGCACGACCACATGATCAACGCCAATCTCGGTGAGCTTTTGCACAATCCACTCGGGCCGATCACCTTTGGGAAGCGCAAACCCAATAGTGATCTCGGGGGCAGCACGCTCGACGGTTTCGATCTCGGTGTCGGGTTCGAGCACGTCGGCGCTCACGAAACGGCAGATCCGCCAACGCCCTTGGCCATCGCTCACCGAAACCGACTCGCCGGCCCTCAACCGAAGCACACGCGCGAGATGGTGTTGATCGTCGGAGTTGAGCGTTGGCGTGTGCAGCGAATCGACAAACACGTGCGCCGCGGAACGGCGCAACAGTGGATTCACGAAAAGGCCGACTTGATGCGCGAGAAGATGCCCTTCTCGTGCGGTTCGACCATCTCGCCGCGACTCTCGGCGAACAATCGCAGCAGTTCTGCTTCGTTGTCGTTGAGCTTGGTGGGCACCTGAACTGCGACACGCACGATCAGATCGCCTCGGCCGCGCCCTTGTAAACGCGGAACGCCACGGCCGCGCAACACAAATTCGCGCCCGTGTTGGGTTCCCGCTGGAATCTCAAGTTCTTCGTCTCCATCAAGCGTGGGAAGCATCGAGCGCGTGCCCAGCGTGGCCTGCGCGATGGAGACTGGGAAGTCGGTGACCAGGTTGATCTCTTCGCGGCGGTAGCGGTCGTGACGTGCCACGCGAATGTGCACGTACAAGTCGCCCTGCGCGCCACCACGTGGGCCAGCGGCACCGCGGCCAGTGAGCCGCAAGGTGGATCCGGTATCTACGCCACCCGGCACATCGACCTGATAGGTCTTCTCGGTCACAATGCGGCCGTCGCCGCTACACGATTGACATGGCGTGACCACGATCTGGCCGATGCCATTACAACGTGGGCACGGCCCTGTGGACATCACCTGGCCAAGCAGGCTTTGACGAATGCGTTGTACCTGGCCACGGCCGTTGCAGTCGCTGCAGGTGACCGGTTGCGTACCCGAACCTGCACCCGAACCGCTGCAATCGGTGCATGCAACGGCCGTGCGTAACGTGACCGGCACGTTGGCACCAAACACCGCTTCTTCAAACTTCAGATCGGCGACAACCTCGAGGTCTTGCCCGCGTGGTGGACCTGAGGGTCCACCACGACCACCACCAAAGGGGGATCCGCCGCCGCCAAAGAACGCATCAAAAAGATCGCCAAGGCCACCGCCGCCAAAGCCATCGCCGGAACTGGCGGCGCTGCCAGACTCGCCAAAGCGGTCGTAGCGAGCGCGGCTATCGGGATCGCTGAGCGTTTCGTAGGCCCGCGCCACCTCTTTGAACAACGCCTCAGATTCGGCATCGTCGGGGCGTGCATCGGGATGCAGCTCGCGGGCCTTCTTGCGATAGGCCTTTTTCAGGTCTTCGGGCGTGGCGTTGCGAGAGACGCCAAGGAGTTCGTAAAAATCGGCCATTGTTTTCAGCCTTCTGCCAAACGCCGACCAAGGCGATCGCTCACGACGTCGACGGTTGCTAGTGCCTGCGGATAGTTCATGCGGGTTGGGCCAAGCACGCCCACAGTGCCGAGGCGTTCGCCTTCGACAATCACCGACTTCACCACAACCGAGCACGACACCAGCGGCTCAAGGCCATGCTCGGCGCCAATGGCCACCGACAGGCCTCGGTCGATGACATCGCGGACCAGAGATACAACCACGTATTGCTGTTCGAGCGTGGTGAGCACCGAGCGCACGACATCGACCGCATCGAACGAGTTCGCCACCGAGGCAGCGCCGCCAACGAATACCGGGTTCTCGTCGCCAGCGCTACGCAACGCAGTGAGTGCCTTGTTGCAGAGATTGTCGACATCGGCATCGCCCGAGGACAGGCTGAGTACGGAAGAGCCAAGTGTGTTACCAACCATCGCTGCCCGCAAATGGGCCGTGGCGTTGGCCAGACGGATCTCGGTTGAATCGCTGTCGAGCTCGATGGTCTGATTCTCGACCTGTCCGTTTGAGAGCACAGCCACAACCATTGCAATGTGCGACGACAGACCAACCACTTGCACCGAGCGCACCACGGCGGCCTGCGCGCTGGGGCCAACCACAACGGCCGCATAGTGAGTGAGATCGGCGAGCAGGTTGCTGGTGTGCGACAGCAGCTCTTCGAGGCGACCATGAGCCCGATCGAAGAAATTGCCAACCTGTTGAGCCGCCAATGCATCGAGCGTGCCATTGGGCGCGAGGCCGTCGACGAAGAATCGGTAGCCCTTGTCGGTAGGAATTCGACCCGCCGACGTGTGCGGCTGCACCAAGAAGCCTTCTTGCTCGAGCACGGCCATGTCGTGACGCACGGTTGCCGAGGACACTTGAACACCGGGCGCGTCAGCAATGTGGGTTGATCCAACGGGCTGCGCGGTAGTGACGTATTCCTCTACAACGGCTCTGAGAATGGCGGTCTTACGTTCGTCGAGCATCAGTGGTGAAAGGCTAGCGTCCCATGGCCACTTGGTAGCGGCTCAATGTCTCGGCACGCTCGACGGCGTGGTCAACCATCGGCTGGCGCACATGGCTCGCCGACGCGTGAGGCGAGGTCCACGGCTCGTGAACATGCGTCGACGCCAACGATGCGAGCTCGGGCACCCAGCGGCGGATGTAGTGGCCATCAGGGTCGAACCGCTTGCTTTGAGCTGTTGGATTAAACACGCGAAAGTACGGTGCCGCATCGGTGCCTGTACCCGCCGCCCATTGCCATCCGTGCTGGTTCGAAGCCAGGTCGCCGTCGACGAGATGACGCATGAAATGGCGAGCACCCCACTGCCACGGCAGGTGCAGGTCTTTCACCAAGAAACTGGCCACGATCATGCGCACCCGGTTGTGCATCCATCCAGTAACCAACAACTGACGCATGCCAGCATCGACCAGCGGATATCCGGTGCATCCGGTTGCCCACAGCTCGAAGCGCTCGCGGGCAGCGGCGTCGGTGTCGAGGCGGATTGCGTCCATTTTGTGCTGCAGATTCTGGCGGGCACTTTGTGGCGAGCGGAACAACACATCGGCGTAAAAGTCGCGCCACGCCAACTCGCTACGAAAGATTTCGTGAGCAGCGCTGTCGCCAAGGCCGGCAAGCAACTGGCGGGGATGCACCTGACCCCAGCGCAAATAGGCGCTCATCATGCTGGTGCCGGCGACGGCAGGAAGATCTCGGCTTTGGTCGTACGAATCGAGACCCGAAGCAACGAAGTCGTCCCAACGAGAAAGCGCTGCATCCTCCCCCGCCGGCGGCAAGGTGCAATCAAGCTCGGGATCATCGGGGATCGGCTCGCAAGGCCAATGGTCGGCGCCGCTGAAGTTGGCTACCACGGCGCCACCGAGCTCGGTCCAGCCATGCTGATTCCACGTGCGTCGAAACGGCGTGAATACCGCATACGGAGTGCCGTCGGGTTTGAGTACTCCCCCGGGCGCAACTGCGTACTGCGAACCCTTGCCAACAAAGGCAACCTGTTGCGCAGCAAGCGCCGCGGCCACGCCCGCATCGCGTTCGCGGCCGTAGGGGGCGTAGTCACGCGTGACAACAACTTCGGTCGAGTGGGTTTCGGCTGCGAGTGCGGCAACAACAACCTGTGGATCGCCATGACGCACTACGAGTTGTCCGCCCATCGAGTCGTTCAATGCGCGCAGCGACCGATACATAAATGCCAGACGCGGTTGGCCGCTGTGGCGCACAAGTGCGGGGTCGATCACAAACAGCGGCACGACTTCGTTGTTTTCTCGCGCGGCGTAGGCAAGCGCGGCGTGATCGCTCAGGCGAAGGTCACGGCGAAACCACATGATCGAACGGCTGCGAGTCACCTGTGAAGTGTGACCGAGACAAGCGTCCGTTGCCAGATCGAGCGAGAAACAGCGCTGCGAAGCCAACGCAGATCAGCGTGATGAAACTGCCGTAGGCAAGACTCCACTCGGCGCTGATGCGGTCGCCGATGAGACCAGTAATCGGGCTGCCGATGGGCGTTGATCCCAAGAACGCCACGGCCATCAACGCGAGCAAGCGGCTGCGCATTTCGGGCGGACACTCTTGCTGGGCAATCGAGTTGGTGGCAGCGATGAAGCCCGCTCCGCCAATGCCGGTGGGCACAGCGAAGAGCAACGCCATGCCGAAGTTGGGAGCCCACGCGAGAGCGGCGCCGCTGGCACCAAGCAGGGCCGTGTTCACGAGCAGATAGCGCACAGAGACCAAGTTCAACTTGGCGGTTCGCAGCGACCCGATCAGGCTGCCAACGCTGACCGCTGCGAGTAGCCAACCGAATAAATCTTTATCGCCAAAACGCTTGTCGGAGAGGCGAACCAAGCTCACGTTGTAGTTGAACGCGAAGGTGGAGACAACGGCGAGCACGCTGAACACCAGCAACAATCGAGGGTTACCACGAATGAATCGCAGCGCATCGCGCACTGGCGTGCCACCGCGCTTGGCAACCGTGACTGGCCGCAATGACTTCATGTCGATGGACAACAGCGCCAGCAGAATCGCAAAGAACGAAACACCGTTGATCATGAAGCACCAGCCAGTGCCGATGGTCTTGGTGAGCGCGGCAGCAAGCGCTGGTCCGAAGATTCTCGAACCGGTCATCACTGCAGTGTTGAGCGACATCGCGTTGGGAATGTCGATTGGGTCGACGAGTTCGGTCACAAACCCTCGCCGCGCCGGGTTATCGAGCGCGTTGATGACTCCGACCGCAAGGGACAGCACATAGATCGCGGGCAAACCGATATGACCGGTGAGGTTGAGCAGACCCAGCAACATCGCCTGCGCGGTGAGCAACGATTGGGTGATCAGCGTCATCTTGCGGCGGTCGACGCGATCTGCCACTGCCCCGGCCCATGCGCCCAATAACAGCGTTGGCAAAAACTGTGTGGCGATGATCAGACCGACATCGGTGGCCTTGCCAGTGAGGCGATAGACCAACAGCGACATTGCCGTGAGCTGCAACCAACTACCGATGTTCGAGACCAACAATCCGAGGAAGAAGACCCGCGCATTTCGTTCACTGAGCGAACGAAATGTCTGTGACGGCACCTCGCAAGAATATAGCGACGCCTAAAGAATCAGTCGTCGAGCCTGAGCGCGGCGATAAACACATCGCCCGGAATCTCGACGCGGCCGATGGCCTTCATCTTCTTCTTGCCCTCTTTTTGCTTCTCGAGCAGCTTGCGCTTACGCGTGATGTCGCCGCCGTAACACTTGGCGAGCACGTCTTTGCGACGGGCCTTCACGGTTTCGCGAGCGATGACCTTGCCGCCGATGGCTGCCTGAATGGGCACATCGAACATCTGGCGCGGGATGAGCTCACGCAACTTCTCGCACATGCGTCGGCCGTATTCGAACGCTTTGTCGCGGTGCACGATGGTGCTGAACGCGTCGGCAGGTTCGCCGTTGAGCCAGAGGTCGACCAGCACGAGATTGCTGCGCTGATACCCATCGAGTTCGTAGTCGAGGCTGGCGTAACCCTGAGTGCGACTCTTCATCTGATCGAAGAAGTCGACAACTACTTCGGCAAGCGGCACTCGGTAGTGCAACTCAACGCGCTCTGGCGACAAGTACTCGAGCTTGGTCATATCGCCGCGGCGGGTCTGGCACAGATCCATCAGGGTGCCGGTGTATTCCTTGGGCGTAATGATGCTGACCCTGAAGTAGGGCTCTTCGATGAAGTCGATCTTCTGTGGCGGAGGCAGGTCGGCTGGGTTGTCGACAACCACCAGCTCGCCGTCGGTCTTGGTGACGCGGTATTCGACGCTGGGAGCCGTAGCGATAAGCGCAAGGTTGAACTCGCGCTCGAGACGCTCCTTGACGATTTCCATGTGCAGCAGACCCAAGAAACCACACCGGAATCCGAAGCCCAGCGCTCCTGAGGTTTCGGGTTCGTAGGTGATGGAAGCATCGTTGAGCTTGAGCTTCTCGAGGCTCTCGCGCAACAGCTCGAAGTCGTCGCCATCGATGGGATACAAGCCACAGAACACCATTGGCTTGGGGTCTCGGTAGCCCTCGAGGGCGACGTCGGCCGGATGCGCAACCGTGGTGACGGTCTCGCCGCTTCGGGCGTCGCCGACGTGCTTGATGCCCGCAATGAGGTAGCCCACTTCGCCTGGACCGAGTTCGCCGATGGGGGTAATCACAGGACGGCGCACGCCCACTTCGACTGCTTCGTGAACCGTGCCAGCGTTCATGAACTTCACCTTGTTGCCGGCGCTGAGGCGTCCGTTCATCACGCGAATAGAACTGACTACGCCGCGGTACTGGTCGTACTGGCTGTCGAAAATGAGCGCCTGCAGCGGAGCCTCGGGATCGCCCTTTGGTGGCGGGATCTTGTCGATGACGGCGTCGAGCAGATCGGGCACGCCGAATCCGGTCTTGGCCGAGATGCGGATGATGTCGGCCGACTTGATGCCCAGCACGTTCTCGATCTCTTGCGCATACCGATCGGGGTCGGCCGCTGGCAGGTCGATCTTGTTGAGCACAGCCACGATTTCGAGATCGTGTTCGAGAGCCAGATAGCAGTTAGCCAGTGTTTGCGCCTCGATGCCTTGCGCCGCATCGACCACGAGCACCACGCCTTCGCACGCCGCAAGGCTGCGACTGACTTCGTAACCAAAGTCGACGTGGCCGGGGGTGTCGATGAGGTGGAGTACATGCCCCTTCCACTCGACGCGAACATTTTGCGCCTTGATGGTGATGCCGCGCTCGCGCTCGAGATCCATGGTGTCGAGGTATTGCGAACGCATGTCGCGCATCTCAACGGCACCGGTCATCTCGAGGATGCGGTCGGAAAGGGTTGACTTGCCGTGATCAATATGGGCAATAATCGAGAAGTTGCGGATTCGGCTGAGGTCCATGAGCAGTGCCTCGATGCTACCGGCCGTGAATCTCGGCGAGTGGGTGGCAGTTGTTTCATTCCGCCGATACGCTCATCAAGCCTGTTCTGGACCTATCCAGCACAAACATTTCGGCCAATTCAACGAATCAGTCATCCGACTGTCAACGAAAAGGGACTTCGCACGTGGCGAATATCAAGAGTCAAAAGAAGCGCATCCTGACAAACGCCAAGGCTGCAGATCGCAACAAGGCAGTCAAGAGCGAGCTGCGCACTCGCGTCAAGACCGCTGTCAAGAACGCCGGCGCCGAGAACAGCGAAGAGTCACTTCGCGTCGCTGTCAAGCGTCTCGACATGGCCGCCGCCAAGGGCATCATTCATCCCAACCAGGCTGCTCGTCGCAAGAGCCGCTTGATGAAGCGGGTCAACGCAGGCGCCTGATCGCCAGCGTGGTGCCCCACCGCACCGACAATTGATCTCTGCATCACGACCCGAGCTTCGGCTTCGGGTCGTTTGCTTTTTCGCTCCGACGCCGACGGCTTGTACGGCGTTGTGGCTTAGCGCCCGCGAGCGCCGCCAGCGGGGCTGAGTCGGCTGAGTCTGGCAACGAGCACTTCCATCACGAGTTCTTCGGGCAGATCGCGCTGACCGCGCAAATCGAGATCGGCTTGAGCCAGCAGATCGATGGCGCGAGCGACTCCCCCACTGGACAGCCGACGGTATTGGTCGAGCGCTTTACGCGCTGGGAAACCCGCTTTGATACCGAGCACGTCGGCCACAGCCTGCTCAGTGTTGGCTTCGGCGCCATCGAGTTTGAGCAGGCGCACATAGTGGCTATGCAGGGTGGCCATCACCTGAAGTGGGTGCCGCGACGAGATCATGCGCGCCAACATCGACAGAGCCGCGGTGGTATCGCCGCGATCGATGGCGTCGGTGAGATCCCATGGCGGCACCGATCCCGAATCGCCGAGGAACGGTTCGACATCGCCAGCGCTGAGCTTGCGGTCATTGCCGTATGTGGACTGCAGGGTTTCGAGCACGCCGCTCAGTCGGCCCGGCTCTTCGCCCATCCATCCGGCGATGAGGGCCAACGCCGACGAATCGAGCATCATCCCGGCGCCAGCAACTTGCTCTTCGATCCACATCGATCGATCGCGTTTCGAGGTGGGCGGCGTGGTGTTCGTGGTGGTGCCGCCCGCCTTCTTGGCTGCATCGGTTAACGACTTGGCCATGCGGCCACCACCAGCGACCATGACGAGGTCGGTGGACGGCAGTGGATCATTGAGATAGGCCACGAGCGGGCTCACATCGTCGGCCGTAAATCGGCCGATGTCGCGAGCGACAACGACGCGCTTGTCGGTGAGGAACGGCATGGTCTGGGCAGCATCGACAACGGCCCGAAGTTCGTAATCGTCTCCGGAGAAATCGTCGACCATCAGCGTTCGGTCTTCGGTGCCGACAAGCCGGTGCACCAATTCGGTGACGGCGCTGAGCACTAGTGATTCGTCGTCGCCAGTGATGAGATGAATCGCCATACCCCTCAACCTTGCCATATCGGGCGGAAGCGGATAGCAACGATCCTCGCCACCAGTGCTGCGGCGATACATGACCACCCGATGAGGCCCCAACCTGGTGACGGCTCGAAGCGCGCCCCGAGTGCTGCCACAGTTGCGACCCAGCGGGTTGCGATGGCACTTGGCATCTGCACCACAGCCGACAGCGTGCCGCCAAGTACCGGGCGCAGGGCGCCAGCAATCAACCCTGCGGGCAACCCATAGAGCATGACGAACCCAGCGACCGGAACTGCCAACAGATTGGCCGGGATAGACACCAACGGCAAGGTTCCGAACACGAGCAGGCTCACCGGGGCAACGCCACACTGGGCACCGATGGTGACGGCGGCGGGCACCGCCAGCCAGCGCGGCCCGGGAATGTACGCCACGAGCGCTGTGCCCAACAGAGCCACGCCAGCGGTAGCCCCCACCGAGAGCCAGAACCCAACCGACCACACCAGCATCGGATCGATGAGAACCAGTGCCCCGACGGCAAGGGTGAGCAGTCGAAGAGCTGGCCGTTCGCGTCCCATGAAGTATCCGGTGGCGGCGATGCCCGCCATGACTCCGGCGCGCAGAACCGATGGCTCGAAACGTGTGAGCGCTGCGAACCACGTAATGAGCGCCAAGGTGATCAGCCACCGACCAGCGGGGCGAAACCGTCGCAACAGCGGCGCTGCGGCCGCCAGCACAAACGACACATTCTGTCCGGACACTGCCGTCAGATGAGAAAGCCCCGACGCTCGAAACTGTTGGATCAGAGCGATGGGCTCGTTGCGATCGTCGCCGATGACGAGGCCAGCGAACAACTCGTTGTCGGGCGAACGAAGTTGCGCAGCTCCCTGAGCAAACAACCGGCGCACCCGATTAGAAGCGCGAGCAATCGGGGTGCCCGTCGACCAGTCGCCAACCGTTTGCAGCTGGAGGCCACCGACTACGTGACGAATTGCTGCGCGACGCGCTGGCACGCCCACGAGGGCCTTGCGTTCGGCGTCGATGGTGGCGCACTCACCGGCGAGATGATCGTTGATGCGTCGCCGCGGCGATCCACGAGCCCATGTTTCGAACCGTTGACCACCAACCTCGAACACCGCTTGGGTTGCCCCTGCTTTCGGTGTGGGGTCGGTGACTAAACAGGCCGACCCGCTGAAGGCCCCGAGGTGTTCTGGTACCGCATGCGCCCATGCCGCCTGAGACGCCACGATTCCAAGTGCGCCACCAACGATGCAGAGCAACCAGATCGGCCGCGAACGATGTTGGACGGCAGCAATCAGACTGAACACCACCAAGGGAATGAGTTGCTGCAACCACACGCCGACCACCACATGCGCGACCACGAGCGCCAGCTGCGCTGTGGTGATCGTGTGCCACCAGAACGCGCGACGGTTTCTATACGATCGGCTCATGAGCATTGCTGGCACCCACCCCCGCGCTGTGGTGCCGCTTGGACCCCGCGATTTTCGCTATCGCATCCGACGCATCGGGCCATTCGCCGCCATGCTGCCCGCATGCGCATTGGCCATCGTGGCCACGATGATATTGCACGGCAACACCAGCACCTCTGGCGGCGTCGTTGGCTTCGCCGCAGTGGTGTTTGCGGCCCCCGGTCTGCTCGTTGCGGGCATTCCCCTAACCACCGAATCGGGCCGGACATTTCTTGGTGTGATGGGCAGCATCGCGATGTGGTTGGTGGTTGGCATCGTGGCTTCGCGACGCGCCACCCGATCGCCGGTTGCGATCTGGCGCGACTTTTGGCGCGAGTACCTGTGGCTCGCCGTTGGCGTGTGGGCCGGCGTGGTGATGGGCTTAGCGCTAACCGAAATGTTCGTTGGCCGAGCGCTGCTCTAGACGCGAACTCTCGAGCGATACCGCTGTCGCTCATACCTTTACCAACGAGCGAAGCGCTTCGACCTTTGCCGGGCCGATGCCCGGCACCTTGAGCAGGTCGTCGATTGAGGCAAACGGTCCGCTGCGCTCGCGATAGGTAACGATGGCTGCGGCAGTCGCCGGACCGACACCGGGCAGCGCATCGAGTTCTTCAGCAGCGGCCCGATTCAGATCGATTGGCGTTGCCGGGTGGCCGGACCCATTGGTGCCCGCCGAAGCCGCACCCGAAGTAGCGCCCACGACCGCAGGCACCGCTGCCCCTCTGTGCGGCACGTACACGCGGTCTCCGTCGAGGATGAACGCAGCCAGGTTCATTGCATCGAGGTCGGCGTCAGCGGCAGGGCCACCAGCGGCGAGGACCGCTTGTTGCACACGGGCATCTCCGGGAACCTGATAGACCCCGGGGCTCAGCACAGCGCCCGCTACGTAGACGATGAGCGCAGGCGATGGAACCGACGTAGACGAGGCAACTGCAACACCTGCCACTGGCGCCGTTGACGTTGATGCAGAAGTCGAGACTGCCGCAGCGGGTCCTCGACGACTCGCGTACGGCAGTGCGCTTTCGATCGTGGCCGCCGGACTACGCAACAGCCAGAAGCCGCCAGCTCCCACTGCCAACACAGCAAGCGCAGTGACCGCTAATCGAGTAACACCAAACCACTCAAGCCACGCACGGGCGACCTCGCTGAAAGGTCGCGACGGACCGGGCCGACTCGGCAAGGGATCCATGAGACCTCCCCAAACAACGGCGCGAGCGCGCCAGCGAAGATTTGGGGGAAGAGGAGCAGAACGCTACCGAGGAAACGGGTTCTCGCAACAGGGTCTGTTCAACGGCGCTGGCCGGAGACGATTAGCGAACGGCGAGAGATGCGCGATCGGCCTCGGCCGTCACGCGGGTACGAACCACTGGCGCTGGCGAGCGACGCGCTTCCCACTCGGCCTGAATCTCGAGCGGGATGCGCAGGTATGCGCCGCGATGACCTTTGAGACGCAAACGCCAAACCAAATACGACCCGACATAGCGAACGCTGAAGCCGAGAAGACCGTGACGACGCCACTGACGCACGTGGGCGCGCTCATGACGGATCAAGTTGGCCGAGTTCTCGCAGCCTTTGCGAACGATGACCAGCGACCCCAAGGTGATGCCATCAGAGCCCTTTGGCACAGGGCCGCCCACCCACAGGCGATAACCGTCGTGTCGTTGAAGGGCCATGAGCCAAACCATAGCGCGCCGACACCAACGCGAACAGGGATTCTTCGCTGGTCAGAACAGTCGAGCAGTGAGCTTCTTGCGATAGCCAGCCGTACGTGGATCGTCGGCGCCCATAAGCTCGAGAATGTCGATGTATTCCTGGCGCGCCTGCTCGTCGGCCTTCACTGAATCGAGCAGCGACGCCAGCTTCTGGTCGTAGTCATCGACAGGCTTCATGCTGACTCGCGCTGCCGCCGACACCTTGCGGGTGCGCTCGGATTCGGGGATGCGGGCCAACAACGCAAGCGCCTCTTCGGCGCGGTCGGTGGCCACCAGGAGTTCGCCCAGAGCAATGATCGCGTCTTCGTGTCCGGGCAACTCGTTGAGCACGGCGCGAAGGCTGTCTTCGTCGCCAGCAGCGATGAGTTCTTCGACCTCTACTTCTTCTTCGGTGGGAAGCACCGACGCAACGAACTGAGCAACGACGTGTTCGGGTTGGCCGCCCACGAAGCCATCAACGACTTGGCCGTCGCGGATTGCATACACGGCCGGAATCGACTGCGCCTGAAATGCGCGTGCGATATTGGGGTTCTCATCGACATTGACCTTGACCAGGACGACCTGACCATTGGTGGCATCGGTGACCCGTTCGAGAATTGGGGTGAGCGCTACGCACGGGCCACACCATGGGGCCCAGAGGTCGATGATGACCGGCGTGGTCATCGATCGTTCGAGGACTTCGGTTTCGAACGTGGCGTCTGTGACATCGATTGGCATGCACGGCACGATATCGCAGCCAAACACGCGACCGAACGTGCTTGGCCAGCGGCGTCGATGAGGGCTTGGTAGTGCCACTACGGGTACCGTGTCGAACTAATGAGCGAGGTCAATGGAATCGATGTCCCATCCGTAACCGCGTGGCTAGAGCACAACGTGTCCGGCGCTCAAGGGCCCTTCACGTTTACGTTCATTGCTGGCGGCCACTCGAACCTCACGTTCGCTGTCACTGGCGCAAACGGCGCCCGCTACGTACTGCGTCGACCGCCGCTTGGTCACGTGCTGGCAAGCGCTCACGACATGGGTCGCGAACACCGCATCATTTCTGGTTTGCAGCAATCGGCTGTGCCAGTAGCACCGGCCCTGGGTTACTGCGACGACCCGGCCGTAAACGGCGTTCCGTTCTATGTGATGGGTTTCGTCGACGGCCATGTCATCCGCGATGCAGCCACCGCAACTGCTGTGCTCACGCCCGAAGGTCGCCGCCGCGCCAGCGAGTCAATCGTCGACACGATGGCGGCCATCCACGCTGTTGATCTGGGTGAGGCCGGACTGCACGACCTCGGTCGCCACGAGGATTACATCGCCCGCCAACTTCGCCGTTGGTACAGCAACTGGAACTCGCAAAAGACCCGCGAGCTCCCCGCTGTCGATCAGGTTCACGACGAACTACTCAAGCGCATTCCAGCGCAAGGACCGGCCACCATCGTGCACGGCGACTATCGCCTCGATAACTGCATGGTCGACGACAACGGCGACATCGTGGCCGTACTCGACTGGGAGATCTGCACCTTGGGCGATCCGCTCGCCGACCTCGGTCTGCTGATGGTCTATTGGACCGGCCCCGACGACGAAGGCTCGGCATGGACCGGCTCGTCCACCACCGCACCCGGCTTTTTGAATCGTCAGGATCTCGCCGACCGCTATGCGCAGGTCACCGGCCGCGACCTCTCCCAACTCGATTTCTATGTGGCCTTCGCCTATTGGAAACTGGCGTGCATCCTTGAGGGTGTCTACTCGCGCTATCTCGGTGGCGCGCTGGGCGATCGCGATCCTGAAGAACTGCTTCCGTTCAAGATGCAAGTCGACGGCGCCGCACTCAAAGCCCTCGAGGCGCTCGGACGTTTGGCATGACCAACGCCTATACGTTCGTCGACGGCGCCGCACCCGACGTCCACGATGCAGCACTGGTCGTGATGTTCACCGGTTGGATCGACGCAAGCGGAGCCGCCGGCGCGGCGATGGCCACCCTTGAGGCCGAGTGCAACGCGCGCACGATAGCCACCTTCGATAGCGACACGTTCATCGACTACCGCGCTCGACGTCCAACGATGGAACTGCGCGACGGCGTGAATACCAAACTCACATGGCCCGAGATCGAACTGAAACTCGGCCATGATCTTGACGGCAAAGCTGTGCTGTTGCTCAGCGGCCCTGAGCCCGACATGGCGTGGCGTTATTTCGCTCGCGAGGTCGCCGCGCTCGGCGTTGCACTCGGCGTGCGCCGCATGGTTGCGCTTGGTGCGTATCCGTTTGCGTCGCCGCACACTCGCCCAGCTCGGCTGTCGGTCTCGGCACCATCAGCCGAACTCGTCGCCTCGCTGCATCTTCAAAAGAACTCGGTCGATGTTCCTGCTGGCGTCGCTTCGGTGCTCGAGCACGCCTTTCACGATGCCAGCATCGAGTCACTTGGGCTCTGGGTTCAAGTGCCCCACTACATCGCCACAATGGCCTATCCAGCCGCCACAGTTTCGTTGCTCACCGGCCTCGGTCAGTACGGCGGCGTCCGGGTCGACGGCGCTGCGCCACGACAAGAGACAGCCATCCAACGCGAGCGGCTCGACGAACTCGTGGCTGGCAACGACGACCATCGCGAGATGGTCCGCCAACTTGAGGCCGTGTACGACAGCGTCGAGAACCACCCGTCGAGTGATCGCCAATTCACCGACGCCGAGATTCCAACTGGTGACGAACTCGCGGCCGAACTCGAGCAGTACCTTCGCGACCAAAGCGAAGGCTGAGTCACTTCGTCAAGTTCCCACGCCTGCAACGCGGGCGCTACGTTTCATGCAGCACATGACACGAGGGGGATTCACACATGAAGGTTGATGGAGGAATCGGTACAGACCTGCACAAGGTCGCCGAACAGGCCAAGCACGCCGAAGCCGCTGGCTACTCGGGAGCATGGACCGCTGAAACAAGCCACGATCCGTTTTTCCCCTTGTTGCTCGCCGCCGAACACACCACCACGCTCGAGCTCGGCACGTCGATTGCAGTGGCGTTTGCGCGCAGCCCAATGACGCTCGCCAACACTGGCTGGGATTTGCAAAGCTTCTCGAAGGGCCGTTTTGTAATGGGCCTCGGCAGCCAAATCAAGCCGCACATCACCAAGCGTTTCAGCATGGAGTGGAGCCATCCAGCAGCGCGTATGCGCGAGATGGTTCTGGCGATGCGTGCCATCTGGGATTGCTGGCTCAACGGCACGGCACTCAACTTCCGCGGCGAGTTCTACACGCACACGTTGATGACACCGTTCTTCGCTCCTGCTGCCTCAGACATCAGCGCATACGGCGTGCCAAAGATCTTCCTCGCAGGCGTTGGCGAATTGATGACTGAGGTTGCGGGCGAAGTCTGCGACGGCTTCATCTGCCACGGCTTCACCACCGAGAAGTACCTGCGCGAGGTCACTATTCCGGCGCTCGCTCGCGGTCGCGCCAAGGCTGGCAAGACCATGGAGGGCTTCGAGATCGTTGGCCCAAGCTTTGTGGTCACCGGCACCGACAAAGCCGAAATGGCCGCAGCCATCGATGGCACCCGCCAGCAGATCGCGTTCTACGGTTCGACACCCGCCTACAAAAACGTGCTCGACATTCACGGATGGGGCGGCTTGCAAGAGCAGCTCAACGCGCTGAGCAAGCAGGGTGGTTGGGTCGAGATGGGCAACCTGATCACCGACGAAATCCTCAACACGTTTGCGGTGGTCGGCGAACCCGAGCAGATCGCT
>SESH01093508.1_pt1 | contig 15271 bp, 14 predicted proteins | sample 3171561 | NCBI WGS metagenome assembly SESH01 (sample SAMN10866947, study PRJNA518727) | freshwater metagenome | biome: subpolar coniferous forest; feature: holomictic lake; material: water; isolation source: holomictic Lake 442 2011 16.5 m and 2014 13 m | place: Canada: near Kenora, Ontario
CTCGCGCTCAACCCCGACCAGGAGCTCGCGCACTTCAACTTGGGCTGGCTCCAGGTCGTGCGGGATCCGGCCGACGCGGAAGCCCACTTTCTGGCCGCGGCCCGGCTCGTCCCCGACAAGGGCGGGGTCTACTTCGGGCTCGGGCTCGCCCGGCTCAACCAGGGCCGGCGCGACGACGCCGTGCGCGCCTTTGCCCTCGAGTGCCTCAACGACCCCGTGTTCCTGGTCTCGCCGTGGTGGCGGCAGCCGGCCCTGGCGGCGCTGCAGTCGGAGGTCCGGGCCCAGACGGCGCGGGGGCTGGCGGCCGTCCCGGCCGGCGGCCGCGAGGCCGCGTATCTGGCCGCGCTGCTGCACTGGCTCGACGGCACGGCGGGCGCCGGCGAGCTGCTCGGCGCCGCCCACACCGCCGAGCGGGTGGGCTACTTCAGCCGTCGGCCGGCGCGGCCCGACTTCGCGGCCGCCCCGGCGCGGCTCTACCGCCGCGAGCGGAGCGGCTACCCCGTGCTGATGCGCGACCTCGACCTGCCGGTGCCCGTCGATCTGTTCGACGTGCAGGAAAACACCCTCGCCACCGGGCCATTTCGCTTTCTTTTTCCCCGCAAAGGGTGGCTCCCCGGCCCCGCGCTCCTGCGGCTGCTCGCCGCGCCCCCCCCGTAACCCGTGCCCCGCGCCTCCTCCCACTCCCTCCGCGAAACCGTCGTGCCGCTCGTCCTCCTCGCGGGCGACACGCTCACGACGTTCGCCGGCCTGGCGCTCGGCTGGTGGCTGCGCTACGCGTCGCCGCTCGCGCGCCTCGGCCTCGCGGTGCCCGGGGCCACGCTGGCCCAGTACCTGCCGCTCCTGCTGGTGGGCGTGGCGCTCCTGCTCGGCGCCTTCGCGCAGTTCGGCCTGTATGACTCCCGCCTGCTCCTGCGCCGCTACCTGAGCCTCAACGCCATCCTCAAGGGCGCCGCCTTCTGGCTGGTCGCCTACCTCGGGGTCTCCCTCGTGCTGAAGTTCGACCCGCCGATCTCGCGGCTCTTTGTCCTCGAGGCCTTCGTCTGCGTCGTCGCCCTGCTCGCCGCCTGGCGCGCGCTCGCCTACGCGGTGGTCACGCGCACCCCGCTGCTGGGCCGGCTGCGGCGGCGCGCCGTGCTGCTGGGCTGGAACGACGAGGCCGGGGCGCTCGCCGCCGAGATCGCCCGCGACCCCGCCCACCCGTTCACCCTCGCCGGCGTGGTCACCGTGCCCGGCGACACCGTGCCGTTCGCCCGCGCGGCGGCGGGCCGGCCGCCGGACCTCGGCGGCGTGGCCGACCTGGCCGCCATCCTCGCGCGCATCCAGCCCGACCTGCTGATCGCCACGCGCCTCGACCTGCCGCGCGACGAGGTCCGCCGGGTGGTCGAGACCTGCGAGCACGCCTACGTCGAGTGGAAGGTCGTGCCGGGCGCCTTCGACATCTTCCTGACGGGGCTCCGCCTGCAGACGATCGGCCGCGTGCCGGTGCTCGGGATCGAGGAGTTGGCGATCAACCGGCTGTTCAACCGCGGCCTGAAGCGCGGGGGCGACCTGGTGGTCGCGCTGGCCGGCCTGGTGCTCGCCGCGCCCCTCGTGCTCGTGCTCGCGGCCCTGATCAAGCGCGAGTCGCCCGGCGGCCCGGTGTTTTTCCGGCAGACCCGGGTGGGCGCGGGCCACCGGCCGTTCACCCTGTGGAAGCTGCGCAGCATGGTGCCGGAGGCCGGCGCGCAGGACGACGCCCGCCAGAGCACCGCGCGCGGCGACCCGCGGCTGCTCCGCATCGGGGCGTTCCTGCGCCGCTGGAACCTCGATGAGCTGCCCCAGTTCTGGAACATCCTGCGCGGCGACATGAGCCTGGTCGGCCCGCGACCGGAGCGGCCCCACCACGTCGACCAGCTCGCCGACTCGATCCCGCACTACCTGCCGCGCCACCTGGTCAAGCCGGGCCTGACCGGCTGGGCGCAGGTCCACGGCCTGCGCGGCGAGAGCGACCTCGCGCGGCGCGTGCAGCACGACATCTACTATATCGAGAACTGGTCCGTCTGGCTGGACGTGCAGATCGTGCTCCTGACCTTCGTCCGCTGGCGCGACGTGAACGCCTACTGACGCCCGGGCCGGCCGCGGGGGCTCACAGCGGCCGCACCTGCCGGTGGCCGCGCCAGGCCGCCCGCCAGCGCGCGACCGTCTTCCAGGCGCCGAAGGCCGCCGTGTATTTCCACCGCACCAGCGCCGAGCCGCGCGGGTTGAAATGCTTCAGGTACACGTCGCGGTTCGCGTCAAAGATCGCCTGCGCCATCGCCGCGCGCTCCTGCGCCACGCTCACCCCTTTCAGGTGGATGAGGGCCACCCGGCCGTCGTAGACGATCTTCCAGCCGGCCCGCGCCACGCGCAGGCAGAGGTCGAGGTCGTCGCCGTACATGAAGAAGTTCTCGTCGAAGACCCGGCCGTCCGGCGCCAGGGCGGCCAGCATCCGGCGCGGCGCCAGCAGGCAGGCGCCGTTGATCGCGCCGACCTCATAGGTGCCGTCCGGCGGCAGGTGCGTGAGGTTGTAGCCCGCGAACCACGCCGTGCGCGGGAAGGCCGCGGCCAGCCCGGACGCCCGGCAGAACCCGTCCCACAGCGTCGGGATGCTGCGCCGGCAGGCCAGGTCCATCGTGCCGTCGGCCAGGACCAGGCGCGGGGAGACCAGGCCGATCCGGTCGTCCGCCCGCAGCCGCCCGAGGCAATGGGCCAGCGCGGCCTCGTTGCTCACCGTGTCGGGGTTGAGAAACAGGACGAACTCCCCCCGGGTCCGCGCATAGCCGAGGTTGTTCGCCCGGCCGAAACCGAGGTTCGTCCCCGGGACCACGCCGGCGACCCACGGAAACTGCGTGCGGAGGATCTCCGCCGTCCCGTCCCCCGGGCCGTTGTCCACCACCACCACCTCGACGTCCCGCCCCTCCAGCCGGCGCGGCAGCGAGGCCAGGCAGGCCGCGATTTCCCCCGCCGACCGGTAGGCGACGATGATGACGGAGAGCAGCGGCGTGTTCGGCGTGGACACGCCCCGACGCTGTGCGATGCTCCAGTTGAACGCAATGCCTGCCGATTCGCCGCCGTCCCTCAGCGTCATCGTGGTCTGCAAGAACCCCGGCCCGCGCCTGGCGGCCGCGCTGCAGAGCGTCTGGGGGCAGCGCGGGGCCGCGGCGGAGCTGGTGGTCGTCGACGGCGGCTCGACGGACGGCACCGGCGCCTGGCTGGAGCAGCACCGGGCGCGGCTGGCCGTCCTGATCAGCGAGCCCGACCGCGGCGTCTACGACGCCATGAACAAGGGGGTCGCGGCCGCCCGCGGCGAGTGGGTGCTGTTCCTCGGGGCGGACGACGCGCTCGCCTCCGACCTCGTGCTGGCGGAGGCGGCGGCGACGCTGCGCCAGACCGCCGGCGGCGTGGTCGTGGGCGAGGTCGCCTACACCGACGGCCGCGTCTACCGCCTGGCGGCGGCGCCCCGCCCGCTGGCGCGGAACTTCGTCCACCACCAGGGCGCGTTCTACCGCCGCAGCCTCTTCGCGGAAAACGGGGCGCTGGACGCGACGCTGGGGGTGATGGGGGACTACGACTTCAACCTGCGGCTCTGGCAGAACCACGTGCGGTTCAAGGCCTGCCCGCTGCGGATCGCGGACTGCGGCCCGCGGGGCCTGAGCGACGGCGGGCGCTGGCAGGGCTACCGCGAGGAGATCGCGGTGCGCCACCGCTACTTCGCGGCCTGGCGGTGCTGGGGCTGGGACGCGCTTTCGGTGCTGCGCTTCGTCCGCAAGCAGCTTCTCCTCGGCCGGCCCTTCACCCATGGCTGAATCCCTCCAGGCGCTCGCCCGCCGCACCGCCAACCAGCTCCTCCGGCCCCTCGGGCTGCATCTGGCGCGGACCGACCGCGCCTTCGAGATGGAGGGCCTGCTGGCGCGGGCCGCGGCCCGCGGAGTCGCGCCCCGCACCTGGATTGATGTCGGGGCCTCCGACGGCTCGTGGTCCCAGCGCGCCCGGCGGCACTTTCCCGCGGCGAATTTCCTGCTCTTCGAGCCGCTGGCGGAACGGCAGGCCGCGCTGGCCGCGCTGCACCGCCGCCACGGCTTCGAGACGGTGGCCGCCGTCGCGGGGGCCCGGCCCGGCCAGGTCGATTTTGCCGTGGGCGCGGACCTCGACGGCAGCGGTGTGGCGGCCGGGGGCGGCGGCCCGACCCGCCCGGTGCCGGTCGAGACGATCGACCGCGCCGTCGCGGCGCGCGGCCTGCCGGGGCCGTACGGCCTGAAGCTCGACACGCACGGCTACGAGCTGCCGGTGCTGGAGGGGGCCGCCGCGGTCCTGCCGCAGGCGAGCCTGCTCGTGATCGAGGCCTACAACTTCACGCTCGCCCCCGGGAGCCTGCGGTTTCCGGCCCTGTGCGCCTGGCTGGAGGCCCGCGGCTTCCGCTGCTGCGACCTGGCCGACCCGATGCGCCGGCCCCGCGACGGCGCGCTCTGGCAGCTGGACCTCGCCTTCGCCCCGACCGCGAGCCCGCTGTTCGCCTCCGACGACTACCGGTGAGCGGCCGGCGCGCCGGGCCTACTTCACGGTGGCGAGCTGCTCGCCAAACGTGATGAACCCGTGCCGGGCCACGCGCTCGACGTACACGGGCAGATTCGCCAGGCGGAAGACCAGCCGGGCCCACCGGTGCCGCAGCGTGATCCGGTCCGCCGGGAGCTGCAGCTTGCGGTACAGGCGATGGTGCTCCTCCAGCATCACCGGCAGGTTCTTGGTCAGCTGGCCGGCCCGCAGGCGAAACGCCGCCACGTCCCGCTTGGTCGCGCAGACAAAGGGGATCCCCGCCACGCAGGCCCGCGCCAAAAACTCCGAGTCGCCGCAAAACTTCAGGCTGGTGTCGAAGGGCCCCAGCCGCGCGACCACCGCGCGCGTCGCGACCGTGCCGTGCTGGAAGACCGGCTCCGTGCGCTGGGCATACAGCAGCCGGTTGAGCGACGGCACCGGCGAAATCGGAATCGACCCGACCCGGCGGCCGGCGGTGTTGATCAGCCGCACGCCGCCATAGACCACCCGCGCCTCCGCCGTCTGCGCCCGCGCCACCACCGCGGCAAACGCCGGCAGCAGCAGGTCGTCGTCGTTGATGTAGGTGAACGCGTCCCAGTCCGCCTCCGCGGCCAGCCCCGCGTTGATCGCCGCATACATGCCGCCGCCCGGCTCGGGCACCACCCGGAGCGCCGGGTACCGCGCGGTCAGCCCCGCGACCGCGGCCCCCGGGGCCACCAGCACCTGGCGGCAGGGGAACGGCAGCCGGGCCACGCTGGCGACGGTTTCATCCAGCCAAGGTGACGTGCCGAGCGTGGGGGTGACCACGAGCAGCTGGAACGTCGGCAGGGAGCGCACCGGGCCACGCTACGCACGCGCCCGGCGGCATCAAGGGATGAATAGGAGCTGGCCCCGCAGCCGGCCGTAGTGCGGCAGCAGCCAGCCCGCCTTGAACCGCTCCCAGCGGTCGCGGACCGAGCCGCCGGCATGGAGCCGCGCCGAGTGCCGCCGCGGCGCGAGCCCGTGCGCCGCTGCCAGCCGGTCCTGGACCGCCACGAGTTTCCGCAGGTACGGGAGGTAGACCAGCGCGCGCAGCGCCGGGGTGAGCGCCGTCCCGTAGGCCCGGAGCCCGGGTTCGAAGCAGCCGGGGACAAGCTCGCGGATGCCCTGGAAATGGTAGAACCACAACGGGCGGCCGTTCACCTGGACGGCCCCGTCCGCCGCGGTCACCGCGACGCCCGCCATGTTCCAGGGCGCGGCGTTGATGCCGGGATGATCGAGCACCCGCACGCCGCCGAAGCGGCGCGGAAACTCATCCAGGTAGCCCTGGTCCGCGAACCGCCCCTGGTCGAGCCGGTCGTGGCACCATTCCAGGCAGCGCTCGCGCCACCACTCGAGGCAGGCCAGGCCGTCGGGGTCCCGGCGGAACGAGACCCAGGCGACGTTGTAGGTCCCGTACTGCCGCCGCTCCGCGAGCCGGTCCGGAAACCGGTGCGGGACGATGCCGACCGAGGCGCCGCCCTGCTCGGCCAGCACGGCCGCGGCGGAGCCGAAGAAATACAGGTCCGCGTCGAGGTAGGTCATGCGTTCCGCCGCGGGCACGCGCCGCAGGCAGTGGCGGACCAGCACCGGCGTCGCGGTGAAATAGAACTCCACCGGGGTCCGCTGCGCGCGGACCGCAGCGTAGTCGGGCTCCGCCTGCAGCAGCTCGGCCAGCGGGATCGCCACCAGCGAGTCCCGGCCCGCCGCCGCCACCACCGCCGCCGTCTCGGCGTCGAAGCACAGCACGTGCAGCCGGAACGGCTCCCCGCCCGCCGCCAGCGAATCGTGCAGGCACAGCAGCCGGGCGGCGTACCCGCGGTCGCAGTAGGTGCAGAAGTGGTCCATGGCGCCGGATCCCTACCCGGTAGCAGCCGAGGTCACGAGGCTGTTTTCCGGGGTGGCGCCACCCCGGTTTGGGCAGTCGGGCCCGCGCCGAACAATACCGCCGGGGACGCGCCCTCCGGCTTCCGCGCGAGCACGATGTTGTCCAGGTACAGGTCCGGGTTGGCCGGCAGCAGCCAACCGACGGCCAGCCCAAGCAGGTTCACCGGCGCCATCAGCGCCAGCATCGCCAGCCAGTCCAGCCCGCGGCTCGAGGTCCGGGTGGTTTTGTAGAGGTAGGCGTTGACCAGCTGGAACAGCACGCGGCTGTCCGCCGTGCTCTTGCGCTGGGCCGCCACCGCGAAGCCCGCCTGCTCCAGCAGCGCCCGCAGCCCGAAGGACGAGTACCGCGCGAAGTCGTGCGGCTGCTCATGCTCGTCCCACACGAACGGCACCGTGAGCAGCAGCCGGCCGCCCGGCCGCAGCACCCGGCGGATCTCCGCCAGGAACTCCGCCGGCGCGAACACATGCTCGAAGACCTGCGAGCACAGCACCGCGTCGAAGCTCGCGTCCGGAAACGGCAGGGTCCGGCCGTCGTAGTAGGCGTCGGCGGAAAAGCTCGCGCGCGTCCGCGGCGTGTCCACCTCGAGCCCGACATAGCGCGTCGCGGGGATGAACTCGCGGTAGGGCTGGCGGCCGCAGCCCACGTCCAGCACGTCGCCGGTCAGCTGCGGCCAGAATTCGCGCAGGCCCGCCAGCAGGCCCCGGCGCGCGAAGTAGAACGGGTTGACGAAGGGCGCGGCCCAGCCGGGCACGAACAGCTGGCGCTCCTTCCAGGCGCGCAGGGGAGGGGGCGGCGGGGCACTCATGGGATCCTCTCCAGATAGAGGCCGCCGTAGCGGGCGTCGATGTCGACTTCATCGTCCGTCGCCCACTCCGCCGCCAGCCGCCAGCCGGGCGCGAACGGGCGGAGCAGCGCGGCCCGGTCAAAGAACCAGCAGGGGTAGCTCGCGGGATAGATCGCCGGCGGGACGCGCTGGACCGTGAGGCGGTCGCGCCCGCGGCGCACGAAGCCGGTGCGGTCGATGATCAGGTGGCGAAAGCCCCGCGCCCGCACCTCCGCCAGGAGCGCATGCGGCGCCTCGAGGTACGGCAGCACGCTCGACAGCAGCATCACGGCGGGCGACTCCGCGGCGTCGCCCTCCGCCAAGGTCGCGTGGAAGCGCAGCGGGCCCGCCGCCAGCTCGCGTTTTCCGGCCGCCACCAGCGCCGGCTGCTCGACCACGCCCCACCGCACCTCGGCCAGGTCGGCCAGCCAGGCCCGGTGCTGGAACCAGGTGCTGCCGAGCGCGCCGCCGAAGTCGAGCACGTGCAGCCGGCCGCCCTCGGCGGCGGCCGCCTGGCGCAGCGCGGCGAGCAGGGGGCGGTTGCACGCCGGGTCGGCGAACAGCACGGTGTCGCGCTCCCAGGCCGCCCGGCCGTCGCGGACGGCCCGCGCCGCGGCCAAAGTGCGCTCGAAGATCGCCGGGGCGTCGTACCCGCCCGAGGCGGCGCGCGCCCGGGCCCAGGTGGCATGGTCGCCCGTGAAGGTTCCGCCCCCGCGCCACCGGCGCAGCCGCCGGCGGACCGCCGCCGGCACCAGCGCCTTAAATTTTACGCGCCAATCCGAATTCATCGGAGGCCGAGGTCGGCCCGCAGCCGCCGCCAGGGACCGAGCCAGCCGCCCGGGTTGGCCCGCACCCATAGCCGCCGGCACTGCGGGTGCAGCCCCGGCTCCGGCCAGGCCGCGGGCGGCGCCGGCGCGGGACGCAGCGGCGGATTGGCCCACGCCTGGGCGGTCGCGGCGTTCGTCGCCGCGGCGTCAAAGCCCACGTGCTCCACCAGCGACCAGGGCGGGCGCAAACAGAGCCCGCCGTGCTGCAGGTGGTGGTAGAGCCAGCGCACCGCCCAGGTGTTCTGCGTCGCCTCGGCCGCGGCCATCACCGGCAAGTCCGCCCCAAAGGCATCGGGGGCCCCGCGGCGGCTCGCCGCGGCCAGCTTGGCCGGCGCCGTTGCGTCCGCCATCCCGCGCCAGGACCGCGCCCAGCCGCCCCAGGCCCAGCACTCCGCCCGCGCATCGAAATAGGGGGCCGCGCCTTGCCCGGCCGGCGTCACCCGCGGATGCGTCCACGCCGTCACGCTCATCACCCGCTCGTCCCCCGCATAGTGCCGCAGCGCCGCCGCCAGCCACGCGTAGGTGCCCGGGACGCAGATCAAGTCGTCCTCCCACCCGATGAAGGCGTCGTAGCGGGCCGCCACCGCGCCCATGCCCGCGAGCACGTTGCGGCCGAGCCCCAGATTCTCCGCGCGCTCGACCAGCTCGAGCTCGCACCAGTCGACCCCGCGCAGCAGGGCCCGGGTGGCCGCGACCGCGGCGGCGTCGCCCGGCCCCTTGGCCCCGTCGGCAAACGCGTGGATCCGCGGCACGCCGTCCGCGCGCAGCGCCGCCAGCGCGCGCGCCAGGTGCGCGGGCCGGGCGTAGGCAAACAGCACCACCGGGATGGGGGCGGCCATCGGTTTACCTCCGGACATAAAGCAGGTCCCGGTGCGTGCCGAGTGCCGTCAGCACCTCGCGCAACTCGTAGCGCGACCCCAGCACGGCCGCGATCGCCGCCTCGTCGCGCGCCTCGACGCAGATGCAGCGGGGCGCATGGCGCTCGAGGTCGAGGCCGCGCAGCGCCATCACCTCGGCCCCCTCGACGTCGAGGCTGAGCAGGTCGATCGGCCGCGTGACCGCGGCCTCGTCCAACAGCGCGGACAGGGTGCGGGCGGGCACCCGGACGGGGGGCGCCGCCGCCAGCCGCTGGACCCGCCGCCCGGACTCGACATGGCGCGCGGTGGCGTCGCCGTCACCCATCGCGCCGGCCACCGTCGACATCAGGCCGGCGCAGTGCAGCTCCACGCTCGCGCCCGGAACCTCCGTCGCCACCAGGGCGGCCTCGGCGACGGGGCTGCGCCGGTTGCGCCGGCAGGCCATGGCCAGCGCCGGCGCGGGCTCGACCAGCAGGCCGGTCCAGCCCCGGAACCGCTCCAGATAGTAGGTGTTGCTCTGGTTCACGCCGTCGTTGGCGCCGGCCTCCACAAAAACGCCGCCGTCAAAATCGAGGTGCCGCCCAAGCTTCCGGTCGAGATCGTACAGCCCCATCCGCGAGTAGCGCGCGCTGCCGACCGCCTCGCAGGCGGCGCGGCGCCAGCGGAACAGGGACGCGATGATTGCCGTGGCCGGTTTCATGATCGCCGCAGGTAGCGCCAGCCCCGGAGCGGCAGGAGCAGGGCGCGGGTCTGCATCGCGGCGGCCGCGCGCACGGCGGGGTGAAGATAGGAGGCCAGCCAGGCCGCCGCGCCGTAGGCGACCACGGTCGCGACCGCCGCCCCCAGGCCGCTCCAGCGCGGGATGAGGACCAGGTTGAGGCCGACGTTGACCACCGCCCCCGCCAGCGTCGCGGCGAGGTAGAATCCCTGCAGGCGCTCCGCCACGAGCCACTGCCCGCGGGCCACGCCGAGGAACACAAACACGCTCGACCAGATGTGCACCGCGAGGATCGGGCCCGCCGCCGCAAAGGCCGGGCCGTAGGCAGCGCGGACGAGCCACGGGGATGCCAGCGCCACCGGGATCGACAGGGCGTACGCGGCGCCGGCGCTCAGGTCGTAGTACTGCTGCATCCGGCCGGCATAGGCGGCCGGATCGCGGTCGCGGGCCCGCAGCAGCGCGGGCAGCACGCTCGCGCCCAGGGCGATGGGCAGAAAATACCACATTTCGCTCAGCCGGGTGGCGGCCGAGTAGATGCCCACCGCGGCGGGGCCCACCATCTGGCGCAGCATCACCTCGTCGATCTTCATGTAGATGCTGATGGCGAGGCTCGTGAACATCAGCGGCCAGGATTCGTGCAGCAGGCGGCGCATCGTCGCGACCTGGATCGCGGCGCCTGAAAAGCGCAGGCCGCTCCGGTGGGCGAAGACGACTAGGCCCGCGATGCCCAGCAGCACCTCCAGCACCAGCACCCACGCAAACGCCGCGAGCGTACCGGCCGTCAGGATGAGCCACGCCCGCAGGCCGGAGCCGACGACCAGCGCCGCCAGTTGAGCCACCACGGCCAGCTTGGCGCGCAGGTGCGCTTGCAGCCACAGGTCGGGCACGGACAGGGCCGGCTGCAAGAGCAGCAGCCCCAGGATCGCCACCAGCCGCGGCTCCTCCCCGCTCAGGCCCCAGCCGCCCAGCACCACCACCAGCAATCCCAGATAGGTCAGGACCCCGGCCAGGAGCCGCAGCACGAAGCTGCTCGCCAGCAGGTCCGCCGCCTGCCCGGGCAGCTGCAGCAGATCGCGCTTCACCACCGCCTCCAGCCCCAGCGCCGGCACAAAGCCGAGGAGCGTGACCAGCGCCAGGCAGTAGCCAAGCGTGCCCAGCCGCGTGGGGCCCAGGTGCCGCGCGACCCAGAAGCCCACCCCCAGCCCAAACACCAGCCGCACCGCCTTCTCCACCGCCAGCCAGCCGAAATTGTGCACGGCCGAGCGCACCGCCGGTCGCGCTATCAGGGTCTGCCAGGCAAGAAGGGCCACGCCGACTGAACATGCGACTGCCGGTCCAGCGGTCAACGCTCACCCGCCCCCGCCCCGGCAAAAAGACTTCCGTCCCCGGCCGCCGCGGTTACCGTGCCTCCCGCCCGCATGAAGCTCACCATCGTCATCCCCTGCTACAACGAGGCCAAGACCATCCGCGCCATCGTCGAGCGCGTGCGGGCCGCCCCCATCGCCAGCAAGGAGATCATCATCGTCGACGACTGCTCCCGCGACGGCACCCGCGACCTGCTCCGCACCCAGCTCTCTCCCCTCGTCGACCGCGTCATCTACCACGACACCAACCAGGGCAAGGGCGCCGCCCTCCGCTCCGGCTTCGCCGCCGCCACCGGCGACGCCGTCATCGTCCAGGACGCCGACCTCGAATACGACCCGCAGGAGTATCCACGCCTGCTCAAGCCCATCCTCGACGGCAAGGCCGACGTCGTGTTCGGCTCGCGCTTCATGGGCGCCGAGGCGCACCGCGTGGTCTATTTCTGGCACATGGTCGGCAACAAGTTCCTGACCCTGGTCTCGAACATGTTCACCGGCATCAACCTCACGGACATGGAGACCTGCTACAAAGTCTTCCGGCGCGAGGTGCTGACCAAGATCACGATTGAGGAGGACCGCTTCGGCTTCGAACCCGAGATCACCGCCAAGGTGGCGAAGCTCAACTGCGTGATCTACGAGGTGGGCATCAGCTACTACGGCCGCACCTACGCCGAGGGCAAAAAGATCGGCTGGCGCGACGGGTTCCGCGCGCTCTACGCGATCGTGAAGTACAACGTGCTCCGCTAGGTCGCCGCCTCCACCCCGGGCCGGCCGACGCCCCCCGGATTTCGTCTTTTGATCTTCGTCCTTCCCGTCCTGCTGTTTCCCCTGGTCGCCCTCGGCCTGGGCTGGCCGCTAGCCGGCCGGCTCGCCCTCGACCCGGCGGAGAAACTCGGCGCCGCCGTCGTGCTCTCGCTGCTGGCCACCTACCTGCTGGCCTTCGCGACCTACCTGCTCGGCCTCCCGCCCGCGGCGCTCTGGGCGCTCCCGCTCCTGGGGGCCGGCGGGCTCCTCACCGGCCGGCGGGCGCTCGCCGCGCTGCTGGCCGACCGCGCCGCCCGCGCGCTCCTGACCGGGCTGGCCCTCGTCACCGTCTGGTGTCTGGGCTGGCTGGCCACGATCGTCTCCTACTCCGGCGGCGGCTGGACGAGCGACTGGTTCGAGCACTGGGAGCGCCTGCGCTTCTTCCTCGAGCGCTGGCCGGTCGACACCAAGTTCCTCGGGTTCGGCGCCCTGCCCGCCCGGCCCCCGCTCGCCAACCTCGTCACCGGCGCCCTCGTCGCCCCCGGCGGCGCGACCTTCGCCGGCTACCAGCTCGCCACCACCCTGCTCAGCTGCCTCGCCTTCCTGCCGGCCGCGCTGCTGGCCGGACGGTTCCAGCGGCGGGGTGCGGGACCGGAGCCGGCCGGGCCGCCGGCGCTCCTCTCCGCCAGCGCCGTCCTCACCGTCCTGCTCATGCTCAACCCGTCGTTCGTGCAGAACGCCACCTTCGCCTGGACGAAGCTCATCGCGGTTTTCTTCATCCTCAGCGGCCTGTACTTTTTCCTGCGGTCCCAGGATCCCGCCGCGCCCCCGGCCGCCGCGCCCCTCTGCGCCGTCAGCCTCGCGGCCGGGCTGCTCGCCCACTACTCCGCGGGGCCGTACGTGCTCCTGCTCGCCGGCGCCTGGTGCGCGGCGGGGTGGCGCGCGGGTGCCGGCCGGGCCTGGGGGCGGCAGACCGCGCGCCTCGGCCTGCTCGGCGGGCTGGTGCTGGCCACGTGGTTCGGCTGGTCGCTCGCCGTCTACGGCGCCGCCGCCACGTTGGGCTCGAACAGCAGCGTCGCCGAGGCCGCGCCCGGCCAGCCGCTGGCCAAGATCGCGCTCAACCTGCGCGACACGCTCGTGCCGCACTTTCTCCGGCCGCTGGACGGGGCCCTGATCGCCCAGCGCAGCCCCTGGGGCTACGCGCGCGACTGGTGCTTCCAGCTCTACCAGCTGAACCTGCCCCTGATGCTCGGCAGCCTGGCCTGGCTCGTGCTGGCCCGCGAGCTGGTCCGCGCCGGCCGGTCCGCGCCCGCGGCCCGCCGGCGCTTCTGGCTGGCCTTCGTCGGCGGCGGGGTCGTGCTCGGCGTGGCCGTGCACGGCGCGCGGGACCACTGGGGCCTCGGCCACATCTGCCTGCAGACCCTGGTGGTGCTCGGCCTCGCCTTCCTCGCCGCCCGCTGGCCGGTCCTCAGCCGGGGCGCGCGGCGCGTGCTGGTGGCGGGGGCCGTGGTGGACGCCGGCCTCGGCCTCGCCCTGCACTTCGCGGTGCAGAGCTACGCGCTCGACCGCTGGCTGGCCCCCGGCCAGCCGCCCGGCGAGCTGCTCCGCAGCTACTCGGATTCGGCCTTCATGAACCTCGCGGGCAAGCTGTTTCACCACCTGCGCTTCCTCGCCGACATGGGGCCGCATGCCGGCGCACTTGCGCTCGCCCTGCTCGCGGTCATGCTCCCGCTGGCCCTCCGCCAGGCAGCCTGCGCCACCCGCCCCTCCGACTGAACCCATGACCGTCCCCCTCATCGCCGTCGTCATCCCCGTCTTCAACGAGGAGGCCGTGCTACCCCAGCTCTTCACCCGGCTGGAGGCGCTCTTTGCCGCGCAGCCCGGCTGCCGCTGGGAGGCGGTGCTGGTCGACGACGGCAGCCGCGACGGGTCGGCCGGGCTGATCCGCGCCCAGGCCGCGCGCGACCCGCGGTTCCGGCTGGTCGAGCTGTCGCGCAACTTCGGCTTCCAGAGCGCGCTGTCCGCCGGGCTCGCGCGCACCGGCGAGGCGGCGGCGGCGGTGACGATGGACGCCGACCTGCAGGACCCGCCGGAGGTCATCCCCGCGCTGGTCGCCGCCTGGCGCGACGGGGCCGACATTGTGCGCGCCACCCGGCGCACGCGGAGCGAGACCGGGCTGCGCCGCGCGGGCTTCGACCTGTTCCATTCCCTCTACGGCCGCCTGACGGACTACCCGATCGAGCCCAACACCGGCACCTTCGGCCTGCTCGGGCGCGCCGCGATCGAGGCGTTCAACGGCCTCCCGGAACGCCACCGGTTCTTCCCCGGCCTGCGCGCCTGGATCGGGTTCCAGACCGCCGACGTGCCCTACGACCGCCAGGAGCGCGCCGCCGGCCAGCCGCAGCAGAGCTTCCACCGGCTCGCCCGCTACGCGATGGACGGGCTGTTCAGCTTCTCCTACCTGCCGCTCCGGCTGCTGACCTACTGCGGGCTGTTCGTCGCCGGCATGGGCTTCGCCGTGGGCGTCTTCTTCGCCGTGCGCCGCATCCTCGGCGTCGAGACTGCCGCCACGGGTTTCACCACCCTCGTCACCCTCGTCCTCTTCCTCGGCGGCGTGCAGCTCATCGGCATCGGCGTGCTCGGCGAATACCTCGGCCGCATCTACGACGAGGTGAAGCACCGGCCGCAGTACATCGTCAAGGACGCGGGCAAGGACCGCCGGTGACCGCGGCCCCGGACAAAATTCCCGGCCCGACTTCCCGCCGGGCCCCGCGGGGCCGATCCCGTCTGGCTTCGGGCGGCGGATTTTGCCCGGCGGATTTTGCCCCGGGGCCTTGACCCCCGGTTTTTCCCGCATGTCCCCCGCCCCCCGCCTTCGTCTCCCGGTGCTGCTGCTCGCGCTCGCCGCGGCCGCGCTCACCGTCGCGGCGGGCCTGATGCTGTTCAGCACGTTCATGCTCTACGACGACGAGGGCTACGTGCTCCTCTCGCTGCGCAACTTCAGTGAGCACGGGCACCTCTACGGCGGGGTCTACACGCAGTACGGGCCGCTGCCCTACGTCCTGTACGATCTGCTCCACCGGCTCGGGCTGCCGTTCACGCACACCGCGGGCCGGTGCCTGACCCTCGCGGCCTGGAGCGGCGCGGCCACGCTGCTGGCCGCGCTGGTCTGGCGCGTGACCCGCCACAGCGCGTGCATGCTCGCCGTGCTCTCGTCCGTCTTCGTCTACCTCTGGATCATGGTCAGCGAGCCCAACCACCCGGGCGGACTGGCCGCGCTCCTCCTCGCCGTCCTCGCGACCTTCGGCTACCGCTGGCTCGCCGCGGGCCGCGGCACGGCCTGGGCCGTCCTCGCCGGGGCCGGCGCTGCCGCGCTGCTGCTGACCAAGATCAACCTAGGCGCCTTTGCCCTGCTCTCCGCGGCCGGCCTCCTGCTCCTCCACCACCCCCGGGCCGGCGCGCGGCGCGCGATGCCGTGGCTGAT
>SESH01063532.1_pt1 | contig 15244 bp, 9 predicted proteins | sample 3171561 | NCBI WGS metagenome assembly SESH01 (sample SAMN10866947, study PRJNA518727) | freshwater metagenome | biome: subpolar coniferous forest; feature: holomictic lake; material: water; isolation source: holomictic Lake 442 2011 16.5 m and 2014 13 m | place: Canada: near Kenora, Ontario
GCGGACGAGATTGCGGACGGCGCGGCGGATGCGACGGCGCTGGACGTTCAATTGTTCCGGGGCGCCGAGCCGCCAGATGGCGTTTCCGCTGGTGGCCCAGTTGAGCAGGGCGTCGGCGACGGCCTCGAAGAACGCGAGGGTGTCCTCTTCCGCCCCGTTCTGGAAAGCCACGAGGGGCAGGGCTTCCGGGGAAGGCCGTTCCGTTGTTTCCTGGAGATGCCACCCGCCCCGGGAGTCGCGGATCGCCCAGGCTGGCAGGGCCAGCCGTACGTAAGACTGTCCGACCTGTTTCAGTCGCGAAATTCCGGCGGGGGCCGGGCGGCCCTGCAACATCCGGAATCCGGTACAGAGAATCTCGTGAATCGCCGTGCCGAAATCCTGAACGCGCGGTTCGAGATCGTTGGGTTCAATGGGTTCCACGCGCAGAACGTGTTGGAGGTAGTATTGATAGGGACAGGCGACGAGGCGTTCAAGTTGGGTGGGGCTGAAATCCGGTATTTCGGCGGCATGCGTCTGGCGCAGGGCGTTCCAGAGGTGCGAGTCGAGCACGCCGGCATATTCGTGGCCGGGTTCCGCGGTCCTGTCCGCCGGGGCGGGTCCGTCTCCGGACCCGGAGGGCGCCTGCCGCGTGAAGAACGCCTGGCGCTGATGCTCCACCCCGATGCCGTGCGCCACATGGGCCGCGATGGAATCCGGCCTGTCGGGACCTGAGTCGGCGGTTTCAGGCTGACTCGCCACCCGCTGCCAGCGCTCGGCGTTAGCCCGGCAGAGCGGTAAAGGCACGGTGCCCAGATAGGATTCCCCGGGGAAGGGGCGCCGTCTGAAAGGCGGGATGGCGTCCCGGCCGCCCGGCCGTTGGGTGTGTTTTTGCCAGTGGGCCTGCAGGTGCGTGGGGGCCCTGCCCAGGCGCCAGGCGTCGTATCGATCCGGGGGGACGTCCGGCAGGGCCGGCCAGGCCGGCCAGCCGACCAGCCGCCAGAGGGTGCTGAAGAAAACGGAGGGCGGTTGTTCCTGGCCGGTTTCGTCATGTCCGGCGTAGGAGAATACCAGCCGCTCTCCTGAGGCGGCGAGGGTGGTGAGAAAGAGCAGGTTTTCCTGGCTGTTGCGCGCCTTGGAAATAGCCAGCGCCGCGACGGGAATCCTGCCGGTTGCCTGCAGGCGCGCGCGGAACTCCAGAAGTTCGGCGTCGGGGAATAGCGGACTGGGTGTGGGCGGTTGCGGAAAGGCGCCCGCATTGAGGCCGGCCAGGATCACCACCTTGAATCGCAGGTCGGCGATGTCGAATGGATTCAGAATCCAGACGCCGGACTCATCCGGCGGCGCGGGCGCGATGGTGAGGTTTTCCAGGGCGCGGTTCAGCAAATCCACCACATCGCTCCAGGTGAGGGTCCCGCCGCTCTTCAAATCCACAAGGGAATGGCGCCGGAGTGTTTCGAGCGTTTCGAGGGTCACGGCATGCGCCTTGGTGTTCAGGATCGCCGCGCGGCGTTCGAGCTCGTCATCGTCACCTCCCGGTCCGGTGGTGCCGGGAGGGGCGGGGGGCGGGTTTAAGTCCAGTGACTCGCACCGTGCGAGAAGATCGGCGATGGCGGTGTCCACTGTTTTGATGGCGGGGTTGCCGAGGGCGAACTGGAGGGCGGCGACGGCGTGGGCGACGGCGGCGGCGACGGCTTCCGGCGTCTCGTACCGTCGTTTTTCCCGGTAATAGGCCGTCAGGCGGCGGGCGAGGCGATCGGGATGGTCGAGGGTGGGTTCCGCACCCGACCGCAGGAGATCGTCGGCGAGGCCGACGGGATCGAAGGACGGTCCGACCGCGTTCCACTTGACCCACGGGCTTTCCAGAAGGGCGCAGAAGACATCGCGTTCGCGGTTAGCTGAGAACCGGGCGAAATTAAGGAAGGTTTTCACCACGGGCACGGCGAGCAGAGGGACGCCGCGCCGGAAATAGTAGGGGATGTTGAACCGGGCAAAGACATCCATGATGGCATCGGAAGCGGCGCCGAGATTCCGGGTGACGAGGCAGATGTCCTCGGGGCGGACCGGGTCCGGCCGGTCGAACAATTCCCAGGCGATCCGGCGGGCGAGATCCTCGATCTCGCCATAGCCGCCGACGGAGCAGGAAAAGCCGACCCGCGAGCGCGCGTGTTCGGCCAGCGCCCGGTCCTGCATGGCGTAACCTTCACGCAGACTGGTGAGGTGTTCGATCGCGGACTGCGTGGCGGCGGACTGGAACGCGGCGTCAGCGGCCATGGCCTGGCTGTCGCCGAACAGGAGCAGGCCGGCGTTGCTCATCAGGCTGCCGCCCCACCAATCCTGTTCATAGTCGGTCAAAACATGGCGGACGAGGACGTGATCGCGTCCGAGTTGACCGGTCAGTGCGTCGATCACCGATTCCTGGAACGGGGCGACCCAGCGGACGGCGGTGAACGCGACCGAACGCGCCTGACGGAGGCAGGCGGGCCACCGGGAGCGGTCGCCGCGCAGGAGCGTGAGGATGGCGGTATTGAGGGTGGTCTCGTCTGCCACGCCGAGGGACCGGCAGACGTCGGTGTAGGCGGTGTGGAGGGCGGCGAGGGCGGGATTCTTCGGGTGACGCCGGTCGGCGGCGAGCCGGGTTAGGAAGTCCGCGGCGCGATCGGCGAGCGGCGCGACGGTGTCGATGAGTTGGGCGAGGGTTTCCTCAAGCGCGGCTGGTGCCAGTTCCTGCAGGATAAAGGTGTCGCGGGTTCGGACGGTGCGAAAGCGGATGACCGCCTCGACGATGGCGAGTTCACGATCGAGGTCGTTCATGGGGCGCAGTGGCCCTTCCGGCCGGTTGCTCAGGGCGGTTTCGGCGCAGGCGTTCAGGAAGGCGGACAGCGAAAGATGCCGGCGGCCGTCGAAAAAAGAATCCTGTTGGAGCGCCCTCCGTTGCGCCTGACGCAGGGCCATGGCCGTGGGGTGAATGATGAGATCGGGAGGAGAGTGGGGAGTTTCGAGTCCCGAGTTTCGAGTCCCGAGTTCTGAGTTTTGAGTCCTGAGGGAGTCAGGTGTCATGATGTAGCCGATTCACCAAACCCGGCATAGCCGGAACCAAAATCTTAATCATAATCGTAATCTTAATCGTAATCCTTTTTCTTCGGCACCATGCCAAGCGAGTCAGAGGAGATTACGATTACGATTACGATTAAGATTACGAAAAAATCATGACCAAGATGAGATTGATTCAAGTCATAAGGGACTAAAACGGAAGTTCCATGGTGGACATGGATGGCGGGGGTGGCACCATGGCCCGGAAGACCGGAATATTCTGCAACGGGGCGAAGCGGGGGTCCTTGCGCAAAAGAGACCGTGCCATTTCCCCGCCGAGCGCCACGGCCTGACGGAATGATTTCACGACCTCCTCGGGTTTGTTGACCGACAACTGCGCGAAGCCCAGTTCGATCCAGCTCCGGTAGCTGTTCGGTTCGATCTTCAGGTAACGTTGCAGGGCGTCGATCTGCAGGTCCCAACGCTTGCAGTCGCCGCAGAGTTTGGCGATAGCCAGCTGAACGTTTGACGGCAGGTTGGTGTTGTTCAGCAGGCTTTGGATGATGCCCTGGAACTGGGGTTCGAGCCCCAGCCGTTGATACAGGGCGGCCAGTTCCAGCGCGGAATTAATATCGAGGCGATTCTCGCCCATCATTTTCTCGAGGTCCCCACGCCGTTGATCGGCCTGTTCGTTGCCTCTGATTCCGGCCAGGAAATCAACAGCCCCGCGGTTGTAGGGATCCAGGACCCGGTACTGCTCGATCAGGACGCGGGCCTCGGTGAAGCGGTGCTGCCGCATGTAGAGATCCGCCAGGCGGAAATTCGCTTCCGGGCTCTCGGGGCACAGTTGGAGCGATTGGCGGAAGGCATACTCGGCCTCGGCGACCATGCCACGCGCGGCGTACAGGCCGGCGATGGCGGAGCGCATTTTGGAGAAGGACTTCTTGGCGTCGTTGTTGCGGACGAACTCCTCCCGGGCGACGAATTCAGCCGTGAGTTTGTCCCAGTAGGCCTTGTCACGCGCCACGATGCCCGCCCAGAGTTGGGGATCCGTTTGCGGGGGAGGAACGGGTTCCTTCTCGATCTTCATGATCACGCCGTGGGGCGTGAGATAGGCGTACATCCAGGGGATGACGTAGCTTTCCTCGACGTAGAACGCGTGCTTGTCCTTGTTCCTGTCGAAAATCCAGCGGGCGAGGATGCCGTTGATGGCCATGACGCCGCCCACCCCCTGGACGCTGACCCTGCCGTTTTCAATCTTGATGTCGGCACTGGCCGGGATTTTCCCCGTCTGGACGTCCCGGATATATTCCTGAAACGCCTTGTTGCTGTCGTCGGGATTGGGGATGAAGATCGGATCCTGGGGATAGGTGCGGTCCCGGTGCAGGATCCTGGAGCCCAGCTTGAACACGCCGCGCCGCCAGGCGGGGAAGTTGGCGAGGGTCTCCGGTTTCTTCACGTCCGGCCGGGAGAAGTCGTAATGGTCGCGGATGTAACTCATGTACGTGTTATCGGCCAGGGCGTTCTGGGTGATGATGTAGACATCAGACCGGTCGAAGTCCTTGTTGCGGAAGCGGTCCTTGGGGGCGACGCGGCTCTCGCAGAAGATCATATAGGTCGGCACGAACCGGCCCGGATCGGTTCCGCCGTACAGGACGGCATCACGCTCCATCGGCTCATAACCGTTGCCGGGATTGAACATGAGGTAGCCGAACAGGTAGCCGAAATCGTGGCCGCGGAGATTGCAGAGCGCCCAGTTGCGTTGATAGGTGATCAACGGCAGTGCCAGCAGGAGGACGCAGGCGAGGCGGGCGATCGCGCCGCCCACCTTGGCGCGCCACCAGGCGAGCAGGCTCAGGAGGATGGCGATGCCGTAGGCGATGAGCATGGCGTAGAAGCCGTGGGCGGGCGCGAAGAACTTGATGTTGATCTCCTGCTCCTGCCGGTCCAGTTTCGGGTTGATGATGGTCAGAAGCCCGAAGCCGGTGATCACGAAGGCGGCGCACACGAAGATCATCCAGGCGCGGCCGCGCGGTTTGAACCTCCGCCAGCACAGGAGCATGACGAGCGGGGTCACCAGCGCAAAAAGGCTGAGCGGCATCGAGTACTGGTTGAACATGGCCTCCATGAACACCTTGATCTTGATGAGGAACTCCGCGCTGAAGATCTCAGCGCCCCGGACCTTTTCATACTGGCCGCGGGTGACGGCATGCACGAACCCCTCCTTGGTCGCGGCGTAGCCCCAATTCATGGGCGGAGTCGTGGCGGCGGCCAAGGGCATGTAGGCGTAGAACGAGACGCCGAGCATGAACAGGCCGGCGTACACCAGGGAGCGGCGACGCTCCCACCAGCCGGTGACCCCGCCGACATACAGGCCCGCCAGCCCGACCGCGCAGGACCCGATGCCGAGCCAGAACGTTTCATCGTGCCCCATGTCGACGGCCGGCGGATAAGTCAGCCAGGACCAGATGACGAGTCCCACGGCGATGCTCAACAGGCCGGCGGTGGCGAGTTCCCAGGCGGTGGCCAGGCTGGTCATGAACAGGCGGGAGACGTCGGTCTTCGTGTCCTTGCGCCGCGCCTCCATGAACTGGTTCAGGCCGACGGCGAGGACGCCGACTGCGAGGGGGACCACCATGACCGAGATGGTTTGGTGGTTGGCGAGGCTTAACCCGAAGATGAAGATCGTGGCGTAGAGAAAGCCACGTCGGTGCGGCTGGATCATCCAGGCGAAGAAGATGCAACTGATCAGGACGAACGAGAACACATTGAGCACGCGCATCTCCGACACGCAGGCCCACAGCCAGACGCCGCGGTTGAAGCCGAAGAGCAACGCGGCGCTGGCGCCCAAGGTGACGGCCATCCAGTGTTGCAGGCGTTCGTCGACCGAGTCGGACCAGGGCAGGGAATGCAGGAGAAGACGCAGGCTTCGGGTCATCATGATCGTCAACGCTCCGACCGTCAGGGCGCCGGTGACCACCGACATCATGCCGATACGCCAGGCGGGATTGCCGAAGGGCAGGATGAAGTGGGACCAGACATAACCCATCAAGGCCCACAGCGGATAGCCGGGCGGATGGGGCACGCCGAACGTGAAGGCGCCGGTGACCAGTTCCCCGGAATCCTGCAGGGTGACTTCAGGCGCCATGTAGTAAAAGAAAGCCAGGCCGGCGATCAGCGTGGACAGCAACGCCGCCACCCAGTCCTCCGGCTTGAAGAAATGCAGCGTGCTCTCGGTGGGTTCTTCCACGGGAAGCACCTCGACGGGGGTGCGTGGTTGCCTCGTAGTTTTTTCAGCCATAGTGGTCCTTTCGTTCCCTTCCGCATTGACGGACCATGAAGACTACACCAGAGGAGGGCCTTTCGCCAAGTTTACGTTGCATAAAGGTTATCGCCAGCAGCGCCTGCAGTTGGCGCCAATTCGTCTGTTTCCGCGATCGGCGGTCGAAGTGAGACACCTGGCGCATGGCGTGAGACTGTGAGACAGGCTCCCGGGTCACTGATCGCGGCGGAATGCCCGAATAATTGGCGTTCAGCAGGCATTCCGGCTTACGGATGTGAAGGTTTTGCAAAAGCATCAGAGGGATGACGCTTCGGCATATAGCCTGCTACTAGAGTCGGGTGACCTGAGGCTGGTTGGAATAGGAATCGCGCCCAAGGGTGCAAACAGGATTCGAACTACTGGCCGACTGGGGTGCTCAGGGGGGGCAGTTCCTCAAATGGGACCGCGGCTTCGGCCGCGGTCCTTCTTTTTTTCCGCAACCCAACGGGAGGGCGGCCCGGTGTGGAGCAGGGCGGTCACATCCATAAAGGCGGCGCGCAGGGCGATTCGTCATCCAGCTGGCCGGAGGCAAGGAGCCGCTTCAGTTGATCCAGCAGCTGTTCTTTATCCCGGGGCAGCCGCGCTTCCAGGGGAATGACGTTTGAGCTGTGGTTGGCACGGAAAACGGTATTGGTTAACTCCAACGCCTGAACTGTCAGGCGCAATTCCTCAATCGTCTGGTGCTCGGTAAGCGGGAGAAACCGGCCGGCCGCGATGTCGGCCTGCAACTCCGTGCCGGGGATCGGCACGACCCGCAGGGCAGAAAGAAGGCGGGGTTGCATCGCGTTCAGGGCGGATGCGGTTGCCAGGGCGTGGTCCCGGGATCGGGTCTGGCCTCCAAGTCCAAGCAGGATCATCACCGAAACCCTGAGGCCGACCGCTTGGGCCCGGATGCCGGCCGCGATCATTCCCGCGGCGGTCTCGCCCTTCCGCACGGCCTGCAGTGTCGTCTCGTCGCCGCTTTCGAGACCCAGGTACAGGGTGTGGAGTCTGCTTTCCCGCAAGGCCTGAAGTTCGTCGTCGGTTTTGGATTGGATGGCGCTGCCGGTGGCATAGAGATTGACGCGGGCCAGCCGGGGAAAGTGTTCGTTCAAAAGGAGCAGGAGAGTCCGCAATTCCGAAAAGGGGCGGCGCATGACGTCGCCATCGGCAAGAAAGACACGCCGGGTTTCGGGCGCCTGGCGGGCGGCGGCGGCGATCATGCGCTGGATTTCGGGGAGGGTCCGGCGCTGGTAGGGGAGACGGCGGTACATGCCGCAAAAGGTACAGCGGTTGTAGGGACAGCCCTGATCCACTTGAAGAATCAGGCTGTCAGCCTCAGCCGGGGGGCGGAATAAAGGATGGTTCAGGGGCATGCCTACTGGAACTGGTGGGTGAAATCGGCCAATCGGGCGTTCAGGCGCGCCAATTCGTCCTCCAGCACCGACACTTTTGCCTCCAGCGTGGCGAGGCGTTCGTTCTCGGCCATGACGCTCAGGCGGGCGGGTTCGGCGACCGGCAGGGCGGCGGGTTCGGTGCTGGCGGGAGGCGATCCGGCCAGCAGGTGGGTATAGCGCTCTTCCCGCTGGCCGGATTGGCGGGGGGCAACGGCGGCCAACGGGGCACCGGGCCAGGCCATCAGTTGCTGAAGGACGGACTGCACTTCCGCGGTGTCCGCCAAACTGCAAAGGCGGCTCGCGCGGGTCCGGAGTTCGCCCACCGTCTGGGGCCCCCGCAGCATGAGTTCGCACAACACCGCCAACTGGGGCGGTGTCAAAGGAAAGACGTTTTCGATCCCGTGCCGGTATTTGGGGGTGCGGCTTCCTGCCAGCGTTACCGAGCTTGCCAGCCGCCGGTCACGCAGGGAATCCAGAGCCCGCACCGTATCCTGATCGGAGATCTGCATCATGGGATCACGGTTCGATTTCTGGTTGCATGCGGCCGTCAGTGCGTTGAGCGTCAGCGGGTAATACTCCGGGGTCGAGAGCGATTTCTCGACCAGGCAGGCGAGGGTTCTGACTTCGATCGGATTTAGCAGGGGTTCCATCATAGCCTTTCTTCGGGAGCGATTAACTTGGCTTCTTGATCCGCACAACCTGGCGCGCAAACTCATCGAGCCCGGCGCGTGTTCCCACCATCTGGACTCCGACGAGGTGGCCCTCATGGCGGATCAGTGACCGGAACGCCGACTCCACTGGAACATCCAGCACATGCTCCTCGAACTCCGCCCCGCCCGGGACGCCCAGGGAGCACAGTTCAAAATCGCCGGACGTGAACGTCAACGGCAACAACAGCGGTTCGAACCGTTTCTGCTGGTTACCCTGCAGTGACGCGACCACATTCTCCCCGGCCAGGGTTCCCTGCGCCACCGCCTCGCGGACCGAGGAGCGGTTCAGGCCTTCGAACTCAATGACGTCGCCAGCCGCGTAAATGTGCGGCGCCGACGTTGCCAGCATCGCATCCACGACCACGCCGCGACGGACCGTCAGGCCGCCGGCGGAGGCCAGCGCCGCCAGAGGGCGGGTCCCGATCGATACGAGGCAGACCGCTGCCGACACCACGGAGCCGTCGTTCAGGTGGACTTCTGTGCAGGAGTCGGAGCTTTCAGTTTTCGTCACGGAACAGGCAAGCCGCACTTCCACGCCCTTCTCCTCCAGCCGTTTCCGGATCACGCCCGAGGCGCGGGGCCCAAACTGTGCCGGCATCAGGCGATCCATCTTCTCGACCAGCGTCACCGACATGGCGACCTCCCGTGCCCGCAGGGCCGCCTCGATGCCCAGAATGCCGCCGCCGACGATGACGCAGCGGCCGCCCTTGACCAGTTTTCCGAGGATCATCAGCGCATGGGCCATATCCCACAACGGCAGCACGCGTGAGCCGCTCGCGGTCGAGACAAAGGGGGGCTGAATCGGTTTGGAACCGGCCGCGAGCACCAGTCCGTCGAAAGCCAGCGTTTTGCCCCGCACGGTCACCGTACGCGTCACGGCGTCGAGCGCCGTCACGTCCGTCTCCAGGCGCAGATCGATACGCTTTTCGGAATACCAACCGGCCGGTTTGATGGAGATGCTATCCGGGGCCGTCTGGCCAAAGGCGACGGCCACCAGGCGGGGGCGGAAGTAAGGCGGGATGGATTCATTGGAGAAAAGGGTAACTTCCGCCCCGGCGGCCGCCGCCACCCGCGCGGCTTCCACGCCCGCATGACCCGCCCCGATGATTCCGATCTTCATGCAGCCCCTCTCGATTCGATTGCCTGTTTTGCCGCCAGCATCAGCAGAACGGGGTCAAGGGTTGCCCATCGGGGAGTCAGAGTCAAATGGATTTTGAAGGCTTGCCATCCCCGCGGGATTTCCATTACTATCCGCCCCGTTTTGACCCCCCGGGGAAGCCTCCCTTGCCGGATGGTGTAATGGTAGCACAGCAGATTCTGAATCTGCTTGTCTAGGTTCGAATCCTAGTCCGGCAACCAATCAACGACCCCCATCAAACCCTTTATTACCAAGCCGTTCAGAAGATTCCGCATCATCATTCCGCCCTACGCCTTCACTTCGGATGACACCGTTAAGGCGAAAAATGACACCGTTAAGCTGTCGATATGCAGGGTTATGCAGGCTTGTGCAGGGGATACCAAGGACACGGTTGATTAGCCTCGGAGCCACGGGAAGGTTATGAAACTGCTCGGTGCTTGGTCTCTAAAAAAGCGATGAGTCCAAAAAATGCGACAAGGCTTAAGAGACTCAACAGAATGCCTGTTATCGCCCAGCCCCTGCCTCGAATCTGTCCTTGCGACATCTTGATCCGTCGGAGGCTAGTGACGTCTGCGTGTTAGCGCCGGTCAGTTCCTGATGTTCGCGGTTGGTGATCCGCCCGGCGCTCTTCAAGTGCGCGACCCCGGTTATCCCGATCTGCTCCCGGAAAACACGTTGCCGTAGCCCATGCGCTGTGGTTCAATTACGGATAGATAAGGAGACATGTTATGCCAACTGCAGCCGACAAGGTCGTTGACGAGGCGCTGGATCTTCCCGCTGATGCGAGGATAGGCCTCGTCGATCGGATACTGGCGAGTCTGAACCTGCCCACGCGGCCGGATATTGACCGCCTTTGGGCGGAAGAAGCCGAGCGGCGTGTTGCTGAAATTGACCGGGGCGAAGTCGATCTCGTCCCTGGCGAGGCGGTCTTCGACAAGATTCGACGGAAGTACGCTCGGTGAGATTCTCCTTCCACCCTCGGGCGGACGGCGAATTCGATCAAGCCGTGCAGTACTACGAGGACTGCCAGCCCGGCTTGGGTCTTGAGTTCGCGGAGGAAGTTTACGCTGTAATCGGACGCGTCTGCGAGTACCCCGATGCCTGGTCAGCGATGTCGCAGAACACACGCATTACGCTCGCAAAGGGGCGACACTTCCGTCACCCCTTGCTGACGATCATGGGCAGGATCCGGGGCGGGACGCAGTAGAGTATCGTAATCAACCCATCACAGCCCTTGACTCCTCCCGTCACCCGTACCCGTCCGTCAGCAGTTTCCGGGCGGCGGCGATCTGGTCCGGGTTCCCCATCAGGAAGAGCCGATCCTGGGCCTGCAGGGTGGTCGTCGGGATCGGATTCATCATCTGGCGCCCCTCGCGTTCGATGCTGACGACCGAGGCGCCGGTGCGGTTGCGGAGCCGGATCTGGCGCAGGTTCCGGTCGATCAGCGGAGAACCCGAGGGTACGCTGAGGGCCTGAATCGTCAGACCGGGAAGGCTGGACGCCGCGGGATCGCCGACAGGGGGGAACTCTATCGCGACGTCCGGGAGAGGGGTGTCGAGCAGGGCGTCTTGCAGCGAATTCTGGGCGCGGGAATAGATCACCGACAACCACTGCCACATTTGCCAGGCAATCAGTATCACAAGGCCCGCGAGAATCAGCAGGGTGTAAAAGGACGGTAGGATCGTGGAGGAGAGAATTACGGTGAGCAGCCCCAACCCCGCGCAGCCCCCGATCAGAATCGCGCGCGACACGAACAGGCGCATCGGTTGCGCCCAGGCCGCGCCGATCGTGAGGGGAATGCCAACCTCGGCGAGCAGCATGGCCAGCGCATCGAGCTTCCGGATGATGGCGGTATAGAGCGGGAGCGCCATCAGGACGGCCGCCAGCCACAAGACGGTTGGAAACAGGGGCCGGGACCAGTCCAGTCCCGCCGGCAGGAGCGCGCGGTGGCGTCCGATGAAGCCGGCAATCCCGAAAAGGGCCGCGATCAGGATGATGTTGATCAGAATCGTCAGCACCGAACGACGGACCGCACGGCGGATCGGTCCGGGCTCCATGCCTTTCCGGATTTGGGCGCTCCACTGACTGTACGACTGGAAGCCGCTGATCACCCGGCGAAACAGGGGATTGACCGTGAGGAACCCGGCCAGCGGGGTGGTGGCCCGCATAAGATACGGGTTGATCAGGATCGACAGGACGGCCGCCGCCACGCCCACCTGGTAGACCCGGGCGCCCACTGCGTGAAGAGAGAGGCCCAATGCGGCGATGATGAACGCAAACTCGCCGGTTTGCGCCAGCCCTGCCCCGGTCCGGACCGAGGTGGTAATATCGTGGCCGGTCAGCAGGCTGCCTGTAAGCCCGTTGAAAAACTTTCCAACCACGATGGCGCCGGTGACCAGGAGAATGGCGCCGCCATGACGGACGAGTATGGATGGATCGAGCATCAGCCCGATGGAGACGAAAAAGATGGCGCTGAACACGTAGCGTAAGGGGTCAATCATGGCGGAAAGTCGGCGCACGGCCCGCGCCTCGGAGGCCACCGCGCCGACCAGGACGGCGCCCAGCGCGAGGCTGAGTTGGAGCCTGACCGCCACCAGGGAAACACCGAAGCAGATTCCCACGGTGGTCATGATGACCAGTTCATCGCTACCCTTCCGCGCCAGATAATTCAGGAACCGGGGCAGGGTTAGCATCCCGCCGATCACGACGGCGATGAGGAAGACTCCCAACTGCCAAACCTGGCCCGCCACCACCCCGGCCTGGACCGTGCCTGTGAGGACCACGCCGTTGAGCAGGACGATCATGATGACGGCCAGAAGATCCTCCACCAGGGTGATGCTGAAGACGAGACCGGCGAATTTTTCGCGGCTCCAACCGAATTCCCCGATGAGGCGGCCCAGAATGGTGGTGGACGAATCGCACATGATGGCGCCGAGAAAGAGGCTCTCAAGCGGGGGCCACCCCATCCACTGCCCCAGGCGGTAGCCCAGCCAGACCATGATGGTCACATCCAAAACGGCCGTGATGAGGGCGGAGAATCCGGCCTTGAACAGGCGACGCAGGTTGAACTCCATCCCCAGGGAAAGCATCAGGAAGATCACCCCGATATCGGCGAGCGTCCGGATGGTGGCCTCGTCGCTGATCAGGGCAAAGGGCGGCGTGTGGGGCCCGATCAGCACGCCGGCAAGGATATAGCCGGCGATACGCGGCAGATTGAGCGCCTGGAACACCAGCACGGCCAGGCCGGACACCAGCAACACAATCGCCAGATCCTGTAAGATCCCCAGAGTTTCCATGAGGAGAACGTTGTCTCAAAATGCCGGAATGACGCCAAGAACAGTTTGCCGGTCCGGCCCCTTTTGCTAGTATCTCCGCCATGAATAACATCCTTTGCATCGGTGCCGGCTATGTGGGCGGACCGACCATGGCCATGATCGCCAAGAAGTGCCCGGAATACCGCGTTACGGTGGTGGATATCGACGCCGAACGCATCCACGCCTGGCAATCCGACCGCCTCCCGATCTACGAACCGGGCCTTCAGGAACTGGTCAAGGCCACACTCAACAAAAACCTGTTCTTTACCCTGGATATCGCAAAAGGCATCGAAGAGGCGGATATCATCTTTGTGAGTGTCAATACCCCCACCAAGACCTTCGGACAGGGCGCGGGCCGGGCCGCCGACCTGCAGTACTGGGAAAAGACGGCCCGCCAGATCAAAACCTACGCCAAAAGCGACAAGATCGTCGTCGAGAAAAGCACCCTTCCCGTGCGGACGGCGGAGGCCATGGAGCGTATTCTGAAGTCGGGGAACCCCACTGTGCATTTCGAAGTGCTTTCAAATCCGGAATTCCTGGCGGAGGGGACGGCGGTCAAGGATCTCGAAAACGCCGACCGGGTGCTGATCGGCGGACATGACACGGAAACGGGCCGGAAGGCCGTGCAGGCTCTGGCGGCGGTCTATGCGCACTGGGTTCCGCATGAGCGCATCCTGATGACGAGCGTGTGGTCGAGCGAACTGTCGAAACTGGCGGCCAACGCGGTGCTGGCCCAGCGCATCAGTTCCATCAACAGCTTGTCGGCGCTGTGCGAAAGCACGGAGGCGGATATCACGGAAGTGGCGCGGGCGATCGGCATGGACGCCCGTATCGGGTCGCGGTTCCTCAATGCCAGCGTGGGCTTTGGCGGTTCCTGCTTCAAGAAGGACATCCTGAACCTGGTGTATCTCTGCCAGCATTACGGCCTGAACGAAGTGGCGGCCTACTGGGAGCAGGTGGTCACGATGAACCAGTATCAGGAGGACCGCTTTGTTGAGCGCATGATCGCCGCCATGTTCAACACTGTTGCCGGCAAGCGGATTGCCGTGTTCGGCATCGCGTTCAAGGCCGATACCGGGGACACGCGCGAAAGCCCGGCGATCAGGGTCTGCCATGCGCTGATCGAGGAGCGCGCGGCGGTGGTGATCACCGATCCCAAGGCGCTGCACAACGCCCGCAAGGATATGGCCGACTGCGGCGACAAGGTTGCTTACGAGGAGGATCCTTACCGGGCGGCGGAAGGGGCGCACGCCCTGGCGATCATGACCGACTGGGCCGAGTACAAAACGCTAGACTACCGGCGGTTGTACGCGAGCATGAGCAAGCCGGCGTTTATCTTCGATGGCCGCAACTGCCTGAACCACAAGGAGTTGTTTGAGATCGGCTTCAACGTCTACCCGATCGGGAAGAAGCCGCTCAGCCATTTGTAGGAGGGGCAAGAACACCCTCACCCCAACCCTCTCCCCTGAAGGGAGAGGGAGAAGACTCCGACCCCCTCGCCCCTTGGGGGAGAGGGGCGAGGTGAGGGGTTGTTCTACTCGTTCTCCTCAGCCTGTTTCTTCGCTTTTGCAGTCTCTTTCGCCATTTCTTCCTGCATGGCCTTCATCATGGCCGCGGCCGCCTTGCCCATGTCTTCAGGAGTGGTCTCCTTGGCGGGCTTTCCAAACGACTGTTCCCACGAGCCCATTTGCTTCGCCATGCGGCGGGCGGTGATTTGGCTACAGGTCGACATCAGCGCCAGGAGCGCCGCGATGATGCCGAACACCATCCAGGCGGTCTTGGCCGCGATCTTGTGGACTTCCACGCTGGCGGCCACCAGCAGAAACAACATCCAGGCCAGCCCGATCAGACTGCCCACGAACGGGATTATCCCCAGAAGCGTGGTGATGGGAGTGATCGCCGCGGCGTAAGCGCCGCACCGGTAGGCGGTTTCATACGACTCGGAGGATCCCATGATCTTCCAGATGACGAACATGATGGCCGCCCCCACGAACCCGAAAATCGCCACCATAATGGGCCCCATAACAATGCCGGCCAGGGCCATGACGACGCTTACCTTGCCGCCCAGGTGCAACAGCCCCACTACCGCCTGAATCACGCCCCCGATAAGACCCATGACGACGGCGAAGATCAGGGGATCCATAAACCCGCCGCTTTTCGCCATGCCGCGATAGAATTCCGTCGGCTTCGTGATGACCGCGATCGCGGTGTTCAAAATGCCCTGCCACTGTTTCTTAGCCTGCGCTTCCGTCACGGGTGCGTTGTCCATAGGGTTCTCCTTGTTGATCGGCGTGTCACCGCCATTTGCCCGGAAGCGTAATGAGTCGCACGGGGCGGGTCAATGAGAATGAAATCTCCATTTTTGGTCGCCGGCG
>SESH01029777.1_pt1 | contig 15237 bp, 5 predicted proteins | sample 3171561 | NCBI WGS metagenome assembly SESH01 (sample SAMN10866947, study PRJNA518727) | freshwater metagenome | biome: subpolar coniferous forest; feature: holomictic lake; material: water; isolation source: holomictic Lake 442 2011 16.5 m and 2014 13 m | place: Canada: near Kenora, Ontario
GGTCAACAGCGATGCGATCACCTCCGTAACGGTGGCTTACGCCAACGGCGGCAATCTGGCAACGAACGGGGTCGGCCCTTACCTGGGCACGATCACGATTACGGGCGCGACCGGCGAGGGCTTCACCCCTGGCAACTACGCTATCACCTACGTACCTGCCACGCTGACGGTGACAACCAAGGATGTGACCATCCACGCCACACGCGCCTATGACGGCGCGCTCAACGTGGTCGCCGCTATCTTCTACACCATCAGCGGTACCGTCGGCGGGGAAACGCTCGGAGTGAGCGGGTTTGGCACAATTGAGACCGCGGGCATCGGGACCGGCAAGGACGTTACGAAAAACACGCTCGCGCTGGTTGACGGCACGGGCGGTTCGGCCGGTTCGGCCGCGAACTACAACCTGGCATCCGCCACAGCGGACATCACGACGCGGGCGCTGATAGTCACGGCAAATGCGCACGCCATGCAGGTTGGCAACGCCCTGCCGACGCTCACGTACACTCCCGGGCTCACGCTGGTGGATGGCGACGTGCTCACCGGCAGCCTGGTCTGCACGAACACCGGCGCGGTGGGCGTGTATCCGATTGCTCAGGGCGACTTGAGCGCGGGCGCCAACTACACCCTCACGTATGTGGGCGCGACCCTGGTGATCGTGAATATCAACCACACGGGCGTCAACTTCCACTCGCCGGGTACGGCCGCGTCCATGAAGGTCGAGTTCTCCTACCCGACCAACGGCGCGCTGACCAACCTGACCTGGACGCCGTCGCTGCCGACCGGGTGGGTGCTCTCCACTGCCAGCAACGCCGTCGGATCGCTCAGCGTGGTGAATGGCGGCGTGGTGCTCTCCAGCACCACGAACCTGGGCGCCAACCCGCAGACGTTCTGGTTCGCCGCCACTGTCCCGGGCAACCAGGCCTCGATCGTGGCCTTCACCAACGCCTCGGTGAGCTTTGCGTTCACGCCTGTGGTCGGCAGCGCCATGAATACGCTGGGAATGGCAAACGAAGCCAACTCCTGGCGCTTCCACAGCGCTGACTACGAGCAATCTAAAAACAGCAAGACCGGCGCACCTATCGGGACGTCCGACTGGGTGATTGACGTAACCGAACTGAACCGCGTGCTGGCCTACTGGCGCGCCAGCGGCTACCACCTGAGTGCAGCCGGATACGATGGCTATGCGCAGGGCTTTGTTGAGAATAGCGTAACCGGCGCGTATCACTCCGCCGATTACGGCCATGCCGGGACCATTACGGCTGACCAGGCGGCCCGGGTAATCAGCTACTGGCGCGCGGGCGCCTATCAGGTGTGCTCAACAGGCCTGGACGGCTATGCGTCCTATTCTTCAGGTCAGCTGCAGCCTCTGGGCATGGGCGACACGCCAGCCTTCACGAGCGCCACGGTGACGCAGAGCGGCCCGAGCCGGTATGACGCCGGTGGCACGCTGACGATTAACTGCACGATGAACTATAGCGGCCGCCTGCTGGCCACGACGTGGAAGCCGGTGCTGCCGGCCGGTTGGAAGATCCTTGCGGTCAGCGGCATGGGCACTCCGGTGCTCCTCCATGGCGAGGTGCTCTTTACCTCCCAGGACGAGCTGCCGAATCCGCTGGTGTTCGCCTATACAGTGCAGGCCCCGATCTCGGCGATTGGCACCGTGTCGTTGGATTGCGAGGCACATCCGATGCTGCAGGGGCTGGTCAATCCGCTGATCGTGGCGGCGTCACAAGGCCTGCAGATGGCGCCGAACCTCGACACGAACGGCCTCGGGTCAGGCTGGGAGAATGCCTACGGCATTGCTGCCGGAACCGATGCTTCCACGATGGGTGCGAATGGCTACACCCTGGCGCAGAGCTATCTGGGCGGATTCAACCCGAATGACGTCAATTCGGTGTTGGTCATCCAATCGTTCGATTTGGCGAACGGGCAGATCAACCTGAGCTGGCCCAGTGTAGAGTCTCGGACCTATACGGTTGAAGCGGCTCAAACTCCTGCCGGTCCGTACGTCCCGGTGGCAACCGGAATTCCGGCGGCAGGGACGCAGACCTCAAGGAAACTTGAGGTCGGCTCCTGCGGTCCGTTCATCCGGCTCGTGGTGGATTAAATACCCTGATCGTCTGCACGATCGGGTGCCCCCCAAGGCCGGCCAGCCTTGGGGGGCTTGACTCCGTTCCCTCCTGGCTAAAATATTTTTAAGCTGCGCGCAGTGGTTCAGGTGCTTTGGTGCGCGGAGATCGAAGGGTGTGATGAATATGATTCGTGAGAGAATCCTCGTAATTGTCCTGGCGTTGGTCATCGGGCTGCAAGCCCGGGCTGGCGAGCCGGTTGTGACGTGGTCGTTTGACCCCGGGGGCTATGCTTCGCCGGGGTCAGTGGTTGCGCATTGCACGGTGCAGGCGCCACCCGGGGGGGGGCTGTTTTCGCTGCTGTGGTACCCCAATTTACCTGCGGGTTGGACGGTGACCGGGACATGGGGAGACGGGGCGCCGGAGTATGACGGTGTCTCCGTAATTGCGTTTCTGGGTAATCCGCTGGCAACCAACGGGATCGTCGCATTCTCCTATTGCGTCCAGATTCCTGAGGGTGTTGCAAATGCCTGGATTGTGCAACCCGATGTGGTTGCCCAGCTGGCGGGCGAGGATAACCCATGGTATGGCTCAGCCCTCCCGGTCACGATTGATGAGGCGGGTGCGATCGCGGCGTCCGTCTGGCACGATCAAAACGGCAACGGTGTGCGGGACGCGGGTGAACCGGGCCTTTCAAATGTGACCGTGAACCTGCTGAATCTTTCCAGCAACGTGCTGTTCACGACGCGGACAGACGCAAGCGGTATGTACGCGTTTGCGAGTCTGGCACCTGCCGCCTATTTGCTACAGTTCCTGCCGCCCGGTGGATTTGTATTTACGGTTCCGGACGCCGGCGGCGACAACAGCATCACCAACAGCGCCGCGAATCCAGCCTCGGGGGAGAGCGTGCCGTTCATGCTGCTGCCGAAACAGGTGGACGTTATGCATCATGCCGGACTCTATCTGCCGGCGCGTGTATTCGGCTACGCCTTTGTCGATCAAAACACCAATTCTGTTTTTGACGGCGGTGACAGGCTGGCGACAAATCTGACGGTGCGGCTGCAGGGGCAGGGGCAGGTGCTAGCCACGGCCACCGATGCCACCGGCCAGTACCAATTCACGGGGCTCGCGCCGGGATCCTGCACGGTTGTGTTCTGTGTGCGAACCAGCGCCACGGTGCTGGCCAGTGTGGCTGCTCTGCCTGTATTCCTGCCGGCCTCGACGAACATCAACCGCACCCGGGCAGTGGTGTCCGGCTTGAACGTCACGGCCAGCGTGACTGTCGGTTCCGGTGACGGCGTGCTGGCGGGGCAGGGTGAGCCAATCAATATCGGCTTTACGACCGGCACGGTGGTGTCAGCCATGCTGATCAATGCCTATGCCGCCGCGCCGGGCGTGGTGGTGGAGGTGGAGTTCTCGACCATCCTGGCGTCGTCAACGAACGCGATTGTCCTGTATCTGTTGCGGGACGGGAGCTGGGTGTCGGTGGGGCAGCAGGTTGCCGTGGAGGGGACCAAACGCTACCGGTTCATTGTGCCCGGGCTGAGCGCCGGCGACATTTGCAACTTGAAGGTTTGCGACGATACAGGAGCAGTCAGCGTCGACGAAAACCAGCAGATCGGGACTTTTGCCGTGCAGTCGCTCCAGAATAGCGGGTCCGGGTTATCGTTGTCCTGGAGCGTGTTGCCAGGCCGGATATACAGTGTTTACCGTACGGATCGTCTGGTCGGCGGGTCGTGGGTGCTGGTGCAAACCATGACAAACACATCCATGACCGGCACCAGCTCGACGTTCAACACCGAAACGATGGGGAGGACCAATGAATTTTATAAGGTCAACATCGATTAAGCCCAGTTTTCTTAAACCGTCGGACGCAAAGAAAACTGAGCTTTGCCGTGTTCCGTCTCTTGTATGTATGGTCTCTGCCTGACGCCCTGCGGGCCTGGCGGAGCCACCGCGAAGGCAGGAGGGACGTGCGGGCTGCGCCGAGCGCGGGTGGCACGCCGGCGTTTCAGAAACTGCGCGTACTTCCCTGTGCGGTCGCTTCGCCAGCGCCACCGGGAGAGAGATTTTGCTGCGCACACCGTACAGCGGGACCTGCGGGACCGCTGAGTGGACTGAAGAATAGCACGAAGCTAAAAGCAAGCCGGGCATTGACAGATTCGCTGTTTGCGCGCAATATACACGTCTGCCTTTTTTGATGTGCCTTTTTGGTTTGGCGCGACTGGCGGAAAGGAACCGATGCAAAGTCTTGTCAATCACTTGAACCAGTTGCAGGAATTGATTTTGATCCGGGATGAACATCGTGCGACGGGAGACGGCTCGCACTTGGATCGGCTTAACGATTCCATTGACGAACTAACGGATAAACTGCCGGCGGATGTCCGCTCGCTTTTCCTGCGCCTCTGCAAGAAGGATCATGCGGTGATGTCGCCGGTGCACGACGGGTGCTGTGCGATCTGCGGCATGCGCCTGCCGATCAGTCAGGTTCAGTCCGTGCGGGTGTGCAAGGTCCTGCAGAGCTGTCCGAGCTGCGCGCGCATCATGTTTGCGGACGCCGAGGCTGTCCGCTGGGTCGGCGAGCGCCCGAGCCGTTCCGAGCCGCGCAAGGTCGGCATTTCGCGTTTTTCAGCGGAGGGGCTGATGGTCCCCGGGCTGGTGGCCAAGAACAAGGAGGATGCCATTACCGTCCTCGCCACCAACATGGAGGCGCAGGGCTTTATCAATGGCGCCGGCAAGCTGGTGCAGTCGGCGCTCGACCGGGAAGCCCTGTTGAGCACGGCCATGGAGCACGGGATTGCGTTTCCGCACGTGCGCGGCGTGGAGGGCGGTGGCTTGACCCTGACGCTGGGCGTGTCGAAAAAAGGTGTGCCTTTCAACGATCAGGGCTCAATCGTGCACTTCGTATTCTTCTGCACGATCCCCTCGGCGGTCAGCGCGTTTTACCTGCGCCTTCTGGCGGGGCTCACCGAAGCCCTGCTCAAGCCGGTCAATCGCGAAGCGCTTTTGGCTGCTGACTCGCCCGCGCTGCTCTGGAAGACATTGATCAAAGCCACGCGGTATTCGATCAAGTAGGATCACTCCCAGTTGCGCTGCCAGTTGCGGAGGCGTTCCACGAAAGCCCGGATGTTTGCGCGCCGGGTCTTGCAGAGGATGGCGCCGCCGACCACCGCGATGCCCAGCAACAGCAGCAGTGCGCCGATCCCCATCATCTGCACCGAGCGGTCCAGTGCGTGGAACTGTTTAACCACCAGCGCCACCAGATCTGTGGCGAACCCGGCAAATCCGAGGTAGAGGTAGAGCTGCACGCGCAGCAGCGGCCCCAATGCCATCACGGCCAGTCCCAGCAGCAGCAGGGACAAGTGAAAGCCGACCGGGTACTGGTCATCGAGTAGCGCGTAGTAGCCGCAACTTCCGAGCATGGCGCAGACGGTCACGAGCCGCACAGAATTGCGTACGGCCGGCAGCAGGTGATCGCCAAAAAGCCAGAGCAGGCCGAGTATGCCAAGCCCGGACGGGATGGTGTAGGCCGGCACGCAGCGCAGTTCAAGCTTGGACCAGAAGAGCAGGCAGACAAACCCGACGAACCCGAGCATGGCAATGGCATTGTACGGCGAATCGCGTTTGCCGCCGCCATGCCAGGCAAAGAGCATCGACTGAATGCCGAGGACCAGCAGGGAGAGATCGGCGCCCATGCGGAAATAAAGCAGCCACACGCACTGCAGCACCGGCATCAGCCAGACGGTTCCGGACATGGTCCGCGCCAGGCCCGGCTGTTGCTGCAGGACCAGCCGTTTGGCTGCGCTGAAGGCAATTGAGGCGCCGAGACTCAGCCAGATGTCGTATTCGTACGTCCAGAAATCGAAATGCAGGAACAGCAGACGGCGCAGCATAATCCAGGCTCCGGCGAGGCTGAGCACGCTCAGCGTGTAGGGAAACACGCCGTCGCGAAGATACCCCTCACGCAGCCAGCTGGCGCAGGAGAGGCCCCAGACCAGCGCCAGCGCCAGCATGGCACCCAGATGGCCCTGGCGTGCATCATCGTGCAGGAAGGTGAGCAGCGTGAGCCCGGCAAAGGCGCTTGTCAGCAGCGTGCGTGCGACCATCTCGCCCTGAAGCCGGCAGAGCCTCAGGACTGCATGAGCCAGCCGCTCGAGCGTATCGCCGGATTGGGTGCTGCCGGTTGTCATCGCCGCCTGTCGCGCGAGAAGTCCGGTGCCCAGCAGCGCGGCTGCGCCTGCCAGCAACGGACGGAAGTCGATCAGGTCTTCACCGAGGAGCCAGCACGTGGCGCAATACGTGACCAGCCAGGGCATGGCCATCATCAGGATTGACGCGCTGCGCGTCAGGCGCGCTTCCGCTGTCACGGGTGTCAACAGCGCGGCGAGTAGCAGGACCACCAGCAGCAGCAGACCGCTGCCAGTCGCCGCCCCATGATACAGCAGATGGCCGATGCAAATCAGGGCCAGGCGGTCCGCGCTGAGCCAGTGCACGATGGGCGCCATCCATTGCCGGACACGCTGCCAATACACGACTGCACCCAGCCACGGCAGCAGGAGGAACCAGACCGACAGCCGGGCAGGGATCAGCCCTGGCGACTGGCACGGCTGGAGGAAATCGAAATGCACGGCCACCAGAATCTCGCACACGGCCAGGCCCCAATAGGCCTGGGCCCCGGGTGCGCCGAGAAGGGTCTGATGGATCAGCACGCTTGCCAGCGCCAGCAGCAGCGGTGTGATCGCCAGCTGATGTCCAGCGTGGGGCTGCACCAACGCGGATACAACCGCGATATGCGTCGCAAGGGTCAGGAACACGCCCCATTGGCGACGGTGCGTATGCCATTCCTCCGCGCCGATGCCGCCCAGGTGCTGCAAAAGGGCACGCAACGGCGATTGCTGATAGCTGAGTAGAATGAGCAGATGAGCCGTGGCCACCGCCGCCCAAGCGGCTGCTATCGGGAAGGCAAACGGCGAAAGCCCGGGCAACCAGGTTAGCAGGAAATAGAGCCCGGTGATCAGCGCCAGACCGCCGCACCAGGCGGTCCAAGGCGCCGCGTTGAGTCCGCGCGCCCGGAACAGGATTAATCCCATCAGCACCACGATGGCCGCTCCAGTGTGATAGACCTGCGGATTCAGCATGGTGCCGGGGAACAGCACCATCTGGAACGGGAGGCGGAACACATAAATCACGAGGATCAGGATCGCGAAGGCGATGGCGCTGGAACGGAAGCGCGCACGGGTCAGGCGATTCTCATCTGTGTCTCGCCGGACAATGCGGAACCACTCCGCTGCGCACCAGCAGGCCACAGCTGGAAGCGCCAGCGCGTAGAGTGCTGCCTGCGGGGTTCGCAGGACCGGGACCAGCAACGCGCAGCACCAGAGTGTCAGCCCCAGCGCCATATGCCAGAGCGCTTCCAGGCACATGCCTTGCGATGTCATTCTCAGCTCCGGCAGACGCGCAACATACCGGAAATAGAGACCGGCGCCCAAGGCCAGCAGGCCGGTTGTCGCGAATCGAATGGCCGGAATCATGGAAAGATCCGGATTGGTGAGGTAGTTCATGCAGAGCAGCAGTACCGTCAGCTCGGCCAGCAGTACGCCGCCGCCGTGCAGCCAGCGAGCGATCGCAAGCTGCGGGAGCCGCGGCAGGCGCCGAACCAGCCATAGGACGATCGCAAATTCAGTCAGGGTCAGGAGCGCGGCCATGCCGAAGATGTGTACGGGTGTCAGTTGACGGTCCAGCAGGTAACGTCCCCAGATCACGGCGACGGCAAATAGATTTGCCGCCGGCAGCAGGCATTCGGCCACAACCCAGAGCATGCCGCGCCGCGCATACCATCCGGCCAGTGCGAACATGAGCACCGCGGCAAAGGGCGCCAGCGTTTGCACGGCATGCGAGTCGTCTGCCTGGCCGTTGACGGCCAGCGAAATCTGGAAGACGGCGGCGCCCGTGGCAGTCGCTAATCCCGGCAGGATGAGCCACGGCGCCTGGGAGGTACTACGGATCAGGGCCGGGAGTTGCGGTGCCTGGCCACGCATCAGAATGGGCCAGCGAGATGCCAGCAGGCGAGCCGGGAAGGGGAGCAGGCCGAGCACCAGCGCCAGGGAAGCCAGATGCCAGGGACGGTATAAAGCCGCCTGCTCGCCTGGCAGGCAGAGCACATAGCCCAGCAGAATCGCCAGGAGCGCGAAACCGGCACAGGCCTGCGTGCGTGCGGTCAGCAGCAGGCATGCCAGCAATACTTCGGTTGTGGCCGGCGCTACCTGCAAGAGCTGCAGCCCATTGCTGGCCGGTGTGAGGGTCTGCAGGACAAGGAGTGCAAGTGCGGTCGTGAGCAGCGTTGCGCCAGCCACGAATGGCGCGCGCAGCGGCTGCAGGCCGGCGTGCAGTTTCGGCAGGAAGGCCAGTCCGGTGTCAACGAGCAGCACGGCCAGCAGCAGCATAGGGAGCGTGCCCATGGATTGGGGGAGGTCCACCGCCGCGCACAGCCAGGATGCGGTCAGCGTGAAAAGCACGGCGCCGAAGCGTCGCCGGGAAGTACGCATCCCATGCCAGGCCAGTTGCGCGGCGAGAAATAGCGCGAGTGCGCGCAGTTCCAGGCGGCTTTCGTGCAGGCTGGTCTGTATCAGGAGTGCGAGCAGCACGGCCAATCCGGCGCAGCCGCGCGCCAGGAGCTTCAACCGTGGCTGCACCAGGAACTCCCGCACCCATGTGCAACGTTGCGCCACCTGGACTTCCAAGGCCAGCAGCAAGGTCAGCGCCACACCGGTTCCCAGGAGCGGATACTGCAACAGGCCCAATCCATGACAGCCGGTGGCGTCGCAAACCAAGGTGATGCTAAAGCCCAGCAGCAGCCAGCAGGCGTGGAAGAGGAATCTGCCGAGAAACCTCTGGCGGCTCGGGATGGCGGCGGCATAGCACGTTGCTGTCAGACAGAACGCGGAGAGGATGTACGGTGTCTGGTCCGGATGGGATCCCACTTGCAGCAGCAGGGCCTTGCTGGAAAGCCAGGCGGCGGCTGCCCAAAGGGGTATCGTGAACAGGCCCAAAGCGCGGCGGTGGTCTTCCAGACGGCGCACGACAAAGCACCCGAGCGTCAGCATCAGTGCGGCCAGAGCGCTCAGCATGCCGGAGCCGACAAACAAACATTCCGGCAGCACGCCGCTGGGTGTGCGGAAGAGCGGCAGGAGAATTGCCGGAAGAACCACTGCCAGGATGCCGGGCAGGCGGGCGCGTGTCTGCCAGGCAATCACACCGAGCACGCCTGCCAGCAGCAAGCCGCCGGCCAAGTCGGCCTGGGATAGCACCGGCCGGTCAGCCAGGATCAGGCGCAGGATGAGCGCAAGCAGTCCGGCGATGCCGAAGCCGGATGTCACGGAGGCGATGTGGTTGCGCCACAACTCGCCCGCCAGAATACGGGTGGCGAGGGCCCACGCCACGGCCAGCAGGGACAGGCCAAGCGCGAGCGTGTTGGTGCTGAACCGGTAGTTCAACATGTCGGCACAGCCGAGATAGGGCAGGGCGATCCCGGCGCAGATGGCTGCCAGATAAAGCCAGTCCTGGCGGCTTTCGCGCGTGGCGCGCACGGCAAAAAACAGGGCACTGATCGCCAGGAGCGCCCCGGTTTGCATTGCCGATGACCGCAGGTTGTATTGGGAAAGCACGGTGACAATCACGGTCAACAGCAGCAGCGGCGGTTGCATCTCCAGGCTAACCTGCCGCAGGCGCGCTTCGCCCCGCCGGCCTGTTAGCGCGCGCACAGCCCCGACAATCAGCGCCAGTGTAAGCCCGAGCGCAGGTAGAAGGTTCAGTTCAGTGCTTTTCGGGAAGGCGTGGAGCATGCCTACCGCGGCTCCACCGAGCAGGCAGAACGTGGCGCCGATCCAGTAGTGCACCACGCCCGGCCGCCGTGGAGCCTGCGCGAGCCAGATGATGCCGGCCAGCAGCAACGCGGCCACACGCAGCCCCTCCTGGCTGGCGGCCATCAGGATACCCAGCAGTAGTGCCGCATACCCGAGAAAGGATTCTCCGCCGTAGGCGGCGCCGGTGGCGCGAAGCTCGCAGGCGCGCCGCTCCCAACGCAGCACAATGGCGCCGGCCAGAATCACGGCCAGCGCATAGTCTTGCGGGTGAATCGCGAGGTGCAGGTGAAAATGCCGCCAGGCTGCGATCTGCACTGTGGTGGCGGCCAGGGTGACGCCGAAAAACCAGGGGACAATCTTTTCGGCCAGCCGTTCGCGCGTCAGCAGCTGCTGCAGGAATCGGTTGGCGATGACCAGTAGCAAAAGCACGACGGTTGTGATCGAGACCGGGAGCAGGGTGGCGCGGTGTTCGGCCACCGCTTCGCGTATGCCGGGCATGTCGCCAAGCACGGACAGAAGGTTAAGGGTCAGCAACGGCACCCCCAGCAAAAAACGCAAGTCGCGTTGCAGGGCGCCGCACCAGCGCCAGAGCCCGAGTCCGGCCAGCGCAGTGTAGATGGCGAAGGCGGGCAGCACCATACCGGACGCGCGTGGATCACTCGCGGCCCGGCACAGCACCATGAAGTTGAGCGGCAGCAGACAAACCGCGCCGCCGAGCAGAAATGTTCCGGTTATCTGCAGGTCCGTGTGACGTCGGAACAGACGCCGCCCGATCTCCGCCAGGCCGCCGGTAAAGGAGGCCAGCAGCACCGGCAGGAAGAGATAACGAACATAGGCGCTTTTGTCCCAGGTAAAGTAAGCCAGCAGCGAGGCACCTGCCACGACCATGAGCAACCCGGCCAGGATATACCAGTTCGCAGCCAGGAAGGGCTGGATGTGTGTCTCCCAAATCGTCGGCGCCGGTGGCTGCCGCTGTCGAACAGGCACGTCTTCCGGTACGTCTTCAGGCGCGTCTTCAGGAGCGGGTTCCGTGTCTGTCGGCAACAGGGGCGGCATGACAGCCGCGGCCAATGGCAGTGGCGGCGGCGCCTGCACGATGCGTGCCCGCAGCGGCTGTGGTGGCAGAGATGACGGATTCAACCCTTCGATCCGGGCGACTTCCGCCGGTGTCAGCACATGCTCCCAGCGACGGACAAACTCGCCGGGTTGAAACGTCCGGTGCGCGGCTTCCGCACTGGCACGGGAGAGTTCGGTTTCCCGTCCGGCGTCCGCCGCGTCCGCTTGTTCCCGCAGCCGGAGCAGTTGCAACTCGGCACGATATTCGCTGGCCAGGCCGATGGCTGCGCCGCGAAGCTCCTGGCTGCCGGCGTGGGCGCGCTCCAGCCAGTTTTTCCACTCCCGCCAGGTGTTTGACCGGATGCCGGTTCGCAGGACCAGCGCGTGCATGACATAGGCGTGCCGCGCCGGTGCGTCGGCGCAGACTTGCAGGAGAAAGGGCACCGCCTCCGCCGTTGGCCAGGAGACAAGCTGTTGCAGTGCCGCCGGCGCATCCGTGTCCGGCGCGGTCGCTGCAGCCAGACGCGCCAGTTCTGCCAGGTGGCCCGGGCGCTCCGCGCACGGGTCAGAAGCTGTGTCGGGATCGCACTTGCCCATGCCCGTGCGCGGAGCGCCCGGGCCACCGGGCTGGCCATCACTTGATGGATGACGGACTTCGGTTGGTTGCTCATCCAGTGGCAGGATTGTGGCGTCGAGCAGGGACCAGCGCATGGGGAGTCGCAGGAGATACGCTTGCTGCCGTGCGCAGGACTCCGAAAGGGCGCGCATGGGTGCCGACAGGTCAGGCGCCACGGCCAGCAGAAAGGCGCGGTCACGTTCCAGTTTGGCGGCGGTTTGCAGAACGCTCAGCGTCTGGTCGGCCGTGTTCCAGCCGCCGGTCGGCAGATCCGGGGGGAGATGCGCCAGTTCCGGCGTGCTCTGCCAGGACGGATCCGCGGTGGTCCGTTGCGCGGCAGCCACAGCGGCTTTGTTGATGATGCGCGCGTGGATCCGCTGTGCCAGCAGCTGCGATTCGGGATCGCTACGTTGCAGCAGTCGACACTGCAGGGCGTAGAGGGAGTGCCGGAGTTCGTTCGAAGGCGGCAGGATCTTCTGCAGGAGCGGGGCCATCTCGGCATACGAGAAGATGTTTTCCTGCACCGCATGGCGCAGCAGTTCCAGTGCCAGAGAATCCTGTTGTTCGTTGCCGTTATCGGTCATAGAGGTTTTCCCCTGGGAATGACTCAACATCCCGATCATCCGCGCCTTGCGCGTCGCGTTCCGTTCCTATGCCGCTGGCAAACCGTAAACAACCCGTGTGCCTTCCAGTTTAACGTACCCACGCTGGACAAGCGTTTGAAAGATCGCTTCGATCTGAGTTGCAGTGACATCTTTGCCGCACTTGGCGTGGAGTGAGTTGAGCAGGGTCTTGTGCGTTCGCGGACGGGCTGTCTTCTGCTTGATCAGATGGGTCATGGCGGTTTTGACCATGGCTTCCATGTTGGGCGGTGTTGCGGTGACGGCTTGATCGGGTTCCTTGTGCGTCACATGGGGCACTGGAAGAGGTGGCTGACTGATTGGGTTCGCGAGCGGCAAGGGCGGGGTTACGGCGGTTAAAAAGGGTATATCTTCGATCAAAGCGGAGCGCGAAACAACGATCTTGATCTTCCTGAGATGCTGAATGAGCGGATCGAATCCGCTGTCTTTGGAGATTATATGGAAGTACCCGGCGGGGTCCTCTTTGGATAACACACCCAGATAATAGGCGATGTGAAAGTCGAGCGCATTGTTTCCTGGTTTTTCCAGAACGATGTAAGTCGCCCGCGCCCCCATGCTCTGCATGGCGATTACCAGATCGACCGGCAATTTGGCGTTGTTTGGTCCCAGAAACACATACACGCGAAAATGTTCGTCCTTGATCAGCGCAAGCGATTTGACCTGGACGTTCTCAAAATCAATTAACACATAATGCGTCTTCATAAGGCATTTCTTTACGTTTGTGCCCATGCACCACCGTTTACGTCAATGAAACGCGCCCAGAGTAACACACCCATTATTCTCGTGCCAGTAATTCGCAAGACGCTCAATATGGAGACACGAATGCCCTTACGGGCACACTACGAACGGCATTTCGCCGATTCTAGGCCGTTTGTAGTGACGCCGTAAGGCGTTTTTGCGCCATCATGAGAACTGCTGCTTGCCTTCTCGGCGTCGTTTCGTTACGGTCATTTTCATGAATCCGAATGACCCCATCAAGCAGTTCTATCTGCAGCATCTCAAGGACGCGCAACTGGAAGGCACGAACCTGCACGCGCCATGCCCGTTCTGTGCATCACCCAAAGGTGACGTGGTCGGGCAACTGGTGGTGGATCTGGATCCGGACAGTTTCTTTTATGGACATTTCCGGTGCCTCAGCAGGTGTCGCCCGGGCGGCTTTCCCCTGCATTTCGGCCGGTTGCTGGGGGTGGATCCCCGGGGGGTGCCCGGCTTTGACCCGGATCGCGCGCCCTATGCGCGCGGCGTTGTTCTGCCGTTTAAAAACCTGAATCCCGAAGTCGAGAACTACCGGGCGTTGATGACCAAGGCGCAATACGATATTCTCGCGGCCATGGGTGTCGGACGCGGCATCGTGGATGAGATGAAGATCGGTTTTAACGGACGCTATTTCATTTTTCCGTACATTCTCGATGACGGCAACTGCTACGCCGCCCGCTGTCTGCTGCCCGGTTCGGACACTGACGATTTCTGGACCGGCGATGCACGGTTTCAGGGGCCGGGGTTTCAGGTTTTCAACGAGGCAGATATTCAGCGCTGCGAAAACGGGGCGCTGTTTATTACCGATGGCGAGAAGAATCTCCTGACGCTCAAGGAACTCGGGTATCCGGGAATTGCAGTCCCATCCCTGTCGGCGCTGGAGAGTCTGGATCCGCTGCGGTTTGCCTATCTCAACCATGTGCTGATCCTGCTCAACAACACCCCGGATGCACAAGCCGCCACTCGTGCCCTTGCCACACGGCTGGGGTTCAAGGTGCGGTTGCTCAAGTGGCCAGCCAACCAGAAGCGCGAATATCACCTGATTCATCTTGCCAGGGATGCGGGTGCTGACTTCGGCCGGGTGGTCGGCGACATGATCAAAAGCTCCAAGCCTTTTTCGCCCTTTGCCTCGCCGGAACGTGAGCACATCGAGTTTGCCAGCGCGATGGATAAGAACATGGGCAAGAGCATCCTGGGCGCGCCCACTGGTTTTGCCAAGCTGGATCGTGCACTGTGCGGTATTCGCGGCATCAATATTCTTGGCGGACAGCCCAAGGCGGGCAAGTCGTGCTTCTTTCTGCAGGTTTCCACCGAAGCCGCCCGCGCCGGCATGCCCGTGATCTACTATGATTTTGAGAACGGACGACACAAGATCTATCTCCGGACCTTGAGCCGCTTCAGCCGGCTTTCCGAGGAGGAACTGCGGAAAACGGATCTCGATGCGGAAGCGGCCAGTCGCCTGGGTCACGCCCAGGACGAACTCCGCAAACTGCTGTGCATGTTCCGTGTGGTCACGGACCGGCGATTGAGCCCGGACATCATGCGCCGGCAGATCGATTTCATCAAGCATGAGACCCGTCTGGACACGTGCCTGGTCGTCATCGACAGCCTGCACAAACTGCCGTTCAAGAACCTGTCCGAGCGCCGCACCGGCATTGATGAGTGGTTGCGTCACATGGAAGCCATACGCGACGAGCAGAACGTGGCGTTTCTGGTGGTGTCGGAGCTGTCCCGGGGATCCGAGGGCAGCTACAGCCAGAAGCCGGATCTGGGCGCATTCAAGGAGTCGGGCGATATTGAATACAGCGCCGACAATGCCCTCATCCTGCAGCCCAACTGGAATTTGCTGGACCCCCTGTCAACGCAGGAGCGCCGGAACACGCTCTGGCTGGTCGCGAGCCGCGAGAACAGCCCGGGAAAAATCGCCGAATACGTCCTTGATTTTCCGTACTGGGGTTTCCGGGAGCAGTAGGCGCGGCCGGCGCAACGGCAACGGTCCCGCAGGTCCCGTTGTACGGCTGGTAGGCGGTGAGGGACTCGAACCCCCGACCTACTGGGTGTAAACCAGTCGCTCTAACCAACTGAGCTAACCGCCTGTTGCAAAAGGAACGGCCGCGCACCGTGCGCGCGTGCCTCTCATGCTGTGCATGGCCATGGATAGTACCTTGGTTGAACGCGGATGGGAAGCACGTTTGCGCGTGACCGGTGATCGAGGCATGGTCTTTTTCTGAAGCTTC
>SESH01004537.1_pt1 | contig 15226 bp, 14 predicted proteins | sample 3171561 | NCBI WGS metagenome assembly SESH01 (sample SAMN10866947, study PRJNA518727) | freshwater metagenome | biome: subpolar coniferous forest; feature: holomictic lake; material: water; isolation source: holomictic Lake 442 2011 16.5 m and 2014 13 m | place: Canada: near Kenora, Ontario
CGACTAGCCCAAATGATTCTGCTGCTTGCGTGCCGCCAATGGCTGGATAAGACCGCGGCGGTCACTGGCGCTGACTCGACGTTCCCGCGCCTTCAGTCGCGTAGGGCTTTAAGGTCTTCCGGCGACCTCAGTCGTCGGCCAGTGAACGCGATGTTGCGCCACTTGCCAGCGCCGAAGCGGTCCGCCCAGGGCATCGGGGTTACGGCGCGGTGGCATCGACGGCTGCGTTCTGCGTGAGTAGACCCCCCCAGAATGGAATTTTCACTGGTCTATGAACTCTTGACCGACACAGCCGTGCCCCTAAAAGGCAAGTATTGTTCTCTCCAGATTTACTCTGAGCAGGGTGACGCTAGGGCTTTGGTCGTGACCGCGATCGATGTGCCGCTTCAGCTGCTTCCACTCAGACAATCTAAGCGAAAGCGGCGATGATTGCGGTACATCGGTTGACCCCATGTACCATTTTGGAATCGAGCGCTTGGTGATCGACTCACACAGCAGCTCGATGATCCCGGTATGCCAACTGGCAGTCTTGATGGCGGCATAGAAGGCATCAACACCACCGGCCGGGCCTTCGAAATAGTGAAAGAAGCTGCCGTCGTCGTGAAGCAGAGCACCCGTTACCGAATTAGTCTCGCTGAATGGCCGGGCGGCTTCGAGCACAATTTCCAGTTCCCGCTGGGCCATTGGCTTGATGGCGGCACTCACATAGCAGATAGATTTGCCATCGAGCATGAGACCTCGACTTTCCTTACACCTATAGACTGACCGAAGCGGCCTCGGACGCTGGATCGGGTTGCTTCAAATGCTGGAGCGACGGGAACAGTCCTGCAAGATTCAGCGCCACGAATGGCGAAAAAAGTACTAAAAATGTCCGTGACAAACGAGCGCGGACAACCAAATAAATTCTGAGTAAGCTCTCCTGAATGAAGTCTAGGGCATTTATTGCGTCGGCAGATATCGCACGCGAAACCGGCTTCGGTAGGGACCAGTTGCGCAAGTGGCGCCAGCGCTTTCAATTTCCGCCGTTGGAATTCACGGCTGAGGGGAAACCGGGTTATTCGGTCAACACCGTCAATCAGCTTCGGCTGGTCAAACGCCTGCTCGAGGGCGGCTTTCGTCCCGGTTATGTCGTAGGCAAGACTCTTGAAGAACTCGAGAGGTTGCACGTCGCGGTGAGCGGTCGGTTCCAGGGGGATTCGCCGATGAATCGACTAGTGCGCTCATCGAGCAGCTTAAGAACGCAGACTCGGCTGGATTTCTAAAACTGTTGGTAAAGAAGCGAGCGAAGAAAACCCTACTTCAGTTTTCACGTAGTGTCGACGCCCCGCTACTGACAGGCCTCGGTGATGCATGGGCGCGCGGGGACGTGGACATTCATCACGAGCACTTCCGTTCCTTTTGCATAGAGCGTTATTTTCACGCGCAAATTTTAAGGCTAAAGCCAAAGCGCGGGGCTCCAAAGATATTGATGGCCCTTCCGCCCGGAGAGCATCATTTTCTCGGATTGTTGATGATGGAGGCCGTATTGGCAGAGCAGGGTGCAATGCCGGTCAGCCTAGGATCGGATATTCCGCTGAACGAACTGAAACTGGCAGCGGCTTCTCACAATGTCGACGCGGTCGCTCTGTCCTTCAGTATTGCTTACCCAGCCCGCGATATTTTACCGACCCTGAAACATCTAAGGCGTTTGCTGCCGCGCCGAATTCCAATTTGGGCTGGCGGGGCCGCGTTGGCGGGCGTCAAAAATCGCCCCACGGGAGTCAGCCTGTTCCCGGAAATAGACGGCGTCATTGCCGCTCTCAATGACATGGTCGATCAAATGTCCGTTCGCTAAGGCGTTTGCCGCGATGAACGAATTGATGCGTCGCCGTCAATGTGGAGGGTCCCTCTGGAATTCGGATACGGACACAAGTGGCTTAACGCGGTGTGTCTGCTGACACCGCGTCAGGATTGCCGAGAATGTTTCGGGCAGCAGAAACGATGTCTGTTTGTAATATTTTTGAACGTCGGCGAGTCCGTCGGTGCGGGCTACCGCGGAGCATTGCGTCTCGGACAGCAGAATTTTGCTACGTACCAAAGAACAGGAGATAGATCGCGTTCGAATAGCTCTAGAGAACATTGGCTGCGGCGCTGACATGACCAAGGAGTTTCCTGCTCGACAAGATTGCCAACGCGGGCGTGATCGCGACAATGCATTTTATACCCGGCGCCGAATTTTTCGGTCCTGCGCTGCAGTTCCTTGCTCACTTTTTGGCGACAAAGCCGCCTACTAAGCCATGCAGCGCTGCGATGGCGGACGCGCCACCGTAACGCCAGATTCAGCGCTTCAGGACGCGACGCGCGTCGACGACCCCGAAGGACTCTGCTGCTTCCGTGCCGCCTATGGCCGAAACAAGCACGCGTCGGTCACTTCCGCTGACTAGCGTCAACGCGTCTAGATCGGGCGCGTAGGGAATACCCAGATTCCCTAGCGAATACCCAAACGTTTTGACTAGCGTGGGAAATATGTTCGCGTGGGAAATGGGATATGCGGACTTTTCCGACAGAGACGCAAATCCAGCAGCTCGTGCAACACTATCGTCCGTTGCGATTAGCATAAGCGGCACGAGCACTTGCTCGCTTGCGGCGGAGCAGTGGCCCCATTTGCCGTCTTCTCCTAATGACTCCCCGTGATCGCTGGTAATAACGATAAGCGTGCTCTTTCTGAGTCCGCCGATCAGCTTCGCGACGAACCTGTCGAAGTAAATGACGGCGTTGTCGTAGCTGTTAACGATTTGCTCGCGATTCTCCTCAGAAAATGCTGCCGCCTTGCCGTTGAGATCCGGCCGGTACACCCGGCACTCCGGGCAGCTCATATACCTGTCACCGTACGGCCAGTGTGCGGCGTAGGTCTCGACCACCAGGAACTGCCGGTCGGGCGAATGTGCGAGGGCAGTAATGATCGGCAGCATTTCGTTATCGCTGCCAAACGTCCACTTATCCAATCCGACTGCCGGAGCGACGTTCCGGTGGAGAACGTCTATCTCATCACCGACGAACTCCGGCCATAAGTTATCGTTGGCGCTAATGAAGGCAGTTCGGTATCCGGCACTTTTCGCATACGAGAAAAGCGACGGGCTCTGAAACAGGTCCGAGTAAACCGAATGAACGGGCTCTACCATCAGCAGTGGCACCGACCTATCCGTGCAGTCACCATGGCTCGTCACGTTCTCAAAACTGACATGGGGAAGCTGCAAAGAACTCAGCAAGGGCGTGACGTTCCGGCCGTAGGCGGTGGCGCTAAAACGATCAGCGCGGAGGCTCTCGCCAATGATGTAGATCACGTCGAAGTGCGACGCCTGGTTCTGCGGCGCAGGCGCCTTGTGACGCATGGGGCGTTCCAGGCCAATTTCGTGGGTGCGGGAAATCCCCAGGCGGACATTGGTCGCCGCAAGCGCGAACGTCGGAGAATAAATTTCCTGGCTCGGCAGTGCCTCATCGACCAGCACGCACCATGAAAGTAGCCCGAGAAGTGCAAACGAGGCGCGCTGATAACTGGCCGAAGCTCGCTTTCTCCGGAACAGAAGAAGTGCATATAAAGCGGTTATTGCCAGAGCCGCAAGAAACGCCGCACCGCTGAAGTAAAGTTCGACGCTCGCAATGAATTCATGCGATGGATTGGCGGCCGCGAGGCGGAGTTCTCCTTCGCCTAAAAATCGACCGTAATAGCTTTGGAATGCGTATTGCGCATAGTGGGTAAAAAACAGCCCTAGCGAAATGGCAAGCCGCGCCGGCAGAGCGGTGATATTGAACAGTGCCAGGCTCAGCAGGACGAGCGCTGGTAGCGAGACAAGCGAGTCAGAAAAAAGCGTACGTAATGGCTGCCCGAGCCATAAGTGGTCAAGAAGTCTTTCGCCAGCATAGAGAACGGCGACAGCCAAAAGTGTTTCGCCGAGATGGTGTCGAAGAAATCTCAGCGCGTGCGTTGCGCCGCGCACAATCAGCTTCCGTGCGGATGCAGTGCCGCTATTCGGCATACGCTTCGGTTGGGCGCGAAGTGCTGGGCGTGTCGATCATGTTCGGAACGGTCCGTTGGTAAAACCTAACATCCCAGCTGCTTGGCGGTTCCTAGCGCTCCACTGACTCGGGCGACTCCTGTCGCGATGGGGGTTGCCTGGAGCACGCGCAGCTGGTCGCGGATCGCAAGTGTGGCATCGATTCTGTTCGCCGGCTTGATGTCGTCCAACGGCGCCAGCAGCCGGTGGCGTTTGGCTTCGGAAAGGGCTGTCGGCGACCTCAGCGCGCCAGGAAATATCGCCCCTATCAAGCCGGCGCAGCCACGGCTAACGAGCGGCCTGCCGGCGCCGGCGACCACGGCGTGCCATTTGACGGCGGCAAGCTATATCGACCAGAATCCAAAGACTGCTCAACTCGAATTCCCCCGCTGGGGCCATAAAAAACGAGCAGTTCAGCGTTCACCACAGGCGAATTGCCAATGAAAAACACCTACCTCATTCGTGGAGGTCTGCAGGGCCGTGAGCGCTTGCGGATCCTGTCGCAGGTCATGCAAAGCTCCGGTGTGGCGCTGCTTCGGCGTGCAGGCGTAGGCGCAGGCGCGAGTTGCCTTGATGTTGGCTGTGGTGGCGGCGATCTGGCATGTGATTTTGCGCGCCTTGTCGGGGCAGAGGGCCGGGTGGTGGGCGTCGACATCGACGAGACAAAGTTGTCGCTCGCTCAAAGCGAGGCGTTGTCGCTGGGATTTCGAAACATCGAATTTCGCCACCTCGATATAACCAAAGCCGTTGTCGGGGAGAAGTTCGACTTTGTGCACGCTAGATTCTTGTTGACGCATTTGCCGGATCCGGCGGCAGCGCTCGCGCGTATGGCGGCTGCCCTCAAGCCGGGTGGCGTTCTGGTGCTGCAGGACATCGACATGGAAGGCCAGTTTTCGTGGCCGGCGTCGCCGGCCATGGATCGCTATAAGGACCTCTATACGCGGGTTGCGCGCTGTCGGGGCGGCGACCCCTTCATCGGCCGACGTCTACCGGCGCTGTTGGCTGCTGCCGGCTTGAATTCGATCGCGTTCAACGTCGTTCAGCCGGCGGCGACTAGCGGTGACGTAAAGCTCATTGCGCCCAACACGATGGAAAACATTGCAGCCTCCCTGATTGATGAGGGGCTCGCCAGCGCCACCGAAGTGGAGCAGATCATTGCCGAGCTCTATGCGAGCGCGCACGATCCGAACATGTTGATGAGTGTGCCCAGAATCGTAGAGGCTTGGGCGCAGGCGTAGCGTCGAATTGCTGTCACCGGTGACGGCGACCGCGTCGACTGGTGTCTAAAGTATGGCGGCCGGACGTCACTGGCGGCGACTTCGGCAGATTGCCGACCTGGGTCACTACGGATAGCCGGTGGCATGCTGCGGCGGATGTACGGCTCCCGCCTAATCACCCGCGGCGCTTAGTCGCCGCTTGACGCCAGCCGGGGGCGGGTCGAACCCGGCGGTGCTGGCAAGCCAGCGTTGGAATCGTGCGTTCAACGCGTCGTCGAAGCGACGACCCGTCAGCGCGGCGGCATCGATCGCCACTCGCGTCGTTCCCCCGCTCTTCCGCCGATCCGGGTATTTCCTATAGCTGCACGTGCAGGTCGCTATGTCGCAACCCCTCAGGGGCAGTTTGGGCGGCACGTCGCGGGAGAGGTGGCGCACCCCGAACGATTCTCGAGCGGCGCCGCAGCAGGCGATGCCTGGCACAATCGATACCGCATGCCAGGGATTGCTGAGGCGCACATTGCGAACACTACGCTGTGGCACGGGCTCTTCGCTCTTTGCGGAGAAGCGCTCGCGTAATGCCTGAAAGATAGACGCCATGGGTAAGCCGCCTTCGTCGGATGTGGTGACTGAACGATTATCATTTTTACACATAGCCGGCGAGCGCTAGGGTTTGACTTGACATAAGCGCGCCTTCGGCTGCGGCTTTTTCTTAGCGCCGCGTTATGTAAGAAGCCGCCGCGCGGCGGACGGTCTAGGTCCGCGCAGCTGAGCGTCGCAAGGGGCGCGAACCCAGAGGCGCTGCCGCACCTAGGGCTTCCAAGCTGCACCAGAATCCAGAGCCGTTTGTGAACGTGCCGTTGCCGCGGCGGCGTCTTCGGCTGAGACAACAGCGGCCCTGCGTTAGTGGCGAAGGGCGGTTTTGGCCTAGAAATTCAGCTGGGTAAGGCAGTCCGTCACCCGACGCTGAAAGCGGAGGTTGCGGATCGGAAATGACTTGAGAAATGCGCTGCGACTGATCGACGGGCTATGCCGTCGTGCATGAGTTGCCCAATGACGCGCGACCAGACCATTGCCCGCCAGCGCAGCCGCGATCGCGGCGACCAGGGAAATCATCGCGTGGGCACCTGGAGTACGTGCCGCGCGCTCTGCCCACATTAAGCCCTCTGCGTCATCGCCCGCGGCAAGGTGCGTCAGTGCCCTTACCCCCAGCATGGCGTAATGCATCGGATCCAGCGGGCTGAGCTGCATCGCGAGATCAACATGTTCCCGGCCCGCTGCTGCGTTACCGGCTACCGTTTCGTTCCAGGCCAACGCATAAATTCCCTGCGCGAAGCTTGGGCTGAGTGACGTCGAACGACGTAGCCAGTCTGCGCTGGTATCGAGATCGCCACTGAGCCAGAAGGTACGACCCATGGCGAAGTTCGCGAACGGATCGAGGGGATCCAGATGCACCGCCTGCTCGGCGTGGCGTCGCGCGCAGTCGGTCTCCTGGGCCCGATCGCCGGATTCCTGCAAGAAGGCGTTTTGAAAGTGCACGAAGGACAGCCCGGCGTGGGCGCGCGCGAAACTCGGGTCGAGCGTGATGGCGCGACGAAAGAGATCCCCGGCGGCTTGTCCGTCCGGCGCGTTGAAGCGATGCATGTGCTGCAGACCGAGGTGGAAGGCGAGCCAGGCGTCGATCTGCTCAGTACCGCTCCGACGCGCGTGCGCCGCTTCGTTGAGCGGTATCCGCAGATCAAGAGCTGCCGGTACGCGTGCAGTCATTGCTTCGCGAATTGCGAACATATCGTCGGCAGAGCCGGCGAATCGGTCGACCCAAATCACTTCCCCCGAACTACAGTCCGTCAGTTCAACAGCGACGACAAGCCGCCTTTGGACGCTCTCGACAACCCCGGTCAGGATGTAGCGGACGGCCAGCCGACGGGCGGCCTCCAGGGGATCCAGGCCGCCGACGCGGAAGGAGGAACCGCGGGCAGTAACCCGCAGCCATCGCAAGCGGCAGAGCGCCGCGATCAGATCATGGGCCAGCGCGTGCGAAAGGCCCGGATGATGAGGCCGCGCGCCGAGGTGCCTGAAGGGCAGAATCGCGATGCTCGGCCGTCCTACAGCCGGTTCCAGGCCCGCTCGCTGTTGGCTGCCGGTGTCACATGTGACCGAACGCTCGACTCGTTCGGTCGCCGCCACGAAGCGAAAGCCCCGCCCGTGCACGGTCCGGATGAACCGCTGCGAGCGCGCATCGTCCCCGAGGAGTTTACGTAAAGACCTGATTCGGCTTGAAATGGTCGCGTCGGAAATGGCTCGTCCGCCAAACACCGCATCGATCAATTCGTCCTTCGCGACGATCCGGTCGCGGTGGCTGAGCAGCAGGGCGAGCAAGGCGCATACCTGTGGTTCCGCACGGATCTCGGCTGACCCGTGACGCAGGCAGCCTAACGCAACGTCGAATTCGAATCCCTCGAACCGGTACAGCATGTTTTCCAGCATAACGAGGCCAACCGGCGTCGTCTCGGTCCCGGGAGGTTTTCTACAGAAGTTCTGCAAGATTCCTGGGTCTGATCCTGTCAACGTCAGATCACGGATCCGCAAAGTGCCGGATCCCCTCTGCAGGAGCCCCAGTTATGACACGTCATGTATCGATCGCCGCCGCCTTCTCATTGCTCTTTGGGGTATCGAACGCGGTCGCCGATGCGCCCGTCAGGGCCCTGGCAGCGCGCGTCTCCGATCCCTCAGTGCAGTGGACCCCGTGCCCGCCCGTATTTGCGACCGGTTGCCAGATGAGTGTGCTGCAGGGCGATCCGTCCAAGCCACGCGCCGACCTGTGGTTGAAGGTTCCTGCCGGATACAGGATCGCCGCCCATAGCCATACCTCCGCTGAGCACATGACCCTGGTCTCGGGGACTCTCAAGGTGCGTTATGACGGGCAGGAAGCGGTGGTCCTCAGGCCCGGCGATTTCGCCTATGGCCCGGCGAAGCTGCCCCATGTCGCGGTGTGCAAGGCCGGCGGAAGGCCGTGCATCCTGTTCATTGCGTTCGAGGAAGCCGTCGACGTCGCGCCCTTTGCCGGGGATATGACGTTGCGCTGACGACCATCGTAGCTGCCACGGCAGCGGCAGCGACGGGATCTGGCAACAGCGTGGCCCCGAACCTAGAGGCTGGAACGCTCGCCGTCCTAGGAGCGGACGATCGAGGAGTTCGCGCGACGAGCTGATGAGGGGATGTGTCCGCGCATTCCCGACCGCTGCAGTTAGGCCGTGTCAGTCGCGGAAATTGTTGAACTGCAGCGCCGCCTCAAGTTTCTGCTGGCGTAGCAGCGCCATCGTCTCCTGCAGGTCGTCCCGGCTCTTGCCGGTGACGCGCAGCTTGTCGGCCTGGATCGAAGCCTGCACCTTGATCTTCGAGTCCTTGATCAGACGCTGGATCTTCTTCGCGGTCTCGGCGTCGATTCCTTCCTTGAGGATGATCTTTTGCTTTGCCGTCGCGATCGTCACTTCCGGGTCTTTGATGTCAAGGCATACCAGATCGATGCCGCGCTTGGAGATCTTGAGCCGCAGAATATCGATGATCTGCTTGAGCTGGAAGTCCGCTTTGGCCTCGAGCGTCACCTCGTTTTTTTCGAGTAGAACCTTCGCGTCCACGCCACGAAAGTCGAAGCGCGTTTCGATCTCGCGGCGGGTCTGGTCGACCGCGTTCTCTACTTCGTGGTGATCGAGTTCAGATACGACGTCAAAAGAGGGCACGGCAGCTCCTAGAATTCGCCAGCGGCGCCGCTCAGGCGCCGGAAATAAATGGTCGCGGCTTCCAGCGTGCCGCGCGGTGAGCGCCAGAATTCCGGGATGGTTCCGGCGCTCTGGTAGCCGGCGCGCTTGAAAACGCCCTCGGCGGGCGAGCCGCTGTGTACGTCCAGCGCCAGTAGCGTTAGGCCGTGTGCGGCGGCGTAGTTTTCCAGCGCCTGCACCAGCGCCAGTCCAATGCCGCGCCGCTGGTACTGCCAGTGGACCATCAACTTCTGCACCTGGCCGCGGTGCCGCGAGTTTTCGCGCGGCGGCAGAGCCAGCTGCACCGCACCTGCGCAGACATGATTGTCAGTGGCGACGAACAGTCGACGCTCGCCGCGGCCGACGGCCTCGAGTACTTCGGTCCAGTAGTTGCGGGCCTCCTTGGTTGAAGGCACGCTCATCCAGCCAGCAGTGGCACCGCCGGTCACGGTATCTTGCAGCAACTCGACCAGTTCGCTGAACAGCTCGAGGCTCGGCGGGGCGGTCAGTTCGCGGATTTCGAGCATTGTCTCTCCCGATGGGTCAGTGCTTGGCTGCGAGCAGCGCCCGCACGGACTCAGTGAACTGTTTCTGAAAATCCAGATAGTGCTGCCCGGTAGCCGGGCCGCTGAATCCGGATTGTACCTTGGCGATGCGCCCGTCGCGGCCCACCAGCACCGTCGTCGGGAAGCCGAACACGCCGCCGAGTGCGGGTAGTTTCCGGGCAGCCTCGTCCTTGTCCGACAGGCCTGCAATCAGTACCGTCCACGGGATGTCGTATTTCGCGACGAAACGGCGATTGACCGCGATGGCCGCTGCCGGGTCGTTGAAGTGCTCGAACTGCAGCGAGACGATTTCCAGGCCCTCGGCCTTCAGTTCTTGGTACAGGGGCAGCAGGAATGCCGCCTCGTCGTGGCAGTTTGGGCACCAGGTGCCGCCGATCGCGACGATCATGACCTTGTTGCGGAAACGCTCGTCGGCCTGCGTCACCGGTTTGCCGTCGAGGTCCGGGAAGCTGAATGCGAACGGTCGCCCGGTTGGGGCGGCTACCTCTGCAAGATCGATGATTGCCGCCGCCGCATCTCGATGCGCGCGCAGCTCGTCGACCGCCCAGGCGCCCGACCACCAGCGGCCGCTCAGCGTGCCGTCCGCATTTATCTTGAATCGGTACAGGTGTGGCAGGCCACCATCGAACCGCGACAGCAGTAGCTCGTCCTGGGTGACGTCGCCCTCCAGGTAGCGATGGTCGCCACTTGGGTCGAGGATCGTGCCGAACACGCGCCAGCCAATCTGTTTGAACTCGCCAACAGCCAGTCGCTCCTTGCCGTCGGCCGTGCGCACCGTGATCGCCCAGCGGCCGGCAACGTTTGGCGGAATCTTCGGCCCAGTCGCGGAGAAACGGAACCGCTCGTCACGCACGACCTGCAGTGGCAGGCGAATTTCCTTGCCGCCGCGACGCAGCATGACGGCCTCACCGTGATAACCGCCTGGATCGGCATCGAGCTCGAGGCGGTTCGAGTAGCCAGGCATTTGCATCACGAGGCGCGAGCCTGCGTGGCTGAACTCAGTGACGTGCACCGCTTCAGCGCCGTTCAGTAGGTAAACGATCGGCGCCCCGCCGGCCGGTGGCGAGGCAATCGTGATTCCGAACGGAAGCTCGCCGCCGGGTACCGTCAGAACGCCGCGATAGTTGCCCGGTACCAGCTCGGTTGGGGGCACGCGCTGGCAGCCCGCCAACAGCAGGCCGGCGAGTAGCGCCATCAGCAAGCGAGGTAGTCTGCGATCAAGGTTCATCGGGGCATCCGCTAGGTGGCTCGGCTCTACAGAGTGGGCAGGTCGATGTTGGCGAACAGCCGGGCAAGTTCAGGTCCCGCCCCGGCGCGTACCGCCTGATCGACGAGGCGTCGCGTCAGGTGTGGCGCGAAGGTCTTCATGAATTCATACATGTAGCCGCGCAGCAGCCGGCCCCGTCTGAACCCGATCCAGGTCACGTGCGGCGCAAACAGGTGCGAGGCATCAAGCACGACGAGGTCGGCGTCCTCCACCGGGTCCATCGCCATGCTGGCGAGAATGCCGACGCCAAGTCCAAGCCGAACGTAGGTCTTGATTACATCGGCGTCGCTGGCTGTCAGTGCGACTCGCAGTTTGAGTCCTGCGCTTTCGAACAGGGCCGGCAGCGACGAGCGCCCGCCGAAGCTAAAGGTGTAGGTGACGATCGGGTGCTCGGCCAGCGCCTCGAGCGTAACGCGGCGCTCGCGCGCGAGCGGATGGCCGCGCGGCACGATGACCTGCCGCTGCCAGCGGTAGCAGGGCAGCATGACCAGTCCGGGAAACAGCTCATCGCCGCCAGTGGCTATCGCGAAGTCGATGCGGTCGAGCTTGGCGAGTTCGGCGATCTGCTCGGTCGTACCCTGATGCAGATGCAGGTCGACGTCTGGATAGGCGGCACGGAACTTCTGCACCATCGGTGGCAGTACGTAGCGGGCCTGTGTATGCGTCGTGCCGATGGCGAGCGAGCCGCTGCGGTCATCCTTCAGGTCCGAGGACAGGCGACGGATATTCTGGACTTCCTCCAGGATGCGAAGTGAACGATCGACGACCTGCTGGCCGGCCGCCGTGACGCTGACTAGGTTGCGGCCATCGCGCTCGAACAACGGGAAGCCCAGCTCGTCCTCGAGCAGCTTCAGCTGTTTGCTCACGCCTGGCTGCGACGTATGCAGCTTGCGGGCTGCCGTCGTGATGTTCAGGCCGTTCTGTACAACGGCAGCCAGGTATCGGAGTTGGTGGAGTTTCATGGGGGCGCCTTGGGTGGGGCCATTATATAGAAGGGCTGGGGTTGCTCAGCGATATCCCCGCGCCTGCAGGCTGAACAGGCGGGCATAGCGACCGTCTAGCTGCATCAGCTGCTCGTGGCTGCCGCGTTCCACGATCGCACCACCCTCGAGTACGACGATCTGATCCGCCATGCGTACGGTGGAGAAGCGGTGTGAGATCAGGATCGTGATTCGGTCGCGGGTCAGGGTGCGGAAATGCTCGAAGATCTCAGCCTCGGCGCCGGCGTCCATCGCCGCGGTGGGTTCGTCCAGCACCAGCACGTCGGCGCGCGAGCGCATGAACGCGCGCGACAGTGCGATCTTCTGCCACTGGCCGCCTGACAGTTCGCGCCCGTCCTTGAACCACTTTCCCAGTTGGGTATCGTAGCCCGCTGGCAGGTCGCGGATGAACGGATCGGCCAGGCCCTTGGACGCCGCCTCGGTCCAGCGCTCGCGTTCCTCGAAGTGAGCAACGTCGCCCGCGCCGACGTTTTCGCCGACCTTGAGCTGATAGCGGGCGAAGTCCTGGAAGATCACGCCAATGCGCTCGCGCAACGTCGCTTCGTCCCATTCCTCAAGGTCCCGGCCTTCAAACAGGATGCGACCGGATGTCGGTCGGTACAGACGCGTCAGCAGTTTGATCAGGGTCGTCTTGCCCGAGCCGTTCTCGCCGACCAGCGCGAGGCTCTCGCCAGGCCGGATCGTCAGATCTACGTTCAGCAGTGCCGGGCCATCGGAGTCGGGGTAGGTGAACGAAACGTTCTCGAAGCGGATCCCCTCGCCGGGCGCCGGCCCCTGACGCACGTCGCCGCGCGGCGCCGGTACCGGCTGCTCAAGGTATTCATACAGGTTCGACAGGTAGAGGTTGTCCTCGTACAGGCCGCCGACCGCCGACAGGCCCGACGACAGTGCCGATTGGCCCTGCCGGAATAGCGCCAGATACATCGTCATCTGGCCAAGCGTTATCGCGCTGCGGATCGCGGTCATCGCGATCCAGGCATAGGCGCCGTACAGGCTGAATGTTGCCACCAGCCCGAGCATGAACCCCCACGCATCACGTCGCAGCGTAAGAGCCCGGTCCTCTTTGTAGAGCTTGTCGTAGATCTTGCCGTAGCGCTCCAGCAGCATGGGCCCCAGGCCGAATAGCTTGACCTCCTTGGCGTGGTCCTCGCGGGCGATAACCGTCTCCAGATACATCTGCATCCGCGTCTCAGGTGAGCGCCAGCGAAACAGTCGGAACGTATCACCCGAGAATTTGGCTTCGGCAAAGAATACGGGCAGCCCGGCGAGTACCAGGATGGCGACCGCGAGCGGGGAGAACTGCACGAGGATCACGCCGTAACTGACCAGCGATACGCCGTTCTGCACCATCCCGAATGCGCGCATGACCATCGATAGCGGACGTGTCGACGCCTCGCGTCGGGCGCGGGTGAGCTTGTCGTAGAACTCGGAATCCTCGAAATGGACCAGCTCCAGCGTCAGCGCCTTCTCGAGGATCATCACGTTGACGCGTTGGCCCAGCTGCGCGCGCAGCAGCGATTGGCAGGTATACAGTCCGCGCTGGGCGCCGGCGAGCAGTGCGACGAGCAAAGCCTCCATGCCCACATACGTCAATGCCGGTCCGTAGACGAGTTGACCGCCGCCGCGGTGAGCGCCGATCGCAACAACCACCGCGTCGACGATGCGCGCGCCAACCCAGGCGACGCCGGCCGGTAACGCGCCGGTGACGAGTGTCAGCAAGGCCAGCAGGACGGTCAGTCCGCGGTTGGTCGTCCAGGCGAGGGCGAGCGCGCGCCGCGCGTAGCGAAACACGTCGGCAAAGCGGCGGCCGCTGGCTGGCGGCTGCGTCAGGCGCTGTAGCCACTGGATCGGGTTCAAACACCTACTCCGTCAATGGCGCCGTGGGCGCCGGATACTCATTATACGGCGCGCTGCTTGTGGCTCCCGGGTGGTCGGGGCAATCTGTTACGTGGGACAAGGGCCGGAGTGGGTATGGTGGCGACAGTGACGGGTGGAATGGGCGCGACGGGGGTGCCGGACGGCGCCCGGCTGGGGGAGTACCTGCGCAGCCGGCTGCCCGGCGTGGACGGTCCGCTTGAGGTCACGCCGCTCGGCGGCGGCCAGTCGAATCCTACTTACCTGATCCGGGCCGGTGAGCGGCGCTATGCGTTGCGCACCAAGCCTGCCCGGGCCGTCGACCTGCTGCCGTCCGCCCATCAGATCGAACGCGAGTATCGCGTGCTCGGCGCCTTGGCTGGCGCCGGCGTGCCGGTGCCAGCGGTGCATCACCTGTGTACCGACGAGGACGTGATCGGGCGGGCGTTCTTGGTCATGGATTTTGTGGCCGGTCGCGTCTGGACGGACCCCCGGCTGGCGGAGCTGTCGACGGGCGAGCGTGCTCAGCTGTTCGACGACATGAACCGCGTGCTCGCGACACTGCACACGCTCGACTATCAGGCGCTGGGACTGGCCGATTTTGGTAAGCCCGGCGACTATCTGGCGCGCCAGATCGCACGCTGGTCCAGGCAGTACCGTGCCAGTGAGACGACGTCGGTACCGGCGATGGACCGGCTGATCCAGTGGCTGCCGACCCGCATCCCACCGGACGACGGCACCTGCCTGGTTCACGGCGACTTCAGGCTCGACAACCTGGTCATCGCCCCCGATCAACCGCGGGTTGTCGCGGTACTGGACTGGGAGCTGGCGACGCTGGGCTCGCCGCTGGCGGATCTGGCCTACCACTGCTGCGTCTACCATTTCCCGGTGGGGCTGTACCGGGGCCTCGCCGGCGTCGACTGCGCTGCGTTGGGCATTCCGGCCGAGGCCGACTACCTTTCGAGTTACTGCCGGCGCACCGGCCGCTCAACGGTGGACCATTGGGACTACTATCTGGCGTACAACTTCTTTCGGATGGCGGCCATCGTGCAGGGCATCCGCAAGCGTGCGGAGCTTGGCACTGCAGCGAGTGTTAACGCGCTGGAGTTTGGCAGCGGCGTCATGCAGCTTGCGGCGATGGGCTGGGAACTGGCGCGCCGTCTCGGCGCCTAAAGACGGGGAGACAACCGATGACGACTTCTGATGCCTCTGCCGGCGCCGCTGCGCCTACACGTGATGAGTGTCACTGGGCGATGCTCAGCCACCTGAGCGCGATGCTGATGTACCTGACGGTAATCGGTGGGTTCATCGCACCGCTGGTGATCTACGTTCTCAAGCGCGATGAGATGCCATTCGTCGCCGATCAAGGGCGCGAGACGCTTAATTTCCAGATCACGGCCCTGCTTGCGCTGTGCGTCGCCGGCGTGCTGATGTGGGTGCTGATAGGCTTTGTGCTGGTGCCGCTGATCCTGCTTTTTCACTTCGTGGTGACGATCATCGCGACCATGCGTGCCTCGGAAGGCGTTGCCTAC
>SESH01054946.1_pt1 | contig 15159 bp, 9 predicted proteins | sample 3171561 | NCBI WGS metagenome assembly SESH01 (sample SAMN10866947, study PRJNA518727) | freshwater metagenome | biome: subpolar coniferous forest; feature: holomictic lake; material: water; isolation source: holomictic Lake 442 2011 16.5 m and 2014 13 m | place: Canada: near Kenora, Ontario
ACGGTATCAATGGCAACAACGTCTACACCGATTAGCGCGGCGGATTGTCTCGATAGAACAGCGTGCCCATCAGGCGGCTTATGCACAGGGGAGGGGGGAAGAAGTCCGGGTGGCCAGGGCAGAATCGGGGTTGATGGCTGAGCCGGAGACTATAAAAGAAAACAGTGATGAGGATAGTGGGTTTGAGGAAAATATTGATGAAAATTGAGCCGTCCGGCCGAGGAATCCAACCACGATTTATCAGCCATGTGTGGTAATGGAAGTCCGCGAGGATGCTTTTGAATCTAATGTCTTAGGCGGGTACTTAACCCGCCTTAACATACTGTTGATAACATCTCGACAAGGATTTCGCGATTTGTTATCTAAGTTCCTCCGGTTCAAGTACTTCAATTCGATCACCTTCGTCTAAAATCCACCAACGCAATTGCCAGGTATGGGTAAGATCAGCCATAATTTTCCGAAATCCTGACTCATTAACTGGGCTTATGATCTTGTTTAATTGTTCAGGAATAAAGCGCCCAAATATTCCACTCATCGATTCTAACGTTAAAAATTAAACTGCTCATAATTTTATTGAACTAATATGGTTATTAGTCCTCTTATTATAAATGTCACATTATTATTTTTGGTGCGGAGCCAGACCGTTTAGATTCTCTGGATGTCGTAATTCTGTGAGTGGGCATTTAAATAACCTCAGAGGCAGGAGGGTGTATCATAATCTCAACATGAGGTATTCCAGTATACTGCTCCTGCACCACCTAAGTTATGCCGTATAACGTACATTCACCGTGATACATATACTACGCCTTCACTTTGAGCAAATAAAATGAACATTAGCTGCCCTATCTCTTATCCTCGATTTTCCGTACTTCATTTTCAATACGCTTGCTGAATGGGTCTTTGTGGGTGGTGACCAGCGCCGTCAGCAAATCCGCTATGACTATCAGGCCACCAACATGTAAAAGGTTACCCAAAAACGGGTTTACCAGCAGTCCAATATTGATATAAATGTGCTGTATGACAGCCCCAAGCTTTACCGACGGGTGCAAGCTTTTATAAAAGCAATTAATGCCCACAGTACAGAATTTGACTCGTTACTGATGGATTGTTTGTTTGCCTGAAAAGAGTAAAATCAAACCTTTAATTTGCTAACGATCAGTTAATGAGCGAAAAATTTTGCAATTTTTCGTTTTTAAATGGCAAATATGAATTTAACGGAAGGTTTACATGGAATTAGTGCTAGAATCCAACAAAATCGGCTCGTACATGCTTGGTTATAACCGGGCAATTATTGCATAGTCTTACCATTACACCCTTAAAACATGGATAGTCTTATCAAACCATTTGATTTCCTAAAAGCCTTATGCGCTAGAGTCCAACTGGTGCAATTTTTAATCTACGGTATCCAAAAGTGACATTAGGGAACAGCCCCCGTCCAGTAACATCTAATAAGCCATTAAGCCTGTTATTCAAGAAGGTTGTGTCTAGAGGAATCCAAGTTGCAGTAAAGCTCTGCATTAGTCGAGGCGATAATGTTAATGCCACCGATGATAAGGGACGGTCACCTCTTATTTTAGCTGTATTAAAGGGACATACTGATGTATGTAGAATCCTTCTTGAGGCCGGTGCTGATCCTTACGCCTCGGATAATGAAGGTAAGGACGCCCTTTCACATGCATTAACTATTGGCAAGCTAGAACTCACCATGTTATTGAACGAGCATTTAAATCAGGCTCAGTTTCTTGATGTACAACAAAAAAGCACACCAACAATAGAACCAGAACCTATAGTCAATATTGATGATGTAATTAATTACGATCATGAGGTTGTTGGTGCACCTGAGCTCAATATAACCCACCGAGCAACTCAAGTAAATGGCTTTGATCTTGGTTTGTGTGAGGTAGAAAAAGATGCTCTGTTATCAACGGATAATGATTCAATAGATAAGTTAACTGAAGTCCAAATTGATATTCCTTCGATTCAAAGGAACAAGTCAGATAGTCAAGTATACCAGCCTATCACCACGTCGAGCGTTGAGATTCAAGAGTTGCAACAACAGTTTAAACTTAAGCAATTAATAGCTAAAGGAAAAGCCCAAGGGTACCTAGCATATGCCGAGGTAATGGAACATATGCCTAGTGATATTATTGACCCTGAACAAATTAAAGATATCATTGGCATGATCCAAGAGATGGGTATTCTGGTCTATGGTACCTCACCTGATAAAGGTAAGTTGATTACCAATTCTGCACCAGTCACTATAACCTACAGGGCAGTTCAAGAAGAAGATGATTTTGATCAGGGTTTTTGGCTGCCGGAAGATGAGAATGAGTTATCAAGTGCGGACAATGATTTAATAGATAGGATAACTGAAGTACAAGATGGAATTTCGCTTCATAACCTTATTGATACTTATGAGGACTGGTCTCATGTTTCCGTGGATATTCCTTCGACTCAAAGGCGCAAGTCAGCTAGTCGAAAAAGTAAGTTAATTAAATCGTGGAGTATTGAGGATATTGAAAAACAACGCTTCAAGCTTAAACAACTTATAGTCAAAGGTCAGGCTCAGGGTTATCTGACATATGCCGAGGTTAACCATTGTCTGCCCATAGATTTTGTTGATACTGAAGTAATTGAAGATGTTATTGGTTTTCTCAATGATATTGGAATTCAGGTTTATGAAGTCGCACAAGATGACGAGTGGTTTTTAAAAGAATATGAAGAAGTTTCTACAGACGACGAAGCTGATGAGGTAGTAGCATTAATATTAGCTTCTATAAGTAATGATATTTATAGAACAAAAGATTCTTTGCAAATTTATTTGCGGGAAATCGGTTCAATTTTATTGTTGACACGTGCTGATGAATTAAAAATCGCCAAACAAATTGAAGAGGGGCAGCAACAATTAGTAAAAGCGATTGCTCGCTCTAGTGTAGTTGTTAAAGATTTTCTACGGTTATTTGACAGTATTTCTGGTGCAGAAGGCGATATTCGGTTGACAGACTTGATATCTGGTTTCGTTGATTTAAGTGAGTATGGGGATTTTTCCCCACCTGTATCAGTAAACTATTATATGGATTCGTTTACTGATGTTGAAGAGGATCTGGGAGGACTTAGTTACGAAGAAGCTGAGGAGAAAGTGGAGGTACTTAGAAAACAATTAAAAGTAGTATCAGGTTCAATCAATAAGCATGGGTACAACAGTAATAAAACAGAAAAATCATTTGAAATATTAGCTGATTTGTTCATGGAGTTTAAATGGACACCTCAATATTTAAAAAAATTAATGACTATTGCACGCAATGGCATAACTATTGCTGATATGCAGGAAAATCTGATTCGGGATATTTTTGTCAAAGAAACAAATATGTCCGGTAATGATTTTATAGCCTCATTTACTGAAAATGAATCCAGCTCAGATTGGTTGGAACACCATTTAAATGACGGACATAGCTACTCGGACGCTTTAAAATGTCGTGAAAAAGAACTAAGAGAGGCGCAAAAAATACTGGCTGAAATTGAGGCAGAGTATGGTATACCCATTAATGCGTTAAAAGATATTAACCGACGGATGTCAACCGGTGAAGCCAAAGCAAGGCGTGCTAAAAAAGAAATGATCGAAGCTAATTTAAGGTTGGTTATTTCAATTGCTAAAAAATATACTAATCATGGTTTGCAGTTTCCGGACTTGATTCAAGAAGGTAATCTTGGGTTAATTAAAGCGGTGGATAAATTTGATTATCGGCGTGGTTACAAACTTTCTACTTATGCAACTTGGTGGATAAGACAATCTATTACCAGATCCATTGCAGATCAGGCCAGAACCATTCGTATTCCGGTACACATGAGCGAGACAATCAATAAATTGAACCGAATCTCCAGGCAGATTTTGCAAGCAAAGGGTCGGGAAGCAAGAGTTGATGAGTTGGCTGTATACATGGAAATGCCTGAAGATAAGATACGTAAGATCTTAAATATTGTCAAAGAACCTATTTCAATGGAAACTCCAATTAGTGATTCTGAAGAAGATGTACTCTATGTGGATTCCATCGAAGATACCAAAATACTAACGCCACTTGAAGCAGCCACCATTGTCAGTTTACGTGAAGCAACCCAAAATATGTTGGCAGGATTAACGTCAAGAGAAGCAAAAGTTCTGCGGATGCGTTTTGGTATCAATATGAATACTGATCATACATTGGAAGAAGTCGGCAAACAGTTTGACGTAACGCGTGAACGGATTCGTCAAATTGAAGCAAAGGCGTTAAGGAAATTGAGACATCCTTCCAGGTCAGATCAATTAAGATGTTTTTTGGACGGTGAATAAATGCCATCTAACGTAAAGGTAAACACCTCAGGTCACTCGCGCCTTGCGCCCCCAAAGGCAGGTGCAATGATCGAAGCCTTGCGAGGTCTTGGTTATTCGACGTCTACCGCCTTGGCCGACGTTATTGATAATAGTATTGCTGCGCGTGCAAATCGGGTAGATATACAGTTCTCTTGGAAGGGTGCAGCAAGTACTGTTACTATTCTCGATAACGGTGAAGGCATGGACAGTAATGAAATAGACAGTGCGATGCGGTTGGGCGAGAAAAATCCTCTGGATGTAAGGGCGGTTCATGATCTTGGTCGCTTTGGATTAGGGCTTAAAACAGCTTCCTTTTCTCAGTGTAGGAGCCTAACAGTGGCTAGCAAAAAAGACGGTGTGATTAATTGTCTTCGTTGGGATCTCGATGTCTTGGCAGCCAGTAATGCTTGGCATTTGCTCGAAGGCCCTGCAGATGGATCAGAAGGACTTCTTGAACCACTAAAACACACCGACATGGGTACCTTAGTGCTTTGGGAGGCATTAGACCGTATAGTTACGCCTGGATTTACCGAGCAGGACTTTCTGGATTTGATAGACAAAGTTGAACGGCATTTGGCAATGGTTTTTCACCGCTATCTTAGTGGAACAAGTTCAAGACTAACTATCAATATCAATGGAAGGGCTATCACACCTTGGGATCCATTCCTCGCGAGGAATCCGGCTACATGGTCCTCGCCTATCGAACGTATAGTTGCTGAGGGCGGTGTCATCTCAGTACAGTGCTACGTATTGCCTCACAAAGATCGACTTGGTGTACGCGAACATGAGATTGCTGCTGGCCTTAACGGTTGGACTGCTCAGCAGGGCTTCTATGTATATCGTAATGAACGGCTTTTGGTTGCAGGTAGTTGGCTTGGTCTGGGTGGAGGTCGTTCTTGGACTAAAGAGGAAGCTCATCGTCTGGCTAGAATCCGGCTGGATATTCCCAACACTGCTGATGCTGATTGGAAGATTGATATCCGTAAGTCTACGGCTAGACCACCAATAGCCATAAAGGATAAACTCACTCGACTGGCTGAAGATACACGTGAGCGTGCTCGCAGGGTTTTTGCTCATCGTGGACAGCCGGTGCGAACGGGAACTGGAGGAGTGTTGGTGCAGGCTTGGCGAGCTGAACATTTCAAAGGCGGAATGCGTTATCGCATTGATATTGATCATCCGGCAGTTAAGAATGTCCTTGAAAATGCTGGTCATCTTGGCCCCCAGATTCAGGCTATGCTAAAAATCATTGAGGCGACAATTCCTGTTCAACGAATTTGGCTTGATACTACCGAGTCAAAGGAAACGCCATGTACCGGGTTTGCAGGCGAACCGCCTGCGGAAATTATGGCAGTACTTGATGTCATGTATAGAAATATGGTTTTACAAAAGAAACTATCGCCAGCACTCGCACGAGAGCAACTACTTCGAACCGAGCCTTTTCACAACTATCCAAAACTTATAGCAGCGCTTCCTGATGAGCCAGCTGTGAAGGATTAATAATCAAATGACAACAGTGGCACACTTAAAAATAGTTAAATTTGTCCAAGAATTATTGCTTGACGAAGAAGATCGATCAGCCATCACGCCAGCGCTAATTGAAAATAAAATCAATATGGTACTGCTAATGAATCCTATTTGGGGTATTGAACTCGATCGTGAGTGGGTTATTGACGAGCTTATTAGACGAAATAGCCATTGGATTGGACAAGATACAACCCTTAAAAGCAAAGATAAACCAGAGCCATGGCTTAATTCAGCACGCAAAAAGGATTGGCGTTATTGGCATCGTTACCGGGAGTGGCTGGAAAGAGACTTATCCTTTACAGCTGTTGATGCACTAGACAACTCAACCGATAAAATATTGGAACTATTGGAAGACCCATCAAGAGATGGTAACTGGGATAGGCGTGGACTTGTAGTCGGGCATGTTCAGTCCGGTAAAACGGGAAATTATACGGGACTTATATGTAAGGCAGCCGATGCCGGTTACAAGATCATTATTGTTCTTGCGGGGTTGCATAATAATTTACGTTCCCAGACCCAGATTCGTTTGGAGGAAGGTTTTCTTGGTTACGAAAAGTCAGCGGTTGGTGGCGATGTTAGTGTACTTGGTGTGGGTGAATTTGATAACGATTACAACACGCGTCCCAACTGTGCGACGATCCGCTCCAACAATGGGGACTTTAGTACGAGGATCGCCAGGCAGCTTGCTATTTCACCCGAGGAGCGCCCATGGTTATTTGTTGTTAAAAAAAATAAATCTGTTTTACGAGAGTTACTAAGATGGATCCAAAATCACGCAGCAGATACAAATCTACCCATTGATCAAGAAAATGTATCTCAAGACAGCGATCTTCCGTTAGTCAAAAAAATTGTTACTAAACTGCCTTTACTAATTATTGATGACGAGGCTGATCACGCCTCTGTTGATACCGGTGAACGAGTTGTTGATGCTGACGGTAGGGCTGATGAGGAACACAAACCAACCACCATAAATAAGCTTATTCGTAGAATTCTTCATTCTTTTTCACGCGCCGCTTACGTTGGATATACGGCAACACCTTTTGCCAATATTTTTATCCATGAAAAAGGCGAGACAAGAGAAGATGGACCGGATCTATTTCCCTCTGCTTTTATTCATAACCTTGCCGCACCATCTAACTATGTTGGGCCTGCTAAGGTCTTTGGTCAACTGACCATTGACGGACGAACAGGGGGTTTAGATCTGATAAGGGAGATAGATGATCATAAAACTGAGGATGGTCTTGGGGGATGGATGCCGGAGAAACACCGGAACGGATACAGGCCACTTTATAATGGTGCCGACACTTTGCCACCCTCATTGATTGAGGCTGTCGATGCTTTTTTGTTAGCCTGCGCCACAAGACGTGTGCGGGGGCAAGATCGTGAACATACTTCTATGCTTGTGCATGTTACGCGTTTCAATTCTGTCCAGCAGGCTGTTTATAATCAAGTCAATGATCATATTCGGCACTTACGGCAGAAAATTGTTCGTCAGATTGACTGTGAGTCTACATTTGCTCGCCTCAAGAGTCTCTGGGACAATGACTTTTTACCAGCAAGCGCGACAATTCAATTAAATCAATCTGATCAGGCATGTATTTCTTCCTCATGGAATGAGATATTGGCGGTGCTTCCAGATAGTATCGCTGACATTGAAGTTAGAATGATAAACGGTACGGCCAAGGACGTATTGGATTATACCGTCCATGAAGGAATTGGTCTTAAAGTCATCGCGATTGGTGGTGATAAGCTCGCTCGCGGACTCACTCTTGAGGGCTTATGTATCAGCTATTTTCTGCGTGCTTCAAAGATGTACGATACTTTAATGCAGATGGGTCGTTGGTTTGGTTATAGACCTGGATATCTCGATTTATGTCGTTTGTATACAACATCTGAACTAATTGAGTGGTTCGGTCATATCACCGACGCCGCAGAGGAGTTACGTGAAGAGTTTGAAGTCATGGCTGCAAGTGGTGCCACTCCCAAAGAATATGGTCTCAAGGTTCAGTCACACCCTGTGCTAATGGTGACGTCACGCCTGAAGATGCGTGCTGCCAAGAACTTAATGCTTTCGTTTAGTGGTCAATTACTAGAAACCGTGTCACTTTACCGGGAACCGGCTGAATTATTGAAAAATGTGAAGGCACTTACACAGCTTATTAAGGTTATGGGGGGGGCGGACGAGGTCGACCCACTAAGACTTAGGGACGGAAAGGTTGATAAATGGAACGGCTACCTTTGGTCTAAAGTACCTGCCATGGCAGTTGTTGATTTCCTTTTAGGCTACAAAACTCACCCAGCCGCCTACAAAGTGAACAGCTCCATGCTAGCCGAGTTCATCCAATCAATGGGACGAATGGGTGAGGTCACTGAGTGGACGGTGGCTTTGATTGGGGTAGGTGAAGATATTGGTACTGAATACACGTTTACACCAGATATTAAGATTCGTATGAATAAGCGTACCGCTGACAAGCATATCCACGACCGTTACTCTATAGGTAGACTTCTTGATCCTAAGGACGAGGCTATTGATCTCGGTGAAGCCGAATGGGGAGCCGCTCTGGCCACTACGAGAGCAGCTAAAAAACCAGATCCAGCCAGAATGCAGGATGCAAAAGTACCGCAACTGCCCAATGGACCGGCTATTCGTAAAATTCGTGGATTTGGTTCTGATGGTCTGCGGGGGCATCCTGAGCGAGGTGTTCTACTTATTTATGCACTTGATCCCGCAAAATCTGATATTGCACTTCCCACTGATATTCCCGTGGTGGCCTTCGGCATTAGTTTTCCGGGTAGTAGCTCGGGAATAAAGGTTGAGTATACGGTCAACAACGTTCTTTGGGAACAGGAATATGGTTCAAATGAGTGACCCAAGTGGACTGATTGCCGCATGGCGATCTTTGTCGGGTAATGGTTTTTCTGAAGGTTGGCGTACAATTCCTGTTACATACGGTGGCTCTTGTCGGCTTCTTGCCGGTAGACGTTTTCCAGGTAATGAAGAAGTTCTGCTTGTAGGATTTACTTCCATTCGGATACCATCAGCTGAGCAATTTCCTCAAGGTCGTGGTTTTGTTGTGTGTAAAGCGGTTCTCGGGCAGGAAGATGGTGGCTTTGAATGGGTCGCGCTTTGTCGGCAAAGTCCCGGTAGCCTCGAACTTTTCACGATGATGGCCAATGATGTTATATCTACATTAGCTATTAAGGACGTAACTAGCGATGAACGACTCTTCCATGTTTTTCTTACCCGAATCAGGGCATGGCAGGATTTTATGCAGAGGGGGCGAGATAACTTATTAAGCCCAGAAGCTGAGATTGGGCTCTTTGGAGAGCTAAAAATACTAGAAGGTATTCTCGGCGTTGGATTGTCGGCATTGTTTGCTGTGGAAGCTTGGCAGGGGCCTCTTGATGGTCTTCAAGACTTCACATTAGGAAAGGGGGCAATAGAAGTGAAAAGTACAATTTCATCAAGTGGGTTTTCTGCAACCATTAGTTCTCTGGAACAGTTAGATAATTCCCTCGTCCAGCCTCTTTTCTTGGCGGCTGTTCGTCTCGCACTTAACAGCTCAGGGAAGACTCTTTCTGAACTTGTTGCAGTATTGCGTGATATTTTGCGAAATGATTTGGAAGCACTGGAAATATTCAATAGCCGCTTACTTCATGCTGGATTTCTTGATGCTGTGTCAGAAAACTATACGCGATATTTTATACATGTACAAACGAGAATACTGCACGTAACAGAACGATTTCAAAAGCTTACGCGAGGCAACGTCGGCATCAATATAAAAAAAGCACGCTATGAACTGGAACTTGACCTTGTGGATGAGGGCGAGGTTGAGCTTGTCAGAGCACTTGAACAACTAGAGATTATTTAAATATGGAACTTGTAGATTTTCTTCGGCAAACACAAGCCGAGGTTAGAGCAGCGATTGATGATCAATTCGAAGCACCTGGTAATACTTACCCCTATCCGGGATCGGTTTTTGCCGAAATTGTGATGGAGCATATGTCTGATATAGGAATGACCTTCGAGCCAGAAATTTGTCACTTTGAGCGTAAGATAGGCAATGCAAATTTGCGACTAAGCGGTTTCGCCTTGTCCGATGACACGGATCAATTAGATCTTTTTGTAAGCTTATACAGTGGTGTTGACGAAGTTACATTAATCCCTGATGCCGAGACTCAAAAAGCTGCTGAACAATGCCTCCGCTTTCTTACACAATGTGTAAATGGTAGCTTGGATGCGAAAATTGAAGAGAGTGATGATGCACATATTTTAGCAGTGACAATAAAATCGTGTTATGACAATTTAGATCAGATTCGCATTTATGTTCTGACAGATCGACAAGCAAAGTCCAAGAACTTTAGGCCTAGAGAAGTCAAGGGCAAGACAATCAAGTTAGAAGTTATGGATATTGAGAGGTTACACAGACATTGGTCAGAGGGTAAGCCTCGAGATGATCTTGTGGTGAATTTTGAGGAAGTTTCTGGTGGTGCACTGCCCTGTGTATATATTCCGGGTGATAATACTGACTACAGCTATGCATTGACCGCTATTCCTGGGGAAGCATTGAGGTTTATCTACGAGAAATACGGATCTAGACTGCTTGAGGCTAACGTACGGTCATTTCTAAGCGTTACTGGTAAGGTTAACAAGGGAATAAGAGATACACTCAGAGATGATCCTGAGCGTTTTATGGCTTATAACAACGGTATTGTTATCATCGCAGACGAATTAAGTATCGGTAAGACCAAGGATGGTGGTCCTGGCATTTTATGGCTGAAAGGCATGCAGATTGTAAATGGTGGACAGACAACGGCATCGATTTACTTTACAAAGAAAAAAAATCCTGAAATTGACCTCCGATTTGTTCGTGTACCCGCCAAAATTATTGTCCTCGATTCAGGAGACTTAATATCGCACGAGGGTTTGATTTCAGATATATCCAAGTTTGCTAACAGCCAGAATTCTGTCAAATTGTCAGATTTATCGGCCAATAAACCATTCCACGTAGAGATGGAAAAGCTGGCATTGTCAGTTTATTGTCCCAATGGAGTTGGGCGCTGGTTCTACGAGCGGGCGGCTGGTAGTTACAAAGTGATGCTTACTCGTGATGGTTCAACCCCTGCCCGATTGAAACAAATTAAGGAAACAATTCCTCCAGCAAGAAAAATCACGAAAACGGAGCTAGCAAAATTCGTGAACGCATGGGATCAGAAACCTCATATTGTTAGTCTTGGTTCACAGAAGAACTTCGAAAGATTTATGGCGGAGTTAACAGAACAGAATGGACTCATCTCTATACCTTTGCCAAATGTGTCGGACTATAAAAAAATGATTGCCAAGGTCATTCTCTTTAAGAAAACACATGGAATTGTAAGGCCAATGTTTCAAGCTTTTCAAGGGAATGTAGCTATTTATTTGGTATCCCTTTTAGCAAATCGCATTGGTGACAGGTTTGACCTTGAGGAAATTTGGCTTAAACAGGATATTTCTCATAAATTAAGGCAACAGCTTCAAATTTGGGCTAGCGAAGTTCATGAAGTCTTATCTATATCAGCGAATGGAAGAATGATATCGGAATGGGCGAAAAAACCTGAATGCTGGGAAATTGTTCGTAATGCTAGCTATACAGACATTATTAAAGGTATTCCTGAGATAATCTGATAATAACCAGAAAAGTATTTCAGTATCCGCCTGTATTTATTAGAAATATTGGAATATATTTCCTGTGTTAGGAATATTCAAAATTTATAAGTCTATTAAGGTTTTTCTATAAAATATACCAGCGACAATCTCAGCAATTTTATTGGCCATTAAGGGTGGAACAGCGTTTCCAACCTGATGGAATTGCTGTGTACGGTTTCCCTGAAAAAAATAATTGTCGGGAAATGTCTGTAACCTCGCTGCTTCGCGCACAGTAAGGCTGCGACATTGAGTTAAATCTGGATGAATGAAGTAGTGGCCGTCTTTTGAAATGTGACTGGTCACCGTTGTGGATGGCCTATTTTTAATCTGTACTCTGAAACGGTCGGCAAATTTCCCGCTCTCCCAATTATCATGGTTAGGTCGTAGCCCTTTTAGGTCAAATTCTTTATGCCCTTTCGGTGAACGCCTATAGGCTAGTCCATAGGCAGCTGCATATAGATATCGTCTTAAGTCACTGGACATATGACCCCTTGCCTCATGATTCAGCCATACTTTTAGTTCGCTGTCGAGGTACCAGTCGTTAAGCATTGAGCTTTGAAGTGTGGTTTTTTTTTCAATATTAACTCGTAATCCACCAATACCAAGCTCAGAACTTATACTGTCTTTTATTCCGTTCAGAACTATTGCTAGCTCATGTAAATCACTTCTCTCTGATGATTCTGCGTAAAGTTCCTGCAAATGCTGTTTTACTGTTGAGGCCCATTTTTCACCATCATCGCTACCTTTGCTCAAGCGGCTCCGTATATTTGGAAGGGCTCCAATCGCATCTTCAACAGTAAATCCAGAAACTTTATTTAGCAGAGCGGGAGTGATGTCTATATCATCTCTTATGCCAAGAAGGATTACTCTATGCCGAGCCTGAGGAATACCAAATTCTTCTGCACGAATAATAAAATCATGCACATTAATATCTTCTGGATTCATCCCACGCTCGAAGATGGTTGGAACCACCAAGGAATGAATTTTGTAGCCACAACCGGAAGGGTGACCAAGTGCCATGTTAGGATCAGAGAGGTCACGTAGAATGGTTTGAAATATTTTCTGTCCATTAACTCTGGCAGACAAAATACCTTTGACATTTTCCATTACAAAAATAGCAGGCTGGTATTGCTGGATTATACGAAGGTATTCACGGTATAGATAATGTCTATGATCTTCTTCCGGGCAATAATCAGTTTTGCCACGATTCCTTGCTCGCCCCACCAGCGAATAGGCTTGACATGGTGGCCCACCAATTAATATCCATGGTTTTGAATTAGATATCTTGGCGTCATTTAGTATTGCGTCCAGTTCATTATTACCTGGTTCTGTACCCAAAGTTATGCATCTGGCTTCTTTCTCTGCTTCTTCCCATGCAAATAGGGTTTTATCGTTATAAGGAGTTTCTGATTCCCCATTACAGAATTGGTAGTATCTTTCCAGTAAATTACCTCCCTGATTTTTAAGAATACGGTAGAAAGCGCGTAACTTCAAAGTCTGATGAGCTGACGACTCCATTTCAGCTGAAACCAGTATTTTGAATGCATTTCCATTATCAAATGATGAAAATCCTTCTCCCAAGCCGCCAGGGCCTGCGAAAAGATCTACTATGGGAATAGGCTTGCCTTTAGGCATACGATGAAATTACTTTAATTAGAATTACTCCAGGATACCAGGTGTAATGTACGTAGTCTATAGAAAATGCACTATCACATAATTGCGCGTATCAAATTAAAAGAAGAAAAGCCGCTACTTATAGCGTGTCGGCATGTATCTTTTGTAGACTTTACTCGTTGAAAAAATTAGTCATTATAACGTACAATGAATTTTATAGATTGCCTGAATCCACCCTTTACTAATAATAAAACCGAGCGTGGAATATGTCATTTGATGAGTTTCTCAGAATTAGCCATGAAGCACAAATTACGGCAATTTTTGAGAAAATACTTTACTATTTTTAACGAGAGATAATTATGAGTGCAACACGCATCCCTGAATTTACCGACAAAAGCTTTGATGGCATGCTAACTTGGTTCGCCGAAATGTCAGCTCGGGATCTTATTTTTCATCCCGATGATGCACCGGAAACAATAGTTTCAATTACTACTGGTGTAAGTATTTTCACCGTTGATGAGTGCCAAAAGTTAGATGAAATCCTTTCTGAAATGTTTGATCAGTTTGATGATGACGTTTACGAAGCAGCCTATCCATCATTTATGAAGCGTATGGATATACAACTGGACGCTTAATGGTTGACGTTGTCGATACCACGACCCGAAGCCGGATGATGGCAGGTATCAAGGGAAAGAATACCAAGCCGGAGAGATTGGTTCGCAGCCTGTTGCATCTTCAGGGTTTTCGATTCCGGTTGAATGTCCGTGAACTGCCCGGAAAACCAGATATTGTCTTGCCACGTTACCACGCAGTTATATTTGTAAATGGCTGTTTTTGGCATGGTCATGACTGTGCCCGTTTTAAATGGCCAAAAACCCGAACAGACTTCTGGCGACATAAAATTGAAGGTAATCGCGCCAATGACCAAAAAGTTACGCAAGAATTGCTTGCTGCTGGATGGCGAGTAGGTATAGTGTGGGAATGTTCTCTAAAAGGAGTCGACAAGCCTGTTGAAGCGATTATTTATGACATTAGCGAATGGTTACGCAGTGACCAAGCGTTTAAGGCGATAGGGAATTATAATCAAAGCGTTTGGTAAGCTTGCTAAAACGTTGAAATTTGGTAGCTATTTACATAAAAAATCGGCGAGCAAATGTGGTGTCATTTTACGTAGAACTGACAATTGCAATATAACCATATCATGCAGGACTTTTGGCATTTATTTTCATCATATAATGGTACAAAAGGCGTACATTAGCTTTTTTATGAGGTTAATTAGTAGCGGTTCTGCCCTTTGTCAGCTGATTTTTATGGGACAACTAACTACGGCCCCATGCCCCAGCCTTCGAGTTCTGCTTGCCGTTTGACAGTCGGTGCGTCCAGTCCGGTCATGCGACCCTGGGTACGGGTTAATGTGTCTTGGCGGTTGCTGGTTGCAGCTCCGTATTTTTGGGGATTCAATCGGCTGCCCGTACCGGTCAATTGATCAAGATTGAGCAGGGCGGCAGCGTTTCCTGCGGTGGGCAAATGGTTGGTTTGTGCGAGAATGCCCAGCCATTCATCGAGATTAACCCGGCTCCAGTCGACTTTGTCCAGATCGGACACCAAGATACCGGTACAGACGGGGCTTTCAGGTGTGCCAAAAGCAATGCCCAATTGCGGCTTGATTTGTTCATTGAGTATGCGTGCCAGCGGCGAGTTATAGCAGCAGTAGCTTTCCTTACGGATCAGACAGAGCCCGGTGATCGGTTCCTTGCTGGCACAGAAGGTACCCAGGTCCTTACAGACTTTCAGCTGTTTTTTGGCGGCCAGTTCGTATTCCGGTTGCTCGCATGACCAGACCATCTGGATAACCATGATCACGATCATGACCGCCGTGTAGGCGGCCATCAGGGTACTGAGCATTTCGCCGGCAAGCGCTGCGCCACCGCCCAGTTCGACGCCTCCGGATTGCGCGGCCGGCGTCAGGTTGCCCAGCGAATCA
>SESH01075544.1_pt1 | contig 15149 bp, 15 predicted proteins | sample 3171561 | NCBI WGS metagenome assembly SESH01 (sample SAMN10866947, study PRJNA518727) | freshwater metagenome | biome: subpolar coniferous forest; feature: holomictic lake; material: water; isolation source: holomictic Lake 442 2011 16.5 m and 2014 13 m | place: Canada: near Kenora, Ontario
ACGGCTTTTTGTAATCCAATTCAGGCTGCTGCAAAAATTGAACATTGGCAAACGCCGCAGGGTAGCCGGGTTTATTTCGTCCATACCGAAGGTTTACCGATGGTCGATATTCAAGTTGCCTTTGATGCCGGCAGTGCGCGTGACGGAAGCCAGTTTGGTTTGTCTGCGTTAACCTCCGCTTTATTGGATACTGGAGCCGGGCAGTGGAATGCCGATCAGATTGCTCAACGTTTCGAAAGCGTTGGTGCGCAATTCGGCTCTAACATTTCCAATGATATGGCTTCAGTTTCCTTACGCACCTTAACCGATAAGCCTTTATTTGATAAGGCATTGGAAACCATGCAACTTATTCTGGGCAGTCCTAGTTTTAATGAAGCTGATTTTCAACGTGAAAAAAACAGAACTTTATCCGGTTTAAAACAGCAAGAAGAGATGCCCGCGCAAATTGCGAGTATTGCCTATTCCAAGGCTCTTTATGGCGATCATCCCTATGGCCACCCAGGCTCAGGTTTGTTGGTTACAGTTTCCAGTCTTGAAGTGGCTGATCTGCGCAATTTTTATCAGAAATATTATGTCGCGGCTAATGCGATGGTTGTCATCGTGGGCGATTTGTCTAAACAGCAGGCGGAAAAAGCCGCTGAATCGCTGGTTTCCGGTTTGGCGGTTGGTCAAAAGACCGAACCTTTACCGGAAGTGGTTATGCCGGTGCAGGCAGGAAGGCAATATATTGAATTTCCTTCTTCGCAAACCCATGTGTTGGTTGGCATGCCCGGCACTTATCGTAAAGATGTCGATTATTTTAACTTGTATGTTGGTAACCATATTTTGGGCGGTGGCGGGCTTGTTTCGAAACTTTTTGAGGCGGTTAGGGAAAAACGCGGTTTAGCCTATAGCGCAAGCAGTTCTTTTGCACCGATGTTCAGAAAAGGGCCTTTTACGATAAGTTTACAAACGCGAAATGATCAAACCGGCCAGGCATTGGACGTTGCAAATAAAACCTTGGTTGATTTTATTGCGCAAGGGCCGACAGAAGCCGAGTTAAATGCAGCCAAGAAAAATATTACCGGCGGTTTTGCGCTGCGTTTTGATACCAATAAGGAGTTGGCAAGTTATGTTTCCATGATTGGTTTTTATGAAATGCCGCTAGATTATCTGGATACTTTTCAACAAAACATTGAAAAAGTAACTACAGCATCGATTAAGGACGCTTTTAAGCGTCGCGTCGTTCCGCATTTAATGCAAACTATCACCGTAGGTGGGAGTGCCAAAAAGAGTGAAAAATAAGCTCAGAATTATTGGGGGCGACTGGCGCAGTCGGCAAATAAGTTTTGTCGACGCGCCGGGTTTAAGACCAACGCCGGCCAGAGTGAGGGAAACCTTATTCAATTGGTTGCAATATGATATTTCTGGCAAGCAATGTCTGGATTTGTATGCGGGTAGCGGCGCTTTGGGTTTTGAAGCCGCTTCTCGTGGAGCAAAAGCGGTAGTTCAGGTGGAAAGTAATGTTCATGCGTGCCGCAGTTTAAGAGACAATGTTGTTGTCCTGTCAGCAAATACAATAACTATTGTACAAAGTGACGTTTTACGATATCTGGACAATGATGCCCTAGTTTTTGATGCCGTATTTCTGGATCCGCCGTTTGGCGAAGATCTGGTTATTCAGACCTGTCAAAAACTTGAAGAAAACGGCTGGCTGGCAAAACATGCCAGGATTTATGTTGAAACGGAGCGGTTTTTTGATTTTTCAAGAGGAGCCGCAATGCCTGAAAATTGGCGTCAACTGAAAAGTAAGACTGCGGGTGAAGTCGGCTATCATTTGTTTGAGAGAAGTTGAACTTAATGTGATATTTCGCTTTAGAACAAAGACGGGATTATATTTAATAAGTCCTGACAAATTTAACGAAAACAGTGGATTTTCAAAGCTTAGTCGACAGGAAAGGTCATCACAGAATAGGAGTAGCTTAAAATAAATGAAGGTTAAAATAGCAACAGCTCAATATGACATCAGTTTTTTGGAAAACTGGCAGCAATACCAGAATAAAATTGAACGCTGGGTCGAAGAAGCTACACAGCAGGATGCAAAGATACTGCTTTTTCCTGAATATGCCAGCATGGAATTGGCCTCTTTGTTTGGCAAGGATGTTTATTCTTGTTTAAGTAAACAGCTTGCGGAGATGCAATCATTGCTGGAGGCTTATCTGGCATTGTTTCAGCGGCTGGCTAAAACGCACCAATGCCTGATTCAGGCAGGTACGTTTCCCTTCAAAATTGCTAGTGGCGCGTATCGAAACCGGGCATTTCTATTCATGCCGGATGGTCAGTATGATTATCAGGATAAATTAATGATGACTCGTTTTGAAAATGAGCAGTGGCTTATTGAAAAAGGTGAGGTACTGAGGTGCTTTGATACCGATTACGGAAAAATAGCAATTAACATATGTTATGACAGTGAATTTCCAATGCTGGCAAGAAAGCAGGTTGAAGCGGGCGCCAATCTTATTTTAGTGCCAAGTTGTACCGATGCCATGGCCGGTTATCATCGCGTAAAAATTGGGTGTCAGGCAAGAGCGCTCGAAAATCAGTGTTATGTGGTTCAGGCTACACTGGTAGGTGAGGCGCCGTGGTCTGAAGCGGTAGATGTTAATATCGGTGCGGCTGGAGTTTATACGCCGGTAGATCGTGGTTTTCCGGATAACGGAATATTAGTTGAAGGCTTGATTAATGCTGTTCAATGGGTATTTGCAGAGGTTTCGCTGGATGCGTGTGAAACAGTTCGGGAGCAAGGACAGGTTTTTAATTACCGAGACTGGCCGTTACAGAAAGAATTTGTTGAGTAGTCGGGTAACTGATTCACCACGAAGATATTACTTTGCTTCTTTATGTGTCTTCGTGGTGAAAAATGTTGTAATCAATTGAAAATAGACTCAAAAGAATAGCCGTTAAATTCCAGAATTTCTTTCATTCTTTTTAAGCCATCCATCTGAATCTGTCTTACTCTTTCTCTGGTTACGCCCAATTCCTGAGCGACCTGTTCAAGGGTGGAATCTTCATAGCCACATAGGCCATAGCGACGACAAATGACTTCTCGTTGTTTTTCTGAAAGTTGAAATATCCATTTGGCGATATTTTTTTTAATTCCATCTTCCTGAATTGTCTCGGCAGGTGACAAGCTTTCATTGTCAGAAATAGACTCAACCAGAGGTTTATCGAAATCCTTGCCGCCAGGCATGTCAATAGAAGTTACCCGTTCATTAAGCTTAAGCATTTTTTGAACTTTATTAACCGGTATGTCCAAATGTTCGGCAATATCTTCGGCATTGGGTTCATGATCAAGCAACTGAGCCAAATGACGCTGGGCTTTAAGATAAGTGTTCATTTCTTTGACAATATGAATCGGCAACCGAATGGTTCGGGTTTGATTCATAATGGCTCGTTCAATCGTTTGTCTGATCCACCAAGTCGCGTAAGTTGAAAATCTGAACCCCCTTTCCGGGTCAAATTTTTCTACTGCGTGCATTAAGCCAAGATTGCCTTCTTCAATTAAGTCAAGCAAAGGCAGACCCCGGTTAAGATAACGACGGGAAATTTTAACGACCAGCCGCAAATTACTTTCAATCATGATATTGCGTGCTGCAGTATCACCCAGTAAAGCTCGTGATCCATAGATTTTTTCTTGGTCAGCGGTGAGCAGTTGTGATCGGGAAAGTTCATTTAAATATACACGTGTCGCATCCATGCTCTTGTCTTGCAATAAATCGGATGATGTTGGCATTTCGTCAACATTTTCGAAAGCTGCCTTACCCATAACTTGATTTATTTGGGGTTCATCGTCAAAAGACAAATTATCATCAAATAATACACAAACATCATCATCTAATAGCTCAATTAATTCTGCCTTCATGATAACCTCTACTTTGTTCGACCTAGGTCGAATTGGTTTATTGATTTTCCGGTAAGAAATTAAGTGGATTTACCGGTTTTCCTTTCTTTCTAATTTCAAAATGCAATGCTGTTTTGTTTGTTCCCGCTTGACCCACTTTTGCAATAATCTGACCTTTTTCTACTGCATTCCCTTCAACAACCAACAATCTACTATTGTTTGCGTAAGCACTTAAAAATAAATCGTTATGTTTAATAATAAGTAATTGGCCGTAACCAATTAGACCTTGTCCGCTATAAACAACTTTGCCGGCTTCTGCCGCAGATACGTCTTGCCCCAATTCGCCAGCTATATCAATGCCTTTGTTATCGGTTTTAGAAAAGTCCTTTAAAATTCTTCCCTTTATCGGCCATCTAAAGTTTAACTTTAACATAACTTCATTATCAATTGAAATAATTGATTTTTTTTGTGTATCAACAAGTGGTGTTTCGACTGCTATTTTGCTGTTTTGTGAAGTATTAGTTAGTTTTTCAGTTAGGGTCTGCAAACGATTGGGTAGTACAGGGGTATATTGCGGAAGAGCGTTTCTAGTTGTAAGCGGTGATTTTTTGCCCGGATCAATTGGGGTTTGTTGTATAACTGCAACATCTGCGTGTTCGGGAGTATTTTGGGGTTTAGTCCCTGCAAAGGGCTCCGAAATTTTAATTTTTTGGCCGGCCTCAATTTTATAAGGCACTGCGATTTGATTCCATTGGGCTAATTGCCGATAATCGAGATCGTAAAGTACGCTGATTGCGTAAAGTGTGTCGCCTTTTTTTACTTGGTGATATTTTGATTCTCCTTCTTCTTTTTCTAATTCTTTAGGACTGGGTATATTCTTAATGGTGATTTTAGAGGATGGTGTGCTGACAGGTGCATAGTTGGGTTTGACTGAGGTGCAGGCATTCAATAAAGCTGAAAGTGCGCAGATAAAAATTAGTTTGGAAATAATAATTTTCATAGAGGATTACTTTCTTAATAGAATTTTTTTAGCCAGATTTATTTTTGCAGCCAAATAATTGGAGCCGCCACGGTCGGGATGATTTTTTTGCATTAAGTTTCGATGAGCGGCAATAATTTCAGCCTCTGTAGCGCCAAGTTTTAAACCTAATATTTCAAGAGCTTCTTCAATCGACATATCGCTGGTAGTTGCCGTTTTGTTTTGACGTTGTGAGGTACTTTGTTTGGCTGAATAAAATTCCGACCATAGTCTTTGTAAATAGGGGGCGTAGCGTAAAACAATGGGCATCGATCGAATAATAAAGGCAATAGCCATTCCTCCAATTGCAAATAGCCAGTTTAATCGTCCTGTCACGGTTAAATAAAACACGGCCAGTCCAGCAATGCAGAGCATAAGAGTCTTAATGTAACCGGCTATTACCGTGGGTGAGGTTTTTAAAAATTTACGTAACCCAAAGAATGCAATGATAATAAATAATAAAAGAAGATAAATCCTAATCATCAATTATGTGTCCCAAGCTTAGTCATGTAGATATAGTGTTTGGATAAATAATACCTTAAAATATCAGATCTTATGATAACAATCTAATAATTTGGTTGATATGAAAAATGCTAAAATTCCCGTTTTAGGTTTTGTTGCCGCAAGTGGAACCGGAAAGACTACATTGCTAACACAATTGATCCCACTTTTAAAACAAATGGGTCTGCGCATCGGCCTGATTAAACATAGTCATCATGACTTTGAAATTGACCAACCGGGAAAAGACAGTTACAGATTGCGGGAAGCGGGGGCAACTTCGGTTATGCTGGTTTCGCAATATCGGCGTGCAATTATTAACGAATTGGCTCTGGATAAAGAACTTAGATTGGTTGATCAGTTAACACACCTTAATCAGGCTGAACTGGATTTGATTCTGGTTGAGGGTTTCAGGTCTGAGATATTTCCCAAAATTGAAATTTATCGGAAGCTACTTGATGCACCTTTACTCTATCCTGATGATTCGGACATTATCGCAATAGCGACGGATGATCCTCTGCAAACGCCGTTTCACTTAACACAACTTAATCTTAATGAGCCGCAAATGATTGCCACATTTATCCAAAAATTTATTTCCGATAGCCATGATTGATGAATGTTCCCAAAAATCCAGCCAACTCCTTTCGATTGAAGAGGCGCTGGGCAGAATAAAAGCCGCTTTATGTCCCATTAACGAAACCGAGCAAGTCGTTTTAAAAGATGCTTTGGGGAGAGTTCTCGCTGAAGCAGTTTATTCTCCTATTCATATTCCGCAAGATCGGAATGCGGCTATGGACGGTTATGCTTTTATCAGTAGTGACAGGATAGACGGCCAAGCATTTGTGCTTGAGATGGTTGGTATTTCCTGGGCGGGTCGACCATTTCAGGGTCAGTTACAGTCGGGACAGTGTGTCCGGATTTTTACTGGTGCCGTGGTGCCCGAACAGGCTGATTCTGTTGTTATGCAGGAGATGGTTACAGTGGAAGAATCTGCTATACATTTTCCAGCTGATACCCGCATACTTCAGAATGTCCGTGGAATCGGTGAAGACGTAAAAAAAGGTTGTTGTTTAATCCCTGAGCATAAACAGCTTACGGCAGTTGATATGGGTTTACTCGCATCTGCCGGCATTGCTCAGCTTATTGTTAAGCGTAAGATAAAAATTGCCTATTTTTCAACTGGCGATGAGTTGATCGCGATAGGGAAGACCCTGGAATCAGGACAAATATACGATAGCAATCGCACCTTGTTAGGCGGCTTATTGGCAGAGCCAAATTATTCTGTTATTGATATGGGCGTTATTGCTGACAACAAACAGTTACTTCAAGAAAGCTTTATTAAGGCAGCCAAAAACGCTGACGTTATCATCACGACTGGTGGAGCATCAGTCGGCGATGCTGATTATATTAAAGAAATATTGGACAATTGTGGAACAGTCAATTTTTGGAAAATTGCGATAAAACCTGGAAAACCCTTGGCATTTGGAAAAATTAATGACTGTTACTTTTTTGGTTTGCCCGGTAATCCGGTCGCAGTAGTTGTCACTTTTCAGCAAATTGTTGCACCTGCACTGCGACAACTTTCGGGTATGCAATATGGGAAGCCTTTGAGGTTTACAGCGACTTGTACCAGTACATTAAAAAAAGCCCCGGGTCGGCAGGAGTTCCAAAGAGGTGTTCTCAGTCAGGATGAAGATGGCGAGTTCTTTGTCGCCTCAGCGGGTCAGCAAGGTTCAAATATTCTTAGCTCGATGAGTCAAAGTAATTGCTATATTATTTTGCCCAAAGAGTCTAGTGGCCTTAATGCAGGCGACAGTGTGGCTGTAGAACCCTTCAGTTTATCTGTTAAGGAACAGTAAGCAATAGTTGATTTCTAGCGATGCAAATATCTAGTCCAATCCTCTATCGTATCGACATCCCATTGCGTAGCAAGTTCATAAAATGAGATTGAGGATTTTTTTGCTCGGTGTCTTGATTCTTCCATTACCTTTTCATTGCCCCAGACCATATTTTTAAATAAAACCGGTTGTGGTGTATTAAGGCCAATCAATACATAGCCACCATCTTCTGCAGGCGCTATAACCGCGTCCGATCCATTTTGCAGAGCCATTAGTGCGTGTTGCAAGTCATCAACTGTAAGGCTTGGACAATCGCAACCGATAAGAATTGCATGGTGATACTGAGGCAGTGCATCACTAAAGGCATTAAGCATTCTTTCGCCCAGATCGGCACCTCGTTGTGTGGATAACAGCAAGGGATAATCTGTGGCGCATTGTTTGAAGAAGGAATGATTGGTGTCCGGGGTGCAGCAAAGTTGCACGTTGCACAAGGGCTTTTGGAAAGCGCGATCAAGAGTCAAACAGGTCAATTTTTTGTGTGCTTCTACAGCCTGATTCGGGCTTAGTGCAGGTTGCAATCGAGTTTTGACCTGGCCGGCTATAGGTGCTTTGCAAAAGATCAGCAAGACGCAGTCTGGAAAAAGAACGCTCACGGCTTAAGGATAAGAAATATCAGGGTTTTCGGTAATAACGAAGCAACAAATCTGAAGGATTGGCGCCTAAAAAGTATCGAAGTCGCAGCCACCACATCAGCAAGATAGTCTTGATTATTCCCTGTTCTTGCCAGCGCCGCGCCGAGGTGACGACTTTGGATTTTAAACAGCAAGGTTTGCCGAGTTTTTTTAAACTGGAACAAACAGTAATATCTTCCATTAGCTCGATATCCGGAAATCCGTTAATCACATTAAAGGCCTGACGAGTCATGAATAAGGCTTGGTCACCGGTCGCGATGCCGGTCAATCGTGAACGCCAGTTCATCATAAATGCTATCAATTTAAAAATTGCCTGAGGACTGTCGAAACTGACATCAAACCGCCCCCAATGGTAGCCTTGAGCAACTGACTCAACGATCTGGTTTACGGCATCATCTGGCAAATGGGTGTCAGCGTGTAAAAATAATAATAGTTCAGCATGCGCTTGAGATGCGCCAAAATTCATTTGCCGAGCTCGGCCACGAGGACTGAACAAGACTTGATCAACCAGCGGTTTGGCGATTTTTTCGCTATCGTCATTACTTTCGCCATCGACCAAGAGTAATTGGCAACAATTCCTTAGCGCTTGCAATGCTTGTAGTCTGCCAGCAAGATGTCTTGCCTCGTTGACGACAGGGATGATAATGCTTAATTGCGGTTTCATCTATAAAGCACCACCGCAACTACTACCTTGGCCAGCGGTACAACCATAGCAATGCGCAGCTGTAGCGATCTTGGCTCCGTTCAAGGCTTGAAGCGATATCTCGGTGATATGAACCGCCGATTTGTCCACAGCTCCCAGCGACATGTCCAGCATCTGGTTAAAGTCGCAATCATAAACAAAGCCCTGCCAATCGATACTCAGCGTATTCAGGCACATCAGTTGGGCCAGATTGACCTCGCGATAACTGTCGCGCAATAAGTTCAGGTATTCGTCAAATCTCCCTTGCGTAACGAGCATACTGCCAAAGCGCTTGATTGGCATGTTGGCAATCGCATAAAGCTGATTGAAGACGATGTCGTAGTGTTCCTGCAAATGCAGTTTGTAAGCTTGTTCCAGGCTTTGTTGGTCAGGTGGTAATACAGCGTCTTGTGGATTGAAAACCAGATTAAGTTGCAATGGACTGCCGGGCTGACTATAACCCAGTTGGTTTAGGCGCTTCAATGCGCTAAGGCTATCCTTGAATACGCCTTTGCCGCGTTGTTTATCGACGTTTTCTTCCAGATAACAGGGTAGTGAGGCGATGATTTCCACTTGCTGCTCGGCCAGAAATTCTGCCAAACCGATATGGCGAGGGTCTTCCAAAATGGTCAGATTGCACCGGTCGATAACCTTGATTCCAATGTTTCGTGCAGCTTTTACCAGATACTGAAAATGTGGGTGCATTTCCGGAGCGCCGCCGGTTAAGTCCAAGGTATGGATATTGGTCGCTTCAGCCAAAGCCAGTATCTGTTCGATTGTTTCCAGACTCATCATTTCGGTACGCTTGGGGCCAGCGTTGACATGGCAATGTAGGCAGCTCAGGTTACAAAGATAGCCCAAATTGACTTGCAGGATTTCAAGATGCTTGCGAAAAATAGCCGGAAAGTCGCTGCCCGCGAGTAGAGGTTGAGTGTCATGCATAATTTAATCCCTGGAAAACCAGATGTCGCCGTAAAAAGCGGTAACCTGTTCGCTGTTATTATCAATATCGGTTATTTGCAACAAGCCGATTTTTTGCCATGCAACTGAATTGGTGGGCAAGGGACGTTGCCATAGGAACAAAAAACACAGCAATCGCCGGAAATGGGTTTTAAAAGGCTATGACAGCCCCCGCATTCATAAAACCAAAGGCAGGCATCAGTAGGCATTTGTTCGGTTTTGCTATAACCACATAGTGGACAGACCAAAGTAGATTTCAAAATAACAGTGGACATAGGGATCTTTATTTTTATGTAGAACTTAGAAGATTGCTTAGCAACATAATCCGCTAGTTTCAGCAGAATTGGTCTGTGGTCCGGAAGTGCAATCGAATAAGCCGAAATGGCAGGATTTTTCACTAACTACCTGAAAATGTTCGGCATAGCGACTGGCGGATAACATATCAGCGGTATTGCCGCAGACTCGCAAGGGACGGCCGGTTTCAAAGTGATGATGCTCATCCAGATCAAAAGTATGCAGATGTTCAGGTATAGTGCCGAGATAACAAGCAACTTGGCCGTAATCTTCGCAACGGTCTTCCAAGGGAAGTTTAAAGGCGCTGACGGTGACAGAGCTGAATTTAACCATGCCGATTTTGGCTGCGACTTCGGGATCATTAAGACTGATGGGGTTCTGTTTGGTGACACGCACATCGGGACAGCCCAGCTCATGCAATATCCGTCGAAAGTCTTCCCAATACAAGGCTCCACCCAGGCATTCACCAAGTAAAACCGGATCTTGTCGTAAGAATGCAGGAATACGGCGATCGGCGAAGACATCTGAAAAGTAAAGCTCACCGCCCGGCTTTAGTACCCGAAATATTTCCGCGAGTACTTTGGGTTTTTCCGGTGACAGGTTGATCACACAATTGGAGATCACCACATCAATACTGTTATCTTCAATGCCGATAGCGGTAAGGTTCTCAATATGACCATGTAAAAATTCGATATTGGAATAGCCAAAGCGCTCGGCGTGCCAGTCGCGATGGCGCACAGCGACTTCGAGTTGTTCCGGCGTCATGTCGACACCAATGACCCGACCTGTCGGGCCAACTAGTTTCGATAGCAAATAGCAGTCACGACCCGAACCACAGCCCAAATCCAGCACGGTTTTGCCTTGCAAAGCTGGTGGCAGTGGCGAGCCGCAACCGTAAAAGCGCTCCAACACTTCAGGATGCAAGTTGGACAGCATGGATTTCAAGTGTCCGGGCATTGCGTCAATGCTGCAACAAGCACTGGTCTTAAGATCATTACTGGTTTGCAAAACCTGGCCATAATAATGACGGATGGATTCGCTGATTTCGATATTGGTAGTCATAGAAATCCTTGGTGGTTTTAAATTGTAAGCTTATCGTAACGGTATGTTAAAAATTAACAACTAAAAGCTGCATCAAGGTGTTTGCAGTCAGAATGTTAATAAACACTCAGTGGACATTTTTTAAAGCCTTAATCTACCCGGTCGACTTTAACCATAATGTGCATTTGATTTTTGTCGATTTGACGTGTGTTAGCAAATGCGTTACTACTATTTTCATTAACACCTCCCAGTTCAACCCAGGTGCCAAGATTAATTCTCAGGGTGGCTTGCGCATTTTGAGTTTCGATTTGTCCACGTCCGTTCATTTTGTCCGACCAGGGTGCTACAGTCAGAATGACTTGTTGTCCGATCAGGCGTGGAGTTACTTCAAAGCCGGTAGTTGCTTCGGTATATTCAGTGTTGGTTGGATAGCCATAGGCTGAAAAATTTTGTTTTGGGTAAGCGTTGCCTGTTTTAATTCGAGCCGGAACGCCTTCCAATGTCCGAATAGTTTGGGTATTTTGGTCTGTACCTTTATCTTGGGTCTGATAAATATGACCATAGATTGTGCCGCTAGTATTTGAAGGGGCATCGTCAGACATGTTCATTTGGACTTTGGTGGCTGCATTAAGTTCATCTGCATTGGTTTGATTGCTTTGAATGACGCTGATTAGCAGGTTGTTTTGTCGAACATCCAATTGCTTGATGATGGATTTAATTTCTGCCAATCGTCCGGGTGTGGTTTTAATTAGAAGATTCGAGCCGTTGTCGACAAGTTGAGTGTTATTGTCAATCAGTGGGGCGATTAATGGCATTATCTCAGAGGCAGGACGATTGGCTAAAGAAATAACCTCGATAATTGTATCTGCGGCAAGAATGTTTACATTCAGCAGGCTTAAAAAAATCAATATCAAAAGTTGGTTCATTGGAGTTCCTGATTAAGTATTCATTAAGGATTATGGCTTAGGCTAAAAGTGCAATTTGAAATGATTTTCGTGATACGGGATAAAGTTCAGATGCTATTTAGATAAAAGGTTTCGCTTTTTAATTGATTTAGAAGTTTTTACTATAGCCACTAAAACCATGAGGTCTCACTATGAATCCTGAAGCTATTAAAGAGTTTTTGCTTTTCTGTTTGGCATTTAATTACGCGATACTCCTTGTCTGGTTTGCAGTTTTCAGTTTTGCCCATGACAGATTGTTTCGCTTCCATTTCCAATGCTTCAAAATCTCATCAGAGAATTTTGATATGCTTCATTATGCCAGTATGACATTATATAAAGTTGGTATTTTGTTGTTCAATATTGCTCCGCTAGTTGCGCTCTGGCTTGTCTTTTAAGGTGATTGGTTTTAGTGATTAAATCAGATAAATGGTCAGGGACGCTCAATCTGAAATTCCTGATTTTGATAAATAATTACCAGGCTGACAGGAAGAATTTCTTTTAGCAAAAGAGTGTCTTTTATTTGCTGTCCCGGTCTGTATTTGACCATATCAATCATTACAAAACGGTCTTCAGGATGTTGTGAGTAGACGAATACGTTGATATTTAATTTTGGTATCGACTTACGAAGCTCAATTGGTAATTCGCTTAAAAAAGGAATGTCTCTTTTAATGGCTACAATTTCTTCAGGTGCCGGTTCAACTATTTTGGCGGCTGTAACAGTTTGTGTGGGTAGTGGTACTTGAGCTTGAATAGTAGGTACAGGCTTAGGGATAACTGGAGCTGGTTTTGGCGTAGTAGTTACCGGTTTTTTTTCAATGATTGATTTTGCCGGTATGGGTGTGGCTGTTGGAACTGGTTTTGGTTCATCGATGAATTTCGCAATTGATGTTGAATTTGGTTCCACTTTATGAGTTGGTTTTTCGGCTTCAAATAGCTTTGCAATGGTTTTCGGTTTGCTCTTTTTTTCTTGTGTAGTCAGGGTAGGTGCGGAGATTGTGATGTCCGGTTTAGATGTCGAGTTTTTTTGAAAAAACCAGACGATGCCAGCAATAATAAAGGCATTCCCAATGATAAGAAAAGCCAGGAAAACAGATGTTTTATTGCGTTTTTGTGTCGGTTGTTCAGGAAATATTCTGTCAGTTAAAGTCTCGGATTCAAGCTTTCGTCTTTCCTGCTCTGATTTGCGTAAGGCATTTAGTATAAAAGACATGATCAATCGACTATTTTTAAATGTGGAAAATTAGCTGTAAGTTCGATGTTTCTTAGATAGTACATTGTTTTGCTGCCCACTTTACCATCTTCTGGTAATTGGTGGTCACGCTGAAATTTGTTTACTCGAGCGACCAATTGATCATCATAAAAACGAGGTTTATCTGTAATTTCATTAATGCCGTCGATATTGGTTAACAGATGCCTTAAGGCTAAAATTTCATCTGAGGTCTGGTGAGGATAGATCAATTTTACATTTGGAATTGAAGCGGGTTCCAGTTTTAAATAATAGCCATTCCATTCCTTCAGAACATCGGCAACAGGAAAGGACATGTCATTAAAATATATTATGGAATTATTTTCTCCCAGTCCGGTAAGCAAGGAGAGAGGCATTTGTTTGCTTGTCGAATAGAACTCTATAATAGCTGGACGATTCATGGCCAGTAAATCTTTCCAGTTGGCCTTGCCAAAAACACAATGTAATCCAACTGTGTCTATATAGCGACAATCAACTTGATTATTCTCAGGTATAGGTTTACCCCATAATTTTAAGGCGCTGATTAAAGTATTGCTTAACGTGTAATCGGGATTGTTGATCCATTCATGGAATGACTTGGTTTTTGCAGCAGGCGCTAAAATCGGATTTTCGACAGGCTGTGGTATTTGTTGTTCAGCCTGCTTGATGATTTCTGGCTTTATAGGCGTGGTTGGTATTATTGGATTTGTATAGACTTGTTGTTTTGCAGGGTACCAGTATTTTTCGTGATAAATGCCAGCCGCAATGCTGACCGATAAAAGCATCCCAAACAATAAGGGTAGATGGGAGTGTTTTTTACCGACAGAGGCTAGTGTTTCATTGGCAGCAAGGCCAATGATTGCAGGCGTAATAATAGTGGCGTTTGTTGAATAGGCTCCAAGCAAGGCTCGATCGCAGAGGATGTTAACGACTCGGGGTATGCCTCCTGAAAGTTTATAGATTTTACGTATTGCGCTTTGCTTGAATAAATCAGGATTACCATTGCAAACGATCAGTCGATGCCGAATATAAGCTCGGGTTTCTTCTAACGACAGTGGTAACAGGTGGTAACGGGCGGTAATGCGTTGATTTAACTGACGCAAGTCTTGACGATTAAGTAATTCTTTTAATTCGGGTTGGCCGACCAGAATAATCTGCAGTAGTTTGGCTTTACTGGTTTCCAGGTTGGTTAACAAACGAATTTGTTCCAATACTTCCATGCTTAAGTTTTGCGCTTCATCGATCAATAAAACTGTACGTTTGCCGTTGGCGTGAGCCATAAGCAGATGTTGATTTAACAGATCAATCAGGTTTTTTAAAGATTGATGGTTTTTATCATAATGAATGCCCAATTCATCGCAGATTGTTGCCAATAATTCTTCGGCGTTTAACTTTGAATTATAAATAAGTGCTATTTCAATATTTTCAGGTATTTCTTGTAACAGGTAACGGCAAAGAGTCGTTTTTCCGGTGCCTACTTCACCCGTTAAAGCAACAAAGCCGCCAGCGAAATTGATGCCGTACAATAGGTGTGCTAAGCCCTCTTGATGGCGAGGGCTCATATATATAAAGTGGGGGTCAGTTGCTATTGAAAACGGCAACTCACTAAAATGAAAATATTGGTTATACAAGGTTCTTAAATTTTTAAGTGAAACAAGCAAATATTATAATCGATTGTAGCCTACATCGGAAAACAGGGCAGTAAATGTTCGTTATGAAATATCGATAGTGTCAGAATTGATCAGTATCAACAGCAATATTGCAACAGGCAGTAAATTTTGTAGGATCTATTGATGGTATGGGGATAGTGTATAATGCTATACAAGTACATGGGTTTTTGATCTGCAACTATCTGGCATGAGATATTTAATAAATATTAAATTTAGGGTTGACAGTGATAGTAGTAAAAAGCATAATATGTGTCTCAGCAAGGCGCCTGTAGCTCAGCTGGATAGAGTACTCGGCTACGAACCGAGCGGTCGGGAGTTCGAATCTCTCCAGGCGCACCAAAACTGAAAAAAATTATTCCCCTGTAGCTCAGTCGGTAGAGCGGATGACTGTTAATCATTAGGTCGGC
>SESH01043419.1_pt1 | contig 15139 bp, 12 predicted proteins | sample 3171561 | NCBI WGS metagenome assembly SESH01 (sample SAMN10866947, study PRJNA518727) | freshwater metagenome | biome: subpolar coniferous forest; feature: holomictic lake; material: water; isolation source: holomictic Lake 442 2011 16.5 m and 2014 13 m | place: Canada: near Kenora, Ontario
CATCGTGGACCCGGTTGGGCTCATTCCCGCCTTCTTAGCCATGACCCAGCAAAACACAAGCCCGGAGCGGGTCCACATGGCACGACTGGCCTCTGTGATCACGTTCGCAATATTGATCCTGAGCTTCTTTTTTGGCCAACGGCTTCTTACAACGTTCGGGATCACGCTTCCGGCTTTTGAGATCGCCGGGGGCATCGTCCTTCTTCTGGTCGGCCTGGATATGTTGCAGGCCCGCCGCACCGCGATCAAGGAAACTCAGGAAGAAAAAGCCGAAGGGATCACCAAACATGATGTTGCCATCACTCCCATGGCGATTCCCATGCTCGCGGGACCAGGCGCCATCACCGCCGTCATTCTCTTAACGAACAAAGCGGAAACATTTACCCACCAGGCAATCTTGGCAGTCGCTATCGCTCTGGTCTCCGCCCTGACATTCCTGATCCTCGGATTCGTGGCCACCCGTTCCAAACTGATCAGCGTGATCGCACTCAAGATCACGGGGCGCCTGATGGGCCTGATCCTTACCGCGATCGCGATCCAGTTCATCCTGAACGGCGTTCTGGCCGCCCATCTTTTCCGTTAATTAAAAACTTCGTCCTTCCCCCTTGCTTTTTCCATCCCAAGCCTATATACTTCAAAATATAAATAGTTAATAGTGTTAACCATTTAATCCGTTAAGGAAATTCGCACCATGAACGAACGGGAAGCCTTTGTCGCAAGCTTTAGAGAACTTCATCCGAAGTTCTCCCGCATGTACGCCCAGATGCTTAACAGGGTCGATCTCACACTCCCCCAATACACACTTCTTTATCAATTAATGCTCTTGGGCACCGTCTCCATGACCGAGGTCAGCAGCCACCTGGAGATCACAAAACCGGCCGTCACAAACCTCGTGGATCGCCTTGAAGAAAAGAAATGTCTGAAACGCGTTCCTCACTCCAAGGACCGCCGCGTCATCCTCCTCGAGATACTTCCCAAAGGCAAAAAGATCATCACGGAAATCCAGGGACGAAGCCTCGACCTTCTCCTGAAGGCCTACGATCAATTCAATTGTAAGGAGCATCAAGCCATCAGCCGTTTCTACGCGACGGTTTCAAAGGTCATGGATGATTTTCTCTTGAGGTCTAAGAATGAACGCTAAAAAAGCTTGGGTTCTTTTTCTTGCCTTGGCGATTTCCTTCATTCCCCTCGTCCAGGCCAAAGAATCAACTCCTCCTTCTCACGCTCTAGTGACACCGACGCTATCTCTCGAAGAATGTTACCGGCTCGCGCTGATCCAAAGCGAGACCGTGGCCATCCAAAAAGAGGCCATCGCCCGCGCTACGGCACAAATATTCAATGCGGCGAGCCAGGGACTCGGCAACGTGGACTTCATCATTGACCGCACGTTCCAGGACAACCAGCAGAGCAATCTGAACGGCGGCGGCGGGCTTGTGAACCTGGGCGATCCCAACATACAAGAAAGTAAATTCAAGATCAGCCAGCCGCTTTTCCAGGGTTTCAAAGCGATCGGAGCTTTGACGGGCGCCGGGAGTTACAAACGAGAGCAAACAGAAGCCTGGATCCGCGCCAAAGAACTTCTTTACACGGATGTGTCCCGCGCTTTTTATAATGTCTTGCGCTATGGGAAGGAGATCGAGATCAACCAGGGCATACGCGAACTGTTGGGGAAACGGATCCAAGAGCTGGAAGAACGCGAAAGAATAGGCCGCTCTCGCATGAGCGAAGTGCTCACGGCCAAAACGAATCTCAAAATACTCGAGGCAGACTTGGCAAGTGCCCAGGGAGCCCTTGCGACGGTTCGTTATATGCTGGAATTCCTGACCGGGACCGAACTGGGGGGCCGCCCTCTCGAAGAAGAGCTCGTTGAGGAAGTCTCATCGCAGACATTGACCGAACATCTCAAAATGGCAGCCGTACGCTCCGACGTCAAAGCCGCGGAACAAGCCGTCAAAACAGCCTGGCGCGGCATCCTCGTCGCCCAAAGCGGCTTCTGGCCCACGATCACGCTGGACCATAATCAATACACGCGCCGCGAAGGCGCCTTGGCAAATCTGGATTTCGACACACTTTTCAGATTCGACGTGCCTCTTTTCTCAGGCGGCGAAACGATCGGCCAAGTCAAAGATTCCATAGGCATTCTGAAACAGAAAAAACTTTATTTTTCTCTTGCGAGGCGCCAGGCTGAACTCGATATCAAGCAAAGCTATCAGATCTGGCTTTCAGCCAAAGAAACGAACGGCCTTTTAAAAGAAGCGCTCCGGGACGCTGAGGAAAATTATGCGGTCCAGTCCGAGGAATACACCCGTAGCCTCGTCAGCAACCTCGATGTCCTCGCAGCCCTGGAATCTCTTCACAACACACGGCAACGCCAGAACCTGACCTACTATGTCATGAAGCTGGACGAAGCGGCCTTCCGGGTCGCAGTCGGAGAAGTATCATGAACTTATCCGAGATCTCGATAAAAAACCCCGTTTTCGCCTGGATGCTCATGATCGGGCTTATGGTCTTCGGTATCCTCGGCTGCCACGGAATGGGCGTCGGGCAAATGCCGGATGTGGACTTCCCCGTACTGAACGTAAGCGTACTCTGGGAAGGCGCCGCACCCGAGGTCATGGAATCCGATGTGGTCGACATCATTGAAGATTCCGTCATGGGGATCCAGGGGCTCCGCGAGATCTCGTCCTCCTCCGCGGAAGGAAAAGCCAGCATCAAACTCGAATTCGATCTGGACCGCGATATTGACGTCGCCCTACAGGAAGTGCAGAGCAAGATCTCGGAGGCCCGCCGGCGTCTCCCGACCGACGTCGATCCCCCAATCATCCAGAAGTTCAATCCCGAAGACCAGCCGATCATGTGGCTTTCGATCACATCGCGCCTCCCTCTGAAAGAACTGATGGATTATGTCGACCGGAGCGTCAAAGACCGCTTCAAGACGGTCCCCGGGGTCGGCGAGGTCTTTCTCGGCGGATTCCTGGAACGGAATCTCCGCGTGTGGATCGACACAAAAAAACTTCTCGCCTACCAGCTGACGGTCGAAGACGTGATCGCTGCGATCCAGAAAGAGCACGTCGAGATCCCGGCCGGAAAACTGGAAACCCAGGAAAAAGAATCCTCCGTCCGCGCCATGGGAGAGGCCAGGTCTGTCGCGGAATTCGAAAAGATCGTCATTAACAACCGTGACGGAAAGCCCATTTACCGTCCCATCAAGTTAAGCGAAGTCGCCAGGATCGAAGACGGCCTGGCTGACCTGAGAAGAATGTCACGCACCGGAGGGGAGCCCTCCGTCGGCCTTGGGATCCGAAAGCAGCGGGGCGCGAACACCGTCGCCGTCGCGGATGGTGTCAGAAAACGTCTCGCGGAAATCCAGCGCGAACTTCCGAAGGATTTTTCGATCGGAATCAATTTCGATTCGAGCAAGTTTATTAGTGACAGCGTCCATGAACTTTTCCTGACACTTCTCCTCTCCGCCGTTCTCACTTCCCTGGTCTGTTGGCTCTTTTTAGGCTCGTGGAGCTCGAACATGAATATTCTGCTCGCGATCCCGACCTCGATCCTTGGGACTTTTATCGTAATGAAGGCCTTCAATTTCACCATGAATATATTCACGTTACTCGGGCTCTCGCTGGCCATCGGCATTGTGGTGGACGACGCCATCATGGTGCTTGAAAATATTGTCCGCCACCGAGAGATGGGTGAAGGCAAAACCGACGCCGCCTTGAAAGGTTCCAAGGAAATCACCTTTGCGGCTTTGGCCGCCACACTGGCGATCGCGGCGATCTTCATGCCTGTCGTCTACATGCAAGGCATTATCGGGAAATTTTTTCTTCAGTTTGGCATCACGATCACGGCCGCTGTTTTTCTTTCACTTTTGGAAGCCCTGACCCTCGCGCCAATGCGCTGTTCCCAATTGCTTGAGATCGGGGAAAGAAAAACAAAGTTCGGCAGGGCCTTCGAACATGGCATGGTTAAACTGAATGAACTTTATGCCAAAGGCCTCGTCCTAACCCTCAAACACAAGTGGAAAGTCCTGATTTTCTCTTTTGCTTTCTGCATCGCGTCTTACATGATCACGGCTCCCCTACTCAGAAAAGAGTTCGTCCCTCCGCAGGACCAAAGTATGTTCCTGGCGGGGCTCGAAACGCCTATCGGGTCTTCGGTTTATTTTACGAGCGAAAAGTTTAAGGAAGTAGAAGCCTTCGCCATGAAGCACCCCAGCGTCAAACGCTACTTTTGCGTCATTGGTGTCCGCATGGGCGGTATCGAAGGCGAAGTGAACGCGGGCATGCTTTTCGTCACGCTCAAGCAACCCGGGGAGCGTCCCTATGATCCAAAGCTTAAACGGCGCCCGACACAACAGGACGTCATGGACCAATTTCGCGCAGGCATTAACACAATCCCGAACGTCAAGGCGACCATGCAGGACCTTTCCACGCGGGGATTCTCCGCCACACGCGGATACCCAATAGAATTCTCGATCCGGGGACCTGACTGGGACAAGCTGATCGAATACGCCCAAGCCATCCAGGATAAGATGAAAAAAAGCCCGTACTTTGAGGATATCGACAGTGACTATCGCTCCGGACTCACGGAAGTGAGGATTACTCCGGACCGTGATAAGGCTTTCGATCATGCTGCGAGCGTCGAAACGATCGCACGCACGGTGAACGCCATGATCGGCGGCGAGCGCGTGGCTAAATACACCCAGGATGGAAGACGCTATGATGTCCGCGTCAAGGCCAACGACAAGGACCGCAGAAGTTCTGAGGATATCAAGGACCTTTGGATATGGAATAACCGCGGAGAGATGGTGCAACTCGGAGATGTGGTCAAGATCACGGAGCGCCCTAGCCTCTTAAGCATCACCCGCCAGGGTCGTGAACGAGCCATCAGTCTTTATGCCAGTGCGGCTAGCGGCCAGTCGCTTGCGACAGCCATCCAGGCAGCGCAAAAAATAGCCAGCGAGATACTCCCGGACCACTACCGGGTTGTTTTCAGCGGCACGAGCCAGACATTCAAAGAATCGATGAAGAGCCTCATCTTCGCACTCATACTCGGCATCGTGGTGGCCTACATGATCCTGGCCTCCCAGTTCAACCACGTGGTCCACCCCATCACCGTTCTTCTCGCGCTTCCGTTCAGCCTTGTGGGTGCGTTCTGGGCGCTTTTGATCGCGAACCAATCCTTGAGCATCTTCAGCTTCATAGCACTCTTACTGCTGATGGGGATCGTGAAGAAGAATTCTATTTTGCTTGTGGATTTTACCAACCAGATGAGGGCGCGAGGCATGAACACTTACGACGCGATCCTCACCGCTTGCCCGATCCGGTTACGCCCGATCATTATGACTTCTGTTTCCACCATCGCGGCAGCAGTCCCGCCGGCTCTTGCGCTCGGCCCCGGAGCGGAAACCCGTATCCCGATGGGTGTCGCGATCATCGGAGGCGTGCTGGTCTCGACCTTCTTAACCTTGTTCGTCGTGCCGGCTTTTTATTTGGTCTGCGATAAGCTGGAACAAAAGGGATCGCTCACCATGATCTGGAATGCTCTCAAAACCAAGCTTTCCGCCCAGTTCTTCAAAAAACCTGCCTGAGATTTTCGGCGTTTAACTTTTTAGTTTGAAGCCAAAGCGCAAAACACCCTTGAGCGCGCCCCAGGCCCAGGCGAAACAGCGGGCGAACTGAATCCCAATACCATAAAAAGCCGCCGCGGGATCACGCTTGAAGATAAACCCGAAGGAATTCCAGCAGGAGCCGAAGAGGAAAAGAGAAAGGAGGATTGGAATAACACGAAAACACCGGAAAGGCAAAAAGGATAACGTCAGAAGCAAAAGTCCTGCCGCCAAAACCTGGTACTTCGCGATCTTACCGCTATAAACATCCCCGTTTCTTTTCTGGGGGTGATCCTTATAAAGTTTGATCCTGTCAAACCCACGCTGCGCCTGATTTCTCATATAGGGCCAGAATGCTTCCGGATGGGCATGCGCCACGATCGCCTCAGGTGCAAAAAGAATTTTATATTTTCTCGAAATCCTGAAGGTCAGATCCCAATCTTCCCCGCTCGGAGCTTTGTAAGACTCGTCGAACCCGCGCATCTCCTCGAGCACGCCTTTTCTTATCGCGAGATTGTAGGCGCCATGAGCATCGACCTCCCCGCGGACATTGCGATAGCGCCAAGCGATCTCGTCCCCCACGAAGCGGGCCAGGACATTTTCCTTATTGAGCGTCCGATAAGTTCCCGCAACCGCCCCGACTTGTTTTTTCCCTTGATTAACGGTAGTCGGGACGGCCACATCGTCGGAGACAAAACCCTTCATTAGTTTCTCGATCCAATCACGGTCCGGCACGCAATCTCCATCCGTAAAGATGGCAACATCGGCTCGGGCTGCACGCCAGCCACTATTACGGGATGCCGCGGGACCCTGGTTAGAATTTCGAATGAGCCGTATCACGGGATAGCGCTTCGCATACTGCTCGATCACTTGGGCCGTGCCGTCCTTTGACCCATCGTCCACGAGCACGACCTCATCGGGCATGCGGGTCTGAGCCATCAGGCTTTCGATCATTCGACCGATATACTTTTCCTCATTGTAGACTGCCGACACCACAACAATTTTCATCAAGATTTTTCCCGCGTGAATATTTTTTTCATGAAGAATTGAAATCCGAAAAGAATCCGGGAGCGTTCCTCCGGAGAAAAGAGGAACTGCCCCGCCTTCCGCAGAATAAAAGACGGCCGCAGGTAGAATTCGTGGTAAGCAAGGTCCGTAAATTTTCCGATCGCCTCGCCGGTCAATTCTCCACGGTGGATCTGGGAGGCATAGTACCCGCTCCCCCGGAGCCATTCGTCATAATTCTCGGAATCGAGATCGCCCTTTTCCTTCGCCTCTTCGTAGGCGCGTGTCCCGGGATAGACCATGATCGGAAAAAATTGGGCCGTATCAAGCTTCATATGCTTCGCCATTTGAAGCGTTTTACGCATGCTTTCGCGAGTCTCGTGCGCGCCACCAAAAAGAAAACAGCCGTGGATCATGATCCCGGCCTCCACGCAAGCATTCACAAAACGTTCCCGGATCTTGATCGTGGCTCCGCCTTTTCGCATCTCGTCTAGGATCGTCTGGTCCGCAGACTCGAACCCTACACAGAAAAGACGGCACCCGGCTTTCTTCATAAGCTTCAGGAGTGTCACGTCATCAAAATCAGCCCGGGCGTTTCCTGACCAGGTCACCTTGAGCTTGCGACGTAAAATCTCCTCCGAAAGCGCTCGCAGGCGGTCTTTATCCACGGTCAGAGTATCATCCTCGAACATGATCTCCTTGTTCTGTGGCCATGTTTTCTGAATAAACTCCATTTCGTCGACCACGTCCTTGACCGAACGGGGCCGGTAACGCTGCCCCGTGATGGTCTGCGGAAACACACAGAAGGTGCATTGATAAGGACAGCCGCGGCCGCTCACGATCGTGACTTCGGGATGGAGCTGGGCGCCGTAGCTATAGTGCTCGATCTTCAAAAAATCCCGGTAGATCAAACTTGCCCAAGGGATCTCATCGAGATTTTCTTGCCACGGGCGTCGTTCGTTCAGGATCCGTTGATCGCCCAAGCGAAACGCCAGTCCCTTCACGTCGGAAAGTCCTTCGCGTTTCTTCCCTTGCTCGAAGTGTTGGACCACCGCGAGGACCGTAAAGTCGTATTCCCCTACCGCGACAAAGTCCAGGCTGGGAGACATTTGAAGAGTTTCAAGCGGCCGAGCCGTCGGGTGCGTGCCAACCAGCATCGTCATGGCTCCGGTCTTTTTTGCAAGGCTGTCCATCACTTTGATATCATGAAAAACCGACGCCGTTACAGTCGTTGCGACAATGAGATCGGGCTGAAATCGCGCCACGCGGTCCTCGGTCCTCGCCTGATCGTAGCCCTCAGCCGGGGCATCAAGAAAATCGATCGTGTACCCATGCTTCCGCACAAGACCCGCCGCAAGGGCAAGATAGAGGGGATAATAGAGCGTTCCTGAGGGCGCCACGCCCGGAGAACGGCTCTCCCGGGTAAAACGCTCATGGTAAGGAATATTGAGAAAAAAAACTTTCACGCCGGATATCCTTTCGCGCGAACGAAACAAACTTGAAATTCAGGAACAGCTTGCTTGGAATTTTGCTATTATAACGTCCTGGAGGATAAAGTCCAAAAAATGAATACCCCGATGATCCTGCAACCCCTTTTGGCCGGACTTTCGGTGGGGGCATTCTGTCTCACGTATTGCTTTCCGTTCATGGGCGTCGTCTTCGGCGCGGAAGAGCGAAGCCCCAAGCAGAACTTTCTTGTCCTCCTCGAATTCCTGGCGGGACGCCTCGCGGGCTATCTTTGTTTCGGACTTCTGGTGGGCTACCTCGGAGAGAAGTTCGACCCCCAATGGCTACGTCGTGCCACAGACATTTCCTTCATCGCGCTCTCCCTCGCACTTCTTTTCTATCTTGTCGGACTTGTCCGCGAAAAAAACCTCTGCTCAACCCCGAAATTCCTGAGAGGCCAAAGCCCGGCGCTCATGGGGTTTTTTATGGGGATCAATCTTTGCCCCCCGTTTTTGATATCGGTCACTTATGTCTTCTCCCAGCACAGCCCTTTTTATGGCGCGGTCTATTTCGCACTTTTCTTTGTCTCAAGCTCTATCTATTTTCTGCCACTCGTCTTCGTAGGGCTGGCTTCCAAGGCAAAAGAATTTCGAACCATGGCTCGCGTGAGCGGTTTCCTCGTCAGCGGCATTTTTCTTGTTTACGGATTTTATTCACTTCTTCATAATAACTACAAATAAAGGATAAGATTTTATGCTGAATTTTCTTACCGCCATTGACCGCTCCGGCCGGTGGATCCTGGCCGTGCTTATGTTACTTTTCATCCTCACAGGTCTTGGAATCACCAAAAACATTATGGAACCACAACTGGCCAAACAGCTCCATCAGAACATTCTTCCCCTTCTGCTCTACATCTTGTTCCTAGTCCATGTCGTAATCCCCCTCCGCGCCAAGTTCCTGCAGTGGAAGCTCTCTCAAAACGAGAAGGTTTCGGCGGCTTACGCTTATGCGATAGGAGCCATCCTTCTGGCCCTTTGCTTCTGGTTACATTTCCGATGAGTCCGGCCGAAGGAATCCGAAAATCCCTTGGGGTTCTCTTCCTGGCTCTGGTAATCGGGACTGCGCTTTTTTTTGTTTATCAGCGTGAGAAAGCCATCCGTTTTGAGGTCGAAGACGTGGCGAATGCGCGGGAAGCCCGCTACTACGAACCCCTCGCCAATCGCATGGTCAAGTGCTCCCTCTGCCCGAACAAGTGCGTGCTAACCGCCGGCGAGTGGGGCCGCTGCAAGGCCCGCAGAAATATCCAAGGAATGCTCTATTCCATGGTTTATGGCAAGATCGCAACCGCACACGTCGACCCGATCGAGAAAAAACCTTTTTTCCATGTCCTCCCGGGCAGCACAGCCTTTTCGATCGCTTCCACAGGATGTAATATGAGCTGCCTCTTTTGTCAGAACTGGGAGATCTCCCAATGTTTCCCCAAAGGTGTCTCGACCGAGCGCGCGACCCCGGAGCAAGTGGTCGCCAAGGCCCTGGAGACCGGCGCACGATCTATTGCCTTTACCTACAACGAGCCCGTGATCAATTATGAATTTATGCTGGAGACCGCAAAGCTCGCCAAAACCAAGGGGCTCAAGACCGTGGTCATTTCCAATGGTTTCATCGAAGAAGAACCTCTGAAGGAACTCCTGAAAACGATCGATGCCTATAAAGTCGATCTTAAAGCCTTCAATAAAAACTTTTACCGGGAGTTCACCGGGGGTCGTTTGGAATCTATTTTGAAGAGCCTGAAGATCATCAAAGAAAGCGGCGTCTGGCTTGAAATCGTGACACTGCTTATCCCCGGAGAAAATGACAGCGAGGAAGAACTCCGTGCATTGGCCCGTTGGATCCACGAAAACCTGGGCGACAACGTGCCGCTCCACTTTAGCCGCTTTTTCCCGCAGTATAAATTAAAGAACATGCCGCCCACGCCACCCGAAACGCTGATTCGCGCCCGTCAGATTGCGATGGAAGAAGGCCTGAAATACGTTTATATTGGAAATATCGCTTACCCTGAGGGTGAGACGACCTGGTGTCCGGGCTCGAAAGAAAAAGCCATTGCACGCCAAGGTTATTTTATTGTTGAAAACAACCTCAAAGATGGAGCCTGCCCCGATGGAGAAAAAATCCCCGGCATCTGGAAATAAGTTCGCTGAACGGGTTGGTTTTGAGCTTTTACGTTGCGCCCCGAAAAAAATACTTTCCTCACTTTTCTTGATCACTTTTCTTATAATCGGATTCCTTTCTCTCGCCTTCACCTTTAATCTGACCGGAGAGCAAAAAGTAAGCAAGGACGAGCATGTTCGCAAAGCCGCGGTGGCCGGAGGATTCTACCCCGGAGACAAAGCGACTCTTGAGGAATATGTCGATGCACTCTTGCGCCAGGCCGATCCTCCCGTGATCTCAGAGCCGATCCGCGCCATCATGGTGCCGCATGCCGGGTATATCTATTCAGGACCGATCGCAGCATACGCCTATAAAGAGCTCGAAGGTCGCGACTTCAAGACCGTCGTCCTGATATCCAACAGCCATACGGACTGGTTCGATGGGATCTCGGTCTATAAAGAAGGCTCTTTTGAAACACCGCTCGGCTTGGTTGAAATTGACAAAGAACTCACGCAAAAACTTCTATCGGCCGATCCAAAGATCCTGGAACGACCAGGCGCCCATGAACGAGAACATGCCCTAGAGGTCCAGCTCCCCTTCCTCCAGAGGGTGCTCAAGAATTTCAAAATCGTCCCCATCGTATTCGGGAGTGATTCTCCCGAGCTGACCCAGATCCTCGCCGAGGCGCTTAAAAAAAACATGAGCGACAAGTCTTTGATCGTCGCGAGCACCGACATGTCCCACTACCCGCCCTATGAGGATGCCACAGCCGCGGATCATGAAACCCTGCAAGCGATTAACACAGGACAGGCGAAAGCTCTGGACGCCATGCTAAAACAGCTGGCCGCCGAAGGTGTGCCGAATGCACAAACATTCCTTTGTGGTGTGAGCGCCGTGCGGACGGTCCTGCTCTTGGCCCAGACGCTTGGCCCTACCACTCCGATCCTTTTAAAATATGAGAACTCGGGCGACTCCCCTGCAGGCGACAAAAGGCGCGTGGTGGGCTATGGGGCGGTTGCCTTCGTCGCAAAGCAAAACACAACGCCTCCCGCACCTCCCCCCGATGCTGAAGAAAAAACAAGTTCGGCAGATGAAAATGGGATGACATCGGAGGAGAAGGAGGAACTTTTGAAGATCGCGCGGTCCACCGTAGAAGGTTACGTTCAGACCGGAAAGATCCCGGAATTCTCACCCACTTCCACGGCCCTCAAGCAACCCCTGGGCGCTTTTGTCACTCTCAAAGAAAGTGGCCAACTTCGCGGCTGTATCGGCCGTTTCGATCCCTCCGGCCCCCTTTATCTCATCGTCCAGCAAATGGCGATTTCGGCTGCCTCACAGGATCCTCGCTTTAGTCCGGTCAGCCCGGACGAGCTTGGAAAACTGGAGTATGAGATCTCGGTTCTGAGCCCGCTCAGAAAAATCGCAACTGCCGATGAAATCGAGCTTGGAAAACACGGCGTTCAAGTCTCAAAAGATTCTCATCATGGCGTTTTCCTGCCCCAGGTCGCGACCGAAACAGGATGGGATAAGACGCGCTTTTTAAGCGAGCTCTGCACACAAAAAGCAGGACTTGCTGCGGATTGCTGGAAAGATCCTAGCGTAAACCTACAGGTTTTTACGGCGGATGTTTTTTCGGAAGAGAAGAAGCAGCGCTAAAAGAACGTTCAGGGAGCCCAACAGCATCAGCGTTTGCGGCACTCCCCATACCGGAATGAAAAATCCGGCAGTCAGAAGTGCCCCCAGCGCTGAACCCCAAAGGTCGGCCGCGTAAACGCTCCCGAGACGATTTCTATCGCCCCGGCCCAGATAAAGCCGATTCGCGAATGGAAAAGCCGCTCCGGCTGTAAGACCGCCCCAAAAAGCCATCCCGAGAAAAGCAAACTGATATTCTTCGCCCAGGAAAAACCCCGTCGAAAAGAGCTTCGCACAGACTTTGATCAGCAATAAGAAAAAAGCCGCGTTGAGCACATGAATTCCTGCAAGCCCGAACCGGCCCGGGACCTTTTTTAAGACAAGCGCTGCCCATGTCCCCCCCCCCAGCCCTGCCATGAACACCGTGATCACCCAGGCGAGCCGGTAGTAAAGATCCCCAAACGCCGCCTGAAACAGATAAATCACCACGATCTCAAACGCCATCAAAGAAAATCCGGCTGTCCCCATACTGAGGAGCGCGACTCTCCGCTTCCGCTGCTTGAATTTCCGGGTAACGATACCGAATAACAGAACCCCGAATAAACCGACCCCTAAAACGACCGGGAAAGGAACGGTAGCCAGAAAAAAGAATACGCTTGTGATCCTGGGGTCGAATTGGCGAAGCCACCGCAAAAACATGAAATAGCAGGTACGCGGCCGCAGATCGGTGTTCTTCGTCTTCCATATGGCATTGGAGAAAGCCGTCGTGACCCGCTCCACGCGATCGTTCGTGAGCCGGTAACGGATCTGGTCTGCCGTCACAAAATCCGGCGTTATCTTCCGCTCGGAAAGCCGGTCGATCATTCCCTGAAAGCCAAAAGAAGACGCCTCGCCGAGCCGAGCCAGAAAAAAAAGAGTGTCCTCCGGTAACACCAGGACAGACGGAAAAACCTGACTGAGCGTCGCGTAGATCGAACTGCCAAGGCGTTCCAGTTCCGGCGTGAGGGTCTCCGCCGCAAACGTGATGTGGGTCGCAAATACGCCTCCGGGTAAAAGATGAGAACGTATTGAACGAAAGAACTGCTCGGTGTAATTGCGATTGATGAGTACCGAAGCCGGATCCGGAAAATTCGCGATGATCACATCGAATTTTTCACCATTGGATTTAAGGAAATCTCTTGGATCTTGAGCCTCAAGCCGAGCCCGGGGATCGAGAAGAGTCGCCTGGAGATCCGCCGGGAGAAATCCGGTGGTGATCTTCAAAAGTTCGGGATCCAGTTCGACCGCACGAACCTCTTGCGGGCCGTGTTTTAAGATCTGTTGCAAGGGTCCATTGAACCCAGTCCCGAGGAGCAGGACTTTCTGAGGATGGGGGTGCGCCAGCATCGGAAAATGAACCAGATATTCGCTCGCAAGGTCTTCCCGATCTGCCCCAAGAAGGACGCCGCTCTGATAGAAATTATATTGCGGCCCCAATCGTGTAACGGATACGTTGCCATGAATGGTATTCTCCGTCCGGACAAGCGTTTCATTTGGAAATCGTAATTGAGACGTCTGTTGCTGCAATGAAGCGCTACTCATAAAAAGCCATGCCGGAAAAAGAATTACGGCGAGCGCCAGAAGCCCTCGCATTCTTTTTGGATTTTCAACAAAGATATGAGAAATTCCCCAAGCCACCGCAAGGTTGAAAATCGCAAGAATTGCCGCCACACGAAATTCATTGGCGAAAATCAGGACGAAGCTGAAAACGATCCCTCCCACGATGAATCCCAAGCATTCTAGAAAGTACGCCCGCCCCACCCCAGACGCCGGTTCCCCTTTCGGCCATTGAGATACCTGGGCCCTTGCCGCAACAGCAAATTGGGCGCCCAGCACCCCACAAAGAGGCACAAGTACCGCGAACGAATAGAGAAGCGAGGGAAACAGTTCTGGCAGTGTTCCGGCCGGAGTCCCGAGGATCAGCTTCCCGGAACGTATGAGGACGATCGCGAGGGGGAAAAGGAGGGCAACGAGAACATGGCAGATCGCGAGTGAACGAAAAGTTTTTTTTACATCCAAGGAGAACTTCGAACCCAAAGCACTCCCAACCGCAGTCCCCAAAAGCCAGCAAAAGAGTATCCACCCAATGAAAAACTCATTAGCATAGAAACTCATCGCCAATTCCCGGATCACCACCACCTGGGAAATAAGCGACGAGAAGCCGAGAATACCAAAGGACAGAATCAGGATCTTTTTCATATTTCCCTCTAGTCGATGCCGTTCCCGAGAAAGAATGAGATTGCCTCCGACAAAAAGACAGCCCCCTAAAGATCGGCCCTAGGAAACCTTCCCTGGAATAATATGAACATCCTGTTGCGGGTAGGGCATCGTGAGCTTGGCTAAGGCAAGCGCTTTATGAATCGCGAGATTGATCGCACAGAGGGTCTGAAAATATTTCGTGGTCGGAATCCAGTAACGGCAGCCAATATTCAGTGAAGAATTCCCGAACTCTTGGAGACCCACTTGAGGCTTAGGCGTCTCGGCCACCTCTTTGAAACCTGAAATCGTCTTCTGGATCACCTGGATAGCCTGCTCGGGGTCATCGGAGTAGCTCACGCCAACCATGTTTTCCACGATCTTATACTTAAAGGAATTATGGATAATCTCGCCTACGATATGTTTGTTCGGGATCGTGATCTTCACGCCATCTTCATCGGTGAGGATCGTCGAGGACAAGGTCACTTCCTGGACTATCCCGCTTTGCCCGGTCACAACAATGGTGTCTCCCACCACGAACGGATGGCCGAGAATGATCGATATCCCGGCACCGTAATTGGAGAGAGGCCCCTGCAGCGCCATGCTTGCGCCGAAGGCCCCAGCCCCGATCACTGCAATAAAAGGCGCGATCGTGATACCAAATTTCCCAAGCGCGATAATGATGGCGAAGGCGAGGATCGCGATCTTCACACAAGATGCGATGAACTTTGATAAGGTGACATCGATCTTCTTTTTCTCACAAAGCTGGAGGATGATCCCCTTAGCCCAATTCCCGACGAGGTTCCCGATAATGAGAACAAGGATGGCGCCAATGACCTGCAAGCCATATTCCGTCCCGAACTCAATGAGTTTATCAATCGCCTTCTGTACCGCCGTGATCTCTTTTTCCATAAAATCGCCCCCTAAAAGATTCATTAAATTTTGAGCGAGCTGCTGAAATGACTCTCAGGATAATAAGTCCTCCACACTCCTGCATTATTTTACCACTAACTTTTACGATTTAAACAGATTCATGCCCCCTCGAGTTGCGTCATATTAAAT
>SESH01017923.1_pt1 | contig 15123 bp, 14 predicted proteins | sample 3171561 | NCBI WGS metagenome assembly SESH01 (sample SAMN10866947, study PRJNA518727) | freshwater metagenome | biome: subpolar coniferous forest; feature: holomictic lake; material: water; isolation source: holomictic Lake 442 2011 16.5 m and 2014 13 m | place: Canada: near Kenora, Ontario
TTTTGAATACAAAGCGGTGCATCACATCAATCTCCTCATCAAGAGCACACACCTCATCGGCAAGAACCCGATCTTTAGAAATAAATGCCTTAATTGATTTCGTCACCATATCACCGGCCTGCAAACCCATCTCCTCAAAAGAGAAAGATTCAAGCATCGAAGGACTTATTTCAGGCATACGATCAATAATATGAACAGCAAGATCGCCGATCCGTTCAAGATCATCGTTAATTTTTATTATCGCAACAATTGTTCGCAGATCTCCGGCAACCGGCTGCTGAAGAGCAAGAAACGCCAAACAGCGCTCTTCGAGAGTCACCTCTGCAGCATCTATCTCACGATCCACCAGTCTGATCTGGCGTGCCCCCTGTTCATCCTGATGTTTAACCGCATGAAGGGCATTATACAAGTTCCCAACTACTTTGTCGGAAATATGGACAAGAACCAGAGAAAGTTCTTTGATAAGCTCATGGACAGGGCGTGATGACATTATTCTGAACTGTAATTAGTTAGCTGAATCTTCCGGTGATATAATCTTCAGTCATCGGATCTTTTGGATTGGTAAAGAGCTGCGCCGTTGCAGCATGCTCAACCAGAACTCCTTCATAAAAAAACATGGTAGAATCAGAGACTCTGGAGGCTTGCTGCATATTGTGTGTAACAATCATGATTGTGTAACTTCCGCGTAGTTCCTGAATCAGATCCTCGATTTTAGCAGTAGCTTTTGGGTCAAGCGCGGAGGTTGGTTCGTCAAGCAGCAGCACCTCAGGCTCAACCGCAAGAGTTCGAGCAACACAGATTCGCTGTTGCTGTCCTCCGCTCAGCCCGAGCGCATTCTTGTCGAGACGGTCGCACACCTCATCCCATATTGCAGCTTTTCTGAGGCTCCGCTCGACAATCTCCATAAGCTTTTTCTTGTCGCTTACGCCATGCAGACGAGGTCCATAAGCGATATTATCAAAAATAGATTTTGGAAAAGGGTTTGGTTTCTGGAATACCATCCCGACCTTCTTGCGAAGCAATACCTCATCTGTGTATTTACCATAAATATCATCACCATCAAACAGGAGTGAACCGGAAGTATGACAACTCGGAATAAGGTCGTTCATCCGATTAATTGCGCGCAAAAAGGTGCTCTTTCCGCATCCACTCGGCCCGATAATGGCCGTCACATACTTCGAAAGAATATCCGCGCTGACCTTTTTGACCGCTTCAAACTCACTGTAATAGATTGAAAAATTTTTGGCCACAATATGAGCTGTTCCCCCACCCGCAACCACTTTTCGTTCAGGAGGCAGATAGATATCTCTTGTTGTTTTCTTTGCTGACGCACTCTCTGAAGTAGTCATTACATCAATTGTCGTAAATAATTATTGGTTATTAGCCTTTCAATTTTTTTGAAATCCGGGCTCGAAGTACTATTGCGGAAAGGTTCAATAAAAGTACAATAGTGACCAGCGCAAGCACCATGCCATACTGGACATGACGAATTTGAGCCGCCGCCTCATGCTCACTGGCCAGGTTATAGATGTTCCATGAGAGGGCTGGTGTCGGTGAAGAAAAAACATCAGCAAGACCTATAGCTGAGCCAACACTGACTGCCGCAGTAAAGATAATCGGAGCTGTCTCACCTGCTGCCCTACCAAGACTTATTACTCCTCCAGTGAGAATGCCAGGAAGCGCTGCCGGAATAATAACTGTAGCAATAGTATTCCATTTAGTGGAACCAAGACCAAGCGATGCCTCCCTGTACATTTTTGGAACAGCAAGAATTGCCTCTTCGGCTGAACGTATAATGGTCGGCAAAATCATGATCGCCAGCGTCAGTGAACCGGCAATCACACTTTTTGATTCAGAGACCCTCAGCGTGTTGATAAAAAAGGCCAGACCAAACATGCCAAAAACGATGCTTGGCACCCCTGCAAGGGTACTGTTGGCACTGCGAAGCATACTGTTCAAAAACCCTGGCTTGGCATATTCCGTAAAATAGATCGCAGCAACAACACCAAGGGGAAAAGCAAAGAGCATTGCCCCAATTGCAAGAAAAAAAGTTCCCTTAATTTCCGGCCAGATACCGCCGAAAAAATGCGAATCAACCGAACTATCGGTAATAAACCCCCAATAGAGAGTAAACTCGGGGAGAAGCATCTCTCTTAAATTCGTTTTTATGTAGGGGAAAATGGGGGCAAGCGCGGTGCCTTCAAAAGCTTTCGCTCGACTCACAAAGTACTCTTTGCCCATAATATCTGCATTTGAGTTATCCCATTTTGACTCATAAAGCAGCTCATGCAACTTCTCCTCCGCCTTCTCCCACCGGGTCTGGCCATATTTAAATCTGGTCAGCATTGGGGTTGTATCACCAGGCAATGGACCTAACAGAGCCTGAAGAGCTGTTTTTACCTGGGAATATTGTGACATATACTCCCTCTTTTTTTCTGGCGCCATTGTCTCAAGTTCACCCTCAAAGGTGGTGAGCATCTCGTAGAGCCTCGCACGATATCGTTCTGATGAAGCAACCTCGCTTGCAAGATTTTGGACATTACCCCTCTGGAATTCATTGCGTAACATCTTGCGGTGTTCAATCGTGCCCGTAAACAATATGGCACCTATACCATTTGATACAATTGGCACAACAATAATCATGAGGGCCAACGCCATAACAACGATTGATCCTATACCAACAGCGGTAAATGAACGATCAAGTATTTTCCTTGTTCCAATATTCATAAACAAAAGCGTTTAATGGAAAAACATATTACTGACCGGAGAGTATTTTTCGCTGACGAACAACAATTCTCTCGCTCACCAGATTACTGATAAAGCTGATAATCAGCAACAGAAGACCCATTGCGAAAAGGACATGAAAACGGGCTGATCCGGTCACCTGATCAGCTTCGCCCATATCACCCGCAATTGTTGCTGTCAGGGTACGAATAGCCTCAAGATAGTTGAACCATGGCTCAGGAATATGGGAAGAGTTGCCCGATGCCATCCAGACCACCATCGTCTCACCAAGAGCTCGCATCACTCCGAGAATAACCGCCGCAAGAATGCCACTGCTTGCCGCAGGAAGAATCGTTTTGATAATTGTTTCAGCCCTTGTCGCCCCCAGTGCGTAACTCCCCTCTCGAATGTCACGCCCAACAGCCTGAAGAGCATCTTCAGAGACACTGACAATCGTTGGAAGAGCCATGAAGCTGAGAATAATCGAGACGTTAAGAGCATTTGTTCCGGTAAGAATCTGGATGCCGTTAAGCACAGAACCAACCTTGAACAACAAAACAACAGCAATCAGACCAAAAAGAATCATCAAGAGCACATAGAGTTGATGCCGACGTTTTTCCTCCTTGATTGATGCAGTCAAAAGATCGCAGCCAACAATGACGGCAAGAAGCAGAAATGGCGAAACAAGAATCCACCAGGCCCACATAAGCATGGGGCCACCGCTGTTCTGCATAAGTGGTGCCAATATAACAAGTGCAAAGAAGCCGAAGGCAACCGACGGAATTGCGGCAAGCATTTCAATGACTGGTTTGGCATACTGTCTTACAGAAAAGGGGAGGATATCACTCAGGCATATTGCCGCAGCAACGCCCATGGGCACAGCAATAATTGCTGATCCAAGCGTTACCATCAGACTACCATAAATGATAGCAAGGGCACCAAACTCCCCTGGTTCATCAGCCGGATACCAGTTTGAGCTGGTGAAAAATTCACTGAAACCTCGAAGTTGGAAAAAGGGCACTGCATCACGCGTCACGAAATAAAAGATAAACAGAACAATGAGGGCAACAAAAGCAGCAACGGAAAAGAGTACAGACTCCCCGGCTATTTTGGCAACCTTCTGCAGGGTCCGCTTCCGGGCGCTGACCACAAAAGCATTCGACCGGTTACTCTCACCTACACTCTCTCCAGCCATAATCGTGAATGATTTCTTTACTGATAATTACTGCGTACCAACATTTTTGCTCTCTATATAATTCTTAGAGAAGCCTAATCTATCAGCTTTCATCATAGAAAACAAAAGCATATCTGTTACAAGTTTGAAACATTTAGTGCAAACTGTATAATGAATCATATTCAACTCTGAGTTTCTATTGGTTTCTACAACTTTATTTTATTAAATTCCAGGAGAAAAAGCGGCAATATTTGAAATTGATCACGGGAATTTGTTTTAAAGCGATAAAATTTTTCAACAACCCTAAAATAATAACATCCATGGCAAACGAAACCAACGATCTTTCTACGGCAGTGAGTGCACTTTTTGATACGGCTGGCAAGTTGGCGCAGCAACAGGTTGACTTGTTGAGCACCGGTGTCAGAGCTATTGGCCAGGTTGTAGAGCCTCTGGCGAAAACGGCGATTGACCTTGTTGGAAGTGCATCAAACACCATTGGGCAGGTGTTGCAGGGCGCATCTTCGGCCATCGCCCCAAAGAAGTAGGCGTACCTTTATTGAACGCGGAGAGCACCCTATGCCAAACGCACAGGGTGCTTTTTTTGCGGCCCATAATAACACAATGAATTGCTCAATCTATCTAACTTATGGCTTTCAAAGCTGTTATTTTTGACCTGGACGGGACGCTGCTTGATACGCTGCAAGATCTTCTCAATACGCTTAATACTGTACTTGAGCGGTATGGTTATCCGGTGCATTCGATAAGTGATTGTCAGTTTCTTGTTGGGCAAGGAATGACTGAACTGGTACGAAAAGCGCTTCCTGCCGGAGTTGGTACCGAAGAGACCATCAATCACTTGCTTCCTGAGTTTTTGGCGCACTACGCCGATAACTGGAACGTCCATTCACGTCCCTATCCTGGAATCAAGGCGCTGCTCGACGCGATTACCGAACAAGGGTTGAAAATGGCTATCCTCTCAAACAAAGCCGATCACTTCACCCGCCTCTGTGCTGAGGAGTTGCTCAAAGAGTGGACTTTCGATGTCGTCATGGGTCATCACAGTGGGATAGCTCACAAACCTGAGCCTGCAGGTGCTCTCCTTGTTGCCGACCTGCTTGGCGAAGAGCCCTCCTCAATCCTTTATGTGGGAGACAGTGGTATAGATATGCAGACCGCCACAAGAGCCGGAATGTTCCCCCTCGGTGTCCTTTGGGGATTCCGACCTGAAAGCGAGCTTCTTGCATACGGGGCAAAAGCCCTCGCTCGACACCCTGAGGAGATTATCGATATGTTGAACAAGTCAATCTAACACTGCCAAAAGATGCTTGCAAAACCGAAAACACTCTCTTTCGGATTGAACCGTACTATTTCATTGGAGGAGCTGTCTGAAAAAATAGTTCTCCCCGGATTCAAACTTGAAGCAGTTTCCTCATCAAAAGAGCAAAGAGAGTTTTATGACACCTTTGAGTGGCAAGCTTTCGGAAAGAGAGTGGCGATCGTAAAACAAAACAAAACGCTTTCTCTTGTCAACCTCAATACTGGTCTGCAGATAGCCTCTGCGCCATTTGCAGGGAACTCATTCTCCTTCTTTGCTGATGCTCTTCCCCCTTCAAGCGTCAAAGATGAGCTCTCATCTTGCAGCACTCTCAGAGCATTCTCTAGACTTTGCTTGCTGGATGTCATCAGTTGTGCGTACCGTATTCTCGACGATAACGAAAAAACTATCGCCATCCTGACCTCAGAGTCATTATGCCTCGCTGAGAAAAAGAGTGAGGGAGCATTTCTGCATCTCTTTGCTCTATCACCTCTCAGGGGATATGAGGAAGAGGCAGCTCATGTTGCCCAATCGTTATCCACACTTGATGAAGAGAGTACGCCACTTGATTTTATGGAGTACTTTCTGTTGATCATGAATGAAGCCAAACATAACGTCAGGGGCTATTCGGCGAAAATCATGCTCACACTCAATCCTGATGCACCCATTCACGAAAGTGCCAGGCAACTTTTACAATTTACCTGTTCAGTCATGCGAATGAATGAGCCGGGTATAATAAAGGATATTGATTCAGAGTTTCTGCACGATTATCGGGTAGCCATACGCCGGACACGTTCGGTTATGAAGCAGCTCAAGGGTGTTTTTGACGCAGGGAACACCATCTATTTCCTCAATCTCTTCCGGGAACTTGGCAAACGAACAAACGAATTACGCGACAGGGATGTCTATCTGCTCAGGAAGGAGAGCTATTTCAACTATCTGCCTCCGTTTCTGCAGCCCTCACTGAAGCTGTTTTTCCGAAACATTGCAGCATCCCGCAAACCACTGCACAAACAATTCTTCCACTATCTGTCGTCCAGCAACTATCAATCATCTCTGAAAGAGTGGGAGCTATTCATCAATCATGATGTGCCTCCTGATGTGGAACAAGCCCCAAATGCGTTCTGCTCAACAAAAGATGTTGCCGTTGAGAGTATCAAAAAAGCGTGGAAAAAAGTAATTCGCCATGGTCGTCAAATCAGCAGCGCAACAACTGATGATGAACTTCATGCTCTCCGCATTGATTGCAAAAAACTCCGTTATCTGCTTGAATTTTTTTCCTCAATTTTTCCTTCAGAAACCATCACACCGGTGATCCGCCAACTGAAAGAGTTGCAGGAGAATCTTGGTGACTTTGTTGATTTTGCCGTACAACTTCGTTTTCTTCATGAACAACTTGCAACAATGGCTGAAGAGAGGTTACTTGCTGCATCAATGGGAGGGCTGATGACAACTCTTTTTCAGAAGCAGGAGGCGGCTCGCCTCAAGTTTCATAAAACCTTCAGTTCATTTGACCATGAAGAGACAAGCCAACTCTTTCACGATCTTTTAACCTGTACCTTGACATGAAGACAATAGCGCTTTACAGCATCAAGGGTGGTGTCGGCAAAACGGCGGCGGCGGTCAACCTCTCCTATCTCTCTTCCCTGCTCTCGCCACCTGCCTTGATCTGTGACCTTGATCCGCAGGGGGCAAGCTCCTACTATTTCAGGATTACCGCATCCAAAAAGTTCAACAGCGACAAATTTCTCAAGGGAAACAAAAAGATATACCGCAATATCAAGGCAACCGATTTTGAAAACCTTGATATGCTACCCTCCGACTTTTCGTACAGAAATCTCGACATCGAACTTGCCGAAGAGAAAAAGCCTCAAAAAAAACTCAAAAAAAACCTTGAAGAGCTGATCGATGACTACCGGTTTATCTTTCTTGACTGCCCGCCAAACCTGACACTCCTCTCTGAAAGTGTCTTTGCCGCCTCCGATCTTATTCTGGTGCCATTGATTCCCACAACATTGTCAATGCGCACCTTCACTCAATTGAAAGAGTTTTTTGAAGCCAACAACCTTGATAGTTCAAAAATTCGCCCATTTTTTTCCATGGTCGAAAAACAGAAAAAGCTGCATCGCGACATCCTCGACGAATTCCGCAATACTCCCGGCTTTCTCTCCCAAACGATTCCCTACAACTCCGAAGTTGAAAAGATGGGTATCTACCGTTCGCCACTCAATGCCGTTCTACCAAACTCCCCTGCCTCAAAAGCCTATCGTAACCTTTGGGAAGAGGTGAATGCGCAATTTGAACTGCCGGGTGACAACCATGCAGGTTAAACTCTCGTTCAGGTATGGTATTGTTACCGGATTGATTATTATTTTTGCCCTGCTGGTCAGCTATTTCTCAATCACCAACAAATTGACTGAAATAGTCTCCACAGCAACAAAAAAAGAGCTTCAACGGGATCTTCTGCTCAACAAGCAGATGCTTGAGCAAAAGCCAAAGGGGTGGACAACAAGCGCAAATACCAATGCATGGATAAAACAGATCGGACGAACACTTGATATCCGGGTTACTCTGATTGATCTTGACGGCAGGCTACTCTCTGACTCTTCGGTTCCGCAGGAAAAACTTTCCACTGTTGAAAACCACCTTCAAAGATCCGAGGTAAAAGCAGCGCTTGAAAAGGGATATGGAGAAAATACCCGTTTCAGCCACACGGTAAAAGAGTATTCACTCTATATGGCAGTACCTGTTGGAATACCTGAGCCCTGCGCTATCCTTCGATTCAGTAAACCGATCTATGATATTGAACTCTTTGAGGGTGGAGTTGATAAAGAGATCGATCAGGGCCTCTTGCTGCCTCTCATGCTGTCCATTACGACAGGTTTTTTTGCAAGCTTTCTTCTTGCCCACCCACTCCGTACGCTTGCCGAAACAATAAAACACAACAAAGATGGTGATTTTTCAGGAGCCACCTCCCTCCTCCACCGTCAAGATGAAATTGGATCCTATGCACGAGCCATTACCAGAATGGCTGATGAGATAACAACCATGCGACGCAGTGAGGAGTGGTACCAGGCCGTTTTTTCGGGCATTCGTGAAGCGATCATTGTCACCGATGCCTCTGGTGATATTATTCTTGTCAACCCCGCAGCATCAAGAATGTTCCGGATTGAAGGTACCATGTTCAAATCACGTCCGATCAGGCAACTTTCGGATAACAAGCTTCAGGAGCTTTTTGCCAGGGTACACTCAACCCATATCACCTTACGTAAAGAGGAGATGTCGCTGATGACCACAAAAGGTGATCGCATCATGCAGATCAGCTCCATGCCACTCACCAAAGAGAATCGATTTGAAGGGAGCGTTTTTGTCCTGAACGATATCACAAAGCTCCGCAACCTCGAAAAAATACGGAGTGATTTTGTCGCCAGTGTGTCACACGAACTCCGTACTCCGCTGACAGTCATCAGTGGCTACACCGAAACACTGCTCGAAGGGGCCATGGACGATCCAAAACATGCCACACCTTTCCTGAACATTATCTTGCAGGCAAGCAAACAGCTCACGGCACTCGTCAACGACGTGCTGGACCTCTCCAAAATTGAGTCTGGATACATTGATTACCAATTCGGACCTGTAGACCTTGCCGATGTTCTTATGAAATCGGTTGATCTGCTGAAGCCCTCTCTTGAGAAAAAACAGATCAGGCTTGATATCAAGATTACCGAGGAACTTCCCCCCGTTTATGCCGATGCCCGCTATCTCGATATTGTTATCCGCAACCTCCTCGACAACGCTATCAAATATGTAGACAACAGCAATGGCAGAATCAGAATTACAGCGTTCGGAAGTGACGATGATGTCCGGCTGGAGATTGATGATAACGGCATCGGCATAGCGAAACAGGATCTCGGCCGTATCTTTGAGCGCTTTTACAGAGTGGACAAAGCACGCTCACGCCAGCACGGTGGCACCGGCCTCGGGCTCTCAATTGTCAAGCATATTGTTCTAGCCCACAAAGGCGACATCGAGGTTCGCTCACGCCTCAACCACGGGTCAGTGTTCAGTGTGGTGTTGAGGAGGGCGAGGGAGAATGGGTGATAATAAGATAATGCTCTACGGCACATCATCATAAGCCTCATTTTCTGGCGTATTTAAAGTGGGTATTTTGCGTCGCAGCACCTGTTTATTGATGGAATTGATGCTGGACTAATATCAATGAAATTGTATTGTGTACAACCACCGCTCACACCACCACCTTCCGATACCGGTTCACCGCCAGCGTCACCATCACCACGGCATAGCCAACCAGCCAGAGCAACTGCGCCCGGATCTCCATTAATCCTGACCCTTTCAGCATAACGCGACGCATGATGTCAACGAAGTGGCGGACAGGGTTGAGCAGTGTCATGGTTTGTGCCCAATGAGGCATGCTTTCGATGGAGGTGAAGAGGCCGCTCATCAGGGTGAAGATGACCATGAAAAACCATGCCACAAACATTGCCTGCTGCTGGGTTTCGGTGATGGTGGAGATAAAGAGCCCCATGCCGAGCACAACAAGCATGAAAATGGCTGAAACGAGATAGATCAGCCAGTAACCCCCGAGCATTGGAACATGAAAGATGAGTCGGGCAATCAAGAGACCGATGCTCATTTCCGCAATGCCGATAATCCAGAAGGGGACGAGCTTGCCGGTGATGAACTGGTAGCGCTTGATAGGAGTGACATTGATCTGGTCGATGGTGCCGATCTCCCGCTCACGCACCACGTTCATGCCGGAGAGAAAGAGACCGATAAGGGTAACGAGAATGACGAGAATACCCGGCACCATGTAGTGAGTGTACTCCATTTGGGGATTGTACCAGCCTGAAGAGATGATGCCTATCTCAAGCGGGGCCTGAACGACGGCATTAACTCCCGATGTCGGCAGCTCCTCGCGATTGAAGCTTCCGATAATCTCACTGGCATAGGCCTGGATAACGCCTGCTGAAAAGACGTCTTCGGCGTTGATCATCAGTTGTACTTTGGCGTGACCGGTTGTGGTAAGGTCGCGCTCAAAGTCTTGCGGAATAACAAGCACCAGGTCGGCCTTCCTGCTCAGCAACTCCCCGATGCTCTCCCGATCAGAAAAGGAGTGTCCTGTCAAGCGAAAATAGTCGCCAGCGGTAAATCGCTCCACCAGCTTTTCCGAGAGGGTCGAGCGATCCCGGTCTTGCAGATGCATCGGCACCTGTTTGATATCGAAGGTGGCCGCATTCGAGAGAATCACCAGTTGGATAAAGGGCATAATAATGATGATCGGCAGCATTCCCCGGTTGCGGAATATCTGCAGGAACTCTTTCTGCACCAGAAACCATATCGTACGCATTAGCCAGCTCCCCTGTTTACCGCTCTTAAAGCCTTGTTTTGAACTTTTTGATACTTGCCGCCATCAGCACAGTCGCCATGATGGCAAGCACCAGTGTCTCTTTCCAGATATAACCGAAGCTTGTTACTTTCAGCATAATCCCCCGGACAATAATCAGATACCATTTTGCCGGAATAAGGTTGCTGATCATCCGCAGAGGCAACGGCATGCTTGCCACGGGAAAGATAAAGCCCGAAAGGAGTATGGTCGGCAGCAGGAGGCCAGCAAGTGAAATCATCATGGCCACCTGCTGTGAGCTGGTAATGGTGGAGATGAAGATGCCGAGCGAGAGCGCCGTCACAATAAAGAGCAGCGATTCAACCATGAGCAGTGTCACGCTCCCCCTGCAGGGCACCCCGAAAACAAAGGAGGCGAGCGCCACCACCGTCACCACGTTGACGAAGGAGAGCAGAAAGTAAGGCACCACCTTGCCAATAATGATCTCCACCGGCCGGAGCGACGAGACCAGCAGCACCTCCATGGTACCGCTCTCTTTCTCCCGTGTAATGCTGATGGAGGTCATCAGCGCCGAGACCAGCATGAGAATAAGCGCCATCAGACCCGGCACAAAAAGGTTGACACTTTTGAGCTCAGGGTTGAACATCATAAGCGGCACGGCCTCGATGCCAAGCTCTGCCGCGCCAAATGCCGCGTTCCGATAATCCTGCAAGACCGATGCGGTATAGCCAGTGATGATTTTCGATATGTTGGGGTTCGAGCCATCGGTCAACACCTGGACGTTAGCCCTCCCCTCCCGTATCATGCGCGAGGCAAAGCCTGGCTCGAAAACAATAGCTTCGGCAATGCTCCCCTCCGCAAAAGCTTGCTCAATCTCTTTTGTGGAATGCAGCTCTTTCGTGATGACAAAGTAGCCCGAGGAGGTGAGCTTGTCGGTAATCTCCCGGGTAACAGCATCATGCGACTGGTCGTATATTCCGAGATTGACCTCCTGAATCTCGTTGCGAATGGCGAAACCAAAGAGGAGCAACTGGATAAGTGGCATCCCGAAAAGAATGGCCGCCGTTCTGCGGTCACGAAAAATGTGATAAAACTCCTTGAGCAGAAAGCCTCTGAAGCTGTGCATTTCCTTCACTCCGTTTTATGATGTCGTGCAAGCTGAAGAAACACCTCGTTCATACTCTCCACCCCGAAATGGCGCTTCATCGCCTCCGGTCGGTCAAGCGCTGCCACACGCCCGTCCACCATGATACAGAGGCGGTCGCAATATTCGGCCTCATCCATGTAGGGGGTTGAGACAAGAATGGTCATCCCCTGCTCTCTGAGGCGGCGGAGCATCTGCCAGAACTCCTTGCGCGATACAGCATCAACGCCAGTTGTCGGCTCATCGAGAAAAAGCGCCTCTGGCCGATGCACCAGCGCGCAGGAGAGGACGAGCTTCTGCTTCATCCCGCCCGACAGCTTGCCTGCCCGCCTTGTTTTGAAGGGCTCAAGCTGGCTGTAGATGTCGCGAATCAGCTCATAGTTTTTTTCGACCGTTGTGCCAAAAACCGAGGCAAAAAAGCGGAGATTCTCTTCGACGCTCAGATCGGGATAGAGGGAAAATTTTCCCGGCATGTAGCCTATGCGCTTGCGAATATCGCGGTAAAAGCGCACCACGTCAAGACCAAGAACCTCTGCTCTCCCCTCATCGGGAAGGAGCAGTGTTGCGAGAATTCGGAATAGAGTGGTCTTCCCCGCCCCGTCAGCGCCGATAAAGCCGAACAGCTCCCCTCTGGCAACAGAAAGTGTCACCTCCTGAAGCGCCTGAACAGCTCCAAAGCGCTTGCCAACATCGGCGATCAGCACCGCCTCCTTCATGAGCCAGGTTTTGCGGGCAACCTCATCTCTCCGGGCATCCCGATTTTAAGGCGACCATCCTGATTGTTGACCTCTACCTTCACGCCGTAGACCAAGCTCACCCGATCTTCCCTCGTCTGGATAATCTTCGGGGTAAACTCAGCCTTTGCCGAGATCCAGGTGATTCTCCCTTTCCGGCTCTTGCTGCCATCAATCAGCACCTCAACCTCCTCGCCAATCTTCACCTGCGGCACCTGCGCGCCACTCAGGTAGACTCTCAAAAACATGGTCTGAAGATCGGCAATCTTGTAGAGCGGTTTGCCGTAGGAGGTCAGCTCCCCCTTTTCGGCATACCTGGTCAAGACAACGCCATCAACCGGATTGCGAACAACACTCTTTTTGATCTGATCGTTGAGCTGCGCTATGCGGGCCTCTTTGGCGTTGATCTCCCCCGCAATACCGGGATTTTCGGTTTCGAGGGAGCCAATCTGCTTGTCGATAACGCTGAGCCGGTTTTGAATATCCTCAAACTGTTTTGAGGGCACCGCCCCCTCCTTCACCACCCTCCGGTAGCGCTCCAGGTCGCGTTTGATATTGCGCCGTTCTTCAAGCAGTACCCCAATCCGGGCACGAAGGCTTGGCCGCTTTGCCACAAGCGACTCACGCTCCGACTGAAGCTGCGAGCGACTGAAGTGCAGTTGGGTAGTATCGACAACAGCGGCCACACTGCCTGCCGCCATCCGTCTCCCCTCTTCAACGTCAAGCAGCTCCAGCTTGCCGTTCGCTTCGGAGGAGACAATGATCTCTGTGGCCTCAAAGTTGCCGTAGCCGTCCGACTTGTCGCTCTTCTGACAAGCGGTCAAAGAGAGGAATAAGAGAAAAACCAGGTGGCTGAATGTTTGGGGAAATTGGCGCATAACACGGTGATCATAGTGATTGCATGTATCCTGACCATAAAGATTTCAGAATGCACTCAGGATTCATGCCTTTTGCACTGCTCATTATATAGGTGCCAACCGTCATATTGTGTTGCTGGTAAAGGCCATCAGTACCAGTAGTCATGCTGTCCGACGATAGACCAACGGGGGGAACTGTATCGTTGCCCAACTGAGCAGCGCTCAACGAAAGCTCAAAGTGCTGCGGGTGAGTTGGGGCGGTGAGCGTGAGGGTTCCAAGCTTCACTGACCCCGATGACAAGGCTGTTGTGCCAAGACCCTCAAGAATGAACTCGCCCGGTTTATCTTTATTATCCAACCGGCTCCAGCCGGATGAAAAAGCTGTCGCCTCCTGCCAGGTTGCTGCGGATCCTGTCGGAAGAGAAAGCCCCGGATGCACGCTTTTGATATCACTCTTCGTCGAAGTTTCCCATATCTCTATGCTCCGGGTGCCATCTGCCGCAACATGGATGTTCCTGAATTCAACGGGTTGCGTGCCAGTGGCGGCTGGAGCTGAGGAAAATGTACTGATAACGTCTGCAATGGCGGCCCCGGTTTTCCAGAAGGTCGCTGAACCGTGAAGGTTATAAGCGGAAAAGGTAGATGCCGTTGTGAAGTCATAGGTGTCTGTGCCTGCGTAGCTGTTCCCAGCAAGATCTTTTACAGTTCCCTCACACAGCGTTACAAAGTAGTGCGTGCCACTGTCAAGATCAGCCGTCGGGTTGATGGTGAGCCTGGAACCTGAAATCGTCAGACTGCTGCTTGTCGCGGCATCGTAGCTGTCAACCACCGGGCCTGTTGCCGAACCGCTGTGGATAGCTATTGTGCCGGTCCCTTTTTGGATGGGTTCGTTGAAGGTTAGCAGAATATTGCTGCCGATTGCAACAGCAGTGGTTGCATTAGCGGGAGTGAAAGTGGAGATCGTTGACTGAACCGTATCAATACCTTCCGAAGCCAACTCTGTTACAACGTCGCCACTTGAATCGACTGCATAAAAGTCATTTCCGAGTCCACCAACCATGGTGTCACTTCCACCACCCGCATCTATGGTGTTGTTCCCGGCACCTGTATCGATGTAATCATTTGCCGTAACCTTGGTGTTACGGATCACATCATCTCCGCTGCCGGTCGCAACAAGCAATCGTTCCAAGCCAGATAGCTCTGCGCCCTGAACTGTTACCGTTTTAGCAGGATCGTTTTCCCAGACAATCGCAGTAGAAGCTGCAGACCAGTCAGCATAAAATGTATCCGCACCGTTCCCGGCAACCACCGGGATTGCTCATGCGGGTGTTCGGTTTTGCCGAAGCGGGCGAGCATTGCCTGAAGGGCTTGAGCGTTGAAAACCTGAATTCATCAAACGCCTGCATAATCCCGTTATTGGAAAAAGGAATAAATCACTCCATAATTCCGCATCGCGCATCGCTTGAGTCATGAGCACCTTAGCTATTTTATTACGGAATCAATTGCTATGGAGCGCTTACACTGGAGCTATCTTGTTCACAAAAAGCCATCAAAGGGCTGGTGCTGGCAAACCAACCACATGCCGGAATCTTTACGCCTAACAGGAAATGCGACGGAGTTATGCTGTGGGAAAATATTTATAAAAATCTTCACGATGTCCAACCCGTAAAAGTTCCACTGTGTTATCCGCAACATAAACGCCTATGCGATAACGATAATCAAAAGAGATCCGATAATAACCAGAATACCCTGACAACTCAGTGGCTTCAGTAATATCTTCAAGTGAACTACAAGCCTCAATAGCAGCAAT